>Ga0209101_1000971_pt1 | contig 22705 bp, 17 predicted proteins | sample ConPoolayeCmetaG_FD_185481 | JGI IMG/M metagenome (GOLD analysis project Ga0209101, IMG submission 185481) | Hot spring microbial mat communities from California, USA to study Microbial Dark Matter (Phase II) - Cone Pool mat layer C metaG... ...
TTACGGCATCGGCATCTACAGGCTAAATCGCGGCGCTGATCCTGAATTGACCCGGAACTTGGCGGACGCCGTAGTCTTCACCTGCTTACGGTTGATCCCCCTCAACTTATTTCCGTTTCAGCAGAATCTTTACGAGCCGCGCGGCTTTATCGGAATGATGACGGCGCTGCTGAACTCGATAGTGCCGCTGGTGCTGGTTACTTTCGTTTTGCTCGGCCTCAAACGTCGTTTCCGGCGATATTGAAATCCGCCACAAACGTCCAGCCATTCCACAAGAACGATACGCGCCTTTGCCCCGCCCAAAACGGCTCCGGCCCGAGGTCGGCCGCGCCCCCGACCGTTATACGTCCAGATTCCTGACGAATTTGGCGTGCTCCTCGATAAACTTGCGCCGCGGCTCCACCTCGTCGCCCATGAGAGTGGTGAATATCCGGTCGGCCTCGGCGGCGTTCTCCAAGTCTATCTGCAACAGGGTGCGCGTTTCCGGGTTCATGGTGGTTTTCCAGAGCTGTTCCGGATTCATCTCGCCGAGTCCTTTGTAGCGTTGGACGGTTATGCCGGTGTTTCCCCAACGTTCGAGCACCCGGTCGCGCTCCTCGTCATCGAATGCGTAAAGCTCCTGCTGTCCTTTTTTAAGGCGGTAAAGCGGCGGCTGGGCGATATAGACACGGCCGCTTTCAATCAGGGGCCGCATATGGCGATACAGGAACGTCAAAATCAGCGTTCGGATATGGGAACCGTCGATATCGGCGTCGGTCATGATTATGACTTTGCCGTAGCGCGCATTTTCCGAATTGAAATCCTCGCCGAAACCGGTGCCGAGGGCGGTGATCAGCGATCGTATCTCCTCGTTGGCCAAAATCTTATCTATGCGGGCCTTTTCCACGTTCAGGATTTTCCCTTTCAGGGGCAGAATGGCCTGAAACCTCCGGTCGCGTCCCTGTTTGGCCGAACCGCCGGCGGAATCACCCTCGACGATATATATTTCGCATAGACTGGGATCGGTGAGCGAGCAATCGGCCAGCTTGCCGGGCAGCGTCCCCGATTCCAGCGCCGACTTGCGCCGCACCAGCTCCTTGGCCTTGCGGGCTGCCTCTCTCGCCCGGGCCGCCGACAGGCATTTCTCGACTATTTTCCGGCCGACCGACGGGTTTTCCTCGAGGTAGATTCCAAGATGTTCGCCGACGATCGATTCGACGATCCCCTTGACCTCGGAGTTGCCAAGTTTCGTCTTGGTTTGCCCCTCGAATTGCGGATCGACCACCTTGACCGAAATAATAGCCGTCAGCCCCTCGCGCACGTCTTCGCCCTGAAGCTGGGTATCGCCGTTTTTGAACAGGTTGTTCTTGGCGGCGTAGTTGTTGATCGTGCGGGTCAAGGCGGTTTTGAACCCCACCAGATGCGAACCGCCCTCGATAGTATTGATATTATTGACGTAGGAAAAGATATTTTCGGTGTAACCATCGGTGTATTGCAGCGCCAGCTCGACATCGACCGAATCGCGTTCCTTGTGGAAATAGACCGGTTTGGGAAACAGGACGTTCTTGTTTTCGTTCAAATACCTGACGAAAGATTCGAGGCCGCCTTTGTTGTAATATTCCTGGCTGACCTGCTCCTTGCCGCGGTCGTCGACAAGGATTATGCGCAGTCCGGCGTTCAGAAACGCCAGCTCTTTCAAGCGCGAGGCGAGCGTTTCAAAATTGAATTCCTGCCTTTTGAAAATGGTTTTGTCGGGCATGAACGTGGTTTTCGTTCCGGTGCGGCGCGTTTTGCCGATCTGTTTCAGGTCGCTGACTGTATTGCCGCGCTCGTATCGCTGAGTATGTATCAGACCGTCACGATGAACCTCGACTTCGCACCATTCCGACAACGCGTTGACTACCGACACGCCGACGCCGTGCAATCCGCCCGATACCTTATAGGTACGGTGATCGAATTTGCCCCCCGCATGAAGCATGGTCATCACCACCTCGAGCGCCGGTTTATGCTGGGTGGGATGCATATCGACCGGTATCCCCCGGCCGTTATCCTCGACCGTAACGCTGCCGTCGGGGTTGAGGGTGACCGTGATTTTATCGCAATAACCGGCCATCGCCTCGTCAACCGAGTTGTCGACGACCTCGTAGATAAGGTGATGATAGCCGCGGGTGCCGGTATCACCGATATACATTGCCGGGCGACGCCGCACCGCCTCGAGACCCTTCAGCACGGTAATCGCTGAGGCGTCGTAATTGCCGTTTGCGGGTTTTTCGATTTCCTCCGTCATATCCTCACCGGCGATTCGTTTTGATACCAATTTCCCCTCCGTACATTAAAATCTCAATAGAAGACGATGTCCTTTATTTTGTCTTTGCCTATCCGTTCGGCGATTTTCGCTAATATCTGCGGCTTGAAAAAAATCAGTTCGTTGCGCCAAGCCGCGCTTTTGGCGCGCACTATCAACGTATCCTTGTCGATTTTGATCGGGATGGCGTTTTCGGCCAGCGCTTGACCCACTATCTCCGGCCATGCCGTTATTGCCGATTGTTTCTCCAGCCGTTCGGCGATTCCGGCGGCCTGAAGGGTTTTTTTTAAGATTTCGCCGAGTTGCGAAAAGCCGTGCATATCCGACATAGAGCTCCGGAAATAAGCTTTCGTTATCGTTTCCACATTATATTATACCATTTCCGCGGCCTTAAATCAAGTGTTCCGACAAAAAATATGCTGCGCCATCCACTTGGCAGACAATCGGTTGCGGTTTGCCGGCCCGATAACGGCCGGAGCGCGTCAAACCGCTTTGCCGCCGGCGAAAAGATGATGCGCGGCCAACCCAAAGCGGGAATTGATCAGTCCCGCTTGTTCCGCCGTGGCCGTGATTATCAACAACTCATCCGTAGCAAATTCGGCCAACGGGAGATCGCCGATAAATCGCCATTCATGTTCAGGTCTCCAGTTTCCGCCGGTTGCTCCTTCGTTTTGGAAATATGGACGATCGTTTGCCGACAGCCGACGATAAAGCGAGCGAGGGCCGTAAATCACCGGCCGGATACCCGTTCGGCAGGCGGCGCTTCTCTTGATGGCGATGGCGAAAGGTTCGAAATTCAGACGGTTGTATCTGTTGCGCCAAGTCATCAACGAAAGCATTTCCTGCGGCGGCCGGGCCGAAAACGCCACCGCTTTCCGCATTTCGTTTTGATTTTGGGCCGAGCCGTAAATTGTTTTACAATCGAGAATATTGCAGAGCGTGTGGAATGCGGTCGAAGGATACGATCGGGACTCGGTGATTCTCAGGTAAAAATCGTACTTTTTCTCGTTCGGCCACGGCGCATGGAATTCGTGCGTCCAGTGCGCTATATGATCCCAATTTTCGACAGGACGAAAATCATTGTCGATTATTGCTGCATATTCGCTTACAGGATTTCGGCCGGAGCGGTAAGGTATCTGGCAGCACCGGATTATTTCCTTGCCGGCGACCGACTTAAGCCGCCTCTCCAGATTACCTTGGGGTCTCAACGATACCGGAATAATCATATCCGCCAAGGCGAACAGCAATTCATCGCGAACCGGCCAATTTGATTTGGGCGACCGCGCTCTTTTTGCCGGGAAAAATGCAAAACCGACCTCGGCCGGCTTCAAATTGAAATCATCGATAAGCGAAGAAATGATTTTATCATGATTATCCGTCGATACGGCCGGACAAACTATCAATTGCCTTAGTCCAAATCTGCTGCAAAAGAATGCCTGCAATTCCCAAGTGACAAGGCCGACGCTTGTGAGAATAGCACAACCATTAGAGCCGGCGTATCTCATCGCCTCGGGCGTCTGCAGCACCCAAGCGTCACTGCCGCAGGGAGTTTTCGATTGACGGGAATTAAGAATCAGGGCCGATTTGCCGCATGGCCAAGAGGGCGGCTTCGTCATGAAGATATCTATGGGTACATTATCGCTGCCGATTGTAATCCGGTGAATCTCCATATGACCGAGGTTGTCCATAGACTATATTATAATCCATTTTCGCCGACACTTTTGCAAGAGTTATGAAACCTTATGCGGCCGTTTTGCCGTTGACTTGATGGAAGCGGTGCTTATATTTGATTTGACCGGTATGTCGATACGAACGGGCGTAATCGGCCGGGGTGGCTTTAGCGGTCGCGCCTGTTTCAAGCCGGCAAAACATTGCGGCTTCCGAAGCGTATCATAATTGCAACGATGAATAAAGCCATTGCCACAGGCCTGATTTTGCTGTTAACGGCGACGCCCTTCGCCCAAGTCGGCAGAAGGACTGACGATCCGTCGGCCGTTACTATCGCCCGCTTACGCTACACGGGCGGGGCCGATTGGTATTGGGGAAGATCCGCTTTGCCCAATCTTCATCGTTTTCTTGATCAAAACACCCCGATAAAGGCAGTCGACCGCGAGGTAAATATCGAGGCGACGAGTCCGGAATTGTACAAGTATCCGATTTTATTCATGACCGGTCACGGCAATGTAAAATTCAGCGATCAGGAGGTGGTGGCGTTGCGGGAATATCTTACGTCCGGCGGCTTTTTGTTCGCCAACGACAGCTACGGCTTGGCGCCCGCTTTCAGGAGGGAAATGAAAAAGGTCTTTCCCGATCAGGAGCTGGTCGAATTGCCGTTCAGCCATCCGATTTTTCATATTCTTTACCAATTCCCCAACGGATTGCCGAAAATTCACGAACACGACAACAAGCCGCCTCAAGGGTTCGGCCTGTTCTGGTCGGCCGATCCGGCCCGAAAGAAACGACTGGTGGTGTTTTTCGCTTACGAAAGCGATATCGGCGACGGCCTCGAGGACAGCGAAGTTTACAACGACCCCCCGGAAAAACATCAGGCGGCTTTGAAAATGGCGGCCAATATCGTGGCTTACGCCATGATGCAATAGGAAGCATATGGCAGGTAAAGATTACTCTACCATAGTCAAAAAGCTTCAGCAAACCGGCAGAAAAATAAATAACCGGCTGGCTTTCGAGGGGTTGTTGGGGTTGGCCTCTTTGTTGGCCGCTGGTCTGGTTTTATTCTGGTTCACAACCTTGGTTTTCTGGCCCGGCCCGCTTTTCCGCACGGTAGCGATGGCTCTTTTTCTGGGGGCGATAACCGTAATTGTCTATCTGTCGGTAATCAGGCCGCTTCTCAGCAAACCGCCTTTGACTTCCATCGCCCTCAGGCTCGAGCGGCACTACGGACGACTTCAATCGCGCCTGATCGGCGCTTTGCAGCTTTATGATAAAATAGTCGATAATCGCGAGAACTATTCCTTGGAGCTGATAGAGAAGACAATCGAAGAGGCGGGCGAAGAAATCAAAAATATCGATTTCCGGGTGGCCGTCGCCAAGAACAAGAAACCGCTGCGCCTTATGTTGGCCGCTTTATTCCTCCTCGTTATCGTCTCGCTCGCCTCGTTCAACACTCTGGAACAAACGCTGCGCCTTTACGCCAGCCCGCTGACCAATATCCCCCGGCCGACAAATATAAGATTATCGATCGATCCCGAAAATGCCGAGGTGATCAAAAACGAAGATATTTCCGTTCGAATTAAAGTCGACGGCGGCAGAATCGGCCGCCCGAAGTTCAGCTATCGCTATGATCCGGATTCGTGGTTCGAGGCGCTGCCGGAGGAAATCGCAATCGACAGCTCCGGGGGCGACCGCACATTCGCCTTCACTTTCAAGAAACTCCGCCGCGACGTCGAATTTTACGCTTCCGCCGGCCCCGCCCGATCGCCTGTCGGAAAAATCAAAATCATCGATCCGCCGCGCATCATGGACCTGTCCGTCACCCTGAATTACCCGAAATACACCGGCCTGCCCGACAAGACGTTGCCACCGAACGAAGGAGCGGTGACAGCAATCAAAGGAACCCGGGTCAAATTCGAGGGCAGGGTCAATAAGCCGATAAGTAATGGCCGGATAGTCTTGCTGGATGACACCGGCAAGGAAACCGCCGATAGGAAATTGATCATAGACGGAAAAAAAATCAGCGGTGATTTCCCGATTTCTTTCAACGGAGCCTACCGGGTGGAAATCAGCGACTCCGGCGGTCTGAGCAATCCCAAACCGATAAATTATGAGATCACCGCTCTTGACGACTATCCTCCGACTATCAACATCACTTTCCCGGCGAGCGATATCGACCTCGACGAACGGATGTTCGTTCCACTCAGCGCCGAAATACACGACGATTACGGATTCTCCCGACTCGATCTTGTTTACTGGGTATCCTCCGAGGGGCGGGAGAGCGACCGTAAAAAAATCACCTTGACCCGTAATTTCAACGGGCAGTCGGAAGGGGTCGTCGAATACGACTGGTCGGTCGAGGAATTGGATATGATGCCGGGTGATCTGGCATATTATTACCTCGAAATTTTCGATAACGATGCCGTTTCCGGTGCCAAGGCGGCGCAGAGCCGAACCTACAGCGCCCGATTGCCCAGCCTTGACGAAATCGTCGCCGATATCACCGGCGGCCGCGAAGACATAATTGAACAGATGCAGCAGGCGTCGGCTTATCAGAAGCGGCTGAAGGATCAGCTGGAGAATATCGCCCGGGAAATGCAGACAGCCAGTCAAATCAACTGGGAAAAGAAAAGCGAAATCCAGGCCGTGGTGAACCGGCAGAAAGATATCGCCGAGAAGGTCGAAAAAGCCGCCCGTCAACTGGCGGAAAATATCGAAAAACTCGATCGTCAGCAGATGGCCGCCGAGGAAATGCTCGACAAGATGCGGGAAATCCAGGAGCTGATGGAAAGGGTCGCCACGCCGGAATTGAAAGAGGCCATGCGCCGTCTCGAGGAGGCCATGCGCCAAATGGACCCAAATCGCCTCAAAGAGGCGTTGAAGAATTTCCAGATGAACCTCGAACAATTAAACAAAAATCTCGACCGCACGCTGGCTTTGCTGAAACAACTCGAACTGGAGCAGAAACTGGACACCATGGCCAAAATGGCCGAGAAACTGGCGCAAGAGCAAGATAGAATCAACGACCGGCTCGAACAATGCAACGCTCAGGAAGATATGAATCAGTTGCGGAAACCCCAGGAAAGCCAGCAACAAGGATTGGAAAGCCTCAAAGAGCAAATGCAGAAGACCGCCGATTTGAACAAAGAAGTTCAGACTATCGCCCCTGAAGATATCGAGCGGGCGGAATCGGAACTGAATTCTGAAGAAATGAAGAAGCTGCTCGAATCGATGGTGCAAAATCTGCAGGCCGGCAACAAGAGCAGCTGCTCCAGCTCCGGCAAAAAAATCAGTCGGAAATTCAGCGACTTGGCCGATATGTTCAGGTCGATGCTGCAAAAAACCCAATCGCGTCAGCAGCAAATGATTGTCGAGGCGATCCGCAAAGCGATCGAGGATATCCTGTACCTGTCGAGATCGCAGGAAGCGCTGGCCGAATCGACCCGGTCCTGTTCCCAACGGGGAGGTAATCTCTCCGAAATAACCGGCGATCAGGCCGAATTGATCGACGCCACGGGACGGACTGCCGACAAAATATCCGAATTGACGAAAATGACTCTGTTTGTCAATTTCTCCACGCTGCAGAAAATAGGCGAGGCACTCAGGGCGATGGAAAAATCGACCAAAGATCTCAGCAGCAGGCAGCCCGGCCTTGCCGCAAACAGCCAGATTCAAGCGATGTCCGCACTCAACCAGACCGCCCGCATGCTCATGAAATCGCAGGGGCAGGCCAGCGCTTGTCAATCGGGGACCGGAATGAATGAGATGATGCAGCAGTTGTCGCAATTGGGCCAGATGCAGATGCAATTGAATCAACAAACACAATCGCTCATGCCGATTCCGATGGGGCAGGCGATGAGCATGATCCAGCAGCGCCAGCTTGAAGAGCTGGCCAACCAACAGGAGGCGATCCGTAAAAGCCTTCAGGAGTTGACCGACCAATACGGCGACCCCGACAATATCCTCGGCCGCCTTAGTGAGCTGGGTGAGGAGATGCGCAGGATCGCCGAACAGATGCGCCGGGAAGGACTTAACGAGAATGTGGTAAAAAGACAGGAAAGAATATTGAGCCGTCTGCTCGATGCGCAGAAGTCGGTCAATCGGCGGGACTACACGCAGAAACGCCAAGCCCGCTCAGCCGAGGATATAATCAGAAGATCGCCTGCTCCCCTGAACGACGACGAGTCGGAGGCAAACCGCCTTACGGAGGATATAATCAGAGCGCTTAACGAAAAATACCCGCGGCGATACGAAAATCAAATCAAAGGATACTTCCGATCGCTTTCCGAAGAAATCCCGTCAGTCACAGCACCCGAAAAGGAATCGGGCAAATGAGGCGATCCTCGGAAACCGGCCGCGGCGGCTTTGGAAAAACGCAGCCATTCTGTCAATCGCCGATAGGTGTGACTCGCCGCGGATCGATTACCACTTTCCGTCGGGCGTTCTCAGGCCCGATTGCGGCAATTCAAAAGCTGGTCATTGCGGCGGCGATAGCTCTGGCGATTGGGACAATCGCCGAGCCGCTTTCGGCCCAGATATCGGCGCAGCAGTTCCCTCGGGAGCCCGCTTTAGACCCCCGTCTCGCCCGGGAACTTCAGTCCGTCCACTCGATTATTCTCGGCGGCGATTATGAGGCGGCGCTGAAAATGATCGCCGCGCTGCGGAAAAATTTCGGTTCGCACCATTTGATCGATGCGGAGCTGAAATTTCTTTACCGGCAGAAGAAAGATTATCCCGCGCTGCGGGAACTCGTCGAACAGGAGCTGGCGGCATCCGCCGACGATTTCGAACCGCTCTGCCAGTTAGGAGAAGTTTACTTTTTATCCGACAGTCTCGACAAAGCCCGGCAAAGCTGGGAAAGGGCTTTCGACCTAATAAAGACGGAAGAGCACCGTTTCCGGATTCTGGCGGGCTATTACCTCGCCTATGGTTTTTACACCGAAGCCATCGATGTTTACCGCCGCGGCAGGATTATCCTTAAGGACCAGACGAAATTTTCGGATGAGTTAATAGATATCTATATGGCCCAGCGGAATTTTGCCGAGGCGTTGGCCGAATATCTTGGGCAGCTCGATCGGAATCCGGCGGCCGGCAATGAAATTTCGCTGCAGATAAGTTTGCTTGCCGGACAAATAGAGGACCGATCGATCATGCGACGGGAGCTGACGGCCGCCTTACGCCGGTCCCCGAAAAACCCCGAATTGCATCGCCTGCTGGGCGATCTTGAATCGCGCGCGGGGAATCTCGAATCGGCCCTCACCTATTACCAAACGGCCGATAATCTCGCCGGCGGCAACGGCGATTATCTGCTTGGATTCGCCAGAAATTGCTTGAATGAGGGGCACTACGCGATTGCGGTGCGGGCGACAGATTTGTTCCTTGCCCAAAAGACAGACGACCGAAAAACCGGCCCCGCCCTGCTTCTGAAAGCCAAGGCTCTGCACAAATCGAAACAGACTCAGCAGGCGCTTGAGATTTTATCAAGATTCGCCGACGATCCCGATCCGGTGCTCAAAGCAGAGGCTGCATACTCGGCCGGAGAAATATATGCCGCATCGCCGAACGGCCGATCCGAAGCCGTCGAATCGTTTCGGCGCAGCGCAAATGTCAAACTCCGAAACAGGTTTTCCTGGCTGGCGTCGCTGCGCCTCGCCGAATTGTATGTCGCCGAGGGAGATTTCGTCAAGGCCGGCGCCGAACTTAGAAGATTGAGGCTGGACACGGTCACCCCGGAAGATATCGCCGAAGCGGCAATGTTCCTGAATGCCGAAATGGCCTTTTTCAAACTCGATTTCGACTCCGCGGCGATCGGTTATGAGGCCTTAATCAACAGATTCCCCTCGGGCAAATACGTAAACGATTGCCTCGAAAAACTGAATGTCCTCGAAAGCAGCGATCGGGATCAATCGATCATACTTCTGGCCGAAGCGTCCCGATTCCGATTCGGCGGAATTCAGGACAGCGCCATCGCCAGACTGAAAACGATTATTGAATCAGGAGGAGCGGCGTCTGAATATGCCGCAATCGCTCTGGCCGAAATTTATGAAAATCTCTCCGAATGGCGAAAAGCGGTTGATACTTACGAAGAATATCTGAATAAATTCCAGAAAGGAATATATATCGATCGAGCTATTCTCGGTCTAGCGTTGATCTATAGCGACCGTTTATCGATGCCTCAAAGGGCAATTTCACTGGCCAACCGAATTCTGGCCGAGTTCCCTCATTCCCCGTTGTTGGAAAAAGCCAGAACTATTCTGGCCAAAAACCAGCATTACTCCATTCCATAGAAAAATATACCGGTTGCAAACCGCCGAAGCCGTAAGAACGCTTTGGGGCTATTGACGAATTATCGGGTCGCCCACTAAATTCTCATGGCCGCGCCTTCGCCGATGCCGGGCGCATGAATTTTCCCTTAAAACACCGGTTGCTTTTCCTGTTTCTTGTTGATTTCCAGCGGGCGCGGCGGAGCCTGATTACCCAGAATGGCCTCGAGCTGACGGACACGCTCGACAAGATTTTCCAAAGTTCGCATTCTGATTTTCATGCTGGTTCTGACCAACAATCCAAGCGAAACGAGCATGAAGATCACGGAATTGATCCGCCGGAATATTTCACCATAGTTGAAAAGGGTATCCATGAATGCCACGATACCCAGCGCAAAAAGTATCCCGCACCAAACTAACATTTCTTCCTCCTTGAATGAGTGGTCTTGGTGGTTACAATTGATTTTATCGGCCGCATACAAAGAAAGTATAGGCTGACCAATCGCATATTGCCACGCTGGACATTGCCCGCTAAGGCAATGGTGTTTCAGCAGTTACACCGACAGCAGCGGCGCCCGATGTTTTTTTGCAAAGGTTCGTCTTTCGGTCGATACAAATTGAGGGACGATTAAATCGAGGATTCCAAGTAAATGAAAAATCTTGGCAATTACGTTCACGAATCAGATCCAATCAAACAAACAAAAAGGGGGGCTAATTTATGCTGAACCGAATCAAACTGGGGCCGAAATTGATCGGCGGATTCGTCTTCGTGGCACTCATCGCCGCAGCGATCGGCATCACGGGGATAATCAGCCAGAACCGCCTGATGACCAAAGCCGACGATATCGCCGAGGTAAGGCTGCCCAGCGTGCAAACGCTGTTGCAGTTAAGCCAAGCCAAGGAAGCTGTATGTGCAGGTGAGCGCGGTCTTATCAACAGACGGATGATAGAAACTGCCGTCCGCCGGGCGCAATATGAATACATCGACAAAGCGCTTAAAATGGCCGACGAGGCCTGGAAAATTTACGAACCCCTGCCTCAGACTCCGGAAGAGGCGATCGCCTGGAAAGAATTCGTTCCGCTTTGGAAAAAGTGGCTCGAGGATCACAAAGTTGTCAGAAGGCTTTCGGAGGAAAAAGACGCTCTCATAGCCGGCGGCCTTGATTTGAACGACCGGCGAATCGCCGAGTGCGACGATCGGGTATTCCAGGCGTTCAAAAAGTCTTACGAATCGTCTCATGAAGTCGATCAGCTTCTCGAGCGCTTGGTGAAGATCAATATGGAAAGCGCCGTCGATTCAAAGAAGCAGATGGATCAAGCGTCGGCTTCCGCCAGAACAACCATACTTTCGGTTCTTATAGCAGGTGTTATCGTCGCGATTTTGATCGGACTTTTCCTCTCTCGCAGCATTTCCGTTCCTCTGGCCAAAGGAGCCGCAGCCATAACGGAAATGAGCAAAGGCAATGTGAAGGCGCGGCTGAAATTGGTTCGTGGCGATGAGATCGGGGCACTCTCCAACGCCATGGATTCCCTAGCCGACACCATTGAGTCGCTGTTGGTGGACATCACTGGGACTGCCAAGAATGTCATAGTCGGCCGCCTTGACAGCCGGGCCGACTCCGCCAAATACGAAGGCGATTTCAAGAATCTTCTCGATGGATTCAACGGCACGCTCAATACTCTGGTGGGATATATCGATATCATTCCCAATCCGGTGATGATTGTCGACAACGAGATGAACATCCAATTCATGAATCAGACGGGAGCCAACATCATCGGCAAATCCAAACAACAGCTCTTCGGCCAGAAATGCTACGACCAGTTCAAAACCTCCGACTGCAACACCCAAAAATGCGCCTGCCTCCGCGCCATGCAAGACAACCGTATCTCCACCAGCGAAACAGACGCCCACCCCAACGGCCTCAACCTCGACATCTCATACACCGGCGTGCCGATCAAAAACGAACAGGGCAAGACAATCGGAGCCATGGAGTTCGTGGTCGATCAAACCGCCATCAAAGCGGCCGGGCGGAAGATACAGAAGCAGGCCGACTATCAGAGCCGTGAGGTCGGCAAGCTGATCGAAAATCTCGGACGGGTAGCCAAGGGGAACCTGGAGGTCGACACAACCACCGCAGCCACCGACGAAGACACCAAACTGGTCGGCGAAAACTTCGCCAAAATCAACTCCAGCCTCGCCGAAACCGTCGGCGCCATCCAAAACCTGGCCGCCGACGCCAACACCCTCGCCAAAGCCGCCGTCGACGGCAACCTCAACGTCCAGGTCAACCTCGAACGCCATCAAGGCGAATACCGCAAAATCGTCGAAGCAATGGATAAAACCCTGACCGCTCTCAGCGACATCCTCACCGAAGTCGCTTTGGCTGCCGACCAGGTCGCCTCCGCCGCCAACGAAATCTCCTCCTCATCCGAACAACTCTCCGCCGGAATCAAAGAACAGACCAACCAAACCGCTCAGGTCTCAACAGCCATCGAGCAAATGACCGCCACCATCGTCGAGTCCAGCAAAAACTCAAGCGAAGCCGCCGAAAAAGCCAAAGAGGCCGCCAGCAAGTCCCAGGAAGGAAGCCGCCTCGCCGAAAACACATCCCACGGCATGGACCAAATCGTCAACTCCAGCAACGTCACCGCCAAAAACATCGAAGGGCTGGCCGTCAAAGCTACCGCCATCGGCGAAATCATCAAGGTCATCGACGACATCGCCGACCAAACCAACCTCCTGGCGCTCAACGCAGCTATCGAGGCCGCCAGAGCCGGCGAACAAGGACGCGGTTTCGCCGTCGTCGCCGATGAAGTACGCAAACTGGCCGAAAGAACCACCAAGGCCACCAAAGAAGTTGCCGAAACCATCAAGGGGATCCAAGCCGACGTCACCGGCGCCAACGCCCAAATGGCAGACTCCCAAAAAATCGTCGTCTCCGGCAAAGAACTGGTGCAGAAAACCAACGCCTCGCTCAACGAAATCTTCACCTCCATCGAGGCCGTCCAGGACATGATGCGCCAAATCGCCACCGCCAGCCAGCAGCAAAGCGCCGCCGCCGAGCAAATCTCCAAAAACGTCGAAAACGTCAACCGCATAACCAAAGAATCGGCCCAGGGTGCTGAACAAAGCGCTGCCGCCGCCGAAGAACTCAACCGCCAAGCCGAAGAACTACGCAAACGAGTGGCCGCTTTCAAACTCCGCAAACGCCAAACCGTGGGGGTGTGAAATGACCGAAACAGCCAAACAAGACGTCAAAGACGACCTCGAACAAATGGTCACTTTCAACCTGGGTAACGAAGCATTCGGCGTCAACATCCTCCAAGTCCAGGAAATCAACCGCATGGTCGAAATCACCGCCGTCCCTCACACCGAATCTTATGTCGAGGGAATCATCAACCTCCGCGGAAAGGTCATCCCCATCATCGACCTCCGCAAAAAGTTCGGCATGCCGGAAAAAGCTTACGACGGACACACCAGAATCATCGTCGTCGACGTCTCCGGTGAAACCGTCGGACTGGTCGTCGACAGCGTCTCCGAGGTCCTCCGCGTTCCCGCTGGAAGCCTCGATGAGGCCCCCAAGCTCGTCTCCGGAGGAGGCACCTACGACGGCGCCGACTATATCAAGGCCATCGCCAAACTCGACGACAGACTCCTCATCTACCTCGACCTCAACAAAATCATCAACTCCAACCAAATCGCTCAAATAAAAGCACAGATGGCATAGCTCATTCCGATACCGTGGTGATTCTGAGGGCGCCCCAATGGGCGCCCTTCTTTTTGTTGAAACGAAAAACCGCCTCGCAGCGGTCGGGGCGGTTTCCGGATCAGCTATGGGTTCTGCCGATCAAAAATTGTAGCGAAAGCCGAGGCAGGCGTCGATAACATAGGGATTGTCCCATCTGTCCCAATCGGATATATAGGCAAATCGCCCTTCCAGAAAGCAATCGAGCTTGGCGCCGATCTGCCCATCGATTCCCATTAACATCAAAGCCTGAATCTTGGTCTCGAGGTAGTAGTCTTCCCTTTCGATATACCAGAATCCGGTGCGCTGATTCTGGAACACTTTTTCGCGCTTGGCGGATATGAAATACAATCCGGTGCCGGCGCCGGAATAGACTCCGATATTCGGCGATAACTGCAAAAACCGATATTTGAACAACGCCGCGAAAGACAAACCGTCGTCATCGTAATTGGATTGGCCGTCGGATTTGTCTATCGGGTCGCCGCCCGGCAGGCCCTCCACGCGCAGAATGCCGCTATCGGAATATGCCTTCATTAGAGGATCGAAGACGGTATAATCGCGAAACCATTTCCGCGCCTCAAAACCAACCTCATACCCAGCCCCGGGCGGACCAAACGAAGCGACAATTCCCGCTCCTAATCCGGTTCCCTTACTGTCTCCCGGACGAGCGGCCACCCCCTGCAACGACGTCTTGATATGCCAGTAATTCTGTCCATATGTTGCGGAAATCGCCAGTAGAACGATGGCGGCGGCACAAACAGCTTTTTTCATCCTTACACTCCTTCTCCGTCATTGGTCTCAACGGACGGTAATATACATTTTCAGTTCTTCAAGGGCAAGGCGCTATATATGTCTTCGGCGAATATTTTCAGGAAAGCGATCATGTCGGGATTATCATTAAAACCGTCCGGCAGAAACGCCGTCAACCTGATCAAGGCCCCGTCGGTCGGCCTGCCGGCAAGCGAATTTTTGATCAGGCTGGTTTTCAGCCCGAATTCGTTGTCGATTTCACCGGCACGGGTTAGATACCAGTAATACACCATAAGACGCCGGCTCTCCCGGCCGATTATCATTTTGTTTATAACAAAACCGAAACCGTCGACATCGACTTTTTCTTTGCGGATATTATGAATGGTCCAGCCAGATCCGGGAAGGCAATTCCGCGGTGAATGGATGGAGGATCCGTATTTTTGCGAGGTGAAATAGGCTATGAACAGATCCACCGCAGATGAGGCCGGGCGATTGTAAATCGCCGAGAAGATTTCGTTGGCGCGCAGGATCGCCAACTCTTCCGGGCTGCGTTCGACCGGCTGGCCGGCCCACTCGCCCTTCTGGAGCGGGATCGCCGAAAAATCGGGCGATTCGTCCGGGAAAACCTCGACATAGCGCAGATACCAACTGTATATTCCGGCCAAAAGCACGGCCGCAAGGATCAAAAAGAACGCTTTCTTTTCCATCCGATCAGCTTCCCAAAAATCACTATCATTAAAAGCGCGCTCAGAAAAACCAAAATTCCGGAAACCTCATGCAAAAACTCGTCGGCCAGCTTCGGGCTGATATAATGAGCCCCGAAACCGGTTACGAATATCCGAAACACGTTGGCGGCGATGGCAATCGGGATCGTCGCCAGAACCAGAAAAAACGGCCTCCAGAAACCGTCCAGACTCAATTTGGCATAGAGCGCCCCCAGCGCCATCAAGGTAATCAAGGATCGCAAACCGCTGCAGGCTTCAATCACCTCCAGTCGGTAGTTCGGAAGATTGATTATGTTGCCGGCCCGGACGGATTCGATGCCGACGGCGTTGATCGCCTGATTGGCGAGGTTGCTCGAAAACAACTGCATCGGCATGGTCGCCGAATAATAAAAAATCGCCGGTATCGGGATCATGAATAAAAGAAAGAAAAAGGAAAACCAGCTTTTCCTGAAATTATGCCAGCCGAGCGAAAAAATCCCGATGCCGGTAAGGCAGACGACAAAGGAAAAACGGGCCGTGAAAAACTCGGCGGCGGCGCTGCCCAATATAAGCAGGACAAGACCGGCAATGAGCAAAACGGCCCCCGGCCAACGGACGCAACGGGTCTTTTCAAATTTTTTGCTGTCGCGGTAAAGCAGATAGGCGGCGATCGGGATCACCAGAAAGCCGTGCGAATAATTGGAATCGACATACCAATCGAAAACCAGGTCTTTTAACACCGGCAGGTAGACAATGACCAGCAGCAACAAGACTATAATAACCCTGACGGTGCTTGAATTCATGAATCAATCGTCGTGCTTTTTTCTGATTATCACCGTTTTTTCACGGCGCAGGATTTTTATAAAAAACAGCCGCCAGACACCCCATATGGCCTCCCGCACAATTCGGCCAGACATTTTGGAGGTGCCAACCCGTCGGTCCACGAAGATTATCGGGATCTCCTTGATTTTGAAACCGGCCCGCCAGGCGTAGAAATTCATCTCGATCTGGAAACAGTAGCCATTCGATTTAATCCGGTCAAGCCGCAAAGACTCGAGCAGCTCGCGCCGGAAGCACTTGAAACCGCCGGTCGGATCCATCACCGGCAAACCGGTTATCCAGCGAACGTAGATAGAGGCCAAATAAGAAAGCAAAAGGCGGCTCATCGGCCAATTGACGATGCTGATGCCGTTGGAGTAGCGCGAACCGATTATCAAATCGCCGTTCTTGATATGTTCGCGGAACAGTTTGATATATTCCGGATTATGCGAAAAATCGGCGTCCATTTCCATGAGGTAGCCTATCTGGGGCAGTTTAAGCCCGAACTTGAAACCATCGATATAGGCCGTCCCCAGCCCCATCTTGCCGGGGCGCTGCAGAAGATGGATCCGCTTATCTGTGGCGGCAAGCTGCTGGACGATCTGGGCGGTTCCATCGGGCGAGTTGTCGTCGATAATCAATATCTCGATATCCGGCCCCTGGCTCAATACGGCCTCGATTATCTGCCGCACGTTTTCTTTTTCATTGTAGGTCGGGATGCAAACCAGGATATTTTTCATCTGATCCTCGGCGAAAACAGATAATGAACGCCGCCCAATATAATCAACGACCAGAAACTTATCAAGCGGTCTGCAATAATCGCCGCGGCCGCCCGGTCGCCGCTGAAACCGGCCTGCCCCAAAAGCGTGAACATCAACAGCTCAACCAACCCGAGCCCGGCGGGGGTAAGCGGCAGGCTCATCAGCACCAGCGCGGCCTGAGAAATGAACACGGCAAGAAGAAAATCGATTTTTATCCCGAGGGCCAGGCAGACAAGGTAAAAGCGCAGCGCCTCCGACAGCCAGATAATAAAGCTCTCAATCGTGATTACGGGAATCAGCCGCGGCGATTTCAATAGCCCCTCGCTGAAAGAACCGTAAATCCGCCTCAGGCGATCCGGTATCAGCCTCTGGATAGCTTTCGACCGCCAGGCCAGCAGAGCCAGAACCATGACAAACGCCGCCAAGATTATTATGCCTCTGGCAAGAGCGGTGCGCACCGCCGGATCGCCGATTTTTCCGAAATAGAATGCCCCGCCCAGCAGCACGAGGACGAGCGTCGTCGACAGGTCAAATATTTTTTCGGTAAAAAGCACCCCGATCGACATGGAAAACGACTGACCATGGTTCTTTTTGAGCAGATAGGCCCGATACAGATCGCCGATTCTGGCTGGCAGGATACAATTGGCAAACCAGGCGAAAAAATAATACCGGCAGAGTGCAAACAACGGAAGCCTGACTCCGGCATCGCCAAGAAGCCTTAACCAGCGATCCCCGCGGAGAGGCAACGACAGATAAAAGACCGCCGCGGCGATCAAATAAACAGAAAAATCAAGCCGCGACAGAACACTCAAGGCCTCGCCGATATCGAACCGCCGGATGAAAAGATAGACTATGGCCAGCGAAACAACGAGAGCGATCAGAGTATTGATTCTGAAAAACCGCTTTTTCAGATCCAGAGATTGCGTCGATTCGGTCGGCGGGCTGGCCATAGATTCATTCACAGCGGTTGGGACCGGAATTCAGCCGTATTATGAATCGATCGGCAAAAGGCAACGGCGAATTTCGCCTTTAACCGGTACAGGTTTCTTTCGGGAATGGATACGAGTGGAGCATCGCCAGCAGCCGACTGCGGTCTTTTATCCAAATCGGGATGGATCCTTCCACCTAACCGGCCTGCTGAGCCAGATAATTTTGAATTCCCATCTGCTTGATTTGATCCAGTTGGGCCTCCAGCCAATCGGCGTGATCTTCCTCGTCTTTCAGGATCGACTCCAGAAGTTCGCGCGAGCCGTTATCGGCGTGCTGCACCGCCAGGGCGATCCCGGCATTGTAGGCTCGAATCGCTCCGTACTCATCCTTAAGGTCGTTGTTAAGCTGCGTTTCCACGTCCTGGCCGATATGCATCTCCCGCAGATTGCTCACCACCGGTTTGCCCTCGAGATACAAAATTCGGGCGATCAGCTTTTCGGCATGTTTCATTTCGTCGATAGCCCGTTTTTCGATTTTTTCGTGAAGTTTTCCGTAATTCCAATTGGCGCACATTTCCGAATGCACCATGTATTGATTTATGGCCGTCAGCTCATCGGCCAGCAAGCCGTTCAATGTTTCGATAATTCGATCGTGTCCTTTCATCTTTTCTCCTTATTGCCAATGGCTTTTCATTCATTACTATTCCACGCATTCCCTTTCACCGGCCCGGATTGTCCTTTCAGGCTCCCTTTCGTTTGGCTTGGGGCATCGCTTTCCATATCCGGGTGGCCAGAAATACGCCGATCAGGGTGAACGGAATAAGAAATATCGGCCACCAGCTCCAGTTGCGTGTCGTAATATAGCCAAGGCAGATCGACTGAAAACCGGTGCCGAGATAAACGAAACCGTCGATAAGACCGACGGCAGTGGCTGCCCCCTTGCGCCCCCCGAAATCCATCGTGGCCGTACCCGAAAGAATGCCGTGAACCCCGATAACGAATAACGAGATGATCACCACCGACAAGCCGAGAATCAAAGGCGAACTCCAAAGAAATATCGCCATCACCACCACGCTGACGAACATGCCGCTATACATAAACGCCGCCGATGGCCCCCGCCGCGACTGGAACAGCTTATCGGAAAGAGTGCCGGCCAGAAAACCGCCGTATATTCCGGCGATACAGAGCAGTTTCCCCCAGTTGGCCTTGAAAAAGACGGTCGCCCCGGGTTCGCCGATTTCCTTGGCGAAAATGAAATACCAGTGCATTATCCCATTGCGCACGACCCCCGAACAAAACTCGATTCCGGCGATCGTCAGAATGATCGGGTTGGTGAGAATTTTTTTGAAAATCTGCAGTACGCCGAATTGCTTGTCCATTTCTCCGGAGCTGGCATCCTCGGTGTCGAAATCGGCGAATCCGACCTGACTCGGCGAATCTTTGAGCAAAAACAGTTCAAGAACGGCGAACGCCAGCAGCAACAAGGCCGGGATGAAAAATACGAACCATGTGTAATCTACGGCGGCGCCGGCCGGCATCACTATCGATCGGATTGCGCCCTCGATAGCGCCGAGATCGGCGGGAGCTATTTTCGAGGTGGCCCGGACTATCGCCTGACCCCAGTCGAACGCGAAAAAGAGGCCGAGCGCTATCAACGACCCGAAAATGCCGGCGAACACGCCGCGCTCTTTCACATGGAACCAATGCGAATTGACCTTCACAATAGAGACCGCGCCATAGCTCTGGAAATACATGTTTATCGAATACATAATGGCATAAATGAGGGAGACGTTGCCGGCCAACCGCCCGTTCAACAACAAATAGGTAACGACACCCATGGCGATATTGGCGGCGGCAGCACCGACAGCGCTGATTATGATACCACGCTTGCCGCCGATTTTATCCACCAACGGACCGTTTATCAGGAATGAAAAGGCATAGGTGATTGTTCCGGCCCCGAAAATAAGCCCGAAGTCCTCCTTGGTCATCAGGTCGCCGAGCGCGTTTTTGGAAACGGTCAAATTGTAACGCGCCATGTAAAGGAAAGCATAGGTCAAGCCCATCGGGAACCAGTTCCAAAAACTTCTCAGCCGATAGGCCCGTTCATGTTTCAGCGGATTATTGATCGCGTAAATATAAATAACAGCTCCCAATATAAGCAGACCGAATAGCGCTTGGCTCTGGATAAAGAGGCTGATGACCAACAGCACCAACAGCGGCAGCAGTATCTTCGTCATTTCGGCTCCTTTTGCTTCAGGCCGGTGATTTCATCGCAACGATTATAACAAATAAATCCGCGACATGCAATCGTATCGGTGGCGAAAAGAGATTTTTCGAATGCAGGCAATCGGATCGTAACGAGTCGACCGCTTACCGCCGTTTATGGATAGCAGGGGAAACAGGGTAATCTCCGGCGATCTGAATAGATAAAGCCGGCGCGGCAAGCTCAGCATTTTTCATATCGATTCCGCGCCGGTTTAACTCGGTTTCCGGAAATTCAATCCGCTCTGTTTCAAAAGTATCGCCCGATATTCTCTTTGCAGCCCGCGCCGCCCCGGCGGCGGGAAAAAATGACAATAACTCAGCTCGGCCGTCCCCTTGAAATAGGCCACCAGCCGCGTGATATCCGAGCCGCGGAACTCGCAATTGCCGTTGACATCACCGGCCGCATAGAGATAAGTCGAGGTCGAATCAAGATAGCAACTGTCAGGCGGCGGCAGGCCAAGCCCCTTAAAATAGCGCACGCCGTAAGTGACATCGCCGCCGATCCTATTGCCGTCGCCGTTGATATCTCCCTGAACATAATCGCATGAGAATGTATTCCAATACATATCGAGGATTGTGGTGTCGCCGCCGACGATCTGCACCCCGCTCACCGTCGAATCGCCGTTGCCGGTATCGGAAAAAGTCACGTTGTATTCGCCGGCAGTCAAGGGACCAATGATGTAGTATCCATCGATATCGCTCAAAGTCGTATCGGTATCGGCTCCGGCGGCGATTATTCTTTCCCCGTGAAGTGGCAGGGGCGGCAAGCCGTAAAATACATGCCCGGCCAGATAACCCGGCTGTGGTCCGAAAAGGTACATATCGAGAACGGTCGTATCACCGGGGGTGATATGAACATTGGTTACGGTCGTATCGCCGTGGCCGGTGTCCGAAAAGGTCACGCTGTAAAGGCCGGATGTCAACGGTCCGAGAAAATATGAACCATCGATACCGCTATATGTCGTATCCGTATCGGCCCCGGCAACGATAATCCTTTCCCCCGGGAAAGGAAGCGGCGGCGAACCCGCATAAACATGGCCGGCAAGATTTCCCGGAGCTTGAACCAACGGCGGATATTTCAACACGAACAGGTCCCAGTTGCCATAGATACCGTCGCTGTAGCCGGTGACGTAGCAATTCGAGCCGCCATCGATGGCCACCGACTTGATCTGACTGAAATCATTGCCCGGACCTATGTAACCGCCGTACCAGATTATCGACCCGGAGGCATCCAGACAAAACGTCAGAGTCCGGGTGATCGTCAAAAGCGGCGATACATGATAGGAGGCGCCGCCGAAAAACAGGCGCCCCAGATCGTCAACCTTGATTGTCGTCCGGCTGTTGAAAGCGATCTCGTCATCGATCGGATCCCCGTATTGAAAATCCCAACCGACGGCTCCGGTGTTGGTGAACTTCACCGCCAGCAGATCACGCTGGCCGCCAGAGCTGGTTTCTCCGAACAAATAGACGTTGCCGAACCGATCGACGGTCATGCTCCGCGGATTATCCGAGCTGTTGCCGCTGCCGTTGAAGCTTTCGTCCCAGATAAGGTTGCCGGCCGAATTGTATTTCACCGCCAGAAAATCTATTGTGGGATTGTAGGTATATCCGCCGATATAAATATAACCAGAGTCGCATATTCCTATCCCCACCGGCACTTCGGTCGAATCCCCCGCGCCGTTATAAGTTCTCGTCCAGACCGTGTCTCCGTTCTGGGCCAGTTTCATGAGGTACAGGTCGTAATTGACCCCGTTCCAGCGGCCGCCGGTGGCGTAGATATAATTGCTGTCATCGAAAGCAACTCCATACAACCGATCGAATGTTTGATTGCCGGACAAAAATAGCCGCACCCACGCGGTATCCCCCGACGGAAGCAATTTTATCAACAGCAAATCCTCCCGGTCTGGCGAAGTCGAAATTTTGGAGTAGCCGCAAGCGTAAATATTCCCCAGCTTGTCCATGCCGAACCCGTCGAGGCGATCATCCTGGCTGGCCGGGCTGTTATATCTGTAGCTCCAGATAAAATTTCCCGCCGAGTCGTATTTGACCACGCAGACGTCGGTCCGCCAAGCCAGCGAACTGCGGCCGACCTCGCCAGCTACATAGACATACCCCGAATCTGTCGCCAAGATGAATTTGGGCTCATCGATACCATCGCTCTGGCTGTCGTAAATCCGCAGCCATATCGAATCGCCCTGCGGGCTGAGCCGAAGAGTAACCCAATCGGTGTAGTTAACCGAGGTGTCGGTGCGCCCAGCGACGTAGATATTTCCCCGGGGATCGCAGGTTATGGCGTCTCCCCATTCCGTTTCGGTCGTGTTCCAGTACCAACGATATGCCCACTCCGGAGGCACCTCGGTCTGGGTGACGGCGGCCGGGCAAATAAACGCGATTAACGCCACGCAAGCTATGATCGATCTCATGATACAAACTCCTTATGACAGGTCAGCAAACAACGTATCGATAAACTAGCGATTAAAATGAAATTGTCAACAATTATAATCTGTCCGGCT
>Ga0209101_1000973_pt1 | contig 22682 bp, 16 predicted proteins | sample ConPoolayeCmetaG_FD_185481 | JGI IMG/M metagenome (GOLD analysis project Ga0209101, IMG submission 185481) | Hot spring microbial mat communities from California, USA to study Microbial Dark Matter (Phase II) - Cone Pool mat layer C metaG... ...
ACATTGTACCCCCTTTCGCAGGTTGGCTCAATCCATTATGGGCAGACGGAGGCGGCTTTTTGAACCCTTTTACGGAGCGCCATGCCCCGTTTTGCCTACCTGTATGTCCCCAGCGTGATACGCTCACACTGCCGCTTGCCGGGTGCATTTCAGCTTGGGAGCAAGCTCGTTGTGGCCGGTCTCCAGGCCGCGCCACTCTGTAGGATCAGGCGATGCTCAGGGTCCGAGCATCGTCCGGACGGCCAAGTCGCCCCCATTCTGAAATACGCGCTGCTTGCTCTTGCAATTGACATTTTTCATTCTCTGTGTTATCATACGGGCCATCCTGAGGAGATTGATATGGCAAGACCATTTCGAGCCTGTCTGAAAACTGTAACCGACGCATCCCTATGCGTCGGTACAAGCGGCATAGGGATACCACGTGTATTTTTCGGACCGGTTCTTAATGTAAAACGAGGTATATTCTTGTATCATAATGGCTATTATGTCGATGTGCATCATCATTCCTTGGGGGTGAGGCGCGCCTGATTTTGGCGATGCTGGCCTCATTTTGCACGTCTCACCCCGGCTGGTTTCACAACGAAACCAGCCTTTTTATTTATCCAAGAACCCGGCAGGGGAAATTGAACAAGGTGAACGGTGGTCAATCAATCAACGCTAGATAAGCAAATTCCCATCGGTTTTTCCGACCTTTTTCTCGACGAAGCCGCACGGTTGCTTTGGCTGGCCGAGACGCTGCGCACGCTTTTTGCACGTTGGGGATACGCGCCGGTCATCCCGCCAACGGTGGTCTATGCCGAGAACCTGGCCGTTGAATTGGGGACGCAAATTGCCCAAGACATGTACCGCTTTTTTGACCGTCAGGGCCACACGCTGGCCTTGCGCGCCGATCTGACCGTGCCCGTGGCGCGCATCGTCGGCACCCGCTTGTACGACCGACCGATGCCGTTGCGTTTGTGCTATGTGGAGCGCGTTTTTCGCCAGATTGCGCCACAGGTAGGACAGCGACGCGAGTTTACCCAGGCCGGCGTCGAATTGGTCGGCGCAGACACCGCCCAGGCCGATGCTGAGGTGGTAGCTCTGGCAGCCGAAGCGCTGCGCGCGATCGGCATTGGCAATTTTCGTCTGACCATCGGTCAGATGGGCTTTTTCCGGGCGTTGGTCAACGCCGTTTACCTGAACGATGACGAAATCCGGCGATTGGAACAGGCCGTCGACCGTCGCAATGACGCCCAATTGTGTGCCCTTCTCGATGAACTGGACTTGCCGGCGGCGATCTATGCCCTGCTGCGCGCACTGCCCACTTTGTCGGGCGGACGGGAAGTGATCGACCGGGCGCGGCAGATTTTGCCGCGGCAAAATTTGCCGCGGCAGATTTTGCCGCGGCAGGTTCTGCCCGTTGAATTGATCGAAGCCGAACTGGATCGCCTGGAGGCGGTCTATGACCTTTTACTGGCCTACGGCCTGAATGATACGGTGCTGATCGACCTGGGCGAAGTACGTGGCATGGAGTATTACACCGGTTTGGTCTTTCAAGGCTATGCGGCCGGCGTCGGCACAGCAGTATGTGGTGGAGGACGCTACAATGACTTGATCGGCCACTTTGGCCCGTCGTTGCCGGCAGTTGGCTTTGGCCTCAACCTCGACCTGGCCCGTCAGGCCGTCACGCCGACGGTGAACCTTTGCCCTGACGCCCTTGTTCAGGGCTGCGCCCATCCCGAATGTCTGGCTGCCGTACAAACGATGCGCACACACGGGGCAACGGTCATCGTGGACACGCTGGAACTCGACGACGCCGAATTGATCCGCCGGGCACAAACGTGCGGCGCGCGAGCCATTCTGTGCCGTCATCCGCAGGGCTGGCAGATCATCGCAGCCGACGGCTCAAGCCGAATCGTAAATCCAGATAAAATGATAGAGGAAATTGAAACGTGGCGTACACAATGTTGACCATTGCCCTACCTAAAGGGCGTTTACTTGATCCAACACAAGCGTTGCTTGCACAACTTGGCTATACCCCGACGGTGGTCGGCAACGGCACACGCAAACTGGTTGCGCCAGACCCGCATCACGCGGTGCGTTATTTGCTGGTCAAGCCGGTGGATGTGCCAACCTATGTTGAGCATGGCGCGGCCGATGTCGGGATCGTCGGACAGGACACGCTGCGCGAGGCAGAAAGCGATGTGCTGGAACCGCTGGCGCTGGGTTTTGCGCGCTGTCGGCTGGTGGTTGCCGGACGACCGGATCAACGCGGGTTGAATCTGCGATTGGCCCCCCACCTGCGCATCGCCAGCAAGTACCCCAATTTGACCCAGACCTACTTTCAACGCCGTGGCCTTTCGGTCGAGGTGATCCCACTACAAGGTTCGGTGGAATTGGCCCCATTGGTGGATCTGGCCGACTTGTTGGTGGACATTGTGGAAAGCGGCAATACGCTGCGTGAGAACGGGCTGATCGAATTGGAAGAAATTGCCCGCTTTGAGGCCGCTCTGATCGTCAACCGCGCCAGCCGATGGACAAAACGAGAGCAAATCGACACGCTGGTTGCTCAGCTCGAACAGCTCATCCGTCCGGCTCAGAATGGGATGTAAACATGAAAAATATTGTCGATATTTACGATGTTCAAACTGCTCAGCAGGCCATCCTTCGTCGGAAAGCGTGGGATGCGGTGGAGGTTACACCGGCCTTGCGAGCCGGCATTGAAAGAATTTTCGGTGCTCCGCTAACCCCCGATCAGGCCGTCGAGAGCATCCTGGCCGATGTGCGCAGCCGGGGTGATGCTGCGTTGTTCGACTATACCCGACGCATCGAGGGGGTGGAAATAGACAACCTGCGCGTTTCCGAGGCCGAAATAGAAGCCGCCTGGCAGGCCACGCCGGTTGAATTGCGCGAAGCCTTGCAGATCGCCGCCGGACGCATTCGCGCTTTTCATGAAAAACAATACAAACAATCGTGGATTGACTGGGATGACGAGGGCGGCGCACTGGGACAGCTCATCCGTCCGCTGGAACGGGTCGGCATCTATGCGCCGGGCGGACGTGTTCCCTATCCGTCGTCTTTGTTGATGGCGGCCGTGCCGGCGCAGGTGGCCGGTGTGGCCGAGGTGGTAGTGGTCAGCCCGCCGCGAAAGGACGGACGGATCGCCGAGGTCATCTTGGCTGCGGCGCGCATTGCCGGCGTGAGCGCGGTGTACAAAGTGGGCGGCGCGCAGGCAATCGGTGCGCTGGCCTACGGCACACAGAGCATTCCGCGCGTGGACAAAATCTTGGGGCCCGGCAACCTCTTTGTGGTGCTGGCCAAGCGGCGCGTGTTCGGCCAGGTAGGTATCGATGGGTTGCCCGGCCCCACCGAGACGCTGATCCTTGCCGATGAGAGCGCCAATCCGGCACTGGTCGCCGCCGATTTGCTGGCTCAGGCCGAGCATGATGTGCTGGCTTCGCCGATCTGCCTGACGCCGTCGCGGGAGCTGGCCGTGCGTGTGCAGGGCGAGGTCGCCCGTCAGATCACCTCACTCGACCGCGCCGCGGTGATCGCTGAGGCATTTGCCGGCCAGGGAGGGATTGTCATCACCGACAGCATGGCCCAGGCAATGGACCTGGCCAACGAGTATGCGCCGGAGCACCTCTGCCTGCTGGTGCGCGATCCGTGGGCCTGGGTAGGACGTGTGCGCAATGCCGGCGGGGTATTCGTCGGCGAAGATGCGTCGGAGGCGCTGGGCGATTACGTCGTTGGGCCAACACACATTATGCCAACCGGCGGCACGGCACGCTTTGGATCGCCGTGCACGGTGTGGGATTTTCTCAAGATCACCAGCGTCTTTGCCCCGGCCGCCTCTACCGTCGCCCGGATTGCCCCGGCCGCGATCACGATTGCCGATGCCGAGGGGCTAAGTGCACACGCCGCCGCGATCGCCATCCGTCAACACAAAAGACCCTAAAGGTCTTTAAGACCTTTAGGGTCTTTTTCCTTACAACGCCAGGTAGATTGTCCTGATGCTGAGGGCGACGATCAACACCCCCACAATCGCCATCAAGGCGCGCGTCGGTATCTTTTTGCAGATAAACGCCGCCATCGGCGCAGCAATTGCCCCGCCGATCAGCAAGCCGACAACAGGAAGCCACTCCAGAGTCCCCAGGGTCAGCACAAAAGTGGCCACCTGAGCGACGGTCACAAAGAATTCGGCCAGATTGACCGACCCGATGGCAAAACGCGGGTTGTGCCCACGGGCGATGATGGTGGTGGTGACGATCGGCCCCCATCCACCGCCGCCGATGGCGTCAAAAAAGCCACCGACAACGGCCAGCAGGCCCAGGTACGAGTCGACATGCCTTTCTCGCAGCTTTTTGGCAGTGGCCCTGTACAGGATAACCAGCCCCATAATCAGCAGATAAGCCGAGACAAAAGGCTTGATCACTTCGCCGGGGACGGCTGTCAGGATATAAGCGCCGACAATCCCCCCTGACACGCCTGGAATGACCAGCTTTTTGAACATTTTGAGGTCGACATTGCCCAATTTGAGGTGAGATAACCCGGAAATCAACGTGACAAACGTTTCGGCGGTGTGCACGCTCATACTGGCCGATGCCGGCGAAATGCCCAGGCTGAGCAGAAAGGCATTGGAACTGACCCCATAGGCCATGCCCAACGCGCCATCGATCAATTGCGCCAAAAAACCGACGACGATAAACCAAACGATCTTGAAATCCATCCCATACCCTCCCTGGATGCCGAATAAGGGCCTATCCAAAAACCGTAACATCCCGATGCGTCGGTATAAGCGGCATAGGGATGCCGCTTGTACGGCTTTCGAATAGGTTTCTGGCCCGCTCAAGATTTTAATTGATTTGTCAATTACCTGTCATTGACAAATCATATATCAGCATTCTGGAAAAGTCAAATTGAATGTGAACCGGGCACCGGCTCAAATCGCAGAAACGGTGATGATGTAGACTTGTGGATAAACTGTGGAAATTGTGGATAACTGTGTGGAAATTCGGCATTCTCCTGTTAACAACAGGTTAATAAGGTCGGCAAGCCGGCCCCGTTTGTGTCGACGGAGGAGCGGCAAAACACCGTATTCAATCCAAGTTGGGGAAAAGTTGTTGATAAATTGGGATATCTGAGGATAACCAGGGAGGAAAAGGATGAAAAAACCCGTTGTACATATGATCGGCAATGCACACATCGATCCGGTCTGGCTCTGGCGATTGGCGGAGGGTCGCCGCGAAGTGTTGTCGACCTATCGCTCGGCGATTGCGTTGATGGATGAAACGGAAGGTTTTGTGTTCAGCAGTGGCGGCGCGCTCACCTATCGCTGGGTGCAACAAGACGACCCGGTGTTGTTTGCCCAAATTCGGCGGCGTGTCGCCGAAGGGCGCTGGGAAATCGTCAACGGCTGGCTGATTCAGCCCGACTGCAACATCCCGTGCGGTGAGTCCTTTGTCCGGCATGGGCTGTACGGTCAACGGGCCTTTGAAGCGATGTTCGGCTGCCGGGCCGTCACCGGTTATAATGTCGATTCTTTTGGACACGCCGGCAGTTTGCCGCAAATTCTGCGCGGCTGTGGATTGATCAACTATGTCTTTTTCCGGCCGGAGCCGGGACGGGAAAAAGAATTGCCCGGCACGCTCTTTTGGTGGGCCGGTGCTGACGGTTCGCGCGTGCTGGCCAGCCGCCCACCGCTGCACTATCCCAGCCACGGCGGTGACCTCAGCGCACGCATCGATGAGGCGGCCACCCAGACCCCACCCGAGGTAGGGCATGTGATGTGCTTTTACGGCATCGGCAATCACGGTGGCGGCCCAACCCGTGCCAATCTGGCCTCGATCCAGGCAGCTCAGCAACGCATTGACGGCCCAGAAGTGCGCTGGGGACGCACCGACCGCTTTTTCGAGCTGGTTAGGGCTGCCGGGGTCGACCTGCCGGTTGTGCACGACGAACTTCAGCATCACGCGCGTGGCTGCTACACGGCGGTTTCGCCGATCAAGCGCTACAACCGTCGCTGTGAGCATGCCCTGCTGACAGCCGAAAAGTTGGCTGCATTGGCGTGTCGCTATGGTGGGCTTGATTATCCTCAAATATCGTTGAATGCGGCATGGGAAAAAGTGCTTTTCAATCAATTCCACGACATATTGGCCGGCACCAGCCTGCGGGAAGCATGCCAGGATGCATACGAGGACTATGAAGCCGCCCTGCGCACCGCTCAAGCGATTATCGACCGGTCGCTGGCAACACTGAGCGCGCAGATCGATCTCGATCCTGACACGCGCGTGCTTTTGGTTGTTAATCCTCACCCGTGGACACAAACCGTGCCGGTCGAAGCGACGATCATCCCCACCGAACACTGGAATAAGGATTGGCGCGGCGTGTTCCGTCCCGGCGTAGTTCGATTGACCGATGAGACAGGCCAACAGGTATCATGCCAGATCACCGAAATCGAACACAGCGGCGGCCATTACCTGCTCCATTTGACCTTCCGTGATGCGCTGCCGGCCTTGGGCTATCGCTGCTACACCATCCAGGTGCCTTCGGACGCCCCCACCTGGACGGAGACACGCCGGGAAGCGGTTTACGAGATGGAAAACGAATGCCTGCACGTGCGTTTTGACGCGGTGAGCGGTCGGATGATCGGCTTGCGTGACAAACGGAACAGGGTCGAACTGTTGCGCGCGCCGCTGGCCTTTCAGGTGATCGAGGATCCAAGTGATACATGGAGCCATGATGTCGTCTCGTTCGACCAGATCATCGGCGAATTTGAGGCCGACGGCGAAATCGCACGGCTGGAAAATGGGCCGGTACGCCGGCGGATGCGTGCCGTCTATCGGTGGGGCTGCTCGACCCTTGCCGCCGATTACATTCTTTACAGCGGCGACGATCAAATTTACCTCGACCTGCACATCGACTGGCACGAACGGCTTAAAATGCTCAAACTGGCCCTTCCTCTGGCCCTGGACGAGGCGCAAAGCACCGCATCAATTCCCTACGGGCATATTCAGCGTGTCGACGACGGCGGTGAGGAGCCATGTCAGGACTGGGTTGACCTGAGCGGGGTGTGCGGCGGACAACGCTTCGGCCTGACGCTGCTCAACGATAGCAAATATGGCTATGATGCGCTCGGCAGCACATTGCGGATGAGCCTGCTGCGCAGCCCGGTGTTCGCCTTTCATGCGCCTCGCCAGATCGAACAAGGGGTGACCTATCATTACACCGACCAGGGCGAACAACACGTGCGTCTGGCGCTGGTGCCCCACGCCGGCGATTGGATGTGCGCCGACCCTGTACGTCGGGCGGCGACGCTCAATGCACCGCCGTTAGCACGAGAAATTGCCGCGCATCGGGGCAATTGGCCTCGTACGGCCTCCTTTGTGTGTTGTTCGGCTTCCAACGTTGTGCTGACCGTGCTCAAGCAGGCCGAAGTAGGTCAAGACTGGATCTTGCGCGGCTATGAAACAGAAGGCAAAGCGACGGAGGCGATCATCCGGCTCGGAATGGAAGGAAAATCATGGCCGATCCTGTGGCAACCTTACGAGATCAAGACCATAAGAATTGCCCAAGATGGCGTACCGATGATCGTGAACATGCTTGAAGAAGAGGCGCAGCGCGCTGTACCTTGAAGAAGAGCGCAGCACGCTGCGCCCCTGGGTGATCCGTTGCGGTCTGCTGAGACTTGTGGTATCATCATTTTATGACCGTTTGCTCCTTTCGCAGATTGGGGCACAAACCCGGCAGACGCTGATCGCATTGTCGAGTCGAGGTTTGAGCCAGAGCGTTCTGTCTAAACGCCACCTGGCTTATCCGAAAAGCCGTCCAGGCGGCATCCCTATGCCGCCTATGCCGACACATCGGGATGTGTCGGTTACGGTTTCCGGTAGGCTCTTGGAGCGATCCCTTATCATCTACCGAGAATTGAGAGAACGATGCCACCCTACCTTCAATATCCACCGGCACAACGCCCGCAGCCCGGCCCATTTGATACGCCCGGCCCGCGGATTTTGATCTCGGCATTCAACGGCCATCGTATTGCATTGCCAGAAGATGGCGAGCTGGTCTTGGGGCGCTTTGATCCCGACAGTGAAGAACGTCCCGATGTTGATCTGACCGCCGAAGACCAGGCCGCATGGGGCATTTCCCGTTGGCATGCCAAAGTGATCGGCTGGCGGGGGCAATATGAAATTCAAGACCTGGGAAGCAGCAACGGCACATGGGTAAACCAGGAAATCGTCGAACCGCAAACGCGCAAACATATCCAGACCGGCAACGAGATTCGCCTGGGCGGATGCGTCTTTTATTTGGGCTATCCCCCATCGATCTGGCGCACACCGATCACCGAACTGCAGCCTTTTCTTTATGTCACCTTTACCGGGCATTACTATTCGGTGCCTATCCAGGAAAGTGTGCTCATTGGCCGCAGCGACCCGCGACTCGAACTGTATCCGGATATCGACTTGAGCGATGAAGAAGCCGCCATCGCTGCCGTCTCACGGCGGCATGTGCGGCTGACCCTTACCCATCAACAATTCATGGTTGAGGATTTAGGAAGCAGTTTTGGCACACGGCTGAACGGCGAAAAAGTTTACAGCGGGATCAAAGTGCCGCTTTATCCCGGCCAGCATCTTTGGTTGGGTGGTTATACGGTTGCTTTTGATGTGCTTCCCAAACCCTGATCGGGGTGTTGGCAGCCGGGTGGGCGACGGTCTGGAGATTGTCGCAAGCGGAGTTGAGGCTTTAGCCGGAGGTTCCGCCTGAAAGCTCCACTCCGGGTGATCCTTCGACGGGATCCGACCTGGCAACGGAGATGAGAACGGTTCAACTTGCCTTGACGCCGCTTTGTTTTGTGAGTATACTTTGGGTATCGGCCTCTCACAACCGTTTGTTCTCTTGACTTGCGGGTAGGTATGAACGGGCAATCACAGTCGATCACAGCTTGATGGGTGTGCATGCGTTTCCAACTGTTGGGCGAATGGGGGATGATATACTTCGAAGAGCCGCAGCGATCGCTGGGCTTTTTGCTTTTGGCGATCTATGGCATGCTCATCGTTGCCCTGTTCGTCCGCATCATCTTGGGGTATGTTCAGCGTCGTCAAGAATTTCGTGGCACCTGGACCCACAAGATACTCTGGTTGATCGCCTGGCTGGTGTTGAGCATTGTCCTGGCCAACACGCTGATTGTGGAGCGACCGGCCGATGGCATCTCTAAAGGGTTGACCCCCGGCAGAGAAGCACTGGCTTTGCTGGCTTTTGTGCCGATCGTTTTTGCGGCCGCACAACTCGGCGCAGCCGGTGCACTGGTGACCGGCCTGGCCAGCGGTTGGGTCAGCGGCGCGTATGATACCGCCCGGTTGACCCAGAGTTTCGAGATCGGTGTATTTGGGCTGCTCGCCACATTGCTCCTCTACCAGGATTACAAAGGCCGCCTCGGCACGCTCCTCCGCCAACCGTTGATTGCGATCCCATGGGCCGGGCTGACCGTCTGGGCGTTGAGCGTTTTCTCCATCTATGCCTACACCAACGCCGAATTGTCTATGCTCTCGGCAATCAACAACAGCCTCACCGTTGCCGTTGCCAACCTGCCCGGCATCCTGGTCAAGTCGCTGATCGCCGGTGGAGGTTTGCAAATTGCCTATGCCCTGCTGCCTCAACTGCGTGCCGTACCCAACCCAACCCGCATTCCCCCTTATGCGCGCAGCATCAGCCTGCGTTTTCTCTTTTTCTTTCTTCCGGCCGCCGCGCTAACCCTGGTGGTCATCCTTTATGCGATGATGGCCCAGTCGCTGCGCATCGCCACCGACCAGACCATCAACCAAATCGCCCATGTCGCCCGAAATGTATCGATCGAACTGCCCTTTTTCCCGTGGACCGGACAATCGTTGCTGAGTTGGATTTCAACCGATACCCGCCTGCAAAGTCCCGAATACGCCGAGCAGGAAAAGGCTCTCCGTGAAGGCATGACCACCATGCCTTTTTTCAATCAGATTGCGCTGGTGGCCAAAGACGAGCTGTTGCCCAACGGCGAGAGCAAGCAATTAACATTACGCATCGTCGGTACACCTCCTGAATCGCAAATGGAACTGATGGTCACCGATGAAGAGATGGAGCGGCTCAAGTTGACTTTGCGCGATGGCTCAACCCAGATCACGCCGGTGCATAAGAACTGGAACGGCGAGCCGATCATCTCGTTTATCGTGCCGGTAGAAAGCCAAATCATCGAAGGGGAAATTGTCGGCGCGTTGATCGGGCGGGTGCGCATTGCCGACAATTTCCAGTTGCAAAGCATGATCAACAACCTGCAACCCCCCGGCAATGCCAAACGCAACAACCAGGGCATCGGCTTTTTGATCGATGAACGTGATCGGATTGTCGCTCATCCGGACACGGCACACATCCTCGAATCGTGGGCGGTCAACCCGGATCCACTGTTGATCCATGAGAGCGAAAATCCGCTGGCCACGGTTTACGAGGACCGCGACGGCACGGATGGCGCGCGACGGCTGGTCTATGTGTTGCGCACCGAAGGTGTACAATGGCGCATCGTGGTGATTCGCCCTTATGAGAACGTGCTCACCCAGGCCACCGAAATTTCGTCTCCTTTGTTGTTCCTGTTCTTGATCGCCGGCATCATCGGCTCGATCAGCGTGCCGATCTTTACCGCGCGACTTACCCGTCCGCTGCAACGCCTTTCACAAGCGGCCCGCGAAATCGCCGACAACCGGCTTGACATCCCGGTCGACGTGAGCGGCGAAGACGAAGTAGGTCAGTTAGGTCGTTCTTTTGAGCAAATGCGCCAGCGCCTCCAAGAGCGAATGTCCGAACTCTCGATGTTGCTCGAAATCAGCCAGCAGGTCTCGGCCAGCATCGGGCTGGAACCTTCTCTGCTGCCCATTCTCAAAGGAGCCATCCAGGCCACCGACGGGGTCGCTGCCCGTATGATCTTGCTCGATGCACACGGCATGCGAGACAAGGTAATCAACCACGGCCCACTTCAGGTTCAGCAAGCCTTGAGCCGTCTCGATGCGGTCATCGATACGGTGGTCAAGCGCAACAAAGAGCTGGTGATCAACGATATCACCCACACCGGTCCTTCGACATTGGTCGAATTGTTGCGGGTGGGCATTCGCGCGGTGATCGGCCTGCCGCTGCGCCTGCAAGACCGGGTCAGCGGCGTGTTGTGGGTGTGTTATCGACAGACACGCACCTTTGACGAGTCGGATATACACTTTTTGTACACCCTGGCCGGACAGGCCGCCGTCGTCGCCGAGAATGCTCGTCTCTTTGAAGACGTCCAGGAAGAACAAAGTCGCCTCAAAGCAGTTCTCAACGGCACCAATGATATAGTCATTGTGGTGGACGGACAAGGGCGGGTTATGCTTTCCAATCCGGCCGCGCGTCAAACCTACGGGCTGGTCGACCAAGATGTGATCGGCAAACCGGCCCAACAAGTGATCACCGATTTGGCGCTGCGCTCGCTGCTCACCCGGCCGATGGAGCAGGAGAGCGCCTTAACCGACGAAATTCATGCCCCCGACGGGCGCACTTTTTCGGCCAGCGTCTCCTCACTCTCGACCGGCGGACGGGTGGTCACCCTGCGTGACATCACCTACCTCAAAGAACTCGATCAAATGAAATCGGACTTTGTCAATACCGTCTCGCATGATCTGCGTTCACCGCTTACCTACATGCGCGGCTATGCGACCATGATCCCGATGGTTGGCGAAATCAATGAAAAACAACAGGGCTTTATCGACAAGATCATCAGCGGCATCGAGCAGATGACCGTGCTGATCGACGACCTGCTCGACATCGGCAAGATCGAAGCCGGCGTCGGCTTTGAACTCGAACGCTGCTGGCTGCCCGGTGTGATTCAAGCCGTGCTCGACGACCTGAGCGCGCGCGCCGCCGAAAAGCAAATTCAGCTCAACGCCTCCCTGCCGATGGATATCCCGCCGACGCTGGCCGACAACACGCTGATCCGCCAGGCAATCCATAACCTGGTCGACAACGCAATCAAGTACACCACCGGCCCCGGCCAGGTGGATGTTTCCCTGCAACAAAACAACGATTTTCTCATCATTCGCGTGCGCGATACCGGCATCGGCATTGCCGCCGAACACCAGCGTCACCTTTTTGAAAAGTTTTACCGCATCAAACGGCGCGACACCGTACACATCAAAGGCACCGGCCTGGGCCTGGCCATCGTCAAATCGATCGCCGAACGACACAAAGGCCGGGTGTGGGTTGAGAGCAAACTGGGCGAAGGCAGCGTTTTTTATCTGGCCATTCCGCTCATTCCACCGGACGAAGGACACCCAAGAAAACCGAAAACGGCACGCCCTGCCGATGCCTGACATCCGTCATTGGGCATTTGACGCTTCACGACACGGAGTACGTTCATGATCCCCCAGCGGCTTTATATGCGCAACTTTATGTGCTACCGTGAACAGTCGCTTGACCTGCGCGGTATCACTCTGGCCTGCCTCACCGGCAACAACGGGCATGGCAAGTCGGCAATTCTCGATGCGATTACCTGGGCCTTGTGGGGTTATTCACGGCTCGGCGCGCGCCGCGATGATGAACTGATCCACCTCGGCCAAACCGAAATGGAAGTCGATTTCGAGTTCATCCTCGGCACACAGCGTTACCGCGTGTTGCGCAAACGTGACAGCCGCAGACGGGGCAGTACCACCCTCGAATTGCAAGGATGGGATCCCACCACGGCGCGCTTTCGTCCGCTCACCGAGCCGACGGTAGCCAAAACACAACAGGCGATTACCACCCTGCTGCGGATGGACTATGAAACCTTTATCAACTCGGCCTTTTTGCTGCAGGGCCGTGCCGACGAGTTTACCGTCAAGGCCCCCGGCGAGCGCAAGCGCGTACTGAGCAGCATCCTCGGCCTGGACATCTATGCCGGGTACGAGCAGGCTGCCCGCCAGGCCGCCCGCGATAAAAAAGCCCGTGCCGACCAGCTTGTTGCCACCATTGAACAGATCGATCAAGAGTTGGCCCATGAACCGGAATACCAGGCCGCCGTGCAAGCCGCCGAAGCCGAATTGGCCCGTTTGCAAAAAGAACGGCAAACCCTCGAACAACATTACGAACAGGCCCGTGCCGAACTGCAACAAGCCGAACTGGCCGCCCAACAGCTTGCCGATCTGCAACGACGCATCCACCAGACCCGTGCCGAAATCGAGCGTATGGAAACAGAACAGGCCACCCAACAGGCCCACCTCGAAGCCCTTCAGGATGCCCTGGCCCATGCCGCGGCCATCGAACAAGGGTTTGCCGCGTACGAACAAGCGGTCGCCCAAAATGAGATCCTCAACACCATGCTGGGCCAGATGGTTGCTCTGCGCGACCGGCATAGCAAACTGGAAAAAGCATTCGACGAAGCCCGCCACGCCCTCGATGCCCAACGCATCACCATCGCCGAACAGGTGCGCCGATTGGCCGAAACTGCTGCCAGCCTGAGCCGTGAACCGGAATGGGATGCCCTGCGCGTCGAATTGGCCCGCCTGGATGACCAAGAAGCCGAACGCGCCCAGGCTACACAAGACCTGCAAACCCTCAGCGCACGCATCGCCACCTTCCAGACCGAGAACAAACAAACCGAACAGGAAGCCGAGCAGATCAAAGACAAGATTGCTCTGTTGCAGGCCGGTGCTGCTGCCGACAAGGCCGTCTGTCCCTTGTGCGGTCAACCGCTAGGCGCCGACGGATGCGGCCGCCTGATCGTCACCCTGGAAGCCGAACTGGAACAAAAACGCGAAGAATATCGCAACCGCAACATCGAGATCAACCTTGCCAACCAGCAGAGCAAGGCCGTTCAAGAGCGCATCAAAGCACTTGAACAGGCCCTGCGCGGACGAACTGCCTTGCAGCGCAAAGAAGCTGCCCTGGCCCACATCATCGAAGAAGCGCGCACTGCCCAGACCCACCTCGAACAAGCCCAAAAAGAACTCGCTCAGCTCGAATGTCGGCTCAAAAACCGGGATTTTGCCCCCGAAATTCAAGCCGAATTGGCCCAAGTCGAAGCACAGCTCGCCACCCTGGGCTATAATGCCGACGCCCATGCGCGCGTCAAAGCCGAGATCGAACGCCTGCGTCCTTTTCAAGCTCAAATGCAAACCCTTCAGGAAGCCCGTGCCAACCTCGATACGGTGCGTCTGGCTTTGAAGCAGATCGACACCCAACTGACCGCCGGCCGTCAACGCCTTGATGCAGACCAAAAGCAGGCCGATCAACTGTCCCCCATCGCCGCCAACCTGCCTCGTCTGCGCGAACAGGCGATCGCGGCCCAACGAACCCTGGAAACCGCCCACAACCGGGAACAAGAAGCCAATCTGCGCCTCGGCGCGGCGCGCAGCAAGGTCGATTACTGTGCCAGCCTGCGCCATCAACGCGCCAAACGCAAAGAAGAAGAAAAACGCCTGCGCGAAGAACAAGGTATTTACCAGGAGCTGCAAGAAGCATTCGGCAAAAACGGCGTGCAAGCCATGTTGATCGAGACCGCTATCCCCGACCTGGAAGAAGAAGCCAATCGCCTGCTGGCGCGAATGACCGCCGGTCGCATGCAGGTGCGCCTGGAAACACAGCGCGACACCAAAAAAGGAGAAACCATCGAAACGCTGGACATCCACATCACCGATGAGGTAGGCACGCGCAGCTATGAGAGCTATTCCGGCGGCGAGCGTTACCGCGTCGATTTCGCCATCCGTGTCGCCCTCAGCAAATTGCTCACCCGTCGTGCCGGCGCCCGCCTGGAAATGTTGGTCATCGATGAAGGCTTTGGCACCCAAGATGCACAGGGCCGCGAAGGGATTCTCGATGCGATCAACGCCGTCCGCGACGATTTCGGCTGTATCCTGGTGATCACCCACATTGACGAACTCAAAGATGCTTTTAACACGCGGATCGAAGTCAAAAAGACGGCTCAAGGCTCCGAGATCATGATGACCTGATCGGCACACCGGTCATCTTGAGAGCCTATCCGAAAAACCGTACGAGCGGCATCCCTACGCCGCTTATACCGACGCATAGGGATGCGTCGGCTGCGTTTTTCGGATAGGCCCCAAGTTGGGTTGGAGGAGATTGCTATGGGCAAACAAGGCAAAACCGCATTGATTACCGGTGCCTCGAGCGGCATCGGCTACGAGTTGAGCAAACTTTTCGCCGCCGACGGATACGATCTGATCCCGGTTGCCCGCAACGAGCGGCAATTGCACGAGTTGGCCACCACATTGCAGCAGGCCCACGATGTCCGCGTGACCCCCATCGCCCTCGACTTGAGCGAACCCGGCGTGGACGAGGTGCTTTGGTCGGCAACAAAACGGCAAAACCTCACCGTTGATGTGCTGGTCAACAATGCCGGCTATGGCCTGCTCGGACGTTTTGTCGATCTGGACGGCACCGAAATGCTCAACATGCTCAACCTGAACGTATTGACACTGACTGCCTTGACCCGTCGGTTTCTGCCGCCGATGATCGCACGCGGCTGGGGGCGGGTGCTCAACATCGGCTCGACGGGGTCTTTTCAGCCGGTTCCCTCGATGGCCGTGTACGCAGCCAGCAAGGCCTACGTGCTCAGCTTTTCCGAAGCGTTGGCCCAAGAAGTACGTGGAACAGGGGTACGGGTCACCGCGCTCTGCCCTGGCATGACCCGTACCGGCTTTCAGGCGCGAGCACGGATGGAAGGCGTCCCATCGCGTTTGAACATGCTCGGCAGCATGAGCGCAGAACGAGTAGCCCGTATCGGCTACCGGGCCTTGATGCGCGGACAGACCGTTGTCGTGCCGGGGCTGCTGAACCAACTGCTCATCCAGGCGCAGCGATTGGCTCCGCGCGCGCTGATCCGCCAAGTCAGTGAATGGATGATGAAAAGTGTAAAATAACGTAATTATTCAGGCAGTGTAATTGCCTACCCATGCCCCAAGTCGCCCTTTTTGGGCCTTTGGCCTGCGGCGGCACAGGCCGACGCCTGGCGCCGCATGCGCCCACAAAGGCCGATTTCTAATCGGCGCAAGGCGGCGGGCAGCCGGGTAATTACCAGGCAGTGACCAAGACATCCTTTTGGATTCCGACTGCTGGTTGACGTAAGCCGATGTCTGGCGGAGCGCCTAAAGAGACCGATTTCAATTGGTCTGAACAGGTATCTTGACCGTTTCTCAGACGGCTAAACAAGCAAGTCATTTGCTGCATTACGATCGGTAACCCCAACAAAAGGCAAGATGGAAAACAAGATTCAAACGATCATCAAACAGCGTTTTTCGTGTCGAACATACGACAATAGACCTATTGCTCCCCCGGCGCGGCAGCACCTGGAAAGGCAGATTGCGGCCGCCACACGCGGCCCGCTGGGAACGGCAACGCGCTTTACCTTGCTTCTCACCACCGAGAGCGACCGCCTTGCACTCAAGGGGTTGGTCACCTATGGGTTTGTCCAAAACCCGGCCGGGTTCATCGTCGGCGCAGTGGAACGGGCCGCCAAAGATATGGAAGATTTCGGCTATCTGATGGAGCGATTGGTTTTGGATGCAACGGCCCTGGGCCTGGGGACATGCTGGTTGGGCGGTACGTTTTCGCGCAGCCGCTTTGCTCAGATCCTCAACCTGCAGGCCGATGAATCGCTGCCGGCAGTGGTTGCCGTGGGCTATGCCGCCGACCGTTCACGCCTTCAAGATGCCCTGATTCGTCGTATCGCCGGCGCCGACAGACGTCTGCCCTGGGCCGCCCTCTTTTTTGACGGGACATTGGGCACGCCGTTGACGCCTGAAGCGGCCGGCGCGTATGCCGAACCGCTCGAAATGGTTCGTTTGGGGCCATCGGCGTCCAACCGGCAACCCTGGCGCGTTGTCCGTCAGGGCCAACGGTGGCATTTTTACCTCCGTCGCACCCCCGGTTACGGCAAAGCCGGCGGTTCGACCGTCGATCTGCAACGTGTCGATATGGGCATCGCCATGTGCCATTGGGCCTTGACAGCACAAGAGCTGGGACTGGCCGGCGTATGGCATGCCGAGGATCCCGGTTTGCCCCGGCCCGATACGCTGACCGAATATGTGGCAAGTTGGATGGAAGATTGAGAAAGGATAGCTATGAACCCGTTTGAGCATGCTCAGGAAAACCTGCAACGTCATCTGGCTCAAAACCCATACCCCGGACGTGGCCTGATCGTCGGTCGTGCCGCAACAGACACAGCCTGGGTGCAGGTGTACTGGATCATGGGCCGCAGCGCCAACAGCCGCAATCGCCGCTTTGTGATTGAAGGAACAACCTTGCGCACCGAACCGGTCGATCGCAGCCTGATACAAGACCCCAGTCTGATCATCTATGAGGCCATGCTGGAGGGTGACAGCATCTATCTGGTCTCCAACGGCGATCAGACACGAACCATCTGGCACGCTCTGCATGTCGGCGGAACGTTCGAGGGCGCGTTGTTGACCCGTGAACGTGAACCGGATGCGCCCCACTATACGCCGCGCATCAGCGGCATGCTCGATTTGCGCACTCGAACAGCGCAAATTGTGCTCAATATCCTCAAAGCAAACCAGGCCAACCCCGCCTTGACCGATCACACCACCTGGCGGCCAGCGCTTCCACCGGTCGGACTGGGCTATTGTCTCACCACCTATATGGGCGACGGCACCCCCCTGCCCGCTTTTGTCGGCGACCCGCTGCTGATGCCGCTGCCCGGCTCGCCGGTCGAGATTATGGAATGCTATTGGCAGGTCCTCAACGTCGAAAACCGCATCTCACTGGCCGTCAAGTGGATTCCAGACGATCCCCCCGCAACCACCGAACTGTTCGTGCGCAATCGATTTGGAGGTGAATGATGCGTCGATGGAGCTGGCTTGTGGTGCTTGCCTTTTTGGCCGGCTGTGCCGGAGGAAAGCAAATGCCCAAGAAATCGCTTTCACTGGACGATATTCTCGCGCCGGGCGCAACCGTTGAAAAGGTAGCCGACGGCTTTCAGTTCACCGAAGGGCCGCTATGGGTAGATGGCGCGCTGCTCTTTTCCGACATTCCGGCAAACACCATCTACAAATGGACGCCGGGCATGGACAAGGCCGAGGTCTGGCGCAAACCAAGCGGCAATTCAAACGGCCTCACCCTCGACACGGCAGGGCGATTGCTGGCCTGCGAACACAGCACTCGGCGCGTATCGCGCACCGAACCCGACGGCACAATCACCACCCTGGCCGAGCGGTACGAAGGAAAGAGGCTCAACAGTCCCAATGACGTTGTGGTTCATTCCGGCGGAGGCATCTATTTCACCGATCCACCTTACGGCCTGCCCAATATGAAAGAGGGCAAAGAACTGCCCTTTAGCGGAATCTATTTGCTGCGGCCGGATGGCACCCTGGTTTTGCTCGATGACTCACTCGCGCTACCCAACGGGTTGGCCTTCTCGCCGGACGAAAAGGTGCTCTATGTGGACGATTCCGGCCTGATGATCATCCGTGCCTACGACGTGCAGCCAGACGGCACGCTGACCAACGCACGCCGCTTTGCCGAACTCAAACGGCCCAAGGAGGGTGTGCCCGATGGCCTCAAAGTCGACCGGTACGGCAACGTTTTTTGCACCGGCCCAGGTGGCGTGTGGGTGTTCAACTCCGCGGGCGAAAAATTGGGCGTGATCGAGACCCCCGAAGTGCCGGCCAACCTGGCCTGGGGCGGCGACGATTTCAAAACCCTCTACATCACTGCCCGAACCGGTCTCTACCGTGTGCAGGTCAAAACCGGTGGCAAAGGAGCAGGAACAAAATGAAAAGATCGATCGGCGCGAAAACCATTTCTTATCCGGCCCCGGTGTACGTGGTCGGCACGTATGATGATGACGGCAAACCCAATCTGATGACTGCCGCCTGGGCCGGGATTTGCTGTTCCAAACCGCCCTGTGTGGCCGTATCGCTGCGTAAAGCAACCTATTCATATCACAACATCGTTGCGCGCGGTGCCTACACCGTCAGTTTTCCGAGTGAAGCGTTTGTCCGCCAGGCCGACTATATCGGCCTGGTCTCTGGGCGTGAGGTGAACAAATTCGATGCGTTGGGGCTGACACCGGTGCGCAGTGAGCTGGTCGATGCGCCTTACGTGGCCGAATTTCCCCTAATTTTAGAGTGCCGGGTCTTGCACACGATCGAGATCGGTCTCCATACCCAGTTCATCGGCGAAGTGCTGGATGTCAAAGCCGACGAACCCGTGCTCGACGAACGCGGCCAGCCGCACATCGAGCTGGTCAGGCCAATCCTGTTTGCGACCGGCCCCAGCGCCTATTATGGGGTCGGCCGGCGGCTGGGCGAGGCCTTTTCAATCGGACGACAGGATTAACCCATGTCCATCAAAACCCTTCTGCGTCAATACGTGCCTTATTTGTTCCTGATCATCGCTACGGTCTGGTTGCTGGTCTATCTGGTCGACGGAGCAAGGCTGTTCATAGAACATATTGGGGCGGCAATCCGCTTTCCCTACGCCCTCGACTATGGCGAAGGCCCCTTGCTCGATCAAACCATTCGGCTGGCCCATTTTGAAAATATCTATCGGCGCAACATTAACACGCCCCCCTACACCATCTCGAACTATCCGCCACTCTTTTTACTCCTCCAGGTGCCGTTGGCCTGGCTTTTTGGCCCCGCGCTGTGGTACGGACGCACGATCAACCTGATCAGCTTGCTGGTGGCGGCCATCAGCATTGCGTTGACGATTTATACGATAACCCACGATAAAATTGCCGCATTTGTGGCCGGGCTGACCCTATTGCCCTTCTCATTCATCGTCCACTGGTCGGCCTTTAACCGCATTGATTCACTGGCGCTGGGTCTGAGTTGCGCAGCATTGGGAGTGATCGTGCGGTGGGGCGAAACCCGCCGCGGGCTGATCTGGGGAGCTGCCCTGCTGACGGCAGCGGTATACACACGACAATCCTATGCCCTGGCGGCACCGCTGGCCGCTTTTGTGTGGCTGCTGCGTCCGCGTGACGGCGTATTGGGGTGGCGAAGAGCCTTTGCACTGGCGGCGTGGACGGCCGGAATGGGGCTGGGAGTGTTTTTGTTGCTCAACCTGCTCACCTGGGGGGGGTTCTATTTCAACATCGTCACCGCCAACGTGAACCCGTTTTATTGGAATACCGTCTGGGGATACGCACGTGAAACCTGGACCCACCTGCCGCTGTTGTTGATCATCGGGGGCTTGTTTTCGTTGGCCGGGCCGCTGCTTGGGCTTGTTGGATGGCGACTGCACAAGGGCTTGCTCTCCCCAACCTGGTGGCTGATCGCACCCTATCTGGTTGGGGCAACGGCTTCGGCGATCACCATCGGCAAATCCGGCTCGAGCGTGAATTACCTGTTCGAATTCTGCGCAGCCCTGAGCCTGGTTGTCGGCGCGTGGGTGGCCTGGCCGCGAAAATGGCCGCTGCTTCAAGCACTGGCCGTCCTCATCCTGGTGCCGCAGATGGCCGGGATTGTCCGCTGGACGCGCGAAGGGCGCTTTACGTGGATCATGGGCAAAATCGCCGAGCGCCGCGAGATTGAACAAATGGCCAGCCTGGTTCGGCAGGCCGACGGCCCGGTGCTGGCCGACGAGTACATGGGGCTGATCCCGCTGGCCGGCAAGCGTTTGTATTATCAGCCTTTTGAACTCAAGCAACTTGGCCTGGCCGGCATTTGGAATGAAAACGGTTTGTTGCAAGACATCGCCGACCAAAAATTCTCCCTGTTGTTGATCTATGATCCACCATGGTGGAACTCGTTCCAAGAGCGCTGGACCCCAGAGCAGATCATTTTCATCGAACGCTATTATCAGATTGACCGACGACTGGCAAACACGCGGATTTATCGTCCCAGATCGTTCTCTTTGCAGTGACAAAAGCGGGTAGATGAAGGCAAAGGGCCTGATCAGAAAAACGTAACCGATGCATTCCTACCTAATGCGTCGGTACAAGCGGCGTAGGGATGCCGCTTGTACAGTTTTTCGGATGGGTTCTAACCCGGCTGTGCACCTTTTCTTGTCTCGACCTGGCATAAATCGATGAATAACAATGTTCTATGGCTCATTGCTACCTTTGTGTTGTTGCTGGTGCTGACCCGTTGGATCGCCCGGCATGTGCAGGGAATCGGCTTTTTATTGACCGAGAACGGGCAATTTGCCACCGTCGTTTACCTGCTGTTGACCCTCCCCGGCGTGTTGTTGCATGAACTCAGCCACGTCCTGATGGCGGTCTTGTTGCGAGTCAGGGTACACCGTTTATCGATCGGCATCCAACACAGGGAGCAAGACCAGATTGTGCTCGGCTCGGTTGACATTGCGCAGACCGACCCGATCCGGGCCAGTTTGATCGGGCTGGCTCCCCTGGTGAGCGGCTGCGCGGTCATCTTGCTGATCGCCAGCCAGGCATTGGGCCTGGGTCGTCTGGAACCGTTCAGCCTGGGGGCACTGTGGCGCGCTCTGCCGACAATGTATTATGCGCCTGATTTTTGGCTGTGGATTTATCTGGTGCTTGCCATCGGCAACGCCATGTTCCCCAGCGCCGCCGACCGGCATGCCTGGTGGCTGGCGCTGATCTTTATCGCCTTTGTCGGAGCAATTTTGTACTTTGCCGGCCTGTTAGACGACCTCTCGGCGGCGGTTGGCGGCTGGGCCTACGAGGTGATGAATTTGCTCACCTATGCCTTTGCATTGACCGCCATTGTCGACCTGGTCTTTGGCTTGTTTCTTTTTTTGACCGAGCAGTTGCTGGCTTTACTTGGGTTCGGACGCATACGTTATTGATCTTGAAATATCGTCAATGTTCAGTCTGGCATCCTGAGCCTGCTTTGACATAGAACAAACGGTCGCTTGAAAGACTCGGTAGAACGCAAGGGATCACCCGAGGTGGAACTTGAGGGCGGAACGCTCCGGCTAAAACCTCGACTCCACGACTGCAGCCTGCTGAGACTTGACAAACCATGCGAATGAGGGTATAAGGATACCTGCACAAACGCCAAGGTAGCCAGGCCAGGGCAGAAAACGTCAAACCAACAAGCCAACCATTTGATCGGTTGGCTGCTATATGTCTGGTTCCACCAAGCCGGTCGAGGCCGAGAACGTGTTCGTGAGAGGTCATAGTCTGACCGGCCGACGACCGGTGAGTTATGTCTGGCCGGGTAGCCCATATATCTTGATTGGAGGAACAAGCAATGGTTAAATTATCGGGATTTGCCGACGAGATCTCGCCCGAGCTGGATGTTCAATTGAACACCCTCGACTCGCTGGGGATCAAGTTTTTAGAACTGCGCGGCGTGTGGGGAAAAAATGTTCTCGCCTTGAGCGATGAAGAGCTAGACACGATCAAAGCCGAACTGACCCGCCATGGAATCGGGGTTTCGGCCATCGGGTCGCCGGTGGGCAAAGCGCCGATCGACAACGATTTTGAAGAATACAAACAGGTTGTCCAACGTGCGATCGAGGTGGCGAAAAGAGTGGAGTGCCCTTATATCCGCATCTTTTCTTTCTACTGCCATGATCGCACTGCCGACCGCGACCAAGTGATGCACCGCATGCAGACAATGGTCGATATGGCCGCCGCGCAGGGTGTGGTGATGCTACACGAGAATGAAAAGGGCATCTATGGTGAAACGGCCATCCAGTGTGCCGACCTGCATCGCACGGTCAAGGGAAAGGCCTTTCGCGCCACCTTCGACCCGGCCAACTATGTC
>Ga0209101_1000974_pt1 | contig 22674 bp, 12 predicted proteins | sample ConPoolayeCmetaG_FD_185481 | JGI IMG/M metagenome (GOLD analysis project Ga0209101, IMG submission 185481) | Hot spring microbial mat communities from California, USA to study Microbial Dark Matter (Phase II) - Cone Pool mat layer C metaG... ...
ACCGCCCCCGGAAGTGTCCGGGCTGGAAGACGCCCAGGGAGGCGATGGCCGCCTTCCTTGCGTCCGCCCCTTGAGGAGTGGGGCTGAAACAAAACTCCTCCGCCGTGGGGCACGGCTCTGCCCTCGCACCTCCGGGGCGCCCCTTCGGGGACGGACAGATCCGTGCCCAACGGCGGAGCTGCGCCCGCCCCCACCGCATTGGCTTGCCTTCCTGCCCTCAACACAACACTCTACCCCCACAACCAGCAACACGAAGAGCAACTGCCCGGCATCCAGCAGCCAGTGTTGCACTGACTACTGGATGAGAGATGCCAATTCTCAAACGCAAAATCTGGGTTTAACCCGATTGCAGCAGATGCGCCACGCGCAACGCACCGCTGTGTCTCCAGAGTGCCAGTGATGTAAGTCCCGAACCCACTCCAGAATCACCGTCTCCAAGTGTACTAACGTTTTCCCAGAGCATCGACCATTCCTCTGGTGTAGTTCCGTTCTCCCCGAGCGACGCGAGGGGGAACGTAGCTCCCCGCCATTTTTCAAACGTAAAATCTGTGCTAAAAATTGGGTACGTCCCTCAGGGTATGGTGAAGAGTTAAGCGTCTGGACGCGTTGTAGCCGCGGCAGGTGCTGAAACCGGCGACGGCTGCAGTGGAGGCAGCGGCCGTTCCATGACACGCAGAATGTGCGTGGCAACCAAGCTGTGGGCGAAAGTGGTCAGCAGTGTGTTGATGCCAAAAATGATCAGCTCGCGTTCCAATTCGATCCGGATCATCCAGGTCATCTGCAGCCAGTACACGGCAAAAGAGACCAGCGCCGTGCCGGTTTCGACTAGAATAACGCCGTAATGCGGAATGCCGTACCGCGGCATGCCGCCTCGTTCCAGTGTTTCGCAGTCCCGCTTGATGCACCAGATTTGCCAGAGAAATAGCCCGAGCAATACCGACTTGATGGGTACGAAAACCTTCAGATACCACCAGAAAGACCACATCAAGTTGTGCTGGCGCATCTCGCTCATGAAAACGAAAACCAGCAAAATGTTGATTATCGAACAAAGCGCCCCAATGCCCAGCGCAATCAACACCAGCTTCGGATTGCCCGGATTAGATTTGACTTCGTCGGCTACCTGGTCGAATCCGCTGGGATCCCAGGGGGCGGGTGGACGATAGTGATCGTCCCCGCCGCGTTGCTTCCACTCCTGATAGGCTTTTACCAAGAAATAACAGGCAATGATGTTAAAAGGCCAAGTCCAAGTCCACATCCAGCGGTAGGCATAATCCGAGCCATGGCACAGCCATTTCAGAAAATCCATGTAGAGGCCGGCTACCATCCCGGCGCCAATAGTGGCTAGAGATCGAATCATCGCCTGAGCAGAGCAGAATTGGCCGAAGCGTGACTTGGGAAAGATACGCATCATGGCCGGAAGACCCGCGGCGTCGTCCAACACATAATCGAAAGCGACAATAATGGTGCCCACCATGCTCATCCAGAAGTAGAGATCGCCCGGCAAAGTCATCAACACCCACATCCAGGCATGAAACCCCATTACCGCGGTAAACACCTTCTGGTAGGTCAGAATCCGCAGGGGATGCCAACGATCGACCAGCGCCGCAGTAAAATACGTGGTGAGAATTCCGACCACACTGCCGACAGCCGCCAACTTCCCCATTTGATCCAGCGTAAGCCCCATTTGCTTCTGGAAGAAAACGTTGAACATCCCGAGCGCATAGGCGATGCGACTTAGTCCAGCGACCAGGAAAAAGTACCAGTAGAACCGGAGCGAGAATGATTCTTTGGCGAAGATCTTGATATCCGTTAGCAACCCCTTGCGCTGACAGGTTTCCTCACCTGTGATGGGCGGATACTCGCCTTCCTTTACGCGCCAGCAGGTTAGGCCAAAACCGAAGAAATAAAGCAGAGCGCCACCAGTCAAGATTTCGCGCATGTTGGTCTCCGCGTACCGGAAGATGTACCACTGGTAAAGTGCGCTGGCGGCGGTACCGGCAATCCTGAAAAGCCCCATGAAACGCCCAAGAAACTGCGCGGGCACAACGTCGTTGAACAAATACCAGAACACTGAATTGACGAAGAGATTAAAAAATTGAAACAACACAAGGAAAAACGCTATCAGCGTGATTGCCAAGGTGTTCGGGGCGATCCCCTGCACAGCGGGAATGGTCCGTCGGACCCACAGACCGATGTCTTCGCTCCACCCAAGCAGAACCAAGGAGGCCGTCAAAAATGGCATCGTCCAGACGATAAAAGGAATGCGGCGACCCCATCGGCTGCGATAGCGGTCGCTCTTGAAACTCACCCAGGGACAGACCGTGAGGTTGAGGATAGAGGGCAACGTGCTGAGAATGAGCGACATCATGAAGTTGGAAGCGCCCAGGGCTTTCAGTTTCAGCGGGAGGACAGTAGGCGCCACGGCATTCATGATGGTGAAACAAAAATCCCCCCACAACAGCCACGCGAAAAGGGATGTCAGCCCGATCTTGGTGTAGGTCAGAGTGCCGACGGTGTAAGCCGGGCTGCGCAAGTCCACATTGAAACACTTCAACACCGGTTCGCGACTCGCCAGCACGATAATTATGACCGGGAGCAGGAGAAAAAGTATGCCTCCTGTCCGTAGCCCCAGCTCTATCATGCGGCGCAAAGCCAGCGCTTCGGGATTGTCAGGGTTGTTTCCTTCCCAAACTTTGCCGCCCGCCACCGACAAGCCCGGCATGCTGATCGTGCCCACACCCACGCTGTTTTCAATAACAGCGTTGACGGCGTTGCTCACAACGATTCTGAATTGCCTGACTTCGCTTTCGCCCGCACCGTCACCCGTGACGAGCACTGTCACAAAACCGTTGGTTTCCCCCTTGGGAATAATCACGCGCCCTTGCGCCGGCTGGTAATCACGGCCGGCTACCGCAGTATCGTCAAGCGTGGCATATTCAACGCTTACCCGCTCCAAGGACGGACGCGAAAGCGTCAACGGAAACCCAGCGCGAACAGTATCGCCATAGCCGCAGGAGACCGTTGTGTCGCCAATGAAAAGCTGAGGGGGAGCGTCGGCGTCAATAATCGTTGCCCGGGCCTCGCCGACGGTAATAACGGCATTCGAGGCTGCGCTCAATGTTAACGTGAAATACTCGGTTGCCGGTTCCGGTTCACCGTCGCCGTAAACCTCGACCACAACTGTAGCGTTGCTCCTCCAGGGCGGAATCGTGAGGAGACCTTGAACGGCCCCATAGTCAGCGCCTGCCTGGGCCGTGCCGTCGTGGGTCGCATAGACGGCAGTCACCGGCTGCCCGATCTTATGCGAAAGCATTGCCCGAAAGACAGCCTTTGTGCGTTTGCCTGGCCATTCTTTGACGGTGACATCCTCCAGCGCCAACTGGGGAGTGCCATCGTCGTCAATGATAATTCCCTGCCCTTCCCCCCTGGCTAGAGTCGCATTACTGGGTGCTTCCAGGCGAACCGTAAAGTACTCATTGTCCTCAATTTCAGAATCGCCTTTGACAAACACAGTGATAACCGCATTGGTTCGCCAGGCTGGAATCACCAAAACTCCGTTGGTAGCCACGTAATCGTCGCCGGCGGTGGCGGTGCCGTCCACAGTCGAAAACCGCACACGCACGTCGGAACTGCACCGATGTGAAAGCGCTACGTTGAACAGCGCCCTTGTCAGACCGCTGTTTTTTTCGCCGATTTCAACATCGCCGATGGCAAGTTTCGGAGGGCTGTCATCATCAAGAATAACGCCCACGGCGCGGTCTTCAGCGATGGTTGCATGGACCGCGTTGCTGATCACCAGCAGAAACTCCTCCGCGTCGGCCTCCGTGGCGCTGTCCCCTTTCACAAGCACCGGAACGGTGGCTTTAGTCCGGCCAGCAGGAATGGTGATGAACCCATTGGTGGCAATGAAATCCTCGCCCGGTGTGGCCGTGCCCGCGACAGTCGCAAAAGCTACTGTCACATTGGTGCCGCTCGGATGCGTAAGCGTGACTTCGAATTCCAGCGGCGTAAGCCCGTTGGGCTTTTTCAAGATGTTGCCGAAGTGAGAAAGGAAAATAATGGCCGTCAGGATCAAAGCGGCGAGGCTCACCACAGAATAGAAGAACGCCAGTTTCAGCGCCCATTTTCTGAATTTCAGAAGACCTGCGCCTGCCGCCAACAACAAAAGCGCTGCGATTCCGACCGTGGCCAGCGCGGCGATCAGCCAACCCCGCACGACACTATTACCCGCCACAAGCTCGGTCACCGCGTCACGCGCGCCGATCCAGCCTAACCAGCGTGCTCCCACCCCCATGGCCAGTGCCAGGATAACCGTTCCCGCGACCGCTATCAGGAGACCCAGAATTTGTGTAAGTGGTGCCGGTCGCTCACGATCGCTGCCGGCTCCTCCCTCTTGGGGAAGCTGAACTTCGACCATGCAACCTCTCCTAAGCGCAAATCCTGTCTGCCGCCGTTAACGCCGGACTGGCAGCAAAATATCGAGTGTTGTCCGGAGTCTAACGGGAACTCCTGTGGCTGTCTAACAGAAATGCACGTCTACGCAAAATCCGCACCGCTTCACTACCACGCGTTTGACAAAGGCGTGCTGCCCACATTGGGCTTGCGTCTGACCGCCAGCCTTGCCTAGTTTGGTCGCCGGGCAGTTTCGCCGATTTGGCCTCAAACAACTGCTTAACACGAAAAGCATGCCTGTTACACGCTTTTTTTTGGGATGGGATGAACCGCTTACGGTCAAAGTCCGCCGTTATCTCCTGCCGGAACGGCCAGCCGGCCCTGTTGATTTGGAGGGTTGTCTGATTGTCGTGCCCACCCGCCAAGCCGGGCGACGGCTGCGTGAATCGCTCGCGCTCTTTTGTTCTCAACACGGCGCCGCGCTTTTGTCCGCGACCGTCGTGCCGCCGGGATATTTCCTGCGAGCGACGCCTTCCGCCAGCAGAGAGGCCAGCGGAGCTTTCACGAAAGCCATCTGGACGCAAGTCTTGATGGAGGCCGATTTCAAGAGTTTGTCCGGCATTTTTCCGACGTCGCGGCCGCCGCGCAATTTCATCTGGGCGCTACAAACGGGAGAGATGATTCAGCGCCTGCGGGAGGAACTGGCAGAAGGCGGGTATTCCATTCAGAGTGTCGTGCGGACGTTCGGCAACGAGCTGGAAGAGGTCGAGCGCTGGGATAATCTCGCCCGCCTGGAAGCGCTGTATCTCGAACGTCTTCAGAAAGCGGGGTATGTGGACGCCTGCATGCTAAAAATGCGCGCAGCTCAAGTCGGACAGCTTCCCGAAAATATTCGGCGCGTGATCGTGGCCGGATGTCCAGATCCAACTTTGCTGGCGCTGCGCTTCTTGGGCAGGCTTGCGGAACGAATGCCGGTGGAGATCCTAGTACACGCACCGCCGGAACTGGCCCCGACTTTCGACGAGTGGGGCCGGCCCACCCCTGCGGCCTGGACGCAGATGGAGATCCCGATTCCCGACGCGGCGGCCAATTTGGCACTCGCCGGCGGCCCGGAATCACAGGCGCAACATGTTTTACGGATAATTGCCGCTGAGGCCGGACGAATCGGCCCGGCCGATATCGCGGTGGGAGTCCCGGACCGCAGCGTGATCCCGGCTTTGGAAAACGCCCTGCAGGAGTCGGGGTTGGAAGCGTTCGATCCCGCCGACAAACCGCTGGCGGGACATGCGCTTTATCGTCTTTTGGAGGCGCTGGTCGCTGTGGCCACTGAAGGCTCTTACACGGCCTTGAGCGCGCTGCTGCGCCATGGAGATTTTTTGGAATACATCAGCAAGACGGCATCGATCACAGCCGGAGACCTGCTGAAAGAACTCGATGAATTCCAGAACACATATTTGCCACTCACGCTCAGGAATTTTCACGATGTGCTCCTGGCATCCGGATCGCACGCGAAGCGCGAGCGCTTCGCGTATCTCTGCCGCGCCCTCGAACTTGTCCAGGCACTCGTGGCGACTTTTTCAACCCAGCGGCCGGCTGCGGCCGCGCGGGCCTGTCTCCAAGCCGTGTTCGCAGACCGTCCGCTGGAATCGGAGTCCGCGCAGGATGAGGAATTCGCAGCAGCGGCCGAACAACTTGACGCAGTGCTGCAAGAGTTGGAGCAAGACGAACTTGCTGCGCTGGAGCTGCCGACGGAAGTGCAGCTCGCCATCCTTTTGCGGCGGGCGGCGGAGGAAGAATATCACCGCTGCCGTTCTCGGGCTTTGATCGATCTGGAGGGCTGGTTGGAGCTGCCCTGGAACGATGCGCCGCTGCTGATCGTAACCGGCATGAACGAAGAAGCCGTGCCCGGCGGACGCCTCAGCGATGTCTTCCTGCCGGATGCGCTTCGCAGTCGTCTGGGGCTGCGGAACGACGCCAGCCGCTATGCCCGCGACTCCTACTTGATGCGCGCGTTCATCGAGGCCCGTCGGGCGCAGGGGCGTACAGTGTTGATTTGCGGCAAGACTAGCGCACGCACTGATCCCCTGCGGCCTTCCCGCCTGCTATTTCGGTGCGCGGATGCGGAACTTCCCGAGCGCGCTCAGCGGCTTTTCGACGCTGTCAGTGAGGAGCGCGCGCAGCCTCACTTCACAGTCAGTTTCAAGTTGCAAACGCACCCGCCGGCCGACACGCCGCCCCCCCGGCTGAAGATAACAACCCTGAACGTGACAGCGTTCAGGGACTACTTAGCCTGCCCGTTCCGCTTTTATCTCAAACATGTTCTGGAAATGGAACCCCTTGACGACACTAAAACGGAACCGGATGCCCGCGATTTCGGCTCTCTGGTTCATGGTGCCCTTCAGGTTTTGGCGCGCGAGCCAGACCTGCGAGCGTGTACTGACGCTCATCGCCTGAGCCGTTTTCTTGAAGAGGCGGCAGAAGAGTGGATACGGGAACACTATGGTGCAATGCCGCCGTTGTCGGTGTTGCTGGCGCAGGAATCGGCCCGACGGCGCCTGCGGGCAGCGGCAGAAATCCAAGCGGACCTGGCCAAAGCGGGCTGGGAAATTCTCTACACGGAACGGACCTGCCAGGTCAGTTTTCACAACGTGGTAGTAAGCGGAAGGATTGACCGAATTGACCGTCATCGTGAATCCGGCCGTCTGCGCATCATTGACTACAAGACTTCGGACCGTGCAGAGACGCCGGTTCAGACTCATCTGGGGACTGTCGGCACAGAATCAAGGACCTTCGCGCGGGTCTGCGTCGGCGGGAAGGAACAGCGCTGGAAAGACCTGCAGTTGCCGCTTTACCGGCTCCTGCTGGGCGCCGTGGAGGATGCGGACGTTGCTCCTCCCGAGCTGGCTTATTTCAACCTGCCCAAAACCGTTGACGATGCTGCGGTGGCTGTCTGGAACGAATTCAACGAAGTTCTCTACGAATCGGCGTTGACGTGTGCGCACGGTGTTGTTGAGGGCATCTTGAAAGGTGTTTTCTGGCCGCCATCCGCCCGAGTGGAACATGACGACTTTGGCGAGCTTTTCTATGATAACGCTGACCTTTGTTTCGAAGTGCCCGGTTGGGAAGTTGCGCACTCCGCAGACCGTGCGCCCGCACGCGGCGTCTGCCAGCACCTGAAGCCCGGCGAAACGGATCTCATGAAAACCCGCCGCCAGGGCAGCGGGCGCCGCAAGCGAGGTGGCTATGCGAACCATTGAGAACGAAGCCATTTCAGCTTCAGCCGGATCCGGCAAGACGTTTCAACTGGCCCACCGCTACATTGCCCTGATGGCAAGCGGGGTAGCTCCCGCCCGCATCATAGCCGTGACCTTTTCCCGAAAGGCTGCGGGCGAGATTTTTGACTCCATTGTCACCCATTTGTGTCGCGCGGCGACCAACCCCGAACAAGCCGCCGCTGTCGCGCGGCTAATCGGCCAGCCCGAGGCGGGACCCAGCTTGTTTTTGAGGTGCTTGAGATCTTTTGTCACTCAACTCCAACGCTTGCACATCGGCACGCTCGACAGCTTTATCGTGGGCGTTCTACGCGCTTTTCCTGTGGAACTGGGCATCCCCCCGGAGTTTCGCGTCTTGGATGAAGACGGAGCAGAGGCCGCAGAGATCACCGCCAGCGTGCTTGGCCGCCTGTCTGATCCGGCGCTTGTGTCGCCGGTGGCGCAAAGACAATTTTGGGAGGCTTTTCGCCAGGCGACTTTTGGCCAGGAAGAAAAAGTCTTCGAAAAAAGACTGCTCGAGTTTGTGCAGGAGTACCGCAAGTTTTACCGGATGGTGCCGGATGGCACAGTCTGGGGCGAACCGCGCCTTATCTGGCCGCACGGCACGCGCTGGCTCGATCCCGGGGAAGACCCGCTCAAAGCGGGCGCCACGCTACTGGCGCAGGTCAAACGAGCCGACATTTCTCCGACGCACCTGCGCCGCTGGGAGGAATTTGTGGAGGCAGTGGGTAAGTTTACCTATGGAACTCCATGGAAAACAAAGCTCACGTATTTGTTCGAAAAACTCGTTGCAGTTGTGAAAGAGCTGGAGCAGGGAGCAGCAACTCTGGCCATGGATCGAAAGAAGCAGAGGCTCGCCCCTGAGGCCTGTCGCGCGGCTTGCGCCCTGCTGCGCCATGTCATGCGGATCGAGCTTACCGCAGCTCTGGAGTCCACGCGCGGCATCTACCGCGTGCTGGCGGAGTTTGAGCGTTACTACGATGCCTACGCGCGCCAGCACGGCCAGTTGACCTTCAGTGACGCACAGTACCTGCTCACCGCGGCCAACGCTTTCAGCGGCGGCGTCTTGCTGAGCCGCCAGACCGGCCGCGAGCGCCGCCTTTACATTGACTATCGCCTCAATTGCCAACTCGACCATTGGCTGCTGGATGAGTTTCAGGACACCAGCGATTTGCAGTGGCAGGCAATCAGCAACTTGATTGACGAGATTCTCCAGGACGACAGCGGACAGCGGAGTTTCTTTTACGTGGGCGATGTGAAGCAGGCCGTGTACGGATGGCGCGGCGGCAATGCGCGACTCTTTGAGAGCATCTTGAAGCAGTATCCCGGACGCATCCGGACCCGGAGTCTCAACACTTCTTTTCGCTCCTGTCCGGCCGTGATCAACACCGTGAACAGAGTGTTCAGCGATCTGACAGGACTGGATTTGCCGGAGGAAGCGGTGGCGAGATGGAGCCGCATATGGCGCGAGCATGCTTGCGAGCCTGGCAGAGTACCGGCAAACGGCTACACGGCGCTGCTCGCGCCAGCGCCCGGACCGGAACGAAAGCGGCCCGCGGAAGAAGACCATTGCCATCTGCTGGCGCGTGTGCTTGAGGAGCTGGATCCCGTAGCGCGGGGTTTGTCGGTGGCGGTGCTGGTCAGCACGAACATCGAAGGCAAAAACGTGGTGGACGCTTTGCGCCGTGAATGTCGGGCTATTCCAGTGGTGCACGAAGGGCGGGCCCAAATTAACGACAATCCGGTAGTGGGGACTTTGCTGGCGCTGGCGAAATTTTCCGCCCATCCCGGCGACACATTTGCCTGGCGGCAGGTCCAAATGAGTCCTTTACGCCAGTTGCTCGAAGGTGAGGCGGCTGCCCGCCAGAATCTCCCGCTCAGTCTGCTGCGGGAGATTCACGCCGGCGGGTTTAGCGGCTTTGTGCGCGCGTGGGGAGAACGGCTGAATGCTATTTGCCCCCTGGATGCTTTCGGCCGCGCGCGGCTGGCAGACCTGCGTCGTGCCGCCGCCGAATTTGACGAAACCGGCAAGCGGGATGTCAATGCCTTCCTGCGGTTCGTCAACAGCTACGAAGTGCGCGCCGCTCCCCAACGAGGGGCCGTGCGCGTCATGACGATTCATCAATCCAAAGGACTCGGCTTTGACGTGGTTTTCTTGCCTCTGCTGGCTGACCGACACCTCGCCAGTGCGGGTCGAATCAAACTGCATGTGGCTCGCGACAGCGCCAGCCAACAGCCGCGCTGGGTGCTGCGCATGCCGCGACGGGCTGTGCTGCGCGCCGATCCCGTGCTGGCGGCGGATGCCGAACGCGTGGATGCCGACGAATGTTTCGAATCGCTGTGTGAACTCTATGTAGCCCTGACCCGGGCCCGGCAGGGCCTTTACATTTTTATCAGCGGGGCTGGCGCCACGTCGGCGGCCAAGACGGCTTCAGGACTGCTCAAGGCCCGCCTCGCGGCCGACGTAACGGCGGCGCCGACGATCAGCCTGGGCGGCGCCAATTGTCTTTGTTTTTTCGAGGAGGGCGATCGGGCGTGGTACCGATCCATTCCTGCCACGAAGCCGCCACCGCCGCCTCCGCTGGCACCGGTTCTTCCCCGCGGATTTACCGCCCAACCGGCACTGCGCAAGCGGGTCATGTTTGTGGAACCCTCGGCCCGCGAAACCGCGGTGCGACGGGCCGGCTGGCTGTTTGATCCCGCCAGCCGCAAGCGGCGTGAGCTCGGCATGGCGGTCCATGCCTTGTTTGCGCGCCTGGAATGGGCTGATACGGCCGATCCTGAAAGCATTGCGCAAGACTGGCTGGCGCACTCGTCGGATGCTGAGGATGTGAAACGGGAAGCTTGCGAGCAATTCCGGCACGCTTTGGCTTCGGCACAGGTACAGCAGGCACTTGCCAGACCGCCCGCCGATCAAGTGGAACTCTGGCGTGAAAAACACTTCGAAATCGTACTTGAAAACGACGAATGGGTTTCCGGCACTTTCGATCGCGTCGTGATTTTGCGGGATGCTTCCGGCCGGGCGCGGCGGGCGCGCATCGTGGATTACAAAAGCGACCAGGTGACGGCCATGGAAGCGGCAGGCGTCGCGGAAATTTACCGCGGGCAAATTCAACTGTACGTTCGGGCCCTGGCGCGCATTCTGCAACTACCGCTCTCCTCCATCGAGGCTGCGTTGATATTTACAAGCCCGGCCACCGTGGTGCCTGTGCACTGAACCCGTATATTGTCGCGCGTAAAGTCGGCGTGTTGCCCGGCCGATCGCAAAATCCGGGACTAAGATACTACCAAACGCCGGGAACAAACCGCCACCGAACCTGACAACAATACTGCCGGTAGTCGGCGAAACGCGAAAGAAAGCGTTCCTCGGTCAACGCGCGGGCCACGTAAATGCCAACCCAACCGAGATAAGCCAGCACATTCAGCGGGTGCACGAAATAGGGCAGCCATTCGAAGAACCAGCTGGCCAGTTTGGCTGCATACTGCGGATGCCGCACAAACCTATACGGACCATCAGTGATCGTTCCCCGATACGTGAGATTGGCAAAGCGCAAACCCTGCGCAATTACGCCGGCCACATAGAGCAGAAAAAGGCAGGTGGCGCAAGCATCGGCGGCAAGCGCGGCCGGCGAGTCCGCGGCAAACAGCGGGCGAACGGCATTTAGCTTGGGATGCAACAGGGTGGATGGCAGCCAGTTGGCGGGCGGATAGCAGATCAGGCAGAAAAACCAGCCTAGGGCGCTGCTTTCCACCGCCAAAATTGGGCTTCCCCAGCGCCGGCTCTCGAAGGTGTACCCTGTTGTCGCCACGGCGGAATCGGCGAGGAGGGCCACAGTGCGCACGAACTCGAGCGCCAGCGGCACCGTCCACACCGTGTTTCGGAACCAGGCAAGATTCATTATGCCATGGCAAAGGCTGCCGAACATCAGCGGCAAAAAATATGCCTTGAGTCCAAGCAACAGCCAACGCATGCGCACGGCGGGATGCCGCCAGTAAGTGCCCCACCGAGGGCGTCGCCGGCGCAGTAGCCCCCGACGAATAAGAAGGGCCAGGATCAGAAAATAGGGATATCTACGGAAAGTGAAAACGCTGCGTACAGCAGCGCGGAGCGGGATCCATCCGCAAACACCCAGCGCCATCACTAACGGACCGGAAGCTATTCGCCAAGGACGATAGATGAGGGACGCATACAGCGGGGAATTAAACAGCACCCACATGACGCTCGCCAGCAGAACGTGGCCGAAATGGACGAGAAGCCACAATGTTGGGATTGGACGTTTATCTTTCACCGGCAGCATAAAGTCAAAGGCGATTTCCCCGCCGCAGGTCTTCTTCTCCGGCGTGTGTTTGCGCGAGGGCTGAAAAGCACCGCAATGCCTGCTGATACTCCAGAGTCAGCTCACTTTCCGTCGCGTTGTGATCGCCTTGAAGTTCGAGAAAGCGTTTGGGTTCCCCGGCGGCGGCAAACAGGCGACGGCCGTGCTCGTAAGGCACAATTTCATCAAACCGGCTGTGGATGACAAGTATCGGACATTGAATTTTCGGAAGCCTGGCGAGTGTGTTGTATCGATAGCGACAAAGCCAGCGGGCCGGCAGATATGGAAACATCCGCGCCGCCATATCAGGAGCGGAGGTAAACGCGCCTTCGAGAATCAAGGCTCCCGGTCGGACCCGCTCCGCAAGCCAGGCTGCTACAGCTCCACCCAGCGATCGCCCCAGAACAATGATGTTTTCCGGCCTTTCTCCGCGTTCGGCCGTCAGGTACTCCCACGCCGCCAGTGCATCAAGGTAAGTGCCGCGTTCGGTTGGTCTGCCCGTGCTCTCGCCGAATCCGCGATAATCAAAGACGAACACGTTGAACCCAAGATCGTGAAAACTTTTGACCGCGTCCACTCGGTCGCCGATGTTACCGGCGTTCCCGTGGCAAAACAGCAGGGTTTTCGCGCCGTGGTCGGCGGCCGGCACATACCAGGCCACGAGGGCTTCTTTGTCGCGCGTGGGCAACACTACCCGTTCGTAGTCCAGATGATAGACCGCCGGCGTGCAGGCTACTTCACGGGTTGGATAATACACGTACGAAGACTGCCGCACAAAAACATAGGCACACAGACCCGCATAGACCAAGAGAGCGATTCGCAGCGAGGCCAACAGCAGATCAGTCATCATGTTCATCCTCACGTGCTTTTAGACACCGCTTCGCCATCTCCTGACGCGCCAGCTTACGCAACTGCTGCAGGTCCAACTTGCCGGAGGCCAGCAGCGGCAAGGCGGCGACATTGATCAAGTTTTCGCGGGGAGGTTTCCATAGGTTTGGAAACTCGCTTTTGCGGATAATCTGCCATAAGCGTTCGGTGTCGCCCGCTTCCGGCGTGAAAAGCACGACCAATTGTTCGCCCTTCCGTTCGTCTTCGATGCTCGTGACGGCTACAACCTGGTCAAGCGCCCCCAAAGCTTTCAAAAGCGCATTCTCCACGGCCTGGTGCGGCACCATTTCACCGGCGATCTTGCTAAACCGCGCGAGACGCCCGGTGAGGAAAACGAATCCATCCTCGTCAATTCTGGCCATATCGCCGGTGTCGTACCACCCATCCTTAAGAACAGCCCGCGTGCCGGCTTCGTCTTTCAAGTAGCCCAACATTACATTGGGTCCCTTGACTTGCAGCAAGCCCTCCTCATTTTCCGCGACAGGCTTACCGGTGACCGGATGCACGACGCGCATCGTCACCCCAGGGATCGGTTGTCCGACGCTGCCAGGTTTAGTGCCCACCTGCCACTTATCGCCCATGCGGACATCGGGCACATTCACCGCGCCAACGGGAGCTATTTCGGTTGTCCCGTAGCCTTCCAGAGGTCGGATCCCGAACTTTTCCTCGAAAGCGTGCGCCACATTTTCACGTAGTTTCTCCGCACCCGCCACCACCAACCGCAGCGAGGCAAAATCCTCGCGTGCGGCACGCCGCAGGTAGGTAAAGAGAAAGGTCGGAGTGCCCAACAGGATGGTGAGCCGCCGCGTGCGGACGAGTTCTGCTATCTTGGCGCCGTCCAAGGGATTGGGGTGGTAGGTGACCATAAAACCTCGCAACAGTGGGCACCACAGAGTGCAGGTGTAACCGAAGGAATGGAAAAAAGGCAACGCACCGCACATCCGATCCGTAGCGTCAAACCGCAACACGCGGCAAAAACCTTCGATGTTGGAGATGATGTTGTGATGGCTCAACATGACCCCTTTGGGCGCGCCGGTTGTGCCTGAGGAAAAGATAATCGTGGCTACGTCATTCGGTCCCGGTTGTCTCTCAAACGTCAGGCGCGCCACCGGCCAAAAGGCGGCTTTGACGGCAGCCGCGGCTTTGCGGAGAACAGAAATGCCGCCCAGGATGGTTTCCAAATACACGGTACCCGGCGGCGGTTCGTCCATGTTCAGTTTTGCAAGGAATGTTCGGGACGACAGAATCAGGCGGGCGTCACAGCGGCGGATACATGCCAGCAGATCCTGGCGAGGGGCGGTGAAGTTCAAGTTGACGGCCACGCGGCCCGCTAAAGTTACAGCTGTATTTGCTATTGCTCCGCCGACGGACGGCGGCAGCAAAATTCCTACGGCGTGGCCACGCGGATCGAGCCGCTCGATCTCAGCGGCCAGCAGATAAGCCCCGGTAAGGGCTTGACCGTACGACATTTCTCGTCCGGTACTGTCCGCCACTGCCGGCCGGAACCACCAGCGTCGAGCTGCGTGTACAAAATACTGAGACAACGAGCGGCCCCGGTGTTTGCGCAACTCGAAAACTCGTCCCGCCAGTTCGGACATAGCCTGACGCACGGTAGAGACCGAAGACGTATGCGAAAGAGGATGCCCAAAGAGAACGACAAGCGTGCCGTATCGCGCCGGCGGCCAGGGACGCGACCACGGGATGCATGGCCGGGCCGGACATTCGCCCTGACTCCAGCCGATATAAACGGGAATAATTGGAAAAACGGCATCTGGAGCTATTAAAGGGGTCCACGATCTGAACGGCAGCAAATTGCCGGTGCGTGAAATCTGCCGCTCGGGAAAAAGACAGACGAGTTGACCCGCATCCAAAAGTTCCCGAGCCGTCTGCAGCGTCGCCTGCGCGTTTTGTTCGTCTTCTCCGAAAGTCAACGTCCTGATGCGGAAAAGAGCGCAGAGCACCCGCGGCAGACTCCCTTTCATCGCGTCGCTTCCGACCACGCAGCACAAGGTCCGTTTTTGGGTCATTTGCAGAACCAAGGGATCAAAGGCGGACGCGTGATTGGCAATCAACAACGCCGCGCCGGCGGGCGGCACATATTCGGCGCCGCCAACGTAAAGCCGCCGGCAACACCGCATCAGGTGGCAAGCCAGGCGCAGCGCGAAGATCCGGGTGACGCGAGCACCATCCGCGGATTGTTCGGTCGGCACAGCACCGCCCTCCCGCTGAGGAACCATTTATAACCTCGTCTTTGAAACCGGATTCTGCGATCAGACCGAGTGCAGCAACAGCGCGGAGCGCACCGTGCCGCCCTATATGCCTGCTGGCAGCTTAGTAAATTCCGAAACCATTTTCAAATCATCGCCCAAGCGTAATGACGTTCCCAGCGAGCACCAATCCTCTCCCCTCCCCCGCGCGAAGTACGGGGGAAAAGTTGCTCTCCGTCCATTTTCCCAAACGCAAAAATCCGGAATAAGGAATAGTTTGGTAGCACTTATAGCGCAGTGTTCCAAGATCACCAACACCGAACGTCAGATGCTGTTGTCTGAATTTTTCTGACCTCGTGTCAGGCGCTCGATAATGGGGCGTTGCGAAGGGCAGATCCGGATGAGTTCTGCGGGAACGGCCAATTCGAAGTCGGTAAAGTCGAAGCCGGGTGCCACGGTGCATCCCAGCAGGGCAAAACCGCGCGGCGCGCTTAATTCCGCTGCCTGCCACCAGCCGGCAGGCACGAGCAGCTGTAGCGCCTGATTATTTTCAGGTGCAGGTCCAAGTCGGTTGAAGCTGTACCTGCCTTCAGGGCTGATGGTGTGCAGAATTAAAGGAGTGCCGGCGTAGAAGTGCCAGATTTCGTCGGACTTAAGCCGATGAAAAGCGGAGAACTCATCCCCGGCAAGCAGAAAATATATGGCTGTGGAGAAAGGACGCGCGTTTCTGAAACGCTCCGGAAGGGCGTCCGCCGGTATTGTTTCCGCAGCACGATAAGTTTCACGATACCAGCCGCCTTCAGGGTGTTTACGAAGAGCGAGCCGCTCGATCCATAGCGAGGCGTTTTCCATGAGGCACTATCCTCCCACGCTGCGGTCATCCAATTCTTCTCGCATGCCGCAGGAATAGAAGCAAGCCTAAATCCGGATCTTGTATGGGAGAAAAAGACCCTATCACGCTCTTCTGTGTAATGACATTTCCCCGACGTGCAATCTTCCTATGGTGCCATCACGTTTCCCCCCGCGAAGGACGGGAAAACGTTTCATTCCGGCCACTTTGCATCAGTAAAATGCGGGCTGCTTGGCGTTGGCATAGCGATTCGCGGCAACCAGTGGTTTTGACGCAGCGTGTGGAAAGTGGTACGCTGATCAAAAAGGATGATACCGTGATTCAGGCTGAATCACGCTCGTGGGATGCGCGGTTGCAAAGAACTCGCGGCTGCGCAAGGTGGTGCTCAACGAAACGACAAGATTTAAACCTCTGGCGGGAATCAGAATGCAGAGCATAGCAGTCCGGCTGTATGGGGAAGGCGACTTACGCCTCGAGGAATTCACGCTTCCTGAAATCGAAGACGACGAAATTCTGGCCGACGTGACGACCAACAGCATTTGCATGTCCGATCATAAGGCGGCCATACAGGGAGCCCGGCACAAACGCGTTCCGCCCGATATCGCGCAAGCGCCGGTGATTATCGGGCACGAGTTTTGCGGAACCATTTTAGCCGTTGGCGCCCGATGGCGGGATCGGTTTGCGCCGGGACAAAAGTACAGCATTCAGCCGGCGTTGAACATTCCCGGGCGTGAACTGGATGCGCCGGGTTATTCCTTCCGGTACATCGGCGGACAGGCTGCGCGCATCGTCATTCCGAGGGAGGTGATGGAGCGCGATTGTTTGTTGCCGTATGATGGCAAAGACTTCTTCGGTGCTTCGCTGTCTGAGCCGGTCTCCTGCATCATTGGCGCCTTCAACACCTCGTATCACTTCCACCCCGGCGAATATGTCCACGAGATGGGCATCAAGCCCGGGGGCAAAATGGCCGTATTGGCTGGGGCCGGCCCGATGGGATTGGGAGCGATTGATTATGCTCTCCATGGCCCGCGCCGGCCGCGATTGCTGGTCATCACTGATATTGACGAGACCCGGCTGAAGCGGGCTGCTGAAATTTTTCCGCCCGGCGAAGCACGGCGTTGCGGAGTCGAACTGCACTATGTTGCCACAGACAAGGGCGATCCGAGAGAGAAGCTACGGATGATCAGCGGCCCCGGCGGTTTTGACGATGTTTTTGTTTTTGCGCCTGTGACGGCGCTGATCGAGCAGGCTTCATGCATTCTGGGTTTCAACGGCTGTCTTAATTTCTTTGCCGGGCCGGCGCGTCCGGACTTTTTTGCCGCCATCAATTTCTACGATGTCCACTATATGGGGCACCATGTAGTCGGTTCCTCGGGCGGCAACACCGACGACATGCGTCAGGCGCTGAACCTCATGGCTAAGGGGATCATCAACCCGGCCGTCATGGTGACCCACGTGGGCGGGCTGGACTGCGTGGTGGAAACCACCCTCAAGCTGCCTGGCATCCCCGGCGGAAAAAAGTTGATCTATACACAAATAAGCCTGCCATTAACCGCTTTGGATGACTTTGCCAAGCTGGGAGAAAAGAGTCCGTTCTTTGCTGAATTGGCGCGGATTACGGCACGGCACAACGGGCTTTGGTCGCTGGAAGCCGAACGGTTTTTGCTGAAAAATGCCACGCCCATCGAGAGCGCTTATCGAGCATCACGCAGCACGAGGTGAGGAGGACACCGAGGATGGACACCAGGGTTCTTGCCGAACACGCGATAGCTATCCGTATGACTTGCTCCAATCCCGACGTGATCGGTCGGACGTTGACACCTTTTGCGGTGCGGGCCGACGGTTCCGAGGTGGCGCGCGAATTGTCAGTTCATCCCGAAGAGTTAGAAAATCGGCTTCTGGAGCAGGAGAGTTGCCGCGTGTTGAGGGTGGACGGCGCTTCGAATCCGGAACAGGTGGCCGAGCGCCTGGCAGCGGAGATTAGCGCGACAGGTGTGGTTCCTGCGGCCGTGACGCTGCCGGGTCAAGCTGTTTTCCTGATCAGCCGTGATTTTCGAACGGGGGCGCGCAATCACGCGCTTGTTTTTGGCGAGAGTACGGCTCCACAAGCAGGCCGCGCGGACTGCGGGCGGCGACTGGCGGGCAAAGTAGCCGTGATTACGGGGGGCGCTCAGGGGTTCGGCAAAGGTCTAGCTTCGGCTCTGGCCGGCGAAGGCGCGGCCGTGGTGGTGGCCGACATCAAGGAAGAAAGCGGACGTGCGGCCACCATGGAACTCAATGAGCGTTTTGGAGACGGTACAGCGCTTTTTCGTCCGACGGACGTTTCCGTACTTTCCTCCATCGAGGCCTGCGTTCAGGCCGCCTGCGCAACGTTTGGCGGTGTGGATTTGTTCATCGCCAATGCGGGGGTGCTGCGGGCAGGATCGGTGGAAGAAATGGACGAAGCGGCGTTTGACCTGGTGACGCAGGTTAACTACAAGGGCTTTTTTTTGAGTGTCAAGGCCGTGGTTCCCTTTATGAAACTGCAACATCGGTTCAATCCTCATCATTACATGGATATCATTCAGATCAATTCCAAGTCCGGTCTGCAGGGAAGCAACCGTAACTTTGCTTATGCGGGGAGTAAGTTCGGCGGCATCGGCCTGACGCAGTCCTTTGCCATGGAGTTGATCCCTTATCGCATCAAAGTCAACGCGATTTGTCCCGGCAATTATTTTGACGGACCGCTGTGGTCGGACCCGGAGAACGGGCTTTTTGTCCAGTATCTCCGGGCGGGCAAGGTTCCCGGAGCGCGCACCATTGAAGATGTGCGGGCTCACTATGTCTCGAAGATCCCTATGGGGCGCGGTTGTCTTCCGAACGACGTGGCCAAGGCGGTGCTCTACCTGCACGAGCAGGAATACGAAACCGGCCAGGCTTTACCGGTAACTGGCGGTCAAATCATGCTGGCCTAGCCGGACCGGGCAAAAGCGTTTCTACAGCCCCTTTGACCGTGGCTTGTGGATGTCAGGGGGAGCAAACCCACATTGCTCGGAGGCTGCGGATGATGGGGGCAGTGAGCGCAGGTCAATCCGGCAGTCCAGCATGCGGTCGCCGTCAAACAGGAAATAGCCGCGAAACGGTTGCCCGGCGAGAAGTAAAGGCAGCCAGTGCCGGTCGTCTTCCCACATGCGCTCGTAAGGAATGGCATCCTGACGAAACCAAAAAGGAGCGGCTTCGGTGGTTTCCTGGGGTTGCCCTACGCAATCAGCCGCTCTGAAAACCACAACATGCATGGCCAACCCGTCGGTGAACTGGAAGAAGAGTTCGCCGCAAGCCGTGACTTCGACTGGTTGGATCTTCAGTTCTTCCTGTAGTTCTCTGACGGCGGCCTGCAGGGGAGATTCGCCCGGCTCGGTACGTCCGCCCGGGGCATTGATTTTGCCGGCGCCCAGCCCTCGTTTCTTGTGAATCAACAGTATTTGTCCATCGCGCAACACAAACAGCAGCGTGGCCCGTTGATGAGGAAGCCACGTGCGCCAGTCAATATCACTGAGGTTTTTGAGTCGCATCCGTTCCCTGACTTCTTTTTCTCGAACACAGGGACCTAACGCTTTGGCGCAAACAACCCGCAGCGAACCTTGTCCTTCGCGGCTTGCCCTGAAGGAACGCGTCATCACCCTATTTTTAGCGATTGGCCCCAGGGTGGCAGATGCGCACCGCAAGCGCGCCGCTGTACCTCCTAATACTGCAGGTGCTTCGCAACAATGCAGGTGCCGCGTTCCGACCCATCCATCGCGATTTGAGAAATGGCGTCTTTCGTCAAGTCTCCGTATTCACTTTCTTGTGTTTACCATTCAAGTTGCTTGGTGGTCTTATCACTGCGTCTTCCAGATTATGTTATACAACCGGTCCATTTCTCAAAAAGCAAAATCGAGGACAACCGCTCCTCCTACTCAGTGTCAGGGGATGCTCAGCGTTGGTACCTGTGCAAGAAAAGTTTCACTTTTGCATGCCAGAATCCTTAGGGGTTCAGGTGTCTTGGCAAACCTAGTCTGCAGGCTGTCGCGCTTGGTTTTCTCTGGGTCCTTCTTGGGGGCTTGGATGGATGTAGGATTGCGGGGAAAAACCGACACGGCCGCGAGAAACGGGGCCTCCATCGTGGGAAACAGGCGGTTTTGCGCGAATTCTGGGAGCACCCCTGTACCGCGACCGCCTCCTAAGAATGCTTTTCAGCTTGCTTGATGTAGTAGCGCTTGTTCCCGTCCCAGGCGCGCGAGGAGGTTGAGTCTGGAGATGAAACGGGGAGCGTGTAAGAACAACGTTCCCCCCGAGCGCAGCGAAGGGGAACGTTGTTCTTACTTCATTTCTCAAACGCAAAATATGGGCTAAATCATAGGAAGCTGCTCCCCTCGCCCTCAGGCGGCACTTGCCCGAGCCACGAGGGAAAGCGGCCTTTCCAGTTGTCTACTCAGCCCGGGGGGAGTAAAGTGAACGTATGACGTTTCGCGATGTCTTTATGTTGGCGCTTTCCGTCGGCGTGGTGTTAGCCATGTATCTAACTCTACGTTGGTTCTTCCGGAGGTTGCGGCGTATCCAGGAAGAGCTTTGGGGTAAAGAAAACGTCAAACCGTTTCGCATCACTTTCGCGTTCACACGCAGTCGTCGCGAACAGAGTAAGGGTAAACTGGAATAGCTTCCGGGCAGAGGTCACTCTTTATGGATAGCATCAAAACACGGCTGGTGCAACTGGAAGTGCATCCTGGGAACCCGCGCCTCAACACGGCCGCCATGCTGCGGCACATTGCCGCCGCCCGCGAGGAAGGCGTTCAGCTTGTCGTGTTTCCGGAAATGTCCGTCCCCGGTTATCTGCTTGGCGATGAATGGGAACACCCCGCCTTTCTCCACGAGTGCGAGGATTGCCATGAACAATTGCGCGCGGCCGCGCGAGGGATCACCGTCATCTTCGGAAGCGTCGGGCTCGATTGGACTCGCCGCAATGAAGACGGGCGCGTTCGAAAATACAACGCTTTGTTCGTCGCTGACGACGGCCAGTGGGCGGGTCCCCCCGGCGGTCCTTACCCCTTCGTAATCAAAACGCTGTTGCCAAACTACCGGGAATTCGACGACAGCCGCCACTTTTTCGATCTGCGCAAGCTGGCCTACGAAGAGCAAGTACCCGTGGAAAACCTTCTGAAGCCCGTCGACACCCGACTCGGCAAACTGGGCTGCAGCCTGTGCGAAGACGCCTGGGACAACGACTACGCGCTCTCGCCGCTCCTTGTGCTGGCGCAGCAGCACCCCGCACTGTTCGTAAACATTAGCTCTTCCCCTTTTACGATGCACAAGAATCATAAACGGAATCGCGTTTTCTCAGCGCTCGCCAGCCGCTTGCGCCGCCCGCTTGTTTTCGTCAATAACGTGGGCGTCCAGAACGTGGGAAAAACGGTTTTCGTCTTCGACGGCTCCTCCTGCGTCTACAACGGCTGTGGGCAGCGGGTGGCCTGCAGTTCTGCGTTCCGGGAAACCGCTTTGACATGCGAGATTCCCCTTGGCGGTCGCCCGTTCGGGTCGCCCGTGGAGTTGTCCCACGACGATATAAGCACCATGTACACGGCACTCGCCTACGGAACCCGCAAATTCATGGAGTTGTGCGGCGTGCGTCGTGTCGTCGTCGGCATCTCCGGCGGCATTGACTCCTCTGTAGTGGCCGCTGTGTATCGCCAACTTCTTCCCGGCTCCGACTTGTTGCTGGTGAACATGCCCAGCCGCTACAACTCTCCAACCACGCGTTCCCTTGCCAAACAGCTTGCCACGAATCTAGGCGCTTGTTATGTGGAAATTTCTATCGAAGACAGCGTCAGCCTGACTCGCTCTCAGATTGACGGCCTTGTGGTCCGTACCGTGGACGGCAGGTCGCCACAACGTCTTAGTTTGACTCCTTTCATGCTTGAAAACGTCCAAGCCCGCGACCGCTCGTCGCGAATCCTCGCCGCGCTGGCCGCCGCTTTCGAGGGCGTGTTCACTTGCAATGCTAACAAGTCAGAAGCCACCGTTGGGTATGGCACGCTCTACGGAGATATCGCCGGTTACTTCGCAAACCTCGCGGACGTGTGGAAAACGGAAATCTACGAACTCGCCCGCCACCTCAACGAACACGTTTACGGCGCAGAGGTTATCCCCCAAGGGTGCCTGACCGTCACCCCCTCCGCGGAACTCAGTCCCTCCCAGAATGTAGACGAGGGCAAAGGGGATCCGCTCCACTATCCCTATCATGACCTCTTGTTCAAAAGTTGGGTTGAATGGTGGGACCGCGCTACGCCGCAGGAGATTCTCGAATGGTACGCTGCAGGTTGTCTGGAGGAAAAACTCGGATTCCACGGACATGTCGCCAACCTGTTTCCTACGGCGGGCGAATTCATTGCGGATCTGGAACGCTGGTGGAACCTTTACAAGGGAATGGGCCTGGCCAAACGCCTTCAGGCGCCCCCTGTCCTGGCTCTAAAAAGACGGGCTTTCGGTTTTGACCATCGCGAATCGCAAATGGGCCCGCACTACACCAAGAAATACGAAGAACTTAAAGCGCAACTCTTGCGCAAAGCTAACTGACCGAGCAGCCAGCCCAAAGGTAGTTTTCGCTAAAAAACGGGTAATTATGTTAAACCCAGATTTTGCGTTTGAGAATTGGCACTCTCTCATCCAGTAGCCAGTGCAACACTGGCTGCTGGCTGCCGGGCAGTTGCTCTTCGTGTTGCTGGTTGTGGGGGTAG
>Ga0209101_1000975_pt1 | contig 22632 bp, 24 predicted proteins | sample ConPoolayeCmetaG_FD_185481 | JGI IMG/M metagenome (GOLD analysis project Ga0209101, IMG submission 185481) | Hot spring microbial mat communities from California, USA to study Microbial Dark Matter (Phase II) - Cone Pool mat layer C metaG... ...
TTGCTATATTTTGCTATTGCAATTTATAATAAAATGTGCTATAATTAGAGTGTATGGATGATCTGTTGACAACGAAACAATTACAAGAACTGTTGCAGGTAGATCGCACCACGATTTATCGGATGTTGAGCGACGGGCGTCTGCGCGGCATCCGCGTCGGGGGACAATGGCGTTTCCCGCGCGCGTTGCTGGAACAATGCTTTGCCCTGCCGCAAACAGCCGCGCCATCAGCGGCAGATATGCCGACCGAACTAGAGGTTTTGCCGCTCGATTGTCTGCAACCGATTCAGGAAATTTTTGCGACCGCGGCGAACGTCGGCGCGGTGACCACCACGATTGATGGCAAGGCGATTATGCCGGTTGCCAATTCGTGCACGTTCTGCGATTTGATCTTGGCGTCGCCCGAAGGACGCAAGCGCTGTGAAGCGTCGTGGGCACGGCTCGCCACGATTGGTGGCGCACCGCGTTTGGAACGCTGTCACGCCGGCTTGGCATACACGCGTGGGCGCGTGCAAATTGGCGATCAGTTTATCGGGATGATTTTTGCCGGACAATTTGTTACCACCGCTGCCGCACGCCAGAAAATCAATGTCGCCGCCATCGCGCGCGCCTGTGGCATCGAAGAAAAAGCGTTGCGCGACGCAGCGCGCCAGATTCGCCTCGTCGAGCCCCAACGCGTCGAGTGGCTGCTGAATCTGTTGCAAAAAGTCGCCGATACTTTTTCACACATTGCCCGCCGCCAGATGGATTTGCTCGAACGCCTTCGCCAGGTGGCGCAACTCGCTCAGGTATAAAAAAATTATTCCGACTTGTGCTGACGTTGGCACATCGTCGTATTACCAGACTCAAGGTGATGATTGCCTTGACGAGACGGATCGTTTTTCGTCGCGCCAAGGCATTTTTATTTCAAGGAGGGTTCAATGAACGTTAAGGTAGACTCGACGCTCGACTGCAGTGGGCTGGCTTGCCCGATGCCCATCCTCAAAACGAAAAAAGCCGTGGACACTTTGCAAGTCGGGCAGGTGCTCAAGATGATCGCGACCGATCCCGGGTCGGTGAGCGACGTGGAAGCGTGGACCGCAAAAACCGGGCACACGCTGTTGGGACACGAAAAAGAGGGCGACAAGTTCATCTTTTTCATCCAGAAAGCCAAATAGGCAAAAGGAGGATTCCAATGGCTGAAGCAAAACGTCTCGCGATTATCGCTGGGCATGGCACTCTTGACGCCGCCTATCCACCGCTGATCCTGGCGACCGCTGCTGCCGCGATGGATATGGAAGCCGCCATCTTTTTCACCTTCTACGGACTCGAAATTCTCAAAAAGGGCAAGGCGGACAAACTCCAGGTATCGCCGATTGCGAATCCTGCGATGCCGCAACCTGTTCCTGGAATTTCCGTTCCCAACATTCTGGGGATGTTGCCCGGCATGACCGCCGTCGCCACCGCGATGATGAACCGTTGGATGGGCAAAGCCAAGGTCGCCAAGGTGAGTGAACTGCTCGACCTGGCCAAAGAATCCGGCGTGCGCCTCATCGCTTGTCAGATGACGATGGATGTGATGGGCATCAAAAAAGAAGATTTGATTGACGGCATCGAAATCGGCGGCGCGGCAACTTTTCTCCAGTACGCTTCGCAAGATGCCATCGCACTGGCATTCTAGGAGGATCCAATGGCAGACGACAAAATCTTGATCATCATGACGAGCGGACCTGACACGCCACGTCGTTGCGCCACGCCGTTTTTCTTCGCCAGTCTTGCGGCGGCGATGGATTACGACGTAACGATGTTCTTTACAATTGACGGAACGTTGTTGCTGAAAAAAGGTCTCGCCGAAACGGTGTATCCCAAACCCGGTGGCAAACCGGTCAGTGCCTTTCTCAATGAGGCGATGGAAAGCGGCGTCAAGTTTCTGGCGTGCACCGCTTCCACCGAACTGCACGACCTGCAACCCTCCGATTTGATTGACGGCGTCAAGATGGTGGGCGGCGCGACGATGTGGCAACTCGCCGAAGACTGCAAGACCGTGTTGACGTTCTAGTTCAGTTGGCAGGAGGCAGGTAGCCGTAGGCAGGCACTCCATTTCTCTGTCCCCTGACCCTGCTATGGAGGAAAAAACGATGGCAACGATTCGCGGATGCAACTTGCCCGAAGACGTGTACTATCTCATCGAAAAACACGTGTGGGCAAAACCGATGGACGGTGGCGTGATTCGCGTTGGTATGACGTCAGTCGCCGGCAAATTGTCTGGCGGCAAACTCGCGGCAATCACGGTTAAGGCGAAGAACATTGGGCAGGAAGTGAAACAAGGCAAGAGCGTCGCCACGGTTGAGAGTAGCAAGTATGTGGGGCCTGTGCCGGCGCCCGTGACGGGCGTGCTCTTGCGCGCCAACGAAAAACTCGCCAGCGATCCCAATCTCGCCATCAGCGATCCGTACGGCGAAGGTTGGATCGCCGAGATTCAAGCGAGCGCGTGGGACGCCGAAAAAGGCGCGCTCGTCACCGGTACGGAAGGTGTCGCCGCGTATCAACAGAAACTCGAAGCCGAAAATATCTCGTGTGCGTGATACAACGTAGGACAAATTTGAAATTTGTCCCACATTTTCGAAGGAGGAAACTATGCCTGACGAAACGATTGGGCAGCATCTCAAGCGACGTGGCATCTCGCGCCGCGAATTCGTCAAGATGTGCGGCTTGCTCGTCGGCGCGATGGGCATGCGGTTTGCGCCGCCTCTCGAAGAGAGCGGACTGCCCGCGCATCTGGACACCGCGCGCGGTTTTGCCTCCGCTCAATTGATTGCGAACGCGCTCGAAGCCAAACAGCGTGTCCCGGTCATTTGGCTCGAATTCCAGGACTGCGCCGGTTGTAGCGAAGCGATCACGCGTTCGCAATCCCCCACGCTCGTTGACCTCGTGCTGAACACCATCACGATTGAGTACCACGAAACGCTCTCTGCCGCTGCCGGTCACCAAGTCGAACAAGCCAAAGAGGACGCGATGAAAAAGTACGCCGGCAAATACGTCCTCGTTGTCGAAGGTTCGATCCCCACCGACAACGACGGCGTGTATTGCACGGTTGGTGGACGCACCGCGGTTGATTTGTTGAAGGAAGCGGCAAAAGGTGCCGCGGCGATCATCGCCACCGGCAACTGCGCGTCGTTTGGCGGCATCCCCAAAGCCAAGCCGAACCCCACCGGCGCAAAGGGTGTCTGGGAACTCGTCACCGATAAACCGGTCGTGAACATCCCCGGTTGCCCCGCAATTCCCGAAGCGACCACCGGCACGATTGCGCACTTTATCGTCTTTGGCGCACTACCCGAACTCGATGCGCTCCATCGCCCAAAAACTTTTTACGCGCAAACGATTCACGATCGTTGCTTGCGTCGTCCTTTCTACGAAGCCGGTAAATTCGCCGAATCGTTTGATGACGAAGGCGCGAAGAAAGGATACTGTCTCTACAAACTGGGTTGCAAAGGGCCCACCACCTACAACGCCTGCGCTTCGATCAAATGGGATCAGGGCTTGTCGTTCCCAGTCCAATCAGGCCATCCGTGCCTGGGTTGCTCCGAACCCAATTTCTGGGACGGCGGCGGATTCTATCAAGGTCAATCTGCACCACTCGATCGTCCAACAGTTCTTGCCGCCGGCGCGGCGGTGGCGGCGGGCGCAGTTGTAGGCGCGGGCGTTGCGCTGGCGAATCGCGCGCAACGAACAAGCGCGCACGCGGAAGAGAAGAAGGAAGGATAGGAGGTTACGATGAACTGGAATCAAATCCTCGAATTTGCGCGCGGACCATTCTTCCAGGTGGCTTGGCTCGTCTTTCTCGCGGGGATGGCGTATCGTTTGGTGCGCGTGCTCGTCCTGGGCTGGGAAGCCGACAAGGTCAAAGCCAAAGGTAGCAAGGTGGGCGGCATCGTCAAATCGTTCGCCAAAGGGATTTTGATTTGGCCCTTTATCCCCTGGGTCAAGAACACCTTTGCGCGTAATCCTGTGATGTACCTTGCGGGCGGTTTGTTCCACCTCGGTTTGTTCGTCGTGGTCTTTCTAGGCACCGCGCATATGCTCGTCTGGAAATCGCTCCTCGGTTTTGGTTGGCCCACATTGCCTCTGCCCATTGTGGACTGGCTCGCGGCTGGCGCGATTGTCGCGATGATCGCGCTCCTCATCAATCGCATCGTCAATCCTGTGTTGCGCTTGCTCACCGGTCCCGCCGAATGGCTGAACTGGCTCGTTGTGTTCGTGCCGATGGTAACGGGATACATCATGACGCATCATCTTTTCTTCCCGTACGAAACCTTGTTTGCGTTGCATATGCTCGCGGTGAACGTGTTGCTGATTTGGATTCCGATGAGTCGCATTTCACACTTTGTGTTCTACTTTTTCTCCAAAGCGATTCACGGCGCCGATTTCGGCAAGCGTGCGGTAACACCGTAGGAGGGTGACGATGAAAGCGCAAACTGCAATCAACACTTTTGTTGCTGAAACGGGCGGCTATATCGCCGCGCAACTGGAAGCGTGCACGCGTTGCGGGATGTGCGCCGAAGCGTGCCACTTTTATCAAGCGACCGGCAATCCCGAATTCGCGCCGGTGTGGAAGATCGAACTGTTGCGCCGCGCGTACGAGCAACGCTTTACGTTGAGCGGCAAATTCAAAACCGCGCTCCATCTCGACAAACCGATTACGGACGATGACATCGCGCACTGGAGTATGATTGATTACTACGCCTGCACGATGTGCAACAAATGCTCGATGGTTTGTCCGATGGGCATCAATCTGGGTCCGCTGATTCATACCATGCGCGAAGGACTCTCCGCCGCGCAAGCCGTCCCCGCCGATTTGAAGGCGGCAGTGAACAAACAAGAAACCGAAGGCAGTCCACTCGGCGTAACCGATGCGGTGTTCGCGCAACGAATCGAATGGGTTGCCGATGAGTGGGAAATCGAAATGCCGATGGATGTCAAGGGCGCGGATACGCTCGTCGTCTTTTCGTCCATCGAAATTATGAAGTTCCCTACCAACCTTGCCGCTATCGCGAAAATTCTGAACGCGGCGGGCGAGAAATGGACGCTCTCCAAAAAAGGACGCGAAGTTGTCAACTTTGGATTCTATGAAGGGAACGAAAAGTTGACCGTCGAGTTTATGAATCGCGTGTTCAACGCGGCAAAGGAACTCGGCGTCAAGCGCATCGTTGTAACCGAGTGCGGGCACGCATACGACGCGCTTCGTTGGACAGCGGCGAATCTGATGGACGTGCCGCAAGGTATCGAGGTTGTACACATCGCGGGCTTGCTTGGTGAGTACGTCAAGAGCGGGCGCATCAAACTGAAACCTGGCGCGCTCGATGGTAATGGCATCATCACGTTCCACGATGCGTGCAAGATTCAGCGGCGCGGCGGTCACATCCAAGAGCCGCGCGACATCTTGAACATCCTCGCACCCAAATCGTTCAAGGAAATGACACCGAACCGCGAACAGGCAATCTGTTGCGGCGGTGGCGGCGGCGTCATTGCCATCAAAGACGCTGACCCAATTCGCTACGCGGCGTTTGAATTGAAAATCGAACAGATTAACCACGTCGGCGCAAAGACGGTGGCAATGGCATGTTCTAACTGTCGTCTGCAATTCACCGACTGCGTCCAGCACTTTAACCTCGATTGGAAAGTGGCGGGCTTGGCGCAATTGGTTGCCGACGCGCTGGTCGAATAGGAGGCTCGCATGGCACAACGAATCGTAGTAGACCCAATCACTCGTATCGAGGGACACCTGCGGATCGAAGCGGAGGTGGATGCCACGAACACGATCACCAAAGCGTACTCGTCAGGTACGATGGTGCGCGGCATCGAAACGATTTTGAAAGGGCGCGACCCGCGCGACGCCTGGGCATTCACGCAACGCGCCTGCGGCGTCTGCACGACCGTGCACTCGTTCGCTTCGATTCGTTCCGTCGAGGACGCGCTCAAAATCAAGATTCCCAAAGCCGCGAATCTTATCCGCAACTTGATGATCGCGCAACAATACGTCCACGACCACGTGATGCACTTTTATCACCTCCACGCGCTCGACTGGGTGGATGTGGTCAACGCGCTCAAAGCCGATCCCAAGAAAACGTCGGAGATTCAGCAGAGCATTTCGGCGTGGCGCAATTCATCGCCGGCGTACTTTGCCGATATCCAAGCCAAAGTCAAAGCGATTGTGGAGAGCGGTCAACTTTCGATCTTTGCGAATGCGTACTGGGGACATCCCGCGTACAAACTCCCGCCCGAAATCAATCTGCTTGCGGTTGCGCACTATCTCGAAGCACTCGATTGGCAAAAGGACGCCACCAAGATTCACACCATCTTTGGCGGCAAGAATCCGCACCCCAACTTTGTCGTCGGCGGCGTGCCGATGCCGATTGATCTCAACAGCGACACCGCGCTCAACGCGGAGCGCCTTTCGATCATCAGCGATTCGATCACGCGAATGATCGAGTTTGTGGATCAAGTGTATCTGCCCGATCTGCTGGCGATTGCGCCGTACTACAAAGAGTATGCCGCCATCGGCGAAGGGCTGGGCAATTTCCTGACCTGGGGCGAATTTCCCGATACTGACAACAGCGACACGAGCAAGTATCTGGTGCCGCGCGCGGTTATTCTGAACCGCGATCTGAAAAACATTCAACAACCCGACCCGCGCGATTTTGCCAAGATGCAAGAGTTTGTGACGCACTCGTGGTACAAGTACAGCGGCGGCGACAACGTAGGTTTGCACCCCTGGCAAGGCGAAACGACGTTCAACTACACCGGTCCCAAACCGCCGTACGAATTGCTCGAGGTCGAGCAAAAGTACTCGTGGCTCAAGGCGCCGCGCTGGAACGAAATGCCGATGGAAGTCGGTCCGCTTGCGCGCGTGCTAGTGATGTACGCCTCGGGACACAAACAGACGCAAGAGTTGACGAACGCGGTACTCAAAGCACTCGATGCGCCAATCACCGCTGTGTTCTCCACGCTCGGTCGCACCGCCGCGCGCGCCATCGAAACCAAAGTGTTCGCCGATGCCATGCGCGGGTTCTACGCCGATCTCATCGCCACCATCAAAGCCGGCGACACCAGGACGTTCAACGGCGACAAGTGGGAGCCAACGACGTGGCCCTCGCGCGCGCAAGGATTCGGCTTTATGGAAGCGCCGCGCGGCGCGCTCGGTCACTGGATCGTCATCGAGGATGGCAAGATTGCCAACTATCAAATGGTCGTGCCAACCACGTGGAACGCCTCGCCGCGCGACCACAAGGGCCAGCCCAGCGCGTACGAAGCATCGCTCCTCAAACACAAACTCGCCAAGCCCGAGTGGCCCCTGGAAATTCTCCGTACCATCCACTCGTTCGATCCGTGTATGGCATGTGCGATTCACTTGACCGACGCGCAGGGCAACCTCGTCGGCGAACAAGCCATTGGGCATGGCTTGAGTGTGTGCGTGCGTTAAAACAACCAAAGACCGATGACGAACGACCGTCGTCGGTCTTTGGTCTCTGGTCAAAAGATGATGAACCCGATTCGTCTGCTCGATTTGCAACTCGTTCCGCCGGTGCGTTCGCAAACGATCTATCACGCGGTTGCGTACGCGCTGGACGAGCACACCCCCGACACCATCATCCTCGTCGCGCCGACCGCGCCGTACGTCTGCATCGGTTTCCATCAAGAACTGGAAAAAGAAGTGGATGTGGAGTACTGCCGCGCGCACAACTTGCCGGTTGTCCGGCGCGAGGTGGGCGGCGGCGCGGTGTATCTCGACCATCATCAAGTTTTCGTGCAGTGGATTTTCCACCGCAATGTCTTGCCCCGCGATCTGGGACAACGTTTCGAACTGTACATCAAACCGCTCGTTGAAACGTACCACGCGCTCGGGATTCCGGCGAACTATCGCCCCATCAACGATATTCACGTCAACGGCAAAAAGATTGGCGGCACCGGCGCGGCGCAGATGGGCATCGCCGAAGTGGTCGTCGGCTCGTTGATGTTCGATTTCAATTTCGAGTTGATGTCCAAGGTACTCAAAGTCTCGTCCGAAAAAATGCGCGACAAGATTTTTCAATCACTCAACGAGTATATGACGACGATGACCAAAGAGTTGGGACATACTCCCAATCGTGACGCGGTGGTGAACTTGTATCTTGCGCGGGCGCGTGCTGTGCTGGGGCGTGAAATCGTGCGCGATGAGCCGACCGAAAAAGAACTCGCGCTCGCCGCTGAACTCGATCAAAAGTTTGCGACGGACGAGTGGTTGTATCAAAAAGGCGGCTTGCGTCAGGTCGGTGTCAAGATTCACGAGGATGTGCGCGTGCTCGAAGTCGCGCACAAAGCGCCGGGCGGATTGATTCGCGTGACCGCGCGCGTGCGCGCAGGACGCATTGACGACGTAACACTCTCGGGCGATTTTACAATGCTCCCCAAGTTCGCGCCGGGTGCGATTGAACTTGCGCTGCGTGGCACCGCGCTCGACACGGATGCTGTTCACGCGCGCATCGCCGAAGTGTACGCCAACCTGGCGATTCAATCGCCGGGCGTTACGCCTGCCGATTTGACGACAGCCGTGATGTTGTTGAAATGACGAAAGACAAAGGACGAAAGACGAAAGCATCTGTCCTTCGTCATTCGTCCTTCGTCATCCGTCTTGACAATGACTCGACGCAAAATCATTCTGGGTGTTGGCAACTTGTTGAATCGCGATGAAGGTGTTGGCATTCACGCGGTTCGCGCGTTGCAAGCGCAAAACACGCTCGGCGCGGAATGGGAAATCGTGGACGGCGGCACGCTGGGATTGAACTTACTGCCGCTCGTCGAGGAAGCATCGCATCTGATTGTGCTGGACGCGATGGACGCGCGCCGCGCACCGGGCACGCTCATCGAATTGTCGCGCGACGAGGTGCCGTTGTTCAACACGATCAAAATGTCGCAACATCAATTGCTGTTTCAAGAAGTGCTGGGTTTGGCGCACGTGCGTGGTCATCTCCCCGAACACCTGGTTGTCCTCGGCATCCAGCCCGCCGATTTGAGCGTGGGCGTGGAACTCTCTCCTGTGGTGGCGCGTGCTTTGCCACAACTGCTCGCGCGTGTGGAGTATATCGCGCGGACGATGATTTGACACCTCCCTCTAAACAAGTATCATACCCCTCGATGCACGAACTCTCCGTCACCGAAAACATCCTCCAGATTGCGCTGGACGCGGCGCAAAAAAATGGCGCGCGTCGCATCACCGCGATTCATCTCGTCATCGGCGAACTCTCGTCCATCGTGGACGATTCGGTGCAATTCTACTTTGATTTGCTCAGCAAAGGCACGCTTGCAGAAAACGCGACCTTGCATTTTCAACGCGTTCCGTCCGTTGCGGTGTGTCTCGATTGCGCGCATCAATTCGACGCGCGCGCGCCGCTGGAACCGCGTTGTCCTCAGTGCGGCAGCGCGCGCCTCCAGATTCGCGGCGGGCGTGAATTTTTTATCGAAAGCATCGAGGTCGAAGATGAAAATTCCTGTCGTTAAACAAATTCTGAACGCGAACGATCAAGTCGCCGCCGATAATCGCGCCCTGTTCGATCAACTCGGCGTGTTTGTCGTCAACCTGATGGCGTCGCCGGGCGCCGGCAAGACGAGCGTGATTCTCGCGACGACCGCGCGGTTGCCGCAGAACGTCCGCTCCGGCGTCATCGAAGGTGATCTGGCATCCACGATTGACGCGGACACGATCGCCGCGCGGAACATTCCAGTTGTGCAAATCAACACCGGCGGCAATTGTCATCTCGACGCGCCGATGATTCGCAGCGCGCTTGCTAATCTCTCGCTCGAGACGATTGATTTGCTGTTCATCGAAAACGTGGGCAACCTGGTGTGTCCCGCCGAATTCAAACTCGGCGCGAACATCGCGGTCGTCATTGCCAGCGCGCCTGAAGGACACGACAAGCCGTACAAATATCCGGGAATGTTTGCGGTTGCCGATGCGGTGCTGCTCAACAAAGCCGATTTGCTCCAGGTGTTCGATTTTGACGTGGACTATTTTCGGCGCGGCATCGAAATAGTGAATCCTGATGCGCCGCTCTTTCCGCTCTCGTGTCGTACCGGCGCGGGCGTGGACGCGTGGATGAGTTGGTTGCTGGAACGATATGCCGAGTTTGTGGAAGACCGCAAGCAATCGGCGGTGATGTGATACGTGAAACGTGATACGTGAAACGTGAAAGATCAATCTCCAATCTCTAATCCCCAATCTCCAATCTCTAATCTCCGCAAACGTCTGCGCGTCGAAATTCACGGCGCGGTGCAAGGGGTCGGTTTTCGTCCCTACGTCTATCGGCTGGCGACGGAACTCGCGCTCGCGGGCTGGGTCATCAACGATACGCGCGGCGTGTTCATCGAAGTCGAAGGTGATGAAACCGCGCTCGCGCGCTTTCTCGAACGTTTATCGAGTGAAAAACCTCCGCGCGCGATTATTCACACGCTCGATGTCGCATGGATTGAGCCGCTGGGAGAGACGCGCTTTGAGATTCGGCACAGCGACGAGGCGGGCGCGAAAACGGTTCTCGTCTTGCCCGACATTGCGACGTGCGACGATTGTTTGCGCGAAGTGTTCGATGCGCGCGATCGCCGCGCGCGCTATCCGTTCACGAATTGCACCAACTGCGGTCCGCGCTTTTCGATTATCGAAGCATTGCCGTACGATCGTCCGAACACGACGATGCGCCACTTTACGATGTGCCCGGACTGTCAGCGCGAGTATGACGATCCGCGCAATCGGCGATTTCACGCGCAACCGAACGCGTGTCCGGTGTGTGGTCCGCAGGTGAGATTGGTTTCAGGTTTCAGGTTTCAGGTTGCAAGTGCACAAGCGGAAACTCTTAACCTGAAACCTGAAACGGTCATCGCGCACACCGCGCGCCTGCTCACGCATGGTTACATCGTCGCGGTCAAAGGGCTGGGCGGTTTTTTGCTGATGGCGGATGCGCGCAATGCCGAGACGCTCGCGCGATTGCGCGAACGCAAGCCGCGTCGCGATAAACCGTTTGCGCTGATGGCGCGCGATCTCGCGCAGGCGCGCACGCTCGTCGAGATAGACGCGCAGGCGGAAGCGTTGCTCACTTCGCCCGAAGCGCCGATTGTGTTGCTGCGTCGCAAGCCCGACGCGCCGGTCGCGGAAAACGTCGCGCCGGGGAATCCGTACCTGGGCGTGATGTTGCCGTACACGCCGCTGCATCACTTGCTCTTGCGCGAAATTGATTTTCCCGTTGTCGCCACCAGCGGCAACCTGAGCGACGAGCCGATTTGTACCGACGAAAACGAGGCGCTCGAACGCCTAGGTCACATCGCCGATTTCTTTCTCATCCACAATCGTCCGATTGCGCGGCACGTGGACGATAGTGTGATGACGATCATCCTGGGTGAGCCGCGCTTTTTGCGTCGCGCGCGCGGCTATGCGCCGCTGCCGATTTTGCTCGCGCGCGACATTCCCACGATTCTCGCGGTTGGCGGGCATCTCAAGAACACGATCGCGCTCAGCGTCCGCAATCAGGTGTTCATCAGTCAGCACATCGGCGATCTGGAAACGCCCGAAGCGATGAACGCGTTCGAGCGCGTGATTGCCGATTTTCTCAAACTGTACGAAGCGACGCCGATCGCCATCGCGCACGATTTGCATCCCGATTACCTTTCAACGCGGTGGGCAAGAGAGCAAGTTTCAGGTTTCAAGTTTCAAGTTGCCAACTCGCAACCTGCAACCTTGAACCTGAAACTTGAAGCCGTGCAACACCACCACGCTCACCTTGCCGCGTGTCTGGCGGAGAATCACGCCGCGCGCGCGCTGGGTGTGACGTGGGACGGGACGGGGTACGGCACGGACGGCACAATCTGGGGCGGCGAGTTTTTGCTGGGCGATGCAAAAGATTTTGTGCGCGTCGCGCAGCTGCGTCCGTTTCGCTTGCCCGGCGGCGAGGCGGCGGTGAAAGAGCCGCGCCGCGTCGCGCTCGCGCTGCTGTGGGAATTGTACGGCGACGCCGTGCTTGAACGCGACGACCTTGCGCCGATTCGCGCGTTCACGCGCGCGGAGCGCCACACACTCGCGCAGATGCTTGCGCGCGGCATCAACGCGCCGGTGACCACCAGCGCGGGACGCCTGTTCGACGGCGTTGCCGCGCTCATCGGTTTGCACCCGCGCGTTTCGTTTGAAGGCCAAGCCGCGATGGCGCTGGAGTACGCGGCGGATGCGGCGGTAGGGGACGCGTACGAACTTCAATTTTCGATTGCCGATTGCCGATTGCCGATGACGCGTTCTATCGAAAATCGAGAATCGAAAATCGAAAATCCTTCGTCCTCCGTCGTTCGTCCTTCGTCTTTCGTCCTTGACTGGCGTCCTCTCCTCCAAGCGGTGCTGGGGGACTTGTCACGCGGCGTCGAATCGAGTATCATTGCGGCGCGGTTTCACAACGCGCTCGTCGAAGCGATCGTCGCGGTGGCGCGCGAAATCGGCGAAGAAAATGTCGCGCTCAGCGGCGGCTGTTTCCAGAATCGCTGGCTGACCGAACGCGCGGCGACGCGGCTCGCGCACGCCGGTTTTCGCGTGTTGCTCCATCGCCACGTCCCGCCGAACGATGGCTGCGTCAGTTTGGGGCAGGTGGTCGTCGCCGCAGCGCGGTTGGAGGAAAAATAGACGGAGGAATGTCACTATGTCAACCACTGCAATTGCTACCATAACAAAAATGTTAGAGTCTTTGCCCGAACCTGCGCAAGACCGGGTGCTGGAGCATTTGCGCGAATATCTTGAGGACCTGCAAGACGAATTACAATGGGATGCTCTCTTCAAGCGAACCCAGGCGCAACTTGTGGCAGCAGCACAACGCGCCAGGCAGGAGATGGCTCAGGGTCTTGCCAAGCCAATGGACTATGAGCAATTATGAAATCTGCAACTTTGCCATCATTCTGGTCTGCCTACGCGCGTCTGGATGAGAACATCAAACGTAGCGCCAGAAAAGCCTACCGTTTGTGGGCAGAAAACCCTTTTCATCCTTCTTTGCGTTTCGAGTGCATCAACCGGGAGGAAAATGTATGGTCGGTGAGAATAACGCGTGGTTATCGCGCGATAGGCATCTTTGAAGGTGACACGGTCACTTGGTTCTGGATCGGCAAGCACGATGATTATGAACGATTCTTTTCTTAGGGGAACAGCGTTTCTATCTGACCTTTGACTTCTGATCTCTGGAGGAAATATGTGTCTCGGCATTCCGGGCAAAGTGATAGACATTCAACCCAACACTGCAGGTATCACGATGGGCAAGGTGGACTTTGGTGGCATCGTCAAAGAAATCTGTCTTGCCTACGTGCCTGATGTAAAAATCGGCGAATACGTCATCGCGCACGCCGGCTTTGCGATCAACACGCTCGACGAAAACGAAGCGCGCGAAGTGTTCGAAACGTTGAAGCAGATTGATGGTCTGGCGGAGTTGACGAATGACGAATGACGAATGACGAATGACGAATGACCTTCGTCCTTGGTCATTCGTCCTTCGTCGTTCGTCCTTCGTCGAGATGTGAGATGAAATACATTGACGAATACCGCAACGAAGCGGATGCCCAAAAAGTACTCGCGATGATTCGACGCACGGTGACGCGACCGTGGACGATTATGGAGATTTGCGGTGGGCAAACGCACAACCTCATCAAATTCGGCATTGACCGGCTGTTGCCCGAACAGATTACGCTCGTTCACGGACCGGGTTGCCCTGTCTGCGTCACGCCACTCGAACTGATTGACAAGGCGATTGCGATTGCGCGCCGTCCCGACGTGATCTTTACATCGTTCGGCGATATGCTACGCGTGCCGGGTTCGCGCGACGATTTGCTTTCCGTCAAAGCGCGCGGCGGCGATGTGCGGATGGTCTACTCGTCGCTCGACGCGGTGAAGCTCGCGCAAAAGCATCCCGACAAGCAAGTGGTCTTCTTCGCCGTGGGCTTTGAGACGACCGCGCCAGGGAACGCGATGGCGGTGTGGCAAGCCCGGCAACTTGGCTTGCAAAACTTTTCGATTCTGTGTTCGCACGTTCTCGTGCCGCCGGCGATGGAAGCGATTTTGAGTTCGCCGATGAATCGCGTGCAGGGCTTTCTCGCAGCGGGGCACGTCTGCACGGTAATGGGCTATTGGGAGTACGAACCCATCGCGGCAAAATATCGCGTGCCGATTGTCGTCACCGGGTTCGAGCCGTTCGATCTGTTGCAGGGAATTTTGATGACGGTGCAGCAACTCGAAAGCGGACGCGCGCAGGTCGAAAATCAGTACACGCGCGCGGTGCGTCGCGAGGGAAACGTCGCCGCGCAAAAACTCGTTGCGCAGGTGTTCGAGGTGACGGACCGCAAATGGCGCGGCATCGGCGAGATTCCGCGCAGCGGCTATCGTTTGCGCGACGAATTCGCCGCGTTCGATGCGGAAAAACGTTTCGACGTTGGCGCGCTCAGCGTGCAGGAATCGCCGCTGTGCATCGCCGGCGAAATTTTGCAGGGTCTCAAAAAACCGCCCGCGTGCGTCGCGTTCGGCAAACAGTGCACGCCGGAACATCCGCTCGGCGCGCCGATGGTTTCGCCCGAAGGCGCGTGCGCGGCGTACTACCAGTATGCAGGAGGCAGTAAGCAGTAGGCAGACTGCATACTGACCACTAACCACTAACCACTAACCACTAACCACTATGATTGCAACCTGTCCCATTCCCATCAGCGACTATCCGCACATCACGCTCGCGCACGGCGGCGGTGGACGCTTGACGCAAATGCTCATCGAGCAGATGTTTGTCCCTGCGTTCGCCAACGTCGCGCTCGAAACGTTGCACGATGGCGCGATTCTTGATGTGTCCGGCGCGCGCGTGGCGTTTTCCACCGATTCGTTCGTCGTGCATCCGATTTTTTTCCCGGGCGGCGACATTGGTTCGCTCGCAGTGCATGGCACGGTGAACGATCTGGCGATGTGCGGCGCGCGTCCGCTCGCGCTATCGTCCGCGTTGATTCTGGAAGAGGGCTTGCCGATGCAAGACCTGTGGCGCATCGTGCAATCTATGCAGGATGCCGCGCGCGCGGTCGGCGTGCCGATTGTCACGGGCGATACCAAAGTGGTGGATCGCGGCAAAGGCGATGGGGTGTTCATCAACACGGCGGGCATCGGCATCATTCCCGCGCACGCGCGCGTCGCGCCGACGCGCGCGCAGGTAGGCGATGCGATTCTCATCAACGGCGCGATTGCGGAACACGGCATCGCGATTATGTCGGTGCGCGAGGGATTGGAATTTGAAACCCAATTGCAATCCGATTCTGCGCCGCTGCACGACATTGTGGCGCGCGTGCTCGATGCGGTGGGTGAGCACGTCCACGTCTTGCGCGATCCGACACGCGGCGGCGTGGCGAGCGCGCTCAACGAAATCGCGGCGCGCGCGCGCGTCGGCATTCGTCTGAACGAGGCGCAGATTCCGCTGGCGGATGCGGTGCGCGGCGCGTGCGAAATTCTGGGACTCGATCCGCTCTACGTGGCGAACGAAGGCAAGTTTATCGCGATCGTCGCGCGCGAGGTGGCAGAGCAGGTTCTGGCGACGCTGCGCGCGCATCCGCTGGGCAAGGACGCGGCGATCATCGGTGAGGTGGTGGCGGAACATCCGGGCAAGGTGTACTTGCGGAGCCGCATCGGCGGGCTGCGCGTGGTGGACCTGCTGAGCGGCGAACAGTTGCCGCGGATTTGTTAGTGACGTCAAGAAAAACGGGGTGAAAAATGGTTACGGAGAAACTGTAGCGCGACACTCGGCTTGCGAACGCCGGACGCGATTCAGGTTGCCACTGCGTTGATCAGTGGAGCGGATGCTTTGATTACAAACGACAAACGTCTTCGAGTGCCTGCCCAACTATCACGGATTGTATTGGATGACCTGTTGTTAGATTCAACACTCCCCGCCTGAGTGCATTCCAGTATCATTCCGACCGAGCGTAAAAGACACCCATCGGCAATTGCCGATGGGTGTCGCGTTGTACCCTGCCCACGCGCATCCACCGCTGTCTGCTTAGACGCGTGGACGCGGGCGGTACTGAATGGCTTCTGCCAGATGGGGCGTTTCGATGGTGTCACTTTCGGCTAAATCAGCAATCGTGCGCGCGAGTTTGAGGATACGATGATAGGCGCGCGCGCTGAGTTGCATCTGTTGCATCGCGCTGCGCAAGAGGTGCTTGCCGGCTTCATTCAACGAGCAGTATTGCCGTACCTCCGCAGGTCCCATATCCGCGTTGACCTGCAAGTGCGTTCCCGCAAAACGTTGACGTTGACGCGCACGCGCGCGTTCGATGCGCGCGCGAATCGCCTCCGATTTTTCGCCCAGCCGCTCGCCCGCCAGTTTTTCGTATTCGACGCGTGGCACGTGAACGTGAATATCAATCCGATCGAGCAATGGACCACTGATGCGTTTCTGGTAACGCAACACACTTGCCGTCGAACAGGTACACTCGCGGACGGGATCGCCATAGTAGCCACAGGGGCAGGGGTTCATCGCGGCAATCAGCATAAAATTCGCGGGAAAGGTAAGCGAGCCGTTCACGCGAGCAATCGAGACAAATTTATCTTCTAACGGTTGACGCAGCACCTCCATACTGCGCGTATCGAATTCGGGTAGTTCATCGAGAAACAACACGCCACGATGGGCAAGCGAAATTTCGCCGGGGTGGGGCCAGCGGCCGCCGCCCACCAGTCCGGCGTGTGAGATTGTGTGATGCGGAGCGCGGAAGGGACGTTGTCGAATCAAGGGCGCATCGTTGGGAAGCAAATCGTTGACCGAGTAGATGCGCGTAATCTCCAGCGCTTCTTCGAGCGTGAGTCTGGGGAGAATCGAAGGCACGGAACGCGCCAGCAGTGTCTTGCCGGCGCCCGGCGGTCCAATCATCAAGACATTGTGCTGGCCTGCCGCTGCCACTTCCAGCGCGCGTTTGACGTGCTCCTGTCCGCGAATTTCGGAGAAATCGGTCGCGTAGGTGGTGGCTAACTCGGCTTGAAAATCGTACGTCTTTTGATACGGGGCAATCGGTTGCAAGCCCTGGAGATGCATTACCAGCGCGAACAACGTTTCGATGGGATAGACGGTGAGACCGGGGAGAAGCGCGGCTTCTGCCGCGTCGCGCGCAGGAACATACAGAGTGGTAAAACCATGCGCGCGCGCCGTCATTGCCATTGACAGGACACCGTTGGTGTGACGCACCGTGCCATCCAGCGACAACTCGCCAATGATCAGCGCGCGCGACACATCGGCACGCAACTGCTCCGACGCCATCAGCACACCAATCGCAATCGGCAAATCGTAGGCAGGACCTTCTTTGCGCAAATCAGCGGGCGCCAGGTTGACGGTGATGCGTTTGAGCGGATAGGTGAAACCAGAATTGCGAATCGCCGCGCGCACGCGTTCGCGCGATTCTTGCACCGCTGCATCGGGCAAACCGACAATCGTAAACCCTACTTGCCCGCTCGAAACATCCACTTCGACATCCACGAGCGCGCCATCCAGACCCACCACCGCGCAACTGCTCACTCTGGCAAGCATCTCTCTTCCCCCGTTACATCGTGAATTGCGCCGATTATACCGCGATGTGCTTGTCGTGCGCAAGTTACGGCTTGCCTGTCAATGACACTCTTTGGAACAGCACGGCTTGCGCATCGGCATAGATACGTTGCCACTGCGGATCGCGCGCGAGGTGCGCCACAAGGGGCGCGCTCGGTTCGAGCAAAACGAAATCAACCGCGTATTGATCCAGTATCGCGCGCCAGTTGTCCCCACCGCGATATACTTGCAAGTACACCCCCTCGATAAAAGCATCACCATAAACATCCGCGCGTCCATCAATGAACACCTGCATCTGCGGATACAGTCGCCAGATGAGATAGCCGCCCCAGGCATAGGTGTTGTACAGCGCGCCACGCGCCGCGTGTGTCTGGAGAAAATCCACCGCCGCTGCTGGAAAGCGCGCGCGCTCGACGTTACTTTGATTGTTCATCACCGCAACGATTCGTGCACCACTTGCCACGACAAAGAGTACCAGAATCAGCCCATTGACCAGAACACTCCCGCGCGTCACGCGCGGTGGCGGCACAGCGAGACGCGCGCGCACGAGATGCTCCACCTGCTCGGCGAGAATCGGCGCGGCGACGATGGCAAAAATCGAAATGTGACGCGCGGAACGGAGCGCGGCGTAACCCAATCCCACTAGAAGCAACGTTTGCGTCAACGAGAGGCGTTTGCCCGAAAGTGCCTGCGCGGCGAGTGTGCTTAACAACAGCCACGCAAACGGCTGAAACTCGACCCGATGAAAATCCGGAGAGAACCACTCTTGAATGTACGCCTGCATCGCGCGACTGGTCAGCGTCTCGAACGGATACACGTACATCGTCGCTCCGTTGGGATTGAACAAGACGGCGACACAGCACCAGACCAAGACCAGCGCAAGCGGACGGGAAACGTGCACCGTGAAATGTGCCACGCGAAGAGAAAAAGCCGTGTGTCCCAAAGTGCAAGACGCGCGACTCGCCTCAACTGTTTCACCGAAAAGATAGATGGCGATGATCACCAGGCCCAACGCATAGCCACTGTGCAGATTGACCCAGAGCACCATCAAAAGGGGTAACAGCCAGAGCCGCTGACGGTGCTGCTCGAGGATGTACAGAAATGCACTCGCCAGCAACAGCGTGAACATCTGGGGACGCACGCCCCAGGTGGGCGCCATACTCAGTGCCGCGAGCAACAGCACAAACGCCGCCAGATACGGTTTGCCCCGCATTCGTGCATACACCAACGCCAGCGTCAGGGTAATGAGCACAGCAAACGTTAGACTGAGGAGCGGAAACGCGCCGAGGGTGTAGAGCGCGTAGAGGAATACTTCGGCAAGCCATTCATGGGTCACCCAGGGGTGACCGGCGCGGGTGAGCGAAAATGGATCGGTGCGGGGAATCGCGCGCGTTTCGATGATGTACTGTCCCGTGCGCAAATGCCACCAAAAGTCGGGGTCGCTGATTTCGCGCGTGGCTATGACCACGAGCGCGAGAAAAAGAATGGCGAGGAAAAGACGCCGAGTGGTCAGGTTCATAAACGAGTCTACGCGTCCAAGCACAAGTTCGACTCTACGGAGGATCGCGGCAAACACGATTCGCCCATCCTCACACAGGCGAATGGGAGGCCTGGCCGTTTCGTGGCAACGCGACGCGCCATCACTCACCTCCTTCCCTCCCCGCCAAACGGGGAGGGAAAGAGCAAGGAGGTGAGCAAGGTCTATTGCAAAGCATACAATCCAGGCAATCTTTTTACCGGCGGTGTGCTCTAGAGCAATTCGTGAAGCGGACGCCACGGCAAACCAAACGCTTCGGCGACTGCCGCGTAGGTGATGTGTCCCGCGTACACGTTCACGCCACGCGCGAGAGCAGCATCGCAGGTAATTGCGCGCACAAAACCAAGGTCTGCCAGTTTCTGCACGTATGGCAACGTGGCATTCGAGAGGGCATAGGTAGAGGTGCGCGGCACTGCGCCGGGCATATTCGTCACGCCATAGTGAATGACCCCATCCACCTCGTACACCGGATTGCTGTGGGTGGTGGGACGTATCGTTTCGACCGAGCCGCCTTGATCAATCGCCACATCCACAATCACGCTGCCCGGGGTCATTGATTTGACCATCTCGCGCGTCACGAGTTTGGGGGCTTTGGCGCCTTTGACCAGCACCGCGCCAACGACCACATCGGCAAACTTGACGGCTTCGGCGATGTTGTACGGTGTGGAGGCGAGCGTGGTCAAACTGCCGTGCAAGACTTCGCTCAGGTAGCGCAACCGATTGAGGTCTTTGTCTATGATGGTCACATCAGCCCCCATCCCCAATGCCACTTTGGCAGCCGAAGTGCCCACCACACCACCACCGATGATAACGACATCGGCAGGACGCACTCCCGGCACGCCACCCATCAGTTTGCCGCGACCGCCATGCGTTCTTTCGAGATAGTGAGCGGCGATTTGAATCGCCATCTTACCCGCCACTTCACTCATCGGTGTCAGCAAGGGCAGCGAGCCATCTGGCAGTTCGACCGTTTCATAGGCAATCGCCGTCACCTGTTTTGCCATCAACTCGCGGGTCAACTGTTCTTCGGCGGCGAGATGCAAGTAGGTGAACAGCAACAGCCCGGGCCGCAACCACGCGTACTCGGACGGCAAGGGTTCTTTGACCTTGAGCACCATCTCGGCGCGTTGCCACACCTCGGCAGGTGTGGAGACAATCTCGGCGCCGCTGTGGCGATAGGCATCGTCGCCAAAGCCACTCCCTTCGCCGGCGCTCTGTTCCACGAGAACGCGATGCCCCAGTTGGGTCAACAGATGCGCGCCGCCCGGGGTTAACGCCACGCGATTTTCGCGATCTTTGATTTCTCTGGGTACTCCGATAATCATCTTTGATCCTCCGTGACCTCATTGTCCGTTATTGGTGATCGCCGAATCAATTTCAGACGAATCGCCCACATTCATTCGTTGAAACGTACCGCGCACGCGCGCATCCCTGCCAATCAGCGATTGTTCCATCACTCGATTCTCGATGTGCGCGTTCTCGCTGACGATGCAATCGCGCAGAATCGAATTTTCGATCACCGCGCCGTCAGAGATCGAGACGTACGGACCGATGATCGAGTGTTTGATGTGCGCGCTATCACTGATGTACACCGGCGGTAAGATCACCGAGCCGCTAATTGAAGGGGCATAAGAGTTCTGGTTCAGCAAATAGCGGTTGGTTTTCAGCAGGGCTTCGCGCGTACCACAATCTTCCCACACCGGGATGGTGTCCACTTCCAGACGCGCGCCGTCCTCCAGCATCAATTGCATCGCATCGGCAAGAAAGTACTCGCCTTTGAGTTGAATATCTCGCGCCATCACTTGCTCAATCGCCTGAAGCAAACCGCGCCAGTTACGAAAATAGTACACGCCCACAACAGCAAGATTCGAAATGGGCGTGGTGGGTTTTTCGACCAGACGCGTGACCAAGCCCTGCTGCACCAGCGCGACGCCAAAGCGGCGCGGGTCTTCGACAGGTTTGACATACACCAATCCGTCCGACTCGACGCGCGCGAGGCGTGTGAGATCGGCTTCCCAGATCGTATCGCCAAAGATAATCAACACGGGTTGGTCAATATACGCGCGCGCGAGGTGGATGGCGTGCGCCTGTCCCTTCATTTCGGTTTGTTCGACATAGCGCGCGGCAAGGTGGGGATAGCATTGCGACACGTACTTTTGGATTTGCTCACCAAAATAACCGACGACGAAAATCGTTTCTGCGATTTCCAAACCCACGAGCCGATCCAGAATGTGCCCCAGGACCGGCTTGCCCGCGACCTGCACGAGGGGTTTGGGTTTGCTATAGGTATGGGGACGCAAACGCGTTCCCAGTCCTGCCAGTAGAATCAGCACCTTCATTGGGTTTCTCTCCCGGCGATGAGGATGACGTATTCGCCTTTGAATGGATTTTTTTGGAAATACTCGCACACGCCTGCCAGCGTATCGCGCACGACGTTTTCATCGGGTAAGGTCAAGTTGCAGGCGATGACGATGCGGCGCGTGGGTTCGAGCGTGGCGCGCAAATCGGTGAGAACGGCAGGCAAGCGATACGGCGTATCGAAGAGGATGCAGGTGTCACGTTCGCGACGCAGTGTTGCGAGCGCGGCGCGGCGCGCCTCTTTTTTCGCCGGCAAAAAACCGAGAAAGCGAAAGCGCGTCATCGGCAAGCCGCTCACCACCAGCGCCGCGAGCAGACTCGATGCGCCGGGCACCGCGCGCACAGGAATCTTCGCGGCGATTGCGCGCGTCACCAGCAGCGCGCCGGGGTCGGCGAGGGTAGGTGTGCCGTGATCCGAAATCAGCGCGAGGGTTTCCCCGCGCTGGAGGCGCGCCAGTACAGCGGGTAACTGTGCGCGCTCGGTATGTTCGTTCAGCGCGATCAGTTCGTTTTCGATGTGGTAACGCCTCAAGAGCCGTGCCCCCTGGCGCGGCTCTTCACAAATGACAGCATTGGCTTCGCGCAACACGCGCAGCGCGCGCAGGGTAATATCGTCCGGATCACCAATCGGCGTGGAGACAAGATAAAGCATTCACATCGCTATCAGGTTTTAGGTGTCTCGCTTTTGTTTTGTCCGACCAGTTCTTCCTTGAACCCGCGAATGGCTTTGCCGAGTGAGCGCGCCACTTCGGGCAAGCGATTGGCACCAAAAATGAGAATGGCAATCAGCACAATGACCACAATATCCATCGGTTGAGGGTGAAACATTGTACACTCCAGACCCCCAGGGGTGCACAACCACCTCTGGGGAGCGATCTATGACTCCAAACGGCTAGATTTTTAACTTTTAACCCCGCCTCTGGCTTCGCTCGCCGTCAGTTGGAAACTAACGGCTCACGCGAGCCGATGGCAAAGTGTAACGTCGCTCCTGAGGAACAACCTCACGACCCGCACGCCAAGCAACTCGGGTCTCCGTAACGTCGCTCTTGGGGAACAACCCCTCTCATCCTCCTGCTCTCCCCGCTTTGCGGGGAGAGAGCAGGGGGAGAGACGGGGGAGGGGTGTGAGCGGGCGGCGAAGCTGCCCGCCCACACC
>Ga0209101_1000976_pt1 | contig 22630 bp, 20 predicted proteins | sample ConPoolayeCmetaG_FD_185481 | JGI IMG/M metagenome (GOLD analysis project Ga0209101, IMG submission 185481) | Hot spring microbial mat communities from California, USA to study Microbial Dark Matter (Phase II) - Cone Pool mat layer C metaG... ...
CCTTCCTGCTCCACTGCGTTAGAGAAACCTCTAATTTTAGCGAGGTGGGCAATCGATGCAAGAGGCTGACGCAGCTGACGCAGCTGACGCAGGCTGACGCAGATCGACGCAGGCGATCCACCAGTCGCACTGCTGCACGCAACACAACAGGCTGGCCCCGGCAGGGGGCCAGCCTGGGTTTGGCTTTGGTTGGGCCGCTCGACGGGCGGATTTCGATCCAGGGCCGCCCGACTCACATTTCGGTTGTCAGCAGCACGAACCGCTTTGTGCCCTGGGCACTGGTCACATAGAGCTGAATGCCTTTCTTCAGGTCGCCCTGCTTAATGGCCTCGGCAAACTCCGCCGCGCTGGAGACGGGGCGGCCGTCGACCTCGGTGATTACATCGCCCAGGCGCAGGCCGCGGCGGGCTGCGATGGAGTTGGGCTCCATGCGCATCACCACGACGCCGCTGCTCACGTTGAGTCCGTCGCGTCGGGCCATCTCCGGGGTGACCGTCCGTACCTGAATGCCAACCTCGGGAATGTTGGTCAGCCCTTCAGGGCCGCGGCGAGGGCCGCGCTGCGTCGGACCACCCTGGCGAACCGCCACGAGGTCCTCCGGCTGCTCGCCCAGCTTCAGCGTCACTTTCTCGGTCTGTCTCTTGCGGAAGACGGTCAACTCCACTTCGGTGCCGGGGGGCATGGCCGCGATCGCCTCGCGGAGCTGCTGCACGTCGTTGGCGGGCTTGCCGTTGATGGCGGTGATGATGTCGCCGTGCATCAGTTTTCCGGTGGCGGGGGTGTCGCTCAGCACTTCGCTGACCAGCACGCCGGTATTCTTGTCCCACCCGAAGCTGCGCGCCAGTTGCGGATCGTTGGAGACGCTCTGGATCACCACCCCCAGCCAGCCGCGGACGACGCGCCCGTGGTCCCTCAGCGAGCGATAGACAAACTGCGCCAGGTTCGAGGGAATGGTGAAACCGATCCCCTGGAAGCCGCCGGTGCGAGAGGCGATGGCGGTGTTGATTCCCACGACTTCGCCGCGCAGGTTCACCAGCGGTCCGCCGCTGTTACCGGGATTGATGGGGCAGTCGACCTGGATGAAGTTCTCATATCCCCCCTCGCCGAGGATGCCCACGTCGGTGCGGTTCAAAGCGCTGACGATGCCGTGGGTCATCGAGCCCACGTAGCCGAAGGGGCTGCCAAACGCCAGCACCCAGTCGCCCTTCTGAAGAGTGTCGCTGTCGCCCCAGCTTGCGGCCGACAGGCGGTCGGCCTCGATCTCGATCACCGCCAGGTCCGTCTTGGGGTCGACGCCCAGGAGCTTGCCGTTGCTCACGCGCCGGCCGTCAGCCAGCGTGATGATCATCTCCTCGGCCCCGCCGGCGACGTGATTGTTGGTGATGATGTAGCCCTTGGCGCCCCTGACCTCCACGATGATTCCGCTGCCGGTGCCCACCTGGTCGGGAACGGGCATGTCCTCCGGACGCGGCAGGAATCCCTCGGGGACATCGGGCCGGCCGTCGCCGTCGCGGTCGGGGAAGAACCTGCGGAGAAAATCGTCGTCAAAGGGCATCTGCTGCATCACCGGCGCCTTCTTCCGCACGTTGATGAGCACGACGCTGGGCTCCACAACCCGCCCGACATGCCGGAAGGCCGTCGACAGGTCCTCCACCGTCGCCAGCCCCTTCTTGATCTCGGCACGCTGTTTCTCGCTGTCCGCAAAACTGCGGTCCTGGGCGAAACTGAAGCCGTAATAACCGGCCACGAACGCGGCCGCGCACACCATCATGGCCGCCAGAAATGGCGTTCGCATCGTTTTCATAGCACAGGCTCCTTCGTCGTCTGTTGAGTTTCAGAAAACCATTTTCGAAATTGTTCGCGCTGAGCATCCGGCATAGAGTAATTGTGCTGCGAGGACGGATAGGCGCCGCTGCCAACCATTTCCACATACCGCGCAAAGGCCGCGCGCATGCCCTGCGCCACATCGCCCAGATCGGGCGCGAACCGGGGGCGCGTCGGACTCAGTCCGATCGCATCATGGGTCACGATGACGCATCCGTGACAGTCTGGCCCGGCGCCGCAACCGATTACCGGCACGTCCACGCGGGCCACCACGGCCCCGGACACCTCGGGGGGCACCGCTTCCAGCAATATCGCCGCCGCCCCATGCCTGGCCGCCTGCAAAGCCAATGCCACGATGGCCGATGCCTCGGCGGCCGTGCGCCCCTGATACTTGTAACCGCCGAGGTAGCCGATGCTTTGCGGCCGCAGACCCAGGTGCGCCATCACCGCCACCCCGGCGCTGCGAAGCCTGCGGATCAGTTCCAGTTGTTCCTCCTGCGCCTCGATCTTCACGCAGTCGCAGCCGGTCCGCTTGACCATCTTCATGATGTTGCCCAGGCCCTGGCTGAGCGAAACCTGATACGATCCGAAGGGCATGTCGGCCACCACCAGCGCCAGCGGCGCGCCCCGTCGCACCGCGGCCGTGATCTGGATCATGAACGACAGGGGCACGGGCAGGGTGGTAGGGTGCCCCAGGATGACGTTTGCGGCCGAGTCGCCCACCAGCAGGGCCGGCACGCCCGCCTCCTGCATGAGCCGCGCCGTCGTGAAGTCGTAGCAGGTCAGCATGGGGACCTTGCGCCCCGACTCGCGAGCGGCGCGAAGATGCGAGAGGGTGAACTTCTCCGTCAGCGCGGGCATCGGAATGATTCTACCCTCCGCAGGCGGTCGGGTCACGGTGCCAAGCGGTTGGCCGCTGGACCTGTGGGGGCTGGACGGCATCGCGGAGGCGGCCTGAAGAAACTCATGCGGGAGCACATTGGGTCCACGGTCTGAGATGGAAGTTGTGGTTCCGGACGCTCTTGGGCATAATCCATGTTGCCGGGTCGCGGGGCGGCCAGTGGCGACTGGTCAGAGCGGCGGATGTGTCTGAATGCGGGCGGGCGTGCGAGCGATGATCGGGTGCAGCTTTGCGGCCTGGGAAGCCGAGGCTGGGTTTGTCCTGCGCCAAGCAGCCGGGTGCGGTCGCGGGTTTTCTGTGGTATGCTTCGGACTCGTCTCAGTCAGACCGCTCGAATCGCTCAGGTAGGACACGATGGCAAGACAGGTGGTCATCGAAAACCCGGTCATCAACTCGCCCTTCGACGAGCCGCAGCGCCACTTCCACTTCGACGACGAGGGCATCACGGACATCATCGTGGACAAGCGCCGCGAGAGCGGCTACTTCGTGCCCGTTCAGTTGCGGGCGGCAGCGCAGGAAGGGACACCCGCATGTTGACACGCCTGAGAGTCCGGAACTTCAAGCGTCTGGACATGGACATCGAACTGACGCGCTCCGTGGTGTTCATCGGACCCAATAACTCTGGTAAGACGACCGCGCTTCAGGCACTCACCCTCTGGGAACTGGGCCTGCGTCAATGGCTGGCCAAGCGCGGCGGGAAGGCCGTCGCGGGTAAGCGCCCGGGCGTCGCCATCAACCGGCGCGACCTGATCTCCATCCCGGTGCCCAGCGCCAATCTGCTGTGGCGCAACCTGCACGTACGCAGCGTCAAGAGCACGAATGGCAAGACCGAAAGCACGCGGAACATCCGCATCGACGTGATCGTGGACGGCGTCTCGGACGGGAACGGCTGGTCTTGCGGTCTGGAGTTCGACTACACCAACGAGGAGTCCTTCGTCTGTCGGCCCATTCGACAGGGTGGATTCGACGAAAAGCCCGTCCAGGAGGCGAAGTTTACGAGCATCCCCGAAGCAGCCGGGGGGGTGAAGGTCGCCTATCTGCCACCCATGTCGGGGCTGGCGGCGACCGAACCGAAATGGGAACAGGGTCGGGTCAACGTGCTGCTGGGCGAGGGGCAAACGGCGCAGGTCCTGCGAAACCTCTGCTATTTCATCTACGAAAAAGACCCTGATCATGCCACCTGGGATAAACTCCGCGAACATATCCGCAAGCTGTTCGGCGTCAGCCTCAGGCCGCCGGAGCATGTTGCCGAGCGCGGCGAAATCACGATGGAGTACGAGGAACCCGACGGTGTTCGGCTCGACCTGTCCGCGTCGGGACGCGGCCTCCAACAGACCTTGTTACTGCTGGCCCACCTCTACGCCAACCCGAAGACCGTTCTGCTCCTCGACGAGCCGGACGCCCACCTGGAAATCCTCCGGCAACGGCAGATATACCAGATTCTGACCGAGACGGCCGAGCAACAAGGCGCCCAGGTTATTGCCGCCAGCCACTCGGAAGTCGTCCTGAACGAGGCCGCCACCCGGGGCCAGGTCGTCGCCTTCGTGGGTCGCCCGCACACCCTGACCGACCGCGGCAGCCAGGTTCTCAAGGCCCTGACTGATATCGGGTTTGACCAGTACTATCAGGCGGAGCAGACCGGCTGGGTGCTTTACCTTGAGGACGCCACCGACCTCGCCATCCTGCGGGAGTTCGCCCGGCTGCTCGACCATCCCGCCAAGGACCACCTGGAGCGCCCCTTCGTCAGTTATGTCGCCACCAACCTGCCGCAGAAGGCACGCGATCACTTCTTCGGCCTGCGCGAAGCCAAGCAGGACCTTGTGGGCATCGCCATCTTCGACCGGCTGGACAAGGAGCTTCGGCAGAACACGCCGTTGACGGAACTCATGTGGTCACGCCGGGAAATCGAGAACTACTTCTGTACCGAGGCCGTGCTCCTAGCGTTCGCCAGGGGAGACCAGCCGAATGACCTGTTCTCCCTGGCGGACAGCGCGCGACGCGAGCAGGCCATGCGCGAGTCGATTCAGGCGGTGTCCGCGGCCCTTCGGACCCTCGGCAAGCCCGATCCCTGGTCGGCCGACATCAAGGCCTCGGACGAGTTCCTCGACCACTTGTTTAAGGATTTCTCCGAGCGGCTCAAAATGCCGCTGGTCTTGCGAAAGAGCGAGTACTCGACCCTTGTGAAGTTCGCGGCCCGGGAGGACGTAGACGCGGAGGTCTCGAGAATGCTTGATGCCATCGTGCAGGTTGCGGGCAATGCCAAGGCAGGGGAACGGTAACATGGCCAGACCGAGGAAGAAGACCACCAGTAGCGCCGCCGGCCGAACCGTCGAGGCCGTGCGGCACAAGGACAAGCGCAAGAACATCCCCACCGAGGAGCTGCGCGACTTCGTGCGCGGGGAAGAGCAGCAGCCGCGGAAGGTGCTCTGTCGAACCCGCCCAGCGGGGCGCACCGGATCGAACCGACAAACGGCAACGGGCTTTATTCCCCATTATCGATGCGAAAGGATGGTTCAGTTCGTCAAGCTGATCTTGCGGTGGAGAATCGGAGAATCCGCTTGGCAACGAGGCCGACACGGTATATGTTCGCGTCGAACACAAGTACAACCGCCTGGCCTGCCCGGCGGAGCTCAAGACCCAGGCGGCACACGAGAGGTACGGCCTGTGCCGCCGCTCGCCGCCACACTCGCCAGTGCATCGCCGCGCCATTCCGCAGCGCGGCCACCCTGCGCACCCTGCGGGTTCCTCCCCTGCCCGTCGCCCCTCACCCACCGCAAACGACGCGACCTGACAGCACGGGCGTCCCGCCGCGGCGCCATACCATTTGCACAAGATATGGCGAAGTGTGTCGTGATGGCTGTCCGAGAGACAGAGCAAGGTGGGAATGGTATCGCGGTGGCGTGATTGGGGGTGCGTCCAGTGGTGAGGGAATGATGTCCTCCGCTCGGGCGTTCGAGGTTCGACGTGACGGGAGCGAACATGTTCGCACAATTTTCTGATCGCGTTGTGGACGTCGGATATCCGCGGAGACGCCGCAGTGCCGGTGGCCTTGCCGTGGGCGCAGGACTGGCGGTTGCGATTGTCGTGCTGGCGATCTGGTCGTATGGCAAGCTGCGACAGCCCAGTTTGCAGTACAAAATCGAGACGGATATCGAAGCGTTCGCACTTGGGATCTCTATTAATTCAGCATCTAATGATTACTACACCCAAGAGTGTCTCCTGCCCGCGTTCAAACGGGGGATAAGCGTCCTCTCGGAGCGACCGCGAAGGAGCTTCAAGGTTCCTGTGCCATTGCTGGCGGCAATAATCGTTGATCAAGAGGGAAACGCAGTGCTATCGTTGTTATGGCTTGAGGAAGGATTTGCAACAATCGGCGTAGTTGTGGAAGACGATCGTGGCACCATCGCGCGGTTTGTGGCGCGGGATACCGCAATCGAACCATACGGTGAACGCGAGAGGCGTCTGTTGCGAGGCAGCCTACGGCGCGGCTCAACTATCCCGATAGTCAGCATGGAAGGTGGGTCAACTACGCGGCCCGAGAGCCCGGATATCGAGGCCGCGTCGAGGATTGAACTGCCAAGGAGTGCGCTCTCCGGTCCGCTACGCGTGAGGCTATTTGCGTCGGGCGGTCCCGACAGTGAGGCTCTGGCAGCTTGTGTCGTGCATAAGTAGGCCAGGCGAGACAAAGGTGTCAGGGTGTCAGGATCAAGATGAATTATCGCGGCCAATGCAAGGCGTCGGGTTGAGAGTGCTGGTCGTCACGCGACCCCGGCGGCAGCGGATGAAGGGCCTGGGGCGGATGACCAAGTCGTACAGCGGCTACGACACCTCCGAGACCAGCTACGCGGACGCCGGCACGGTGAGCGGCGACACGATCCTGGGGCAGAACGAGATGACCTACGACGCGGCCGGGAACGTGACGTTGATGACGATGCGTCAGCGCCTGCACGACGCCAACCGTACTACGGATGCCACCCCCCCACGGGCAAGATCGCCATCAAGGTCATCAACCACTACGGCGACGAGGTGCTGAAGGTGTACGAGGTGAAGTAGCGGACGTCGCCACAGCGCACGTCTGCGCGTGCGACGATTTGCCGCACCGGGGGGCTTTGACGCCGCCGCGTTGGTCGGCATTAATTACGTGCGGTTATTTAGGACTGATATCGTCTTAGATCACGGCCGGCGCAACACCGACCGCCAGCACCGGGATTCATGTCAGAACACCCAACATCCCGTTTCGTCTTCCCTCGCTGGGCCAATCTCCTCCTGCCCGCGATGGTCCTCCTGGCGGGGGGCGGCGCGCTCTATGCCGTGGTCGTCATCGGGCTGGGGGCCTCTCCCTGGGCAACCGACGTGGGCTATCAGCCGCAGCAGCCCGTCGAGTTCAGCCATGCCCGGCACGTCGCCCAACTGGGCCTCGACTGCCGCTACTGTCACAGCACCGTCGAACAGGCCGGCTTCGCGGCCATCCCCCCGACGCAGGTCTGCATGAACTGTCACACGGGCATCCTGCCGGAAAGCCCCAAGCTGGCCCTGGTGCGGCAGAGCGCGGCCACGGGCATGCCCATCGAGTGGGTCAAGGTTCACGACCTGCCCGACTACTCCTACTTCAACCACAGCGCCCATGTGAACAAGGGCATCGGCTGTGTGAGCTGCCACGGCCGGGTCGACCAGATGGACATCGTCCGCCAGACCCAGCCGCTGAGCATGGCCTGGTGCCTGGACTGCCACCGCGCCCCCGAGCAGCACCTGCGGCCGGCGGACCAGATCACCAACATGGCCTGGAAACCGCCGAATGGCGACCAGTTGAAGCTGGGCCTGGAGCTTAAGGCCCATTATGGCATTCGCGACGCCACGTATATGACCAGTTGTTCCACGTGTCACAGATGAGCGCACGGCATCCGCACAATCCGCAGTTCTCCGCCTCGGCCGACTCGGCGACGCAGGCATCGTCAGCGAGTGGCGAACCGGCGGGCATGCGCCCCGACCGCGGGATCGAGTACTGGCGCAGCCTGGAGCAGCTTGCCGACGGCCCGGAAGTGCGGCGGCTCATGGCCGAGGAGTTCCCCGGCTATGACCCGGACGCGGTGCGCTCGATATCGCGGCGGCGGTTCATGAAGCTCATGGGGGCGTCGATGGCCCTGGCCGGCATCGGACTGAGCGGCTGCCGGCGCTGGCCCCAGGAGAAGCTGGCGCCCTACGCCGTTCGGCCGCCGGGCACGATCGAGGGCGTGAGCGAGCAGTATGCCACGATCATGGAGCTTGGGGGCGTGGCCCATCCGCTGCTGGTGACGAGTTTCGACGGCCGGCCCATCAAGGTCGAAGGCAATCCAAGTCACCCGGCGTCTCGGGTGACGGAACGATACGGCGCCGCCGACGCGTTTGCCCAGGCGAGCGTGCTGGAGTTGTACGACCCGGACCGCAGCGCTGTGGTCTGGGACCGCAGCGGCGGGCAGATGAGGCCGGCGACGTGGGACCAGTTTGCTCAGTTTGCCGGGGCGCATTTCCAGGGCCTGCGAATGGCCGGCGGGGCGGGGCTGGCGATTCTCTCGGAGGCCAGCTCCAGCCCCAGCCTCGCCGACATGCGCCAGCGGCTGCTGGCGGCGTTCCCGCAGGCCCGCTGGTATGAGTACGAGCCGCTCAGCCGCGACAATGAGATCGCCGGCACGCGTGTGGCCTTCGGCAAAGCCCTGCGGCCGGTATATCACCTGGACAAGGCGCGGGTGCTGGTCTGTTTCGATGACGATCCGCTGGGGACACATCCGGCCCATGTGCGTTACGCCGCCGACTGGGCCGTGCTGCGCCGCTCGGCCGACCAGGGGCTCATGAGCCGGGTGTACGTGGCCGAGTCGAGCTTCAGCCTTACGGGGGCGGCGGCGGACCATCGGCTGCCCACATCGGCGGCGCGAATGGAGATGCTCATCGCGGCGCTGGCCGGGGCATTGAATGTTCGTCCGACGGCGCAGGTTTCGCTTACGCCCGAGGAAGCGCAGTTTATCGCGGCCATCGTTGCCGACCGCGGGCGGACCAACGCACCGGGCATTCTCGTCACGGCCGGCGCGCATCTGTCGCCGGCGGCGCACGCGCTGGTTCACGAGATCAACGTCAGGCTCGGCGCTGTCGGCAGCACACTCACATACATCGAGGAGCCCGACGGGCAGCGCCCGGCGCATGTGCAGGCGATGGCCTCGCTGGCGGCCGAAATCCGGGGCGGGCGGGTGAGGACGCTGCTGATCCTGGGCGGCAACCCGGCGTACGACGCTCCGGCGGATTTGGAGTTTGAGAAGCTGCTGGCGGGCACGGTGAGCGGGCAGAGTGGCCGGCCGCTGAGCATCCATCTGAGCCTGTATTACAACGAGACATCGGCCCTGTGCGACTGGCACCTGCCGCGGGCGCACTATCTGGAGGCCTGGGGCGACGGCCGCGCGTGGGACGGGACGGTCAGCGTGGCCCAGCCGTTGATCTATCCTCTCTACGGGGGCAGGTCGCCTATCCAGCTCCTGGCGATGCTTCTGGGCGAGGAGCCGGATGGGGAACAGATTGTGCGGCGGACGTTGGCCGGCAGGGGCTGGTTGAGCGGGGAGGACGCCGAGAAGGCGTGGCGGCGAATCCTCCACGACGGCCTGGTGGCGGGCAGCGCTGCGCCGGCCATCGGCCCGCAGGTTGCCACGGCAAGCTCTGCGGATGCGGGCGCGCCGCCGACCGCTGTGGAGGGCTTCGAGCTGCGTTTCCTGCCGGATGCCAGCGTTTACGACGGCCGATTTGCCAACAGCGGCTGGCTCCAGGAGATGCCCGATCCGCTGAGCAAGCTCACGTGGGACAACGCGGCGCTGATGAGCAAGCTTGACGCCGACGACCTGGGCGTGGGCAACGGCGATATGGTGCGCATCAGCGTTGGCGGGCGATCGCTGGAAATCCCGGTCTACATTCTGCCGGGCCAGCCGAGGAATGTCATCGCGCTGCCACTGGGCTACGGGCGGCGGCGCGCTGGGCACATTGGTAACGGCGTGGGTTTTGACACCTATTCGCTTCGCACCGCCACCGCCATGTATGTCGCCGCGGGCGCGACGGTCGAGAAAACCGCCCGCCGCCACGTTCTGGCGATGACGCAGGACCATCATCTGATCGACACCATAGGGATGATGGAGCGGCAGCATCGCGTCGGCGAGAAGGGCCAGAGCGGCCAGATCATCCACGAGACCACGCTGGATCAGCTCAAGGCCGGCGGGCACGCCGAGGGCCACCGTCATGTGTCGCTTCAGTTGTTCGAGCCGCCGCACAAGTTCAACGACCCGCACGCCTGGGGCATGGCGGTGGACATGAGCAGTTGCATCGGCTGCAACGCGTGCGTGGTGGCGTGCCAGGCGGAGAACAACATTCCGGTGGTGGGCAAGGACCAGGTGCTGGTGAACCGCGAGATGCACTGGATCCGCATCGACCGTTACTTCAAGGGATCGGCCGACGACCCCAATCCGCAGGTGGCGTATCAGCCGATGATGTGCGTCCACTGCGAGAACGCCCCGTGCGAGCAGGTGTGCCCGGTGGCGGCCACGGTTCACGACAGCGAGGGGCTGAACGTGATGGTCTACAACCGCTGCATCGGCACGCGATACTGCTCGAACAACTGCCCGTACAAGGTGCGGCGCTTCAACTACTTCGACTTCCACAGCAAGGACCCGCGCGGGGCGGCCCGGCCGTGGCTGGGCATGCCCGACACGCAGCAGAACGCCGCGATCGACAGAGTCAAACAGATGGTCTTCAATCCGGACGTGACCGTGCGCATGCGCGGCGTCATGGAGAAATGCACCTACTGCGTGCAGCGGATACAGGCGGCCAAGATCCGGCGCCGCAATCAGGGTCAGGATGTGCAGGACGGCGACATCATCACCGCCTGTCAGCAGGCCTGTCCGACCCAGGCGATCGTTTTCGGCGATTTGAACGATCCGAAGTCGAAGGTATCGCAGGTGCGCAACAGCTCGCGGGCGTATGCGCTGCTGGACGAGCACCTGAACACCCGGCCGCGCACGCTTCATCTGGCGAAGGTGCGCAATCCGGCGCCGGAGGCGCGGAATCCGACGTAGTGAACCGGCAAGGCACAGGCGATGGCACAACTTCATGGCCAACTCGATGCGGCCCTTCTGGGCGCCGACAACACCAGCGACGATCCGCGGTATCGCGCGCCCCTGGTGCTGGGCGGCAAGGACTTCACCGCCGTGACCGACACCGTGGCGGCCGTGACAGAGCGGCCCACGACCCTGGCCTGGTACATCGCCTTCGCCATCTCCATGTCGCTGCTGGGCGTGCTGATGGTCTGCCTGGGGTATCTGTTCACCACCGGCGTGGGCGTCTGGGGCAACAACCAGCCGGTCTCCTGGGCGTTCGACATCGTCAACTTCGTGTTCTGGGTGGGCATCGGCCACGCCGGGACGCTGATCTCGGCGATCCTGTTCCTGCTGCGGCAGAACTGGCGCACCAGCATCAACCGCATGGCCGAGGCCATGACCATCTTTGCCGTCATCTGCGCCGCCATGTTCCCGGGCGTTCACGTGGGGCGTGTGTGGCTGGCGTACTGGCTGTTTCCCATCCCCAACCAGATGGACATGTGGCCGCAGTTCCGTTCGCCGCTGCTGTGGGACGTGTTCGCTGTGGGCACCTACGCGACGGTCTCGGCGCTGTTCTGGTACTTGGGCATGGTGCCGGATTTGGCGACGCTGCGTGACCGCGCCGCCGGCCGCCTCAGGCAGTTTGCTTATGGCCTGCTGTCGCTGGGCTGGACCGGCTCGGCGCGACACTGGCATCGCTTCGAGAAGGCGTATCTGCTGCTGGCCGCCCTGGCCACGCCGCTGGTGCTGTCGGTTCACTCGGTGGTGAGCTTCGACTTCGCGACGTCGCAGCTTCCAGGGTGGCACACGACGATCTTCCCGCCGTACTTCGTGGCCGGCGCGGTCTTTGGCGGCTTCGCCATGGTGATCACGCTGGCGATTCCGGCGCGGCAGTTCTTCGGCCTCAAGGACCTGATCACCATGAGGCATCTGGAGAACATGTCCAAGATCATGCTGGGAACGGGGTTGATCGTGGCGTACGCCTACGCGGTGGAACTGTTCATCGCCGCCTACAGCGCCAACTCGTTCGAGGAGTTCGCCTTCGTCAACCGCAGGTATGGGCCCTATGCCTGGGCCTACTGGGTGATGGTCTTCTGCAATGTGGCGGCTCCGCAGTTCCTGTGGTTCAAGCGGCTGCGGACGAACCTGTGGGTGCTGGCGGCGGTGGCGATGTGCGTGAACATCGGCATGTGGTTCGAGCGATTCGTCATCATCGTCACCTCGCTGCACCGCGACTTCCTGCCGTCGAGTTGGGCGATGTTCTATCCAACATGGGTGGACATCGGCATGCTCGCGGGCAGCTTCGGGCTGTTCTTCACGCTGTTCCTGCTGTTCTGCCGGTTCCTGCCGGTGGTGGCGATGGCCGAGGTGAAGACGGTCATGCCCGAGGCGCACGTGCAGCGAGGCGGACCGGACACGACCCCCGACGAGAAGCGATCAGACTACTGGCCCGACATGGGCCCCCAGCGGGCGCGGCCCAGGGGAGGATCGATGTGAGGCGTGACGGGAAGGCGAGGCTCGCGCCGAGCCGGCGCGCCAGGACTCGCCCTTACTCCAGGCGCGTGTGGTTGCAGATGCGAGTGAGCGTGGACGACGAACATGGACACAGTGGTTGAGGAAATCCCGACGACGGCTGAAACGACAACGCCGAAAGTCGTTGCGCTGCTGGCCGAGTTCCCCGACGTCGACAGCGTGGTCGCCGCCGCCAAGAAGGTGCGCGCGGCCGGCTACGAGCGCTGGGACGTCCACAGCCCGTTCCCGATTCACGGCATCGACGCGGCGATGGGGACGAAGCCCACGGTGCTGCCGTGGATCGTGCTGGCCTGCGGCCTTAGCGGCATGCTGCTCGGTCTGGGTTTGGCGATCTACGCCAACGCCGTCAGCTACAAGTTCCTGGTGAGCGGCAAGCCGTTTATGAGCCTGCCGGCGTTCGTGCCCGTCATCTTCGAGCTGACGGTGCTGTTCTCCGCGTTTGGCGCGGTCTTCGGCATGCTGGCCCTGAACCGTCTGCCGATGCTCTACAACCCGCTGTTCAAGAGCGATCGCTTCCGTCGTGTGACCAGCGACCGCTTCTTCATCGTGATCGACGCGGCCGATCAGGCCTTCGACGAGTCGCGCACCACCGAGCTGCTGCTGTCCCTGGGCGCGACGGCCGTGGAGACGGTGGAGGACTAGGCTCGATGTCCGAGAGACGATCCACAACCTCGCAGACGCCGCGGTGGACGCGCGAGGTGACGCCTCCGCGCCTGCCCCGGCCGACGTTCTGGATGCGCAGCGCGCTGCTCGTCGGCGTCGTGGCCTCCTGGGTACCGCTGGCGTTCATCGCCCGCGCCTACTTTGCCACCTCCAGCAAGCCGCGCATCCACATCATTCAGGACATGGACAACCAGCCGCGCTTCCGGCCGCAGGCCGCAAGCGAGCTGTTTCCCGATCGTCGCGCCATGCGCCCGCGCGTCGAGGGGACGGTAGCCCGCGGGCGGCTCGACGAGGACGACCACTATTATCGTGGCTACCGCCGCCGGCTCGATCCCGCCAGCGGCCAGTGGACCATCGAGTTCTTCAACGGCCTGCCCGCGCAGGTGCGGCTTGACGAGGCGCTGCTCCGCCGCGGCCAGGAGCGGTTCAACATCTATTGTGCCGTCTGCCATGGCTACGACGGCTACGGCAACGGGCCGGTGAACCAGAGAGCTTTGGAACTGGCCGAGCTGGCATCGACACGGAAAGACATCGGCAGTGCGTGGGTGCCGCCAACATCGCTGCACACGGTGCGCGACCGCGAGGACGGCCACATCTTTAACACGATCACCAACGGCATCCGCACCATGGCCGGCTACGGCGCTCAGATCGCCGAGGCCGACCGCTGGGCCATCGTCGCCTATGTGCGGGCGCTTCAGTTGAGTCAGGCTGTGCCTGCGGACAGCCTTGGGCCAGAGGAGACGGGCATGCTGCCGCCACTGCCGGCGCCCGCCACTGCGCGGCCTGAGGAGAGATGACTGGAGATCAGCGTGTCAGAACACGGCGGACAACCTGGCAGGATCGACGAGCGGCTGGAGCTTGGAACGGCCGCCGCGCCGGTGGTGCGCGCGGCCGCGGCGCTGGGGGCGCTGGGGTTGTTGCTGAGCATCATCGTCGGCTACCTGCACGGCGATTCGTTCCGGCGCTTTTACTTCGCGTATCTGACCAACTATGCATACTTCCTGAGCATCGCCCTGGGGGCTTTGTTTTTCGTGATGCTTCAGCACCTGACGCGCGCCGGCTGGAGCGTGAACGTCCGGCGCGTGCCCGAGGCGATTGCGGGTACGCTCCCCGTGCTGGGGCTACTGGCGATTCCGATTCTGATCTCGGTGGCGGCTGGGGATGGCCGGCTCTACCGCTGGGCGCTGCCTCTGCCGCATCCCGACGAGGCTGCGCACGCGGCCCCCGCCGCCGTGGTGTCCGGCGGCCATGGCGCGCTCCACGATTCGCATGGCGAGGGACTCGACGCCATCACCCTCTCCAAGCGTTGGTGGCTCAATCCCGGATTCTTCACGGCGCGCGTCGTGGTTTATCTGGTCCTGTGGGCGCTGATCGGCTGGTGGTTCTGGAGCCGCTCGACACGCCAGGACCGCAGCGGGGACGTGGCTCTGACCCGTGCGATGGAGCTGGCCAGCGGACCGATGATGCTGCTGTATGCGATCACGGTGACGCTGGCTGCGTTCGATCTGCTGATGTCGCTGGATCCCCATTGGTACAGCACCATCTTCGGTGTCTACTGGTTCGCCGGTGCGGTCGTGGGGGCGCTGGCGGCGGTGATTGCGGGCCTGATGCTGCTCCAGAGCCGGCGGTTTCTCTCGCGCGGCGTCACCACCGAACACTACCACGACCTGGGCAAGTATCTGTTCGCGTTCGTGTTCTTCTGGGGCTACATCGCCTTCAGCCAGTACATGCTGCTGTGGTACGCCAACATTCCGGAGACCACCGCATGGCTCCTGCGTCGCGGCGCCACCACGGTCGCCGCCGACCAGAGCGCCTGGACGGTGGTGTGCCTTCTGCTGGTGTTCGGACATCTGCTGATCCCCTTCGGCGGGCTGCTCTCCAAGCATGTGAAGCGCAACCGGGCCGCCCTGTGCTTCTGGGCGGTATGGCTGCTGCTGTTCCACTGGGTGGACATCGCCTGGCTGGTTATGCCGGAGTACAGCCGTTCATTCAGCCTGGGCGCCCTGGAGGTACTCACTTTCCTGGGCATCGGCGGACTGACGTTTGCCGCCGCCACCCGCCTGCTGGCCGGTCAGGCGCTTCGCCCGCTGCGCGATCCGAGGCTGGAGGAGTCGCTGGTCTTTGAGAATGTCTGAGGTGCGTCATGGCCATGAAGAACGACGCCAATGTTCCGCTGATCTTCGTCGTGGGCACGGTCGGCGCTTTGGTCCTGCTGGCGATCATCGTGGGCCTGGAGGCCTTGTACCTCTACGCCGAACGTGCCGAGATCGCCGCCAAGTCGCGCGATGCGGCCGCCTGGCGCCAGGAACTGGCCGATCAGCAGCACGAGCGGCTGCACAGCTACGGCTGGACCGACCCCGAGCGGCGCCTGGTGTCGATCCCTATTGAGCGGGCCATGGAAAAGCTCGTCCAGAGCGGAGGAAAGCTCCCGGCCACGCGCCCGCAATGAAACCGATGTGGAGACGCCATCAATGACACCTGCGAGACTGAACATACATCCCGCTGTGCTGCCGGCCGTAATACTGGCGGCCGTCCTGTCAATGGCCGCGCGCCCGGCCGACGTCCCGGTGCCCGGCGTCAAGGACGCCGCCGTCAACGAGCGCCTGGGACAGAAGGTGCCGCTGGACATCGTTCTCCAGGACGAGACCGGTCAGAGCGTGACGCTCGGCGACCTGCTCGCGGGCGGCCGGCCCGTCATTCTCCAGCCCGGATACTTCCGCTGCCCCATGCTGTGCGGGCTGATCGCCCAGGGGATGGTGGAGGCCATGAAGCAGATCGATCTGGAGCTGGGCCGCGACTATGACGTCCTGAGCGTCAGCATCGACCCTGCAGAAACCAGCCAGTTGGCTGCTCTCAAGAAGCAGAGCTACCTGGAGGCACTGGGCCGTCCCGCGAACCAGCCGGGGCTGCGCCTGCTCGTGGGCGATGAGCACAATACGCGGCGGCTGGCCGACGCCGTGGGCTTTGAGTTCAAGTGGATCGAAAGCGCCGGGCAGTTTACTCACCCGGCGGTGCTGATCGTGCTCACGCCCGACGGCCGCATCTCGCGGTATCTGTACGGCGTGCGGTTCGCGCCGAAGACGGTGCGGCTGTCGCTGGTGGAGGCCTCGCAAAACCGCATCGGCACGACGATGGACCAGGTCCTGCTCGTCTGCTTCCAGTATGACGGCACCACCGGCCAGTATGCGCTGGCGGCCATGCGGCTGATGCGCGCAGCCGGGCTGATCACGGTTGGCGGCCTGGCGCTGGTGCTGGGACGGCTGTTCCTGCTCGAGCACAGGCGGCGCCTGGCCACCGGAGCCAATTCCGAGGACACGGGAAAATGATGGCGTGGATGCTGGCCAATTCGGGCAAGACCTTCTGGATGCCGGAGGACGCCTCGACGCTGGCGGCGCCGGTGGACGGGCTGTTCCGCTTCATCCTGGGGATTTCAGTGTTCTTCTTTTTCCTGATCCTGGTGCTGATGATCGTGTTCATCATCCGCTACCGCCATCGGGAAGGCACCGAGCATTCGACCGCCGCCGGACACAGCACCGCCCTGGAGCTGACCTGGACCATCATCCCCACGATCCTCGTTGTCATCATTTTCATCTACGGCTTCCGCGGCTACATGAAGATGGCGGTGACCCCGGCCGACGCCTATGAAATCCAGGTGACGGGGAGCATGTGGACGTGGTCGTTCACCTATCCCAACGGGCACGTCGACGCGGTCCTGCACGTTCCGCCCGACCAGCCGGTGCGGCTGGTGCTCACGTCGATGGACGTGATCCACAGCGTGTTCATCCCCGCCTTTCGCGTGAAAAAGGACGCGGTGCCCCAGCGCTACAACCGCATGTGGTTCCAGGCCACGCGCCCCGGCGAATACGACCTGTACTGCGCCGAGTACTGCGGAACGGCCCACTCGCAGATGATTACCAAGGTGGTGGTCCACAACTCCGCCAGCGAGTTTCGCGAGTGGCTGAGGGAAGCCTCCAACCTCCACGACAGATTCTCGCCCATCGAGGCGGGAAAGATCCTCGTCGAGCGCTTCGGGTGCCTCCAGTGTCATTCTCTGGACGGTTCGATCATCCAGGCGCCGTCGTTCAAGGACCTGTTCGGGTCGCAGGTGCAGTTGGATACGGGCCGCAGCGTCACGGCCGACGAGGCCTACATCCGCGAGTCGATTTTGATGCCGCAGGCGAAGATCGTGCGCGGCTTCCCGGCCAACATGCCCAGCTTCCAGGGCCGGCTTACCGACCGGGATATCAACGCCATCATCATGTTCCTGAAGTCGAACAGCGCACAGTTCCAGGGCAGCCTGGAGCCGCCGACGGCGCCCGCAGACCAGAAAGCGCCGGCGACGGCTCCCGTCCTGGATCGGAATTAGGTTTATCGATGTCAGCCAACACCCCCGCAATTCCGCTGTTTGGTCCGGCCCGCCAGCCGCTGCCGCCGGCCGGCGACAACTACCTGACGCACTCGCGCGGCATCATGTCGTGGCTGCTGTCGCTGGACCACAAGCGGATCGGCATCATGTACATGATCGCGATCCTGTTCGCGTTCTTCCTGGGCGGCGTGTTCGCGGTGCTGCTGCGCACGGAGCTGATCAACCCCACGCCGACGCTGATGAAGGACCCCACCGCGGCGTGGAACTTCTACAACCACATGTTCACGCTCCACGGCGCGGTGATGATCTTCGGTTTCATCATCCCCGCCATCCCCGCGATCCTGGGCAACTTCGTGCTGCCCATGATGCTGGGGGCCAAGGACGTGGCCTTCCCGCGATTGAATCTGCTGAGCTTTTACCTCTATGCCATAGGCTTCCTGTTCTTCGCCTACGTGTTGCTGGGTGGCGTGCTGGGGGCCATGGGATACCCGCTGCCCGGCGGCTTCGGGCTGGACACCGGCTGGACCTTCTACACACCCTACAGCACCAGCCGCAGCGTTACCGGCGTGGTCCCCGCCACCCTTGGCGCTTTTGTGATGGGCTTCAGCTCCATCCTCACCGGCGTCAACTTCGTCGCCTCCATCCACATGCTCCGCCCCAAGGGCATGACCTGGTTCCGCATGCCCCTGTTCCTCTGGGGCCTGTACGGCACCAGCATCCTTCAAATCCTGGCCACGCCGGTGCTGGGCATCACCCTGCTGCTGCTCGTGGCCGAGCGCGTCCTCCAGGTCGGCATCTTCAACCCGGAGTGGGGCGGCGATCCGATCCTCTACCAGCATTTCTTCTGGTTCTACTCGCACCCGGCCGTCTACATCATGATCCTGCCGGCCATGGGCATCATCAGCGAGCTGATCGTCGCCTTCAGCCGCAAACACATTTTCGGCTACAAGTTCATCGCCGGCAGCTCCATCGCCATCGCCCTGCTGAGCTTCCTGGTCTGGGGACATCACATGTTCGTCAGCGGACAGTCGTCGCTGGCCAATGCCATCTTCAGCCTGCTGACGTTCAGCGTGTCGATCCCCTCGGCGATCAAGGTTTTCAACTGGCTGGCGACGATGCACAAGGGCTCGCTGCGATTCAACACCCCGATGCTCTATGCACTGGGATTCATCCTCCTGTTCAGCATCGGCGGGCTCACCGGGCTGTTTCTGGGAGCGCTGGCCACCGACGTCCATCTGACCGACACCTACTTCATCGTCGCCCACTTCCACTACGTGATGATGGGCTCAACGCTCTTCGCATTCCTGGGCGGGATGTACTACTGGTGGCCGAAAATCACTGGCCGCATGTTTGACGAGCGGTTGGGCAGATGGGCGGCGCTGCTGATCTTCGTCGGCTTCAACCTGACGTTCTTCATCCAGTTCGTCATGGGGTCGCAGGGCATGCCCCGGCGCTATGCCAGCTATCCCGGGCAGTTCCAGCACTTCCACGTCGTTTCCACCATCGGCGCCTACATCATGGCCGTTGGCCTGGTGATGGTGGCCATCAACTGGATTCAGTCGCTGCGTCGTGGCAGGCCTGCGCCGGCCAATCCATGGGGCGCCAACACGCTGGAATGGCGCACGCCTTCGCCGCCGCCGCACGACAACTTCCCGCAGGCCCCCGAGGCCGACGACCCCTACGATGTTTCCCAGTGGCGATTCGACAAGACCAGCGGCGGCTGGGAACGCGAGGAGGACCCGCGCGGATTCCCGGTTGTTCCAATCAAGGGCCGGCAGGAGCCTTCGCACTGAGACAGCCATGAGCGGACAGCAGGCCAACCAGCATCCGATCCCTCCCGGCGGCGCGTCGGCGGCCGCCGCAGTCGCCGATGCGCACGGCGATCATCCGCCGTTCCTGGCGCATCACTACGACACGCCCGAGCAGCAGTATCAGTCGAGCAAGCTGGGGATGTGGATTTTCCTGGGCACGGAAATCCTCATGTTCGGCGGGCTGTTCTGCGCCTATGGCATCTACCGCCACAACCACCCGGAGGTGTTCCTCTACGCCGCCAGCGAATACCTCAGCACGTTTCTGGGCGGCCTGAACACGCTGGTGCTGATCACCAGCAGCCTGACGATGGCCTGGGCGGTGCGCTGTGCGCAGCTTGGCCACCAGCGCGGCCTGGCCGTGCTGTTGGCACTTACGCTCGCGGGCGGGGGCATCTTCATGCTCGTCAAGGTCGTCGAGTACCACGACAAGTGGAAGCACCACGTCTTCATCGGTCCGTCCAACCAGTACCACGTTGACCTGAGCAAACAGCAGCCCGCCGCCCAGGCAGCGGCCGCGACAGCGGCATCGGGCGCCAGCGCCGCGACGGCCACGCGCCCTGCGCTTGGCGGCCCCGACCCCAACGCCGGGACGATCGACCAGGTTCGCATCGTGCCCGTCGATGTGGTCCCCAGTGGGCTGGCGGCCGACGTGATCGTGCTGCGGGCACACGACATGCTTCGCGAGGAGGAAGCGGCCGGCCACGCGCGCTACCCCCTGCCCCAGCGCCCGCGCGACCGCCAGACGATTTCCACCTTCTTCAGCATCTACTTCCTCATGACCGGGCTGCACGGCATCCACGTCCTGGTCGGCATGGGCCTGATCTCGTGGATACTGATCCGCTCGCTGAAGGGCGCTTTCGGTCCCCGGTATTTCACCCCGGTTGATCTGGTCGGCCTGTACTGGCACCTGGTGGATTTGATCTGGATTTTTCTGTTTCCGTTGTTGTATCTGATTCACTAGCCATGACCCACGCCACTCCCCATGCCGTGCCCCTTCGACTGCTGGTGATCGTGTACGCGGCGCTGCTGGTGCTGACGGTGATCACGGTCGCCGTCACCAGGGTTGACCTGGGAGCGACGAACATCTGGATCGCCCTGTTTATCGCCGTCATCAAGGGTGCTCTGGTGGTTCTCTACTTCATGCACCTGCGCTGGGACAGCCTCTTCAACGGCATCATCCTCATCACCGCCCTGCTGTTTGTGGTCATCTTCATTGGCATCGCGCTGCTGGACAGCAGGGAGTATCAGATCAACTACGAATTGCCGACGGGAGCGGCCGCCCATCAATGACCATGCACGCCGTTGCCGACAGCCGGTCCGATGGTTTCAAGGAGGGATTCCGCGCCCCACCCCGGGCGATCCTCATCGGCATGATCCTGTTCCTGGCGGCGCTGGGTATGCTCTTTGCCGCCAGCGTGATGGCGTATGTGCTGATCCGGCTGCGCCCCGACGAACGCGCGCCCCTGGATCTGCCCTGGCTGCTGTGGCTCAGCACCGGCCTGATCGTCGCCAGCAGCGTGACCCTGGCTCTGGCGCTGCGGAGCGTGCGGCGCGAGCGACAGCGCGACCTGCGCGTGTGGGTGCTGGCCACGGCCCTGCTGGCGATTGGCTTTGTCCTCGTGCAGGGGCCATGTCTGGCCATCTTCCTCTCGGAGCACGAGCGTCATCTGGACGCCGGACTGCACGTCTACGGCCTGGCCTTCTTTCTCGTGCTCCTGCACGCCCTGCACGTGATCGGCGGGCTGGTGGCGATGGGCGTGGTGGGGTGGCGCAGCATCCGCGGCCGCTACGACCACGAACAGCACATGGGCCTGCGGCTGTTGACCATGTACTGGCACTTCCTCGACGCCGTGTGGCTGATCATGTTCGGCGTCTTCGTAGTGACGGCCTGAGACCGGCTCCTATCGATCTCAACCCCCTTGTGCCGGCGCTGCGGGCTGTCGTTCCTTCAGCCGGTTTTCGACACGGGTAAGGACCTCCCTCGCCATCCGCTGCGTCGGCTCGTTTTGGCTCACCTCCAAGACCAGCGTGAGGGCGTCGCGCGAGGCCTCCAGGTTGTTCTGCCAGGTGTCGCGGCAGACGCGGACGGCGGCCGACGCCGCATCCTCGCGCAGATTCTCATCCTTCAGGAAGGGCAGGATCATAACCAGGGCATCGGCGGAGCGGACGTCGCCCAGGCCGCTGAGAATCATCCGGCGTTCCTCATTGCGGCGGGCGATCTCCATGGCCGCCCGATACATCCTCAGGTTTTCGGCGGGCGCCCGCCGGGCGTTGGTGGCTGCCACCAGCCGCAGATACCCGCGCAGCGCCAGCACCTGATGCGTCTGGCTGGGGGCGTCTTTGGCCAGGGCCAGAAGGTCGTCGGCGGCTTCGAAATCCGCCCAGTCGGCCAGAGCGCGGACGGCGACGTCGCGCACCAGCTCATCGTTTTCGCTCAGCGCCGCCCGCACCGCCTGCAGCGCGCCGCTTCCGCCGATGCGCCCCAGCACGCTCAGCAGGGCCAGCCGGGCATCCCCCGACGCCGACTTGAGGGCGGCCAGCGCAGGCGCGGCACTGACGTTCGGATCATTGACGCGGCGGGCGGCCTGCACGATGGCTTCGCTCAGCTCGCGCCGCTCGCGATCGTTGTCCACCTTCAACAGCAGCGCCACCATGCGCTCCAGGGCATCGCCGCCGGCCAGCAGGGCCAGCGACTTGTACGCCTCCATACGTACATTGCCATCAGCATGAGCGGCGTTTTCCAGCAGCACTGGCACAGCGCCTTCCGTCCGCCGCACGCCGAAGATGCGCAGCAGCTCGACGCGCATGTCGCTGGGGCTGTTCCGCACCAGCGCCAGCAGCGCCGCGTCTACGTCGCGGCCGCTCATTCGGCCCAGCGTCAGCCGCGCTGCCTCCTGCACCTTGGGGTTTCCCGTTGTGGCTCGGGCCAGCAGCGGTACCACGGACGCATCGCCCAGCGTGGCCAGGGCCCCGATCGCCTCCACCTTCGAGGCCTCATCCCCGGATTCGGCTGCGGCCACAAAAACCGGCATCGTGGACTTGTCGTTGCGCATGGCCAGGGCGCGCAGCAGCCAGGCGCGCAGCTCCACCGGCTCGGAACCGATGCGCTGGGCCAGGGCGTGCGTCACGTCCGAGCCTTTCATGCCGGCCAGGGCTTCGATGGCGGCGCCGCGCACCTTCGGATCCTGATCCGCGACGGCCGCGATGGCATCGCCCAATTCGGCCAGTCCGCCGGTCTTTCCCAGCCCGATCAGGGCGGCGCATTTCACGTGGCCCGATGCGGAGAGAAGCTGGCGGTAGACGCCGAGGGCGGCGGTGTTATCGCCGCGCCCCGCCATCGCATCGGCCAGCCGCACGTAGGCGTCGAGGGCGATGGCCCGGGCCCGCGGCGATCCGCTTTCCGTGGCGCCGGCGATCACCTTGACGGAGG
>Ga0209101_1000977_pt1 | contig 22588 bp, 14 predicted proteins | sample ConPoolayeCmetaG_FD_185481 | JGI IMG/M metagenome (GOLD analysis project Ga0209101, IMG submission 185481) | Hot spring microbial mat communities from California, USA to study Microbial Dark Matter (Phase II) - Cone Pool mat layer C metaG... ...
CGAGACGGCCTCGCCCTTCAAGTGGATGCGGAGCTTGCCGCCCTCCCGGCCCTCGGCCTCCAGAATACACTCCGACACGCGAGTGGACCCCAGCCAGGGAAACTCCACGAAACCGGGCGTCTTCTCCAAATCCCGGTCTTGGCCGAGCGAGCGTTGTTGCTCGTTCAGCTCCGAAGTCCGGTCTTGACTAAGCGAGCGTTGTTGCTCGTTCAGCTTCGAAGTCCGGTCTTGGCCGAGCGAGCGGACTTGCTCCCTCAGTTCCGAAGTCCGGTCTTGACTAAGCGAGCGTAGTTGCTGCTTGAGCTCCGCATCCCGGTCCTGGCCGAGCGAGCGGACTTGCTCCCTCAGTTCCGAAGTCTGGTCTTGACTGAGGCGGCGTATTTGCTCCTTCAACCTTGTGGCGTTCAGCCGCAGCTCTCGCGCGGTGGCGTACAGGCCATGAATCGAGGCGGCCTTGGCGGCCATCCGCCACAGACGGTCGGGAATCCGTCGGCTCCGCCTTCGACTTTGCCGCCAACGCTCGAAGCCTTGCTTCGCCTGCGCCACTAATTCTCGATTTCTTGTTTTCCTGCGCAAAGTTGGTTGCGGCCGAAAGCCGCGCTGGGCCAGTTGCCCATCGGATGGGTGTCTCGTCTTCGCGTGCATCGGTCGCCCTCCTCCGGAAAGCCTGAGACGGCAACCGACGAGTCTACACCCACCACCCCAACCAATTCATGCACGCTTGCCGAAAGGACACGGCCTTCAGGCCGGCTTCCTTTGTGGAGCGCGGGCATCTTGCCCGCATTTGTTGTTGCGGGCGGGACGCCCGCGCTCCCGGATTCGCGGACGGCCTTCAGGCCAGCTTCCTTTGTGGAGCGCGGGCATCTTGCCCGCATTTGTTTTTGCGGGCGAGACGCCCGCGCTCCCGGATTTGCGGACGGCCTTCAGGCCGGCTTCCTTTGTGGAGCGCGGGCATCTTGCCCGCATTTGTTGTTGCGGGCGGGACGCCCGCGCTCCCGGATTCGCGGACGGCCTTCAGGCCGGCTTCCTTTGTGGAGCGCGGGCATCTTGCCCGCATTTGTTTTTGCGGGCGAGACGCCCGCGCTCCCGGATTCGCGGACGGCGTTTAGGCCGCTTCCTCTTTGGAGCGCGGGCATCTTGCCCGCATTTGTGATGGCGGGCGGGACGCCCGCGCTCCCGGATTCGCGGACGGCCTTCAGGCCGGCTTCCTTTGTGGAGCGCGGGCATCTTGCCCGCATTTGTTGTTGCGGGCGGGACGCCCGCCCTCCATGGTTTGCCCAAGCTACATCGCCTGCGCCAACTTGGTAGATTGCCTGTCGTCTCGATTAGAGTCGAATTTCCTCTTCTGCTTCCCAGTCCTCTCTTGAGACCATGCCTGCCGTGCGGGCCTGGTGTCCAGTGATTGTTCACTCTCCGGTTGCGGGCGCGGCCCGCGCTAGGTTTTTGATGTTCACGAAGCGCCTTCGCAAGGTGTTTTGCGGAGCGTTGGCCTCAATCATCGCCGTGGCGGCTGCCAGCCGGCACGAACCCGCTTAGGCTCGTTTCGCCTGGCGGCGGACGTCGAGATACACGGCGGCGAGGATCACCAGGCCTTTGACCATGTACTGGAAGGAGTAGTGGACGCCGGCCTGGTTGAGGCCCTTGTCGAGGATGCCGATGATGATTGCGCCGACGAGCGTCCCGGCCATGGTGCCGATGCCCCCAGTGAAGCTCGTTCCGCCCACCACGGCCGCGGCGATGGCGTTCAGTTCGAAGCCCACGCCGGAGGCCGGTTCGGCGGAGTAAAGCTGCGAGGCGTGGATCATGCCGGCCACGCCGGTCCACAGGGAGCAGATCACATAGACGGCAACCTCGCGCCGCACCAGGGGGATGCCCGTATAGCGGGCAGCCTCGCGGTTGCCGCCGATGGCGTGGAGATGCTGTCCGAAGCGAGTGCGGTGCAAGAGCACCGCGGCCGCGACAAACAACAGAAACATCACGATGACGGGAATGGGCGCCGTGTCGGCCAGGCGGCCGTTGCCGAGGGCCAGGAACACGGTCTGGTCTTCCGGAATGTGCATGGGCCGTCCCTCGTTGAAGCGCAGGGCGGCGCCTCGGGCGACCCACATCGTGGCCAGCGTGATGATGAACGGCGGCATCCGCGTGGTCGCGGCGCAGGCGCCGTTGAAACCGCCGAACAAGGCCGCGACGGCCAGGGCGGTCCACACGGCGAAAAGGAATCGTCCCGGGCCGCCCAAGTCGCCCCGTCCACAGAAGAAGGCGACGGCGGCCAGGAGGACCGCGCGAAGCCCTGTCGTCGCGGCGATTCGAGCAAGGCCACCCGATCGCCCGCCCAAAATCAGTCGAAGCACGACCTCCATGCCGAGTCCGGCCAGAAGGGCGAAGGCAGGCAATTCCCACCAGGCGAAGCGCGTCGCGCCGAGCAGATAGACGGTGGTCGTCCCCACCAGGGCCACGAGCGCGCCAACCGACAGGTCGATCCCGCCAATCAGAATGGTCAAGGTCATGCCGAAGGCGAGGATGGCGTTGACGGAGATTTGCTGGGCGATGTCCAACTGATTTTCAAAATGCCAGAAGCGGGGGATTCCGCCCCAGAGGAACGGAATTCCAAATCGAAAAACAAGCTGCAAGACCACGACGGCCGCCACAAGCGGCAATAGGCGTTTGCCGACGATCATCGTGCGATGGCTCCCGTCAGTTCCGCGACCATCGTTTCCAAGCTGATTTCCTCCGCGGCGACCGTGCGGAGCAACCGGCCGTCGCGCAGGAGGGCCACGCGGTGCGACAGGTGGAGCACCTCGGCCAGGTCCGACGAAATCAGCACGACCGCCATTCCCGACTCGACGAGTTCGTTGAGGATGGCGAACATTTCCTCGCGGGCGCCCACGTCGACGCCGCGGGTTGGTTCGTCGAGGATGAGGACCTTGGGGCGGTGTTCCGTCCAGCGGGCGACGAGGGTCTTTTGCTGGTTGCCGCCGGAGAGTTCGGCCACGCACTGTTCGGGATTTGCCACGCGGATGCCGAACTCGCGGATCGCCCGATCCACGATCGCCCGCCGGCGACGCCCACGCGGCACGCAGCCGGTGATCCACTCGTGGACCCAGGGCAAGGCCAGGTTGAAGGCCACCGACTGGATCATCACCAGGCCTTCGCGCTTGCGGTCTTCGGGCACGAGGACGATGCCGGCATTGAGGGCGTCGCGCGGATGGGCGATGCGGACGGGCCTGCCGTCGACGAAAACTTGACCGCGTTGGATCGGGTCGATGCCGAAGAGGAGGCGAGCCAATTCCGTGCGGCCGGCCCCCACCAATCCCGCCAGCCCGAAAACCTCGCCATAACGCACCGCAAAACCAACGCCGAACGTTCGCGGCCCCCAGAGGTCGCGGACCTCCAGGGCGATCGGCCCGCCCCGAAAGGCCGGTCGATGGAAGTGATCGGCGATGTCGCGACCGACCATCCATCGCACCAGGTCGCGTTGGTTGACCTTTGCCGCGTCCTGGGTGCCTATCGCCCGACCGTCGCGGAGCACGGTGATGCGATCGGCCAGGCGGAGGATTTCCTCGAGGCGGTGCGAGATGTAGATGATCCCGACTCCCTGGTCACGGAGCCGCCGCAAGGTGGCGAACAGGACTTCGGTTTCCGCTTCGGAGAGGGCCGAGGTAGGCTCGTCGAGGACCAGGATTTTGGCCTGGGTGGACAACGCGCGGGCGATTTCAACGAGCTGCTGGTGGGCCATGCTGAGGGCCGAGACCGGCGTTCGGACGCCCTGCAATCGGCCGAGCAATCGTTGCCGTTTGCGGTCAGGCCTCGCCCGATCCGCCGCCTCAAGCTCCACCAGTCCGAGCGAGGCGATGAGGGCCGCCGCGTCGCGATCCATTTGGCCTCGCCGCAACCAGCCGAAGCGCGACGGCTCGCGGCCGAGAAAAATGTTCTCGGCAATGCTCAGGTTGCCCGCCAGCGACAACTCCTGATGGATGATGCGGATCCCGTGCCGGTCGGCGTCGGCGACCGTGCGGATGGGCGTGGGGCGGCCCTCGATCTCGATCGTGCCGTGTTCGGGCACGTGGATTCCGCCGAGGACTTTGATGAGGGTGGACTTTCCCGCCCCATTCTCCCCCAACAGCGCGTGGATTTCCCCGCGGCGGAGTTCGAAATCGACGCGGTCCAGGGCCGTCGTGCCTCCGAAGCGCTTCGTCACGCCCCGCAGCATCAAGAGAGGCTCGATCGTCATGTGCGACTCCACGGCGCCGAGAAGACCGCAGGCACGTTTTCCGCAAGGAGACGCAACGGGGGATGCCCATCGGCGGCGAGGCCGGGGCCCCGCCCGCCAAAGCGAGGAACCGCCCGCGTCCTCCGCCGCGCGGAGGATCCCGAGTTCACTTTCCCGCCGGCACGGCGATCATGTCCAAGGTCATGGTTCGCTGAGCCTGGCCGACGCCGTGGACCATCAGCTTGGAAGCGGCGGGCGGGCAAGTGGGGTCGTAGTAGCGCGGGCGAAGCCGGTCGATCCATCGCGCCGCGTCGTCGTCGCTGACGTAGTACGTGCCCTTCACCAGATGGCGCATGTCGCTGCCCGTCCGCGACAGAATTTCCTTCAACTGCTCGAAGACAAACACCCCCTGGGGTTCGCCCCGGCTCGGCTCGCGGGCGTAAATGCCGGAAATGTAAATCTGCCGGTCCGCGTGAAGCAGGGCCACCTTGCTGAAGGTGTTCGATGGCCGGACCTCGGGCGGGGTGAAGTATTCCACGGATTTGGCGGGCCGGCTCGCCGAGGGATACTGGGCAATCATCTCGATCTCGACCGGCACCGCCGCCAACCATTCCACGAAGACCACCGGCGGGGTGATCTGCTCCGGAAAGAACTTCTGTACGTCGGAAAGCACCTCCCGAGCCGAAGCGGCCGGACGCAAGAACACCTTCACGTGCGCCACGTGTTTCGGCGAGAGCTTCAAATGCCCGAGGGTCCTCATTAAGCTAGCCATGGCCCTCGTGGTGGCCGAGGCCGTCAACGTGCCCTCGTCTGGCTGGCCGGAAAGATAGGCGATGCTCCCTCGCGGCACCACGGCCGCGTCGGCGCAGTGTTCGTCGCCCGCCACCGAAGAGCAACGCTTCAAAGCCACGGCATCGCCGCCGTCAGTTCCTCCGGCCACCGCGTCGACGGCCACCAAGGCCTTGCGTTCCGGCAGCGGCGTCAAGACCGAGGTAATGGCTGGACGAAGGCCGCGCTTGGCCAAATGCGCTTGGAACTCGTCCACGACCGCCGTGGAAAGCGCATAGACTTGGACGCGAACCAGCTTGTCCACGCCAGAACCCGAATCCTTCAAAACGGATTCGAGATTGTCCAGCACCTGTTCGATCTGCCGCGTGGCAGACCCCTCGCCCACCAGTTTCCCATCGCGGTCGAGCGGGAAGAGTTGCCGGGTATGGACGAGTGGCATTCCTTGGACGATCACTGCCTGGGACATGCCGGCCGGGGCGTCGAGGGGAAGATATTGAATCGTTCCCTTCACCCCGTCCTGTCCAGTCACAGGATTCACCAGGACCCCAAAACCTGCGGCCATCAGAGCCAAAACAAGCCAACGCGACATCATAAGAATCTCCTCAAATGGTGCTGATACGCTCGTGGGTTCGGCGTGCGCCAAGGCCGATGGGCCGAGCGGCGAGCCGCAATCAACCTCGAGCCGCGGTCAGGCCCTTTGGGCGACAACCGCCGCGACGATCGAAACGCCTTCCCCGAATGCCTTCCCACACTAGGCTGCACGTAGGGAAGCAGTGGCGGCCCGAAACTCGGATTTGGCCACGGGAGGATCGCCTCCGGGGCCTCTGATTGTCATGCAGCAGACCAAGGGAAGTCAAGACTCCGCCCGGAGCGAGGGGGCTACCAGTGCCATGCTGGATTTCGGCCCAGAAAGCCCCCCCGATCAGTGCCGATTTCGGGAATCTCTCGCGACTTTTGTCAAGATCGGGCCTTTGGATGCCAATTTAGGCAATACAGGCGGTTTGCGCCGGCAAATATGCCTCTTTAGGGTTGGTTTACTACGTCGTAAAGGCGCGTAAACTGATGGTAGTCTTTTGGAATTTGGCCTGCTGCCGCTTTGTGGGCTATATGTTTCTTAAGATTGGATGGAATTCCGCGATTCCCGCGTGCTTGACCCGGGAATTGGGGGTATGGTTCATCCGGAGGAAATCGCCCCGGCCGGCAAATGGGCAAGGGCCGGGGATTGTCGCAAACTGTTTTGAAAGGATGTGATTCGTGGCCACGACACCTGAGAAGCCTGAAAACCAAGCAGAAACCCCCGCCCCCGCTCAAGGAGCCCCAGCCGAGGCCCCCGCCGCGTCCCAGCCCGAGGCCCAAGCGCCTCAGCCGCAGCGGATTCAAGTGCAAATCGACGATTCGAAGGCCTTGGCGAGCTATGCCAACTTTTGCCGGGTGACGGGCACGCCCGAGGAGTTGATCATTGACTTTGGGCTGAATCCGCAACCGGTGGGCATCCCGACCCAGCCGATCGTCATCACCCAGCGGATCATCACCAATTTCTACACCGCCAAGCGCATGCTTCACGCGCTCCAATTGACGGTCCAGCGGCACGAAGCCACTTTCGGCGTGCTGGAGACCGACATTCAGAAGCGCGTCCGTCCCGGCTTTGGCCAGTCGCGGTAGCGCGAAAGTCTCAAACCATCGCCGTCCCACGTGGCCGCCCGCCGCGGCGTCGCGGCCACGTCGTTTTCATTTTTGCGGCTTAGCGGTCAAGCGCCTGGGCGGACAGGAGGAGGCTAGGGAAGTGAACCGTGCTAACGGCGTTTTTCCAGCGTCTTCAACTGCATTTGATCGGTGACCGACCGGACGCCCTCGATGCTGCTGGCCACCCTGAGCAGGGTCCGCCGCTGGTTCGCGTATTGAAGCGTCCCGCTCAAGGTGACGTGCCCGTTGCGGATCGTCACGGTCACCTTCGATTGGCTGCTCATGCCCGCGCGGAGCACCCGCTGGTTGATTTTCTTCAAAAGCGCCTTGTCGGGAACTTGGGAATTGCCCAGCATCGTTCGTTCTTTCAGGGAAAGTTGGGGGAAATGGAACGCGAGGAAGGGCAATCGACCGGGTCGCTGTGAGGTGCAGGGAGCGGAAGGAACGCCTTTCCTACTCTAATCCTACATGGTCGCTGGCGCGGGGGATAGGGCAAATCCGAAAACTTTGGAAAAAAACCGGAATGGAATCCGCGCTGCGGGAAAACAGTTTGCCCAGCAAACCATGGCGGGCGATTCCCAGTTGCGAGGTAGTGCCGCGAAGGGTCCGCGCGCGGTTTTCCGGTCTCATTGCATGGGCAAGATGATTTCCCTAAGATAACCCGAGGAAACGACCTGACCTTGTTTTCCGCAACGGGAGAGACTTGCCATGCAATTGAACCGGCGCAACCTGCTTGTGGGCGGCGGCGTGGCCGCGCTGGCCGCCGCGACCCCTACCTCGGTCGCCCTGGCCGCCAAGCCGAAAATGACGGGGGTGCTGAAGCTTTCCAGTCAATTGGGCGTGATCCCGGGCAAGAGCCTTGACGAAAAACTCGCCAAAATGGAAGAGTGGGGTTTCGACGGCGTCGAGCTTCCCGGCGACATTGTCGGCAAAGAAAAGATGTATCAGGACGCGATCCGCAAGACGAAGCTCAAGTTCAGCGCCGTCTGCTTCGGCTCGATGAACGGCGATCTCGTTTCCGAGGACAAGGCGAAGCGTGGACCGGCCGCCGAAAAGCTGAAGCAGGTGCTTACCTCGGCGGGCGAACTGGGCACGACGGGAGTGATCTACGTGCCCGCCTTCAACGGCCAGACCAAACTGACGAATCAGGAAATCCGCGAGATTCTCGTGGATACGCTGCCGGCCATCGGCGAACACGCGGTGAAGGTCAACTCGCGCGTGCTCTTGGAGCCGCTGAACCGCAAGGAGGCGTTCTTCCTCCGCCTGGTGGCCGACGGGGCGGCGATCTGCCGCGACTGCAATAGCCCCGGCATTTGCGTGATGGGCGATTTCTACCACATGGGCATCGAGGAAACGAGCGACCTGGGGGCGTTCATCTCGGCCGGGCCGCTGTTGCACCACGTCCACCTCGCCTCGCGAATCCGCGTCTTGCCAGGCCAAGACGATCGCCAGTTCGTCGACGGATTCCTCGGCCTGAAGTGGATCGGCTATCAGGACTATTGCAGCTTCGAGTGCGGGGTGAAGGGAAACCGCGAGGAGGAAATCCCCAAGTCGATGGCCTTCCTCCGCGACCAATGGGCCAAGGCCGAGTTGTGATCGCTGGCGCTGTCGGAAATAAGAGCGGAAGCGACTTGCGCGATTCGAGGGCATGGAAGTTCGAGGCGAGCCGCGCCGGCCCCGTTTCGGCGCCGCGAATTCCTTTCCCAGAGTCATGCGACGTCATTGAAACGCACTCAAACAGGAAGGACGTTTCCATGAAGATCAACCGCCGTCGATGTCTGGAACAGGCCGCGGGCGCAGCGCTCGGCGTGGCCGCGGCCTGGGCGGCGCCGTCTGCCCGATCGGCTCAAACCAACGATGCCGACGCGCCCGAGCCGCTCCCGATCGTCGATACCCATCAACACCTCTGGGACTTGGGCAAGTTGCGGCTCTCGTGGCTCAAAGGGCGCGACGCCCTGAACCGCAATTACCTGATGAAGGATTACCTGGAGGCCACGGCCGGACTGAACGTGGTCAAGGCGGTGTACATGGAAGTCGATGTCGACGCGGAAGACAAATTGGCCGAGGCGGAGTACATCCTCGACATTTGCCGTCGCGGCGACACGCCCACCTGCGCCGCGGTGATCGGCGGACGGCCTGGCGAGCCGGGCTTCCGCGAATATATCCTCCGATTCAAGGGCAATCCCTACATCAAGGGCGTGCGCCAGGTCCTGTTCGCCTGGAAGGAGGGCAGCGCTTTCTTCCTCGACAAGACCTACGTCGATTCGATCCGGCTGTTGGGCGAGTTGGGAATGAGCTTCGATCTTTGCGTGGCCGCCGCTGGCCTGGCCGACGCCGTCAAGCTCGTCGACCTATGTCCTGGCACCCGGTTTATCCTCGATCACTGCGGCAACGCCGACGTCAAGCAGTTCTATCCGCCCGAGCATTACGCCACCCCGGAACAAGCCGCCGAGGCTCGCCGCTACGTGGAACGCTGGCGGCGCGACATCGAGGCATTGGCCCGGCGTTCCCACGTGATCTGCAAGATCTCGGGCATCGTGGCCAACGTACCGGAAAAATGGGCGCCGGAAGACCTGGCCCCGATCATCAACCACTGTCTCGACTCTTTTGGTCCTGATCGTGTGGTCTTCGGCGGTGACTGGCCCGTCTGCACCCGCGGCGCTACCTACCGGCAATGGGTCGAGGCCCTGCGCCACGTGATCCGCCACCGCGGCCAAGCGGAGCAACGCCAATTGCTCAGCGAGAACGCGATCAAGTTCTACGGTCTGTCGTGACGGGCCGCGCGGCCCGGGGGCGGCCCTCCGGCGCCCCCACCGGGCGACTATTCCTTGATCAGGTCGTGCACCGTCATGCCGGCCGGGATCATCGGCAGGACGTGCTCCTGATACGGCACGGCGATGTCCAGGAGGAAGCAGTCGGGCGAGTCGATCATTTCCCGCAACGCGTCGGTCAACTCGGCCTTTTCGGCGACATGCCGGGCCTGCCAGCCGAAGCCGCGAGCGATTTGGACGAAATCCGGGTATCGCGGCCCCGTCTCGCCGCCGTTGGCCTGGCCGGTGGCTTCGGGACGGTCGATCGGCCCGAGGTACGTGTGGGCCCGATTGGAGCCGAAAAAGCGGTCCTCCCACTGCACCACCATGCCCAAATGCTGGTTGTTCAAGAGCATCACCTTGACGGGAATTTTTTCGCAGTGGCAGGCGGCCATCTCTTGAAGGTTCATCAGCAGGCTGCCATCGCCGTCGATGTCGATGACGAGGGCCTCGGGGCAGGCGACCTTCGCGCCGAGGGCGGCCGGCAGCCCGAACCCCATCGTGCCCAGCCCGCCGCTGGTGAGCCAGGTTCTCGGACGCAAAAATTTGTAAAACTGGGCCGCCCACATCTGATGCTGGCCCACCCCTGTCGTGATGATCGTGGGCAGATCCTTCGTCAGCCGCCACAGCTCGCGGATGGCGTGTTGGGGGAGTATGTCGGGCGCGTCGTGGTCATAGTCGAGCGGGTCGGTCCGCTTCCAGCCTTGGATGCGAGCGATCCAAGGGCCCAGGTCCGCGGCGGGCGGTTCGACGATCGCGTTCAGCTCCCTAAGCACTCGTTTCACATCCGCCGCCAAAGCGAGGTGGGCCGGCTTGTTCTTGTGCAGTTCCGAGGGATCGATATCGACGTGGACAATTCGGGCCTGGGGGGCGAAGGCCGACACCTTGCCGGTCACCCGGTCGTCGAACCGCACGCCAAGCGCCAAGAGCAAATCGCATTCGTGGACCGCGTAGTTCGCATAGACGCTGCCGTGCATTCCGAGCATGTCGAGGGAAAGGGGATGGTCGCCGGGAAAGGCCCCCAGGCCCATGAGCGTCATGGCCACCGGGATGCCCGTGATCTGCACCAGCCTGCGGAGTTCCTCCGCCGCTCCGGCCGCGATGATGCCGCCACCGGCATAGATGACTGGCCGATGAGCGCCGCGGATCGCGGCGGCCACGGCCTCGATGTCGCCCGGCGAGGGGGGGAGTGATTCCGCGCGGTAACCTGGCAAGTCGAGGGGGGCGTCGAAATCGGGCGTGACCCGGGCGAGCTGGACGCTCTTCGGCAGGTCGATCAACACCGGCCCTGGTCGCCCGGTGGTCGCCACGAAAAACGCCTCGCGCGTCACGCGGGCCAGGTCTCGTGGGTCGGTGACCAGGTAATGGTGCTTGGTGATCGTGCGGCAGACCTCGACGATCGGAGTCTCTTGAAAGGCATCGCTGCCGATAACGCTCGTGGGCACCTGACCCGTGATCGCGATGATCGGGATGCTGTCGAGCTTGGCGTCGGCGATGGCCGTGACCAGATTGGTCGCGCCAGGCCCGCTCGTAGCCATGCACACGCCGGGCCGGCCGGTGGCGCGAGCGTAGCCCTGTGCGGCAAAGGCCCCCCCCTGCTCGTGGCGTGGGAGCACCGTGCGAATCCGATCGCGATATCGCGTCAGGGCCTGATGCAGGGGCATGCTGGCCCCGCCAGGATAGGCAAAAACCGCCTCCACACCCTGGTTGATCAACGACAAAACCACCACATCGGCACCCGTCATCGTTTCATGAATGGGGGATTGTGTTTGATTCACACTGGTGGTTTTGGATGGATCGCACACGCTGGTCACTGGGTTTGGCTCCTGAACGGACTGTTTCACGGATCACGATCACCGAAAGCATACCACGAGCGGTTTTTAAGGGAAGACAACCGGCGGCCCATCAGGGTTCAGTCACACCCGCTGGTTACTCAGGAATCAACCGAAGGCACACCACCCGGTCGTCTCCCCGGATGTAGAGCAAGCCGTTGGCCAGAATGGGGGCGGCCCAGGCGGGCGGTTGGATCAATTCCGGTCCGCCGGGCCTTTCGCGAATGACGGCCTCGGCAACGGGCACGTAGGCCTTTTCCGTGGCCCGAATCAACCGCAAGACGCCATTCTCGCTCAGACAAACGAAATGGCCGTCGACGTACAGGAGGGATGCCCGGGTGAGGCCCGGTTGGCTCCACATGACCTTGCCCGTCTTCCATTCGATGCAGCGGAGTTCCGCGTCGCTCGCATGGCGTCCACTGGAGCCGTAGAGATAGCCTTCGTGGTAGATCGGCGTGTTCCAGTGGAGCAGCATCGCCTTGTCGCGGCCAGGCGGATCGCGCCAAACGACTTCGTACCCGCCGGGCCTGACCCGAAGCAACGAGCTGCCCGGCCCATAGGTCTCGGAAATGAAGACTTCGTTGCCGACGACGACGGGAGTGCTGGCGTTGACGCTATCGCGGAGCCGCGAGCGCCAGGGGTAATGAAAGTCGATGGCGCCGTTGGTCGGATCCAGGCCGAGGAGTCCCCCTCGGGCGAAGACGAAGCACCATCGCCGCCCGTCGATCGTGGCCAGCCGCGGCGTCGCATAGCTGGCCAGTTCGTCGCCGACGGCGTACTTGACCGCTCCCGTGCGCTTGTCGAACGCCACCACGGCGGTGCCATTGCTGGTGACGCGACCAAGATCGAATCGGCCAGCGCCTTGCGACTCGGGCGGACTGCCGCCCACCATGGCGATGAGCAAGTCGCCTTCGACGACCGGCGTGCTTCCCACGCCAAAATAGTTTTGCACCACGCCAAACCGCTTCGCCGTGTCCACCTTCCACGCCAACTGACCGTCGTCAACGCGGACACAGTGAAGCATCCCCTCGGCGCCGTAGATGTAAACCAGGCCTTCGTCGATGACTGGCGAACACCGCGGGCCGTTGTTGTAGCCCACCAGGTCTTCGTAGTCGGTCGGGTACTCGAACTTCCATAGTAGCTCGCCGGTCTTGGCGTCGAGGCAACTCAGGCGTGCCTTGTTCCCGTGCCGGTCGAACTGGAAGTATCGTCCGGCGGCAACCGATCCGATGCCATAACTGGTTCCCAGCGGGCGATGCCAAACCACGGGCGGCCCAGTCTCAGGCCAAACCGTCTGGATCCCGCGCTCCGGCGACTTGCTGTCGCCGGTAGGCCCGAGGAATCCGGGCCAATCGGCGGCATGACACGCCATGACAACGGACAAGAAGAGACCAGCGACGACTGACCGAAAACGTAACCGTTCACCGGCCGGGGACTGGCTGATGGTTTGGCCCGCTTCACAGCGAAAAATGTGCCTGTCCGCTTCCGGCCCGAAGGGGACAGTCCCATTTTCGCGGGCTTCGCCGCGAAGATCGGGACAGTCCCCGTGAACGGTTACCCGAAAACACGCCCTTCGCAACCCCATGGCACGCCACCCGGGCACAACCAACCCTTTCATCCGGCCGCCGCGACCAGCAGTTTAATCATTCGGCGTGGCCCAGCGGATCCTTCCAAGCCACACCGTCCCATCGGCGCCGCGGGGATGCGGCCTTGTGCCCGCCTGGGGATCCACGAGGCGGGAAATGAACTCGGCGTCGGTCACCCAGGATTCCTCGGCCGTTATTTTGGCGGCGCCGAAATTGCCGAGCATGACCCCACGCTCTGGCAGCACAATTTTTTCCGTCTTGCGAATCACGCGCAGGCCGACGGGATCGACCTGGGCCATGAACAGCGGCGCACGGTTTCTGAAGATGTGGTCGTTGTTGGCTCCTCGCCGCGTGTAGACAAGGAACAGTCCGTCGCGGTGGGTGAGCCAATGGGCCTGGGTATTGTAGCTTCCCAGGTCCGTCCCGTCGTCGAAGGTCCACGGTTTGATCGGCTCGAAATGCAGTCCATCGCGGCTGGTGGTCACGTAGGCACGGGCGTCGTTCCGCAACGTCAGGTAGTATTTGTCCTTCCAAAGCGCCAACGACGGCTCGCAAAGCCCGCGGCCTCCAGCCACGCTCAGCTCATCGCCGTGCTTCAGGTACCTCATTTCCTGGCCATCGAATGAGCAACAGAGCACGGTGCACGAGTAATCCGAGCCGGTGGGGCCCTTGAAGTAGATGGGAACGAGCAGAGTTCCATCGGGCTGGACCAGCCACTGGACACAGCCCGCCGAGACATGGAAGAACTTGCCGTCCGTCTGGGGCATGGCGAGCATCTTCCAAGTCGTCCACTTGTTGGCGCGGGGATCGAACGTGGCGTAGGCGCACTCGAGCGAGCGCGGTTGATCGAGCAACTGCTCGCCGTGCGGGCCGTAGCGGAGCTTCGTGCCGATGGCGAGTATTTTGCCGCTGGGGGCGTGCCAGCCGGGCGTGACGTCGCACACGGCGATCGTTTCGCCGTGTGGTCCCTGCCGCCAGGCCAACTCGGGGACCTCCGTCGGGCCGGTCCACGATTTGCCCAAATCGTCGCTCCGCAGAAAATACAGACCCGAGTAGTGATCGTCGGCGCCCAGGTGCTTCTGAATCGTCATGATCACGGCCGGCTGGCCGTCCCTGCCCAGCCCCGGCGCCGCCGCGACCCGCGGATGAAACCAACAGAAGTCCGGGCTGAGCTTTTGCAAGACGGCCTCGGCTCGAACCTCGAAGGAAAGCGATGGCGAAACGTCTGGCTTCGGCCTGGTGCGTCCGAAATGACGGTCGGCGAAGTCGAGAAATTGCTCCCAGTCGTAGGGCGTGATCTCGTGATCGCCCGTGCGAATGTGGTAACCGATCGTGTCGCCAACCGGATGGTTCACGGGAGGCATCTCACGCGCGCCGAGGCCCGGCATGCCCAGCAGGCGATAGACCGGCTCGGCGTGCAATGCGGCGAGGAATTCGCCGCGCGGATCGGCCCAGCGATCCTGCTCCGCGCTGGCGATGTACACTGGGCGCGGCGCGATCAAAGCGATGAGCAGGTGCTGATCGACGGGGAGGGCCGATTCGTTGTTTGCGAACTGGCGATAGTTCCGGCAATACCAACTGCCCGACAGCTCGCACGAGGCCGCCACGGATTCGCCGAAGCGCCGGCGGGCCAACGAGGCGCCGCCCTGGCCAGAGTTGTTGGAGATCACCAACGCGAACCGTTCGTCCTGCGCTCCCGCCCACAGCGCGGTCTTGCCGGTCCGCGAGTGCCCGAATACGGCCACCTTGGCGCGGTCGAGGGCCGGATCGGTCTCGAGGTAATCCATGGCCCGGCTCAGGCCCCAGGCCCAGACGCCGATCGCACCCCATTCGTCGTCCGCCATTTCGGTTCGTCCCCGCTGCGCGAGGAGGTAGTGCCGCACGCCTTTTTTCCACGCTTCCGGCGTAAAGCGGCAACCGGAACCGTGGCGGTCGAGTTCAATGTCGCCGCCGTGGAAACTGGCCACCGCGTAACCGCGCTTTAGCAGAAGTTCCAGCGGCCAGCGCTTGGCGTGTTCGCCGCGTCGAGCGTGGGACTCGCGGGAAGGCTGGATGGTCGGGTCCGGATCCACCCCTTGATTGCCGTAGTTCAAGCCGAGAAATACTGGCACGGGTTGAGGGACGCCATTGGGAATGTACAACAGCAGATCGATCCAGGGGGCCTCGGCCTTTTCGAACAGGCGGACGCGGACTTCCTTGCGCGTCGCCAGCCCCCCGACGGCCTGGGGGTGAGTGGCTGTTGTTTCAAACCGCGGTTGGGTAGCCACCCGCGGCGTGTGGCCGTAAATGTTGGCCGCGAAAGCCCGCAAGATCTCCGGCCGGCGAATTTGCCGCCACATCGCCGCGTCCGCCACCCTCGTTCCGTCGAAACAAACCAAAGGATCGGGCAGTTCGTATCGGGGTACCTTCGACTCATCGTAGTTCGTGTCCGGCGGTTCGTGAGCAAGGCCGACCGCCGCCAAAGCAAGGGCAAGGGCAAAGATGAACGCCGCCAACCGATCGCATCGAAAACTCGCCATGAGAGCCTCCAAACGTTGTAACGGTTCATAGAACGGCCCCGAGGGGCACCGTCCCATTTTCGCCCGCCTGGGCCGCAAAAATTGTGACTGTCGCCGTGAACGGTTGCCCGTTGTTTTCCTTGTGGACCGAACTCTCTTTGAACAAGAGTCCGTCCCCGCCGTCGGCCTGAGGACGGATCAGGCCCGAAGAACGAGCCTGATCCATCGGGAGTCGGCTGCCGAATGCGCCTCCCCCCTCCGGCCGAAGCGGCGAAATCCCTCAGCCCTTGAATCCCGACCGCTGACGACGCTGTCGCCCCTGCCGGCGGAACTCGACGGCGCTGTCGATCAAGCGGAAAATATCGAACTTGGGGCGGTAGCCCAGGACATAACGCGCCTTGGTCGTGTCGATGCAGAAATCCTTGCCGACCGGATCGACCAGCTCAAGCACGTCGATCCCAAGCCGACTGGCCGCATACTCCGCCGCCTCGACGTAGTTGAACGGATCGTTCATGGCGATCATGAAGGTCTGGCCTTCGATGCCGTCGGTGCGCAGCGCCAGAAGGTTCGCCTGCACGCAGTCCTCGACGGCCACGATGTGGCGGAGCATCGGCTTTCCGTCGGGATGGCGGAGGGCCACGGCGGCGTCCCGCCCGCCCGAATACTTCGCCCGCTGCTCGTCGTTCATCAGTTCCGACCAGACGGGCACGCCGAACTGCTCGCCGGCCACCGTCAGGTGCGTGAGGATGTCATCCTCGCTGTGGATCCAGGACATCCGCAAGCAGACCGTGGGCACGTTCGCCTGCCAGAAGTACTCCTGGAACATCGTCTCTTCGATCGCTTTGGAGAGCGGGTAGTAGCCCGGATAGGCGATCATCGGCGTGTCTTCGCGGATCGGCAGGGGCTGGGGATTGAAATAGATGCCGTTGACCGCGTCGCCGCTGGCCAGGATGACTCGCTTCGGCCTCTTGGTCCGCATGGCCGCGTCGAGCAAGTTGAACGTCCCTTGGGCGCTGACGCGGATCACCGCCTCGCGGTCTTCCTTGCAAGTGGCCAGGTGGATGACGGCGTCGCTGCGGGCCACCTGGGCCTCGACGGCCTTGTCGTCGGCCACGTCGAGGGCGACTTCTTCCACCCCGGCCACGCCGACGGGCAGGCGGTGGCGGATCGCGATCACATGATATCCCTCGGCCACGAGGGCCTCGCACAACGGCGCGCCGAGCTTGCCGCTGGCGCCCGTCACCATGACCGACTTGATGTTCAACATGGCGGTTGCTCCTTCGGATATTCCATGAACTCGACCACGGCGCCGTCCGGCGTCTGGTAGAAGCCTACCACGGCGATGCCCGCGTCGAAAGGCTCCAAAAGCACCTTCAATCCCCGCGCGCACTCGGCGATGCTGTCCACCCGAAACGCCACGTGGGGCATCCGGCGCACCGGACCAGTCACCGGGCTATCCGGATCGAAGCGAAGCCATTCGATGCGGAACGGGTGCTTTCGGAAGTCGGTCACCCAGACCTTCGTCGCCTCGACGTAGATTTCGTCGGCCTTCTTCTCGGTCGTGATCATGCCCAAATGATCGAACTCCATTCGTGGCGTGGACATCGTCGGGTTTCTCCTCGGCTTGGCCGCCTTGTTCGCTGCTCCCGTCCCGCGTCGCAAGGCGGAGGGCGCGGCGGTCGCCTGCCCTTGGCGGCCCGCGTCTCATTCGACACGGAGCTTGGGCAGGAGGCGCAAGGCATTCTTATGGTAAACTTTTTCCAACACGTCATCGGGCAGGTCGAGTCCATAGAGCCGCCACCGCGTGTAAACCCCGAACCGGCCGATGTAATCCGGATACTCGAAGTACTCGTCGCGCGTTTCCAACAGCCGGAAGTAGCAGCGGTACGCCTCGACCGAGACCGGCATGTCCAGCCCGAACATGATCCGGTCCTGGTACTTGATGAAAAAATCCCTGGCGGTGTAAGGCTGGCGGCCGAGTTCGTCGATGCGGGCCGAGAAATCGATGACGACGTTCGGGTGCGCGTCGAGCAGTTCGCCCACCGCGGCCAGGTCCTCGGGCAGATTGGCCACGTGCGGCAGCCAGAACGTCGTGCCCGGGTGCGCGGCGATCATCCGCTTCCGCTGTTCGAACAATTCCCACGCCGAGTATTGCGAGCCAACGAAACTCCAGCCGGGAAATTCTTGAAGGGTCAGGTAATGCTCGTTCTTTTCGTCGATGGGCAGGAAGAAAGCGATCGGGTCGGCAACGTGGATCAGCACGGGAATGCCCAACTCGCCCGCCCGCCGCCAAATCGGAAACAGCCGCTCGTCGTCCACGCGGAGCATCCTTCCCTCGCGGTCGCGAAAACGCAGGCCCAATTCCTTGGTGACTTTCAGTCCACAGGCCCCGCGGGCCACGTCCTCTTCCAAGTGTTCAATGCACCGGGGGACAAAGTCTTCGTCCTTGATAAGGACGGGATCATCCCATTGGGCGAAATCCGACATCGTCAGCGCCGCGAAACGTTCTGGATAGCGGGCGACGTAGCGGTCCAGAAAGTGTTGGATCGGCCGGCGGGCGATCGTGTAGGTGTTGTTCTCCAGCGGCAGCGTCGTGTTGCCCGTCACATTGACCCACACCCGCACGCCCACCGCGTCCATCACCTCGATCAACCTCTCCGGCTCCAGCTCGCCAAAAAGATGGTTGTGGGCGTCGATGACCGGGAAACGGGCCTTGGTCGGGATGCGGCTGGCAACCTTCAGAAGGCAGGTGGGACGAAAATCCTTGAGCAAGACGTCGTTCATATCGCGCCCCCAATCGGTCAATCAACCGCCCCGCAAAAAGAAAAAAGCATTCGCCGTGCGGCCCACGGCCCGCGGCCGCCTGAGACCTCACGGTGTAATTTTTCCCGGCCGGGCGTCGTTTGCATAGCCTCTTCGAGATGGAAAATACAGTCTGGCGACGTGAATCGTTCGCTGCGGCGCTATCGGGGCGAAGCGGAGACCTTGCAACTCTGTTCGACGCCGAGAGTTGCGTCCTTGGAAGGCACGCTATTCAAAGCCCCACCCCCTTTCAGAGCACGAGATTTACAGTGTGGCGCCCTAGCGCGGGCCGCGGCCGCAACCGAAGAGTTATACTCCGCGCGGCCGAATATGAGTCCTTCTTATTCGAGATAACGTCTCATTTCAACGCCTGCGGAGCATAAAGGCCCGTTGACGGGCCTTCCCCGCCGCAGGCGGTTTTCGGCCCGGCGTTTCACGCCGGGTCGCGGTTTCGGTCCCGTGGCGAACCTTAAGCCCCGTTCACGGGGCTTCTCGCTGCCTTCGTGATTTGCGGGCGAGACGCCCGCGCTCCCAGATTCGCGCACGGCGTTTAGGCCGCTTCCCCTGGGGAGCGCAGGCATCTTGCCCGCATTGGTCGTGGCGGGCGAGACGCCCGCGCTCCGGGATTTGTGGGCGGCGTTGAGGCCGTTTCCTCACCCTCCGCGACCCGTTCGAGCGGCTCCGCCAACGGAATCGGTGGGCTCAAAGCCGTCCCAGCGAGAAGGCCCGTCAACGGGCCTCGCGCCGTGGCGTTGGTCCGCGGATACCCGGCATGAATGCCGGGCCGAAGACCGCCTGCGGCGGCAAACGCCCGTAGGCGGGCGTCTTCGCACAACCTCTTGCCGGCGATCCTGGCGCTATTTTGCGCGCGGCCGAGAATGAGTTGTTTTCGCCTGAAAAACATGTCATCTCAACGCGTGCGGAGTATAACAATCACTTGACGCCAGGCTCGCACGGCGGGGAGGGGTTCAACAAAAGACTGGCAGGCAGAAGCCTGCCATGAGGAAAAACACGCGTGCGAGGCCGGCGCGTAGGAAAAAGCGCAACCGCGCGGGGCGGTTTTCTATGCTCCTCACGCGTTGAAATGAGGCGTTTCTCGAGCAAGAAGGACTCATATTCGGCCGCGCGGAGCATGGTCTGGGCCGCCCAGTTGCGGGCCCGCCGCGAGCGGGGGTTTGTCAAACCGGGATTTGCGACGTAGACTTGTCAAAAAGTCCCCAAAAGGAGCTGTGGCAATGAAGAGACTGATTCCGATAGTCGCTGCGTTTGTATTAACGTTGGCAGGCTCGACGGCGTGGGCGGGGTGGGGCTATGCGGTCCGTGGGTCCGGCGTGGTCGTGCGGCCCGCCGTGCCGGTCGTGACCTACTACGCACCCGTGGTTCCGGCGGTGCCCGCGGCAGTCGTGGCACCTGCGCCGGTGGTGCCGCCCGTTCCCTCGCCGGTATTGACGCCCGAAGCCCTGGTGTATCCCGGCATGGTGGTCTACCCGGCGGCAGTGGTTCGGGCCCGGGTTTGGTACCGTCCGGTGTTGCCGGCTTACGGCGTCCTTGTGCCGTAGCGGGGATTGAAAGCCTATCTCGGAAGTCTCTTCTCCCTCCGGGGAGAGGGGGGGCTTGGACAGCTTCTAAGCGACTTCCCATTCCATCAGTTCGTCCGACTCCTTGGCCAAGGAGGGTCGCCGGGGCCGTTTGCCGTCGTCTTCTTGCGGCTCCTCCACGGGTCTTTCCTGGAATCGTGCGGTCAGACGCGCCCAGAACCGGCTCAAATCGTCCCAGAGGGAGTAAGCCACGGGCGTGACGAGCAAGGTAAGCAGCAGCGAGAGGGTCTGGCCGCCGAGGATCACTTTGGCCAAACTCGCCCGCGACGCCGCGCCCGGGCCGCGGCCCAAGGCAATCGGGATCATGGCCGCGATGAGCATCACGGTGGTCATGAGGATGGGGCGCAAGCGGGTGTGGTTGGCTTCGAGAATCGCCTCATCGCGGGCCATGCCCTTGGCTCGCAGGACGTTCGTGTAGTCGACCTGCAAAATCCCATTCTTCTTCACGATCCCGAACAGCATGAACAGCCCAAACATCGCGTACAGGTCCAGATTCGTGCGCAGCAAGATCAACGAGATCAAGGCGAACGGGAGCGTCAAGGGCAGAGCAAGGAGGATGGTGATGGGGTGGACGAAGCTTTCGAACTGGGCAGCGAGGATCATGTACATGAACACGAAGCTCGTCAAAAAGGCGATGAAGAAGTTCTGGTTCGATTCGCCCATCACCTTGGCGCGACCGAGGAATTCGTAGCGATAGTCGGGCGGCAGGCCGAGGCTGTCGACATACGCACTGAGTTCCCGCACCGCCTCGCTCAGCGCCTTGCCGCCCTCGAGGTTCGCCGTGATCACGACCTGCCGCTGCATGCCGAAGCGGTCGATCGAGGCCGGTCCCTTGGCTGGCTCCAACGAGGCAAGATTGGACAACTGGACCAGTCCGGCCTTGGGCGAGGGAATCATCAACCGGGAGATGCTCTCGGCCTTGTCGCGGTGCGCAAGGTCGGCGCGGAGCCAGACATCGTATTGCTCGTCGAGTTCCTTGTACTTCGAGACCGGCTCGCCGCCGACCAGCACGTTCAGGGTCGAGGCGATGGTGGCCACCGGAATGCCCAGGTCCGAGGCCCGCTCGCGGTCGATGTTCACCCGTAGTTCCGGCTTCCGCAGCGAAAGGCTGCTGTCGATATCGACATAGTTGGGCTGCTGACGCAACCAGTTGACGATCTTGCCCGTCTTCGGATCGGCGCACTCCTGAAGCTTGGCGAGGTCCGGACCGCGGAGGTTGAAATCGACCATCGCCTGGCGGAAACTCGCGCTGGAGACCACGGCGGCGTCCTGAACGGCGGCGCGGAGGTCGGGATAGTCCTTCATGATCTCGCGGGCGGCGCGTTGCACGTCGAACTGGGTGAAGTAGCGGGGATCGGTTTCGGGGCGATTGAGGATGGCGTTGATCCAGAACACCGGGTCGTACCATTTGCGCTGGCGATGCTCCAGGTCGACGAGTCGGCAGTAGATCGTGCCCATGGTCACGTCGCCTTGCCCTCGCGTCACCCGGCCCGTCGTGTCGCCAATCGTGCTAAACACGTGCGTCACGCCCCTCAGCTTGGCCACCCGGCCCTCGATCTCCGCAAACAGCCGGTCGCCCTGTTCGAGGGAATATCCCTCGGGCAGGGTGATGGCGATCTCGAACTCGCTTTGATCGTCGCGGGGGAGGAAATCGAAGCCCACGATTTTGAACAGAAAGACCGTGGCCACCAGCAACAGCCCACAGGTGGCGACGATCACCCAACGGTGGCGCAGCGACCAGCCGAGGACCCAGCCGTAGAAGCCGTCGATCGCCAACCAGACCCAGTTCGACTTGCTCCCCCCGTGCCCTTGCTTGAGTTTCAGGAATCGGGAACAGAGCATGGGCGTCATGGTGAAGGAGACGAACCAGCTCATGAGGATGGCGAAGGCCACCGTGGCCCCGAAGCTGGAGAAAAACCGGCCCACCCGACCGCCCATGAACACCACCGGCAAAAAGATCACCAACAGCGACAACGTGGTGGCCGACACGGCAAGCGCGATCTCGCGCGTGCCGGTGCTGGCGGCCTTGCGGGCCGAGTAGCGGTGTTCCTCCATGTGGCGAAAGACGTTTTCGTTGATCACCACGGCGTCGTCGATCACGATGCCGATGGCCAGGATCAGGCCCAGCATCGTCATGTTGTTGAGCGTGTAGCCCATCCAGTACATGAAGGCGAAGGTGGCCACGATCGAGGCGGGAATCGCCAGGCTGGCGATCACCGTCGTCCGCCAGTCCTGAATGAAGAGCATGATGGTCAACGCCACCAGGATCGCGGCGATCACGAGGTGGAAGTTCAACTCGTGGATCGAACTCTTAATGAATTTCGACTGGTCCTTGACGACGAAGGTCTCGATATCGGGTGGGAGCAGTTTTTTCAGCGCCTCGAACCTTTTGGTGACCGCTTCGACCACCTTCACGGTATTGGCGCCCGATTGTTTCTGGACGATGAGGCTGACGGCGTTTTTGCCGTCGAGCCTCGCCATGCCGCGCGGCTCCTCGTAGGAGTCGACCACGTTGCCGACGTCCTTGATCCGCACGGGGTAACCATTCCTGTCGGCGATGATCAGCTCGCGGAAGCCCGCCGCCGTTTCCACCCGGCCCATCGTCCGCAAAACCAGCTCGCGCGAGCCTTGGTCCACTCGTCCGCCGGGCAGTTCAAGGTTCTGCCGCTGAAGCGCCTGACGCACGTCCTCGATCGACAGGCCGTAGCTCGTGAGCTTGTCGGGATCGACGGTCACGTTGATCGCCCGACGACGTCCGCCCACCAGGATCACCGCCCAGG
>Ga0209101_1000978_pt1 | contig 22546 bp, 16 predicted proteins | sample ConPoolayeCmetaG_FD_185481 | JGI IMG/M metagenome (GOLD analysis project Ga0209101, IMG submission 185481) | Hot spring microbial mat communities from California, USA to study Microbial Dark Matter (Phase II) - Cone Pool mat layer C metaG... ...
CAAACCGGCCCTCTTAGCGGCGCGCACCAACGCTACGCTGCCGGCCGAGGAGAGCAGGTGCAGATGCAGGCGTCCGCCGGCATATTCCAGAACGCTGAGGCTGCGCTGTATCGCCACCTCTTCCGAGAGGGGCGGAATACCGCGCAGGCCCATTCGCGTACTGACGACACCTTCGTGCATTTGCCCCCCCACGGCCAAGTCTCGATAAAAGGGCCAATCGATTACTAGCCCACCGAAGCCCTGCGTGTACTGTAAGGCCCGCAACAACAGGCCGGCATCCTGTATCGGATTTGTGCCGTCGGAAAACGCTACCGCCCCGGCATTATGCATATCGTACAACTCCGCCAGGTCTTTGCCCGCCGTGCCTACCGAGACCGCACCGATAGGATAGAAATGCACAGGCATATGCGCCGTCTGGTGTCGGACGAAGGCCACGCTCCCTTTGCCGTCTACCGGAGGCGACGTGTTGGGCAGCGGTGCAAGGGCGGTGAAGCCACCGGCCACCGCTGCCTGAGCCGCGGAGTAGAAGTCCTCTCGATACTCATAGCCGGGTTCACCCACCCAAGTGCCGGTATCAAACCAGCCGGGCAGCGCCCACACCTCATCGGGAAAAGACAGCTCCTTTGTCTCAGACGAAGAGGGCAAATCAGAGCCAATGTCGGCAACGGTGCCGTGCCGGAGAAGCAAGTCTTGTGGCTCAGATAGGCGCCCGTCGGCAAATACTCGAACGCGGCGAAGTAACAGGTGCATGTGGCAAGGACAAAACTGAGCATCCGTAATGCGCTCACGGGCACAGGAACTCAGGGCACAAAGGTAGACAAGAGCCTTCAGAAGTGGACAGCAGGCCTCTCTAACCTCCTTGACGCCGGTAAATTTTCAGCTCCTTATAACCCGTTTGGCCGTCCGGCTCGCGGCGAAACTCCAGTTCTGTAGCCTCTAAGAGGATAACCTCGGCAGTAGTATAGACAATATTTCCTTCCAAAAGATGGCCGCCTACGGTACGCCCTTGCCCATCGGAAATGGAAAGGTGGAAGTGTCCACCCTCCTCGCCGTGGAACGTGCCCACTAAAGAGACGATCTCGTACTTACCCTCTAACACCGTGCCCTTGTCTTGGTCGGCAAAGCGCACATGAGCGCGCTGCAGGCTTCCTACACAGGTTACTACACTGGCTGCGCGCAGCCGGTGAGTACGGGCAAAGTCGAGCAAAGCAACCTTCACATCCTCTCCAGGTTTGAGGCGAAGAGCGTAAACACGAGCGGGACTGTAAACACGCCCTCGAAAACGATAGGCCTGACCAAAAGTCAACAAGCCTAACAGCGTCGTAAAAAGAATTGTGCGCATGTTTAAGACGAATATTGAGTGAGTTCTAAAAAAAACATCCTTCTCCGCCAATGCCGAATCCGATAATCAAAAGAACGCTCGCTTTGGGGATAGTCTAGCCACTGTCGTGAAAAAGATACTCGAACTTTGCCTCGTAATTGCTGGGGGTTAGCCTTATGGCATTGCTTGAACGATTGAATGCCTTCGCAAGGCAGCACGACCTGCTACCGGAAAACACCGCCGTGCTGGTAGCCATCAGCGGCGGAGTGGACTCGGTGGTGCTGGCGCATTTGTTGCTGCAGCGCGGGCAACCCTTGGCCTTGGCACACGCCAATTTTCAGCTGCGCGGAGCAGAGTCGGACGAAGACGAGCGGTTTGTGCATGCCTTGGCCGAAGAGTGGAAGGTGCCGCTATACGTGAAGCGCTTCGACACCCGAGCCTATGCCGAAGAGCATGGACAGTCGGTTCAGGTAGCCGCCCGGCAATTGCGCTACGGCTGGTTTGAGCAGTTGTGTAAAGAGCACGGGTGGGAGCGCCTGGCTACCGGCCACAACTTAAACGACTCCGTAGAGACGGCCCTCTTTCATTGGGCGCGAGGAACAGGGCTTAGCGGGATGGCGGGCATACCCCTGCGCAACGGCCGCATCGTTCGGCCCTTACTTTTCGCTACCCGCGCCGAGATAACGGCTTATGCGCACACCCACAACCTGCGGTGGCGAGAAGACAGCAGCAACGCAGACCTCAAGTACACGCGCAACGCCCTGCGAAACAAAGTTTTACCGGAACTGGAGGGCCTTTTTCCCGATTTCATACGACAGGCGGGCAATACGTTGAACCGCCTGCGAGCAGCAGATGCCAACGCACAACATCTGCTGCGGCAGTTGTTGGAGCCCTCAAGCCAAGAAGGAGTGCTGTCACTTTCCATAGAGAGAATAACCGCCTTGCCGGCTCCGGTGGATGCGCTCTTCGACCTACTTCAGCCTTACGGGTTTACTCCCGAGCAAACGCAACAGATGATGCAAGGCCGACAAGCAGTAGGCACCGAATGGCGCTCCGAAGCCGGCTATCGAATAGTAGTAGGTCGCGGGCAGTGGCTTCTGACCCGCCAAGCAGCTGCGCAGGAGGTGTTGCACATCCACGCCGACGACTTGATGGTGCGCTTGCCCGATGGAAGCCGGTTTTTCATCACTCCTGCTGCTCCGGAAAACATAGACTCAGACGATCCTTTCTCCGCAGTAGTGGACGCGGAATTGTTGCGCTTTCCCCTACTTTTACGCCGTTGGCGGCCCGGCGACGTATTTCAGCCGCTGGGCATGGGCGGCAAGCACCAAAAGCTGCAAGATTTTTTTATCAATCAGAAGCTATCCGTCCTAGACAAGGAGCGCGTCTGGCTGCTGGAAAACGGCGATGAGCGCATCATCTGGGTAGTAGGCATGCGGCTGGCCGAGCCCTTTAAGGCGACGAATAAAACCTTTAAACTACTGAAATTTAGTTGGATAAAGCGTTGACGGCAGATGCTCGACCACTTATCCGCCAATGGGTTTCCATGGCCTATTGGAGCGGGCGCATATTGCTGTACTGGCTGTTGTTTTTCGCCTTCTTCCGCCTGTGGTTTGTTGCGTGGATGCACAAAGAAGCACGGGGCGAGTGGCCTTGGGAGGCTTTTTGGCACGCCTTGCCCTTAGACCTCAGTGCAGCAGCCTACCTTACCTTACCGGCCGTCTTGTTGACCTGCGCCGGCAGTATCAGGGGAAAAAAGGGATATTACCGGGCGGAGAGGGCTTTCAGAGTGCTGTACTTCTTGCTCATTGTGCTGGCTCTGATAGTTTACGGAGCCAACGTATTTCTCTACGAAGAGTGGCAAACACCTATTAACAGCCGAGCTTATGCGCATTTTCGCATTCCCGGCGCCATGCTCTCTTCTATGTCCACGGCCTTCAAAGTGGGAGCGGGAGCTCTCCTGTTTATTCTGACATGGATGTGGTGGAGACTTTTTAGGCAGTTGGTCGGTCGTATGATTTTAGCTCCGCCTCAAAGACCGACCTCGATAGGGGGCGCCTTGTTGCTGTGCGCAGGGCTATTCCTGCTTATGCGCGGGGGATTTGGGCGCCTGCCCATTAATGAAAGCAGCGTTTGCTACTCTTCCGACGGTTTTAAGAACGATGCCGCCATCAATGCCGGATGGTATTTCGTGCACAGCCTGATAGAGACCAATCGCGCGGTTAACCGGTATGTGGCAGGCGATGCAGAAGCGGCGCGGCAGGCGGTAGCTGACCTGTTGCCTGAGGCACCTCGACAGGAGGCTCCTGTGGGGTGGCTCGACGGCAGTATCCAGCGGCGCCGGCCGAATGTGGTGCTCATCCTATTGGAAAGCATGACCGCCCAGGTAATTGCGGAGTTGGGAGGTGCGCCGGGCGTTTGTCCGAACTTTAGCCGGCTGGCACAGGAGGGTATCCTCTTTGAACACTGTTACGGAAGTGGTTACCGCACCGACCAAGGGTTGGTGTCGGTGTTGTCGGGTTTTCCGGCCTTACCCGACCATTCGGTGGTCTTCCTTCCGTCAAAGGCGCAAAAGCTGCCCACGTTGACCCGGTCGCTGCGACAAGTGGGTTACTCTACGGCCTTCCTGTACGGAGGGGAGCTGGCATTTGCCAACATGGGTTGGTGGCTTCGCCACCAGGGGTTTGAGCATGTTCTCTCCGTAAGGGATTTTGAGGCCGAAGATGTGACACAGCTGTGGGGCGTTGATGACGGGCGCCTGTTCAAGCGTGGGCTCGAGGAGCTGGGGCGGCTGCCCGAACCGTTTTTTGCCGCGCTGCTGACCCTCAGCCTGCACGCGCCTTATGATGTTCCCGGCCAACAGTACCGGCCGGGGAGCACGGACCGAGAAAAATTTCTTCGCTGCGCCGCCTTTGCAGATGCCGCTCTGGGCTACTTCTTCGAGGAGGCTGCCCGCCAACCTTGGTATGCAAATACGCTTTTCATCTTGGTGGCCGACCACGGGCACCCGCTGCCCGGACGCGTGTCCATGAAATGGCCGCGCTCTCGCCACGTCCCCTTGCTCTTTTTCGGACCCCCTATTGCTCCGCCCTGGCGCGGCCGTTGTGTAAATGTTACGGGTAATCACCACGACCTACCGGCGACGCTGTTGCGTGAGCTGGGACTAGACCGACGGTCCTTCCGCTGGAGCCGAGACCTGTTTAGCTCGGTCGGTCGGTCGTTCGCCTATTATTCTAACGAAAGCGGGCTGGGCTGGGTGACGCCCGCCGGCAACGGTTTTTTTGACTTCAAAACTCGGCGTTGGTCGCACGCCTCTTACCCACCGCTCGCGGAGCAGGAGCGTCTTCAAGCACGCGCCTATTTGCAAGTGCTTTACGACGACTTTTTAGGGCTTTGAGGAAGTACTTTTTCCGGATGGGCGCGCACGAAAGCCTTCCAGCTGCCGCTGCGCGTGGCGCCTGCGTCCACCCCTTGGCGTTGAAACCAATGGCAAATGGCTACGGCCAAAGCATCGGTAGCGTCGAGATGGTTTTCCTCGAAGGTGCGGTGCAGGATGCTGCCCAGCATGCCGGCCACCTGTTGCTTGGAAGCGTTGCCGTTGCCGGTGATAGCACGCTTGACTCTCTTAGGCAAGTACTCTGCAATAGCAAGGCCGTTCACCATGCCGGCAGCAATGGCTACGCCCTGTGCCCGCCCGAGCTTGAGCATAGACTGCACGTTTTTGCCGTGAAAAGGCGCCTCAATGGCCAACTCCGCCGGCCGATATTGGCGGATTAAGTCCTGTACTTGCTCGAAAATATAGCGCAACTTGACGGTGTGCTCATCACCCACGTGGGCAAAGGTGACCACGCCTATTTCCAACACTTCAATCCGCGTCTTGTCCGCCTCGATAAGGGCGAAGCCGAGGACGTTGGTGCCAGGGTCAATGCCTAAAATACGCATGGGCGCAGCTGTTTTTCGGACGGATGAGCATTTATCTGCCCAAAGGTAGGCTCTCTTGAGGGGAAAACAGATTTTTGCCGCCGTAGCCGGTATTTACCGCGGCAATAATTGCAGTCTTCCTACTTTCGCTGCGCCAAATTTTACTCAAACGTACAAAAACGGCTTATGGAAATCGTAGGCGTGCTGGGAGCAGGAGCGATGGGAAGCGGTATTGCGCAAGTGGCGGCTGCAAACGGGCACAGGGTAATCGTTTGTGATAATCTCAGCCCGGTACTCAAGAAATCGTCGAAGAACTTGAAGGCCACCCTACAGGAATTGGTAGCAAAGGGCAAGACAACCCACGAAGAGGCGGAGGCGCTACAGAGCCGCATCACCTATTCGGACCACATGAGCGAGTTTCGCGACTGTTCCATTGTCATAGAAGCGATTACAGAGGATTTGGAAGCTAAGCAGATTGCCTTTAAGAGTCTGGAGGCTATGGTTGCGCCCGATACCCTTTTGGCCAGCAATACCTCTTCGCTGTCTATATCCGCCATCGGAGCCTCGCTACAGCACCCGGAGCGTACCCTGGGAATTCACTTTTTCAATCCGGCTCCGGTGATGCGGCTGGTGGAAATCATCCCTGCCCTGCAGACCGACCCTCAAAACGTGGAGCGCGCGCGGGCACTGATTAACCGCTGGGGCAAAACGACGGTGCTAGCTAAGGACACCCCGGGCTTTATCGTCAACCGCGTGGCCCGCCCTTACTACGGAGAGGCCTTGCGCATCTTGGACGAAGGCATCGCCGACGCCCCCACCATTGACTGGGCCATGCGCACCTTCGGAGGCTTCCGCATGGGCCCCTTTGAACTCATGGACTTCATCGGCAACGATATCAACTACACCGTTACGGAAACGGTTTTTCGCTCTTTCTACTACGACCCGCGCTACAAGCCCTCCTTTACTCAGAAGCGGCTGGTAGATGCGCACTACTTAGGCCGAAAGACGGGGCGTGGCTTTTACGATTATCGAGAGGGAGCAACCCGACCGGAGCCTCGGCAAGATGAGTTGCTGGGCAAACAGATTTTTACCCGCATCTTGTGCATGCTCATCAACGAGGCGGCAGACGCCTTCTACTTGCAAATAGCCACCCGCGACGATATCGACCTGGCTATGACTCACGGGATGAATTATCCCAAAGGGCTATTGGCCTGGGCAGATGAGATCGGCATTCCCAACATTGTAGAGCACTTAGACTGGCTGCATGCCGAGTATTGCGAAGACCGCTACCGCTGCTGCCGATTGCTGCGCATCATGGCACGCGAGAGACGCACCTTCTATTGAGGTCATCTATGGCACTGACACCGGAGGAGATTTTTCACCGCATGTTCGATAACGACCCCTTCAGCCGGTGGATGGGGATGGAATTAGTCTCCATTGGTGCGGGCAGTTGCACCCTTCGCATGGTGGTGCGGCCGGAAATGACCAATGGGTTTGGAGTGGCTCACGGAGGCATAGCCTTCTCGCTGGCCGATAGCGCTTTTGCCTTCGCCTGTAATTCGCACGGACGCCATGCCGTGTCCGTTCACTGCAGCATTGAGCACGTGGCGCCAGTGCGGGCGGGAGAAGAATTGCTGGCCATAGCTACTGAGGATAGTGTAAGTTATCACCTCTCACAGTATTCCATCCGCGTCCAGCGGCCGGATGGCACACCGGTTGCTTTCTTTCGGGGTATTGCTTACCGCAAGTCGCGTGAATGGGAATAGATGCCGTCCCAGCAGGCCGAGGTAAGTAACAAACAGCTGCCATCCGTTTATTTCTCGTCGCCCCCTTACTCCGTTTTACCGCCTGTGGTTCTATCCTTTCCCCGCTCGAGTAGTTTATGCGGGGATGTACGTCGTCTTTCCACAGACCAATCTTTTTCGGCATGAGAAAAGGACTTATCCGGGGGCTTCTTTTACAGGGCTATTTCGCCTCCTCGTGGGCTTGCCTGAGTGCACAACCGCTGATAGAGGCTCAACCTTTGCCGCCCTCCTGCTTTGGAGCGGAAGACGGCGGATGGGTCCTTCGCGTTCGGAAAGGCGAGCTGCCCATAACCTTTACCTGGGCCCACTTGGAGAGCGGCGCCGGAGGCGGCGGCGCGATAACGGGGGATACTTACCACCTCGGCCAACTGCGTGCCGGAGAGTACCGCTTCTATTTCGAGGCGGCGGATGGTCGCGCCGATAGTATGACAGCAGTCTTGCCGGAGCCCGCTCTCTTGATAGGACGGCTTTTTCTATTCGAGCCGCCCGATGCCTGTGCCTATCCAGGGTGGGTCAGAGGGTTCTTTCTGGTAAGTGGCGGTACAGAGCCGTATACCTATCGCTGGTCAGACGGTAGCACTGCGGCCCGAGTGGACACTATGCGGTCTGGACTGTGGTCGGTGACGGTCGAGGACGCTCGAGGCTGCCGAGTAAAAGTAGACACGGCGTTGTCCCTGCCGGTTCCCCTGTCTGTGGATGTAGAGGTGTTGGGAGAAAGCTGTTCCGGCCGACGAGACGGGCGCATACGTGTGTATAATGCGAATGGAGGGATCCCACCCTATCTTTTTTCGCTCAACGACGGCCCTGCAACAGATCAAGAGGCATGGGAGGCTCTGGAGTCGGGGCTTCACACCTTGCGGGTAGAAGATGCGGCAGGCTGTTCGCTTCAGATGGTGACCATTGTACCGGCCGGACTGCCTTTCGATTTAGATGTCGGCCCGGATACGGTGCTCTTTGCCGGCGACACCCTGCGTCGGCCGGTGAAATCCAGCTTGCCGTTGGTCGGCTGGCGTTGGGAGCCATCCGCGGGGGTACTCTCCCTTGGGCCTTCAACTGCGGTGCTGGCGCCTCCTTTCAGCACGGCATACCGGCTGACGGCCGTCAGTGAGGAGGGATGTGTGGCTACAGCAGTGCTCCGCCTTTCGGTAAAGCACCGGTTAAACCTTTACGCGCCCAACGCCTTCGGGCCGTTGAGCGAGGCTCCCGACAATCGCGTCTTTACCTTGTACGGAGAGGAGGGCATTGAGGAGGTAGTAGTTTTGCAGATTTTCGACCGGCAAGGGCAGCTGTGTTTTGAAAACCGCCATTTCCCGCCCAACAGCCCATCGGCCGGCTGGGACGGCACCATACGAGGGCAGGCAGCCTCCGCGGGCGTGTACACCTGGCGAGCAGTAGTGCGCTACAGGAATGGAGTGGAGGAGCTTCACCGCGGCGACGTTACCTTGGTGCGATAAAGCACCCGGCCTATCCGCCGCGCTCAAAGAATAGTGCTGCGAGTAGCGTCTAAGATGCGGCGGCATTCGGCAGCGTCAGGGCCTTGGGCGTAAATGCGCAACACAGGCTCGGTTCCGCTGGCGCGAATCATGACCCATTTTTCGTCGCCTAAGTGAAATTTCCAACCGTCGAGGTCTTCGACGGCTTGCACCGCATAGGGGCCGAAGCGCACATACTGGCGTGCGCGACAGGCGGCAATTACGGCGCTTTTCTGGGCCTCTGTGATGTGTAGGTCGTCTCGGTCGAAAGCAAAGGCACCGACGATATCGTACACCTCTTGAACGAGCCCCTTAATGGTTTTGCCCGTTCGGGCCATGAATTCCAAGACGAGCAACCCCATCCAGATGCCGTCGCGCTCGGGGATATGGCCTTTGACGGCCAATCCGCCGGATTCTTCGCCACCCACCAAGACATCCTCTCGCGTCATGATTTCGGCGATGTATTTAAAGCCTACCGGCGTGATGGCATGAGGTAAGCCGAAATGCTCGGCCATTTTGCGCAGCTTGTCGGTTACGGAGAAAGTGAAGACCACCTTGCCGCTCATTCCCTTGTAGCGATGCAGGTAGAGCAGTAAGATCAGCAACAGGTGATGACTATCTACGAACTGGCCGTCTTCGTCGTACATACCGATGCGGTCGGCGTCGCCGTCGTTGGCGAGGCCGACCGTGATCTTGGGGTTTTTGCGCACGCACTCGCTCAGGGCCTGCAGGTTGCGATGGATAGGCTCGGGCGCTTGCCCGTACATGCCCGGATTCCAGTCGCAGCGCAAAAAGACGGAACGGGGTAGCAATTTGCGCACGATGTTTTGCCCGGCGCCATACATGGCGTCATACGCCAGCCGGCCGGCACGGGCCTTGATGGCCTTTAGGTCGAAATGCTGGCGCACGTGGCGCAGGTACATGGCCTCCAAATCGACATCGAGGTAGTGCTGCTTTTGCCGCAATTCATCCACCGTAGGTAGGTCACCGAGGGTACAGCTTTCGGGCACCAGGGCTTCGACGGCGGCTACCTCGGCAGGGATGAGGGGGCCGCCAAAGGCTGCTTTGAGCTTAAACCCGTTGTAAGCAGGCGGGTTGTGGCTGGCTGTGATGACAATACCCAGGTCACTTTTCGTCTTTACCACACCTAGCGAAACCATAGGCGTAGAAACGAAGCCGGTGCCGACGTGGCAAGTAATGCCGTAAGCACCGAGAACGCGGGCCGTGGTCTGAGCGAAAAGCAGCCCGCCAAAACGGCAGTCGTATCCGACCACAGCGCGCTTCATGCGGCGTTCCTTCATGTAGCGGGCCGTAGCTTCGGCCACGCGCTTGACGTTGTCCACCGTATAATCGTCTGCGATGATGGCGCGCCAACCATCGGTGCCAAATTGAATCGGTACAGCCATGGGCAAAAGAGTATATTTGTGTCTGAACGGCAAAGGCGCCCGCTTGGCCTGCAGGTGAAGAAGGCCTACGCTGCAGCCGGCGGCAAAAATATTGTTAGCGTCTTTACTTTAGCTGGAGAAAAACTAAGGCCTTCTCTTTTAAAAAGATTTTCCTTTCATGAGTCGTCTCCTGCTCCTTTGCCACCTCTTGTGCGCGTTATGGTTGCGCACTCACGCGCAAAACGTAATCGTCTACCACCAGCCGCAGTACGCAGTGGATACGGTCTTCCCGTACAACATTCCTCTTTTAGACATCGACAGCACCCGAGAATTCAATTCCAAAGAGGTGTTGGCACCCGCGGAGAAAGGTGGGGAGCAACCTATCGTGCTGGCTTTTTGGCTGACCACCTGCATGCCCTGCCACCGGGAGCTCGCTACTTATGCAGAGCACTACACGGCCTGGAAACAACAAGCCAACTTTCGCCTATTGGCCATTTCAATCGATTTTCCTCACCGCTTTCGCGACATCGCCCGCATTACCCGAGAGAAGCAGTTCCCTTTTGAAGTCTACTGGGACGTACATCGCCTCTTTCGCTCGGTGATGCCGGGCGGATTGAACGGCCTTCCACAAGTATTTATCTTCGATAAAAAGGGCCAGTTGGCCTACTACCACAAAGGCTTCCAGCCGGGCGACGAGCAGGTGCTGTTCGAGAGGATTTTAGCCTTACAGTAGTTTTCAACTTTGTGCGGATAAAAGGCCTCGTTGTCGTTCGTGCAACTCTGCAGCGGTTGCCTTGTCTTTTGTTGGAGCAACCGCACCATGAATACCAATCACACGCATCAAGACCTCATCGAGCGCTGCAAGCGAGGGCACCGGAGCGCCCAATTCGAGCTGTATGGGCTCTACTCAAGAGCCGTGTACAATACCCTGCTGCGCATGGTGCGCCATGCACACGACGCCGAAGATCTGTTACAAAGCACTTTTATAGAGGTATTCACCAAAATAGACACCTTTCGCCACGAAAGCAGCTTGGGCGCGTGGATAAAGCGCATCGCCATTAATAAGGCCATCAATTTCCTCAAAAGCCGCCGGGTAGTTTTTCACGATATAGATAAGCAAGGAGAGGTGCCCGAAAAGGCCGATGAGGACGGCTCTTTGGCATTGACCGTTGAGCGCGTCAATCACGCCATACGCGAGTTGCCCGACGGGTACCGGATGGTCTTTACTCTTTATGCCCTGGAGGGCTACGACCACGAAGAAATCGGCGAAATACTCGGCATTAGCCCGGCTACCTCGAAATCGCAATACAGCCGGGCGAAAGCCCGCTTACGCGAACTGCTCAAAACGAACGGTCATGAGGAAGGACGAACACATGGAGCACTTCATTAGGCAACAACGCGATGCTTTCGACAATGCGCCTGCTCCGCCTCAGGTGTGGGAGGCAATAAGCCGACAGCTCGACCGCTGGGATGCAGTAGCACGCGAAGAGCATTTTATCGCACTTCACCGGCCTTTGCTCGATACGGAAGTGCCCCGCGCGTGTGTCTGGACGCGGCTGCAGGTACCGGCTCCCGTCGAGGATGTTGAAACCTTCATTCAACAGCATCGCAGCGCATTTGACGGGCAACGCCCTCACCCTCGAGTGTGGGCGGGCATAGCGCAACGCCTGCCTAAAAGCGGTGCGAAACGCTTGTTCGACACGCCTTGGGTACGCGCAGCCGCCGCTGCAGCCTTACTCCTGATGAGCATGGGTACAGGCCTGTGGCTGGGCATTGAACACCGGCAACGGCTCCTTACGCCACGGAGCTTGAGTGATATATCTTCTGAATACGCAGAACTGGAGCAATACTTCCAGCGGGAAATTCAGTATAGGAAAAACCGCCTCGCTCAAGTAACCGCCTACAGCAGCCCGGCGACGGTACTCGAAGATCTGCGCCAAATAGACCTGGCCATGGCCGAACTGCAGGCCGAGCTGGCTCAAGTACCGCCGGCAAAAAGGGAACCCATCGTGCAGGCCATGATCGAAAATTACAAGACGCGCCTGGCCATCCTGGAACGCGTGCTGGAATATTTGGAAGGGCAAAACAACCAAACGACTCACTCTCCGCCCTATGACGACACAGAGATATAGTCGCTTCCTCTTTGCTCTTGTCCTCAACTTGTCGAGCATATCGGCTCTTCTCGTGCCGGCAGCGAGCCTCTCGGCTCAAGAGTTTTCAAAAAAAATCGTCCGCGAGTTCTCCATTTCTCCTACCGGTACGACGGCCGTATACAACAAGTACGGCGACATAAAGGTCCACACCTGGGCCAATAAATTGGTCAAGATGGACATTACCCTGTTGGTAAAAGCAGCCGACTCGCGCGCTGCAGAACGCCTCTTTGAGCGCATTAAAATCAACTTTCTCCATACGCCCGACTACGTCAAAGCCGAAACCGTAGTGGAAAGTGCGCCGTACTTGGGCGTGTTCCTATTCGACTCCGGCATGCCGGATTACAAGATTCATTACGAGGTGTGGCTGCCGGCAGAAAACCGCTTAGACGTAAAAAACCGCTACGGCGATATCCATGTCTCGCACCTGAAAGGCAGGCTCCTGGCAGAGCTGCGCTACGGCAGCCTCTACGGCGAAGACCTCGGCGGCGATGCCGACCTCTCGATTGGTTATGGGAAAGCTGCGCTCTCCCAGATACGCAACCTTACCGGTTATGTGAGCTACTCCGATTTGCTCACTAAACGCGCTGTAGAAGTCGATATGGATACCCGCTACTCCGACATTCGCATCCTTCAAGCAAGCCAGGTGCGCATCATCTCCAAGTACGACAAACTGCGCTTCGACTCCGTAGAGGATTTGCGCATCCAGACGCGCTACAGCAAACTGAAGGCGCGCCAAGTAGGTTCACTATCTCTTTCGGCACAATACACCGATATCCATCTCGAACGCCTCTACCGCGCTCTCGACGCAGACCTCAGCCATGGCAAAATCGCCCTCGACGCCTTGGGGCGCCACTTTTCTGAAGCCCGCATACAAGGAAAGTACACCGACGTGAACATAACCACCGAACCCGGGACGGCCTTCCGCCTCGATGCCCAGGGTAAATACACCGCCATGCGCGCCAAAAACTTGTCGGCGTATTCTCGCACAGAGACGCCTGGTGGTCAAATAAAGCTATCGGGCTTTCACGGCGATGCCCAGGCGCCGCGCATCATCACCACTCGCCTTCAGTACGGCGATTTTCTGATAAAATAAGTGCCGGTTTTTCTCTTCGTGCCACCGTTTAAAAAATAAATTGGCCGGTGCTTCAGAGCCTTAGCGGAGTGAAGCTTATCTTTAAAAACTAAAGGCGTCTACCGCTACAGGGATGCATAAAGATGCGGCAGGCGATAACTTCCACAAACCAAGCACACTCCATGGCGAAGAAGAGACTACTGCTGCTGTCGATTGCCGCGGCGCTTGTCGCCCGTCTCTACGGGCAAGCCACGCCTGAGGTACATCTCCGAGTACTTTCTCACACCACCTCTCAGATGGTACTGCAAATGGAGTTATCGGCCATCCGCCAAATGCGCGTGAGCACCCCGCGAGGAGAGGCGGTGATTCCGTATTTCTCTGGAGGCACTCCCTTACTGCGCGCCGGAGCACCCGATGTGCCCAAGTTAGCGGCCGCAGTGCCGTTGCTCCCTCGGGGACAGTGGCGCCTCGAAGTACTGGGAGGCGATTACGAAGAAACGCCCGACGTAGAAGTGGCGCCTTCCAAGGGCAACCTCTTTCGCAACCGCCGTCCTTCGACCGTGCCGTTCGAGTACGGCGAGGTGTACCGAGGAGACACCTTTTTTCCCGGCGCCTTGGCCGAACTGCAGCGGCCCTTCCTGTTTCGACAAACGCGAGGACAAGCGCTGTGGCTCTATCCGGTGCAATACAACCCCGTGCGCAAAGTGCTGCGCGTATACCACACCTTATTGCTCCGCTTAGTCTACGAGGACACGCCCGCTGCCAATGAGCCAGACATGCTCGAAAGGCCTACTGCCAAGAGCACCGTCTTTTCTCAATTGCATCGGCGGCTTTTCCTATCGGAGGCACCACTCCTTGCGGAAGAGCGCAGCGGCTCCGATGAGCCGGAGCGAATGCTCGTCCTCGCTCCGCTCGCCTTTCAAAAAGAAATCGAGCCGCTCATCCGCTGGAAGCAGCAGAGCGGCCTGGAAGTGGATTTTTTTTCAATAGAGGAAATCGGTTCAAACAAAGCCGACGCCATTTACTCCTTTGTGCGGCAGTACTATTACCGGCACGGTATGAGCTACCTGCTGTTGATAGGCGATGACGAGGCCATAAACCCCATAACCCTTCCCGTCGAAGGCGACGACCGGCGTTATGCTTGCGATAACTGCTTCGGCTATCTCAGCGGAAACGACCACTTTCCCGAAGTGTTGGTCGGGCGCCTGCATGCGGCTACTCCTCAGGAGGCGCGCCTTATGGTAAAGCGCATTTTATCATACGAAAAAACGCCCCTGCTCGACCTTCAGGCGGACTGGTTCTCCACCGGCATGGCCGCCGCCTCAGACGAAGGTGCGGGATACGGCGACGACGGACAGGCCGACTGGGAGCACGCCAACGAATGGAAGGCGAAGCATTTGGCCGACGGCTATACCTGGTACTGGGAATTTTACGACGGCTCTAAGGGCCCTTATTCGCCTACACCTAACCACCCTAGCGCCGATAAGGACGGAGAGCCGTTGCCATACGACCTGGCCAAGGCCATCGGCCAGCGCGGCGTATCGCTGTTTAATTACACCGGCCACGGCTGGGAGCAAGGGCTGAGCACCGGTAACTTCAACAACCAGGTAGTACGCCAACTGAAAAACCCGGGGCGTTATCCCATCCTCATTGCCGTGGGATGTAGCCCGGGCGACTTCACCGGCGACGTAGAGTGCTTGGGCGAAGCATGGCAACGCGCCGGAGATTACGCAGCCGAAGAACCCTGGGGAGGTATTGCCGGCTTCTTTTCCAGTGTGCTGCAAAGCTGGGCCCCACCCATGGAGGCACAAGACGCCATGAACCAATACCTAATAGACGCCGACGGAACAACCCTGTTTCCTACCGTGGGTGCCATGGCTGCCTTCGGCCACGCTTCGATGATAGCCGCCTACGGAGAAGATGGAGAAGAAATGGCAGACTTTTGGAATGCCTTTGCCGACCCTTCTACCGTGCCCCGCACTCGTTTTCCTCAGCTTATAATAGCTCAGCATGCCGATACTCTCGACCTCGGCGCCACGACACTGACCCTCAGTTGCCCGGTAGAGGGGGCCTTAGTCGCCCTATATGGCCAGAAGCGCCTTTGGGCAGCCCGGCGCGTTAAGAACGGAACGGCAACCCTGTATTTTGACCCCATCGCAACGGTAGAGCCCTTGACGCTCACGCTGACGCAGTTTAACTACTTGCCCTACCAAAAAGAAATAGGTGTTCGACCGCCTGCGCACCCTTACGTCATTGCGCGCTCTTTGGCGGTCACCGACAGTATGGGCGGAAACGCGAATGGGCGCTTGGAGTACGGCGAATTCGGTGTGTTGCGCACCGTGCTTGAAAACATCGGCTCGGGCACCTCCGACCCGCTCCTCGTCCGGGTAAAAGCCGAAGAGCCCCTTCTCTATTGGGTAGATACGGTAAGCACATTACCGGCTCTTTCTGCGGGAGAATCGGTGACGCTGTACTTCCGCTTTTCGGTGCGCAGCGATGTGCCTCACGGCGCTCGAGTGAACTTCATCCTGACCCTCGGCGATACCTTGCCCAATGCGCCGGTGTATAAGACGCTCGCCTACTTGCATGCGCCTAAAGTAGAGGTAGTAGATTGGTCTTTAGAGGGCATAGCCGGTCCCAGGACGCGCCGATTAGAGGGTGGTGAAGTGGGTCGTCTGTACCTCCACTTGCGCAACAATGGCGGAGCAACCTCTCCGCCGGGCACCGTAGACTGGGTTACTTCGCATTCGCACGTAAGCATCAGCTCGCCCATGGCGATAGGGGCACTACCGGCAGGAGGCGCCGTTAGCGCCACTTTTGACGTCGCGGTATCTCCTCAGGTGCCGCCCTCCACCTGGATATTTCCTGAAGTGGCGCTGACCACAGGCACCTACACTCATCGGGCTCCGATAGGTCCGTTCGTCCTCAGGCCAATATTGGAGACCTTCGAGAGCGGCACCCTGCAGCAGTTCCCTTGGCAACGCTCCGGCCATCGCCTGTGGCAAATCAGCACCACATCTCCTTACGAGGGCATTTACAACCTTCAAGCCGGTGGGCACGCCGCCCGCCAGCGGTCCGTCCTCTCGTTGCCTCTCGAAACAAGCACCCCGGGATGGGTGGGCTTCGCTTTCCGAATAGCAACGCCTAACCCAGACGACTCCCTGCTGGTCTTCTTAAACGATACTCGCATCGCCGCTTGGTGGGGCCCCCAGCACAACACTTGGAAGGAAGTGCTGCTGCCTATACCCGTTGCCGGCTCCCACCTCCTGCGGTGGGTTTTCCAAAAAGGCGATGACCCCGGTACCGCCTCAGCCCAGGCTTACTTGGACGAAATCATCTTACCCGCACATTCCGGCGCGGTCGCCGCATCAGAGCCGGAAAGCGAAAGACTGCGCCCAACCCTATGCTTGTGGCCCAATCCCACCGGCGACGAACTCTGGGTGCAAACACCTGCTGCATGGGTGGGTGAAACCGTTCATCTGCAAGTACGAGATGCTTTAGGGCGATTAGTCCATACGGCACTTATGCCTGCGGCAACAGAGCAGCTTTCCCTGCGCGTAGGGCATTTAGCTGCCGGCATCTACGAAGTCCGGCTGCACCATTCCAACAGAGAAGTCGCAGGGCGTTTTGTGAAAAACTAACCCGAGACCGCCTCTTGCGGTCGATCGGCAGGCGTCTCGCAAGCCGAGACGGGCAGCTCTACGTAGAAGTCCGTGCCTTCGCCCAGGCGCGTTTCAAAATAAATATTGCCGTCGTGTGCCTCGATGATGCGCTTGCAGATGGCGAGCCCCAGACCACTGCCCGAGCTCTTTGTGGTAAAATTAGGCTCAAAAACACGCCCCTGAATCTCCGGAGGAATACCGCCGCCGTTATCTCGGATGCACACCACCGAATACTCTCCCTGTCGCGTTAAAGAGAGCGCAATGCGGCCCTTCCGCTCAGAGGGAATGGCCTGAATAGCATTGATAATTAGATTATTAAACACCCGGATGAGGTGATTCTTGTCTCCTCGGATGTGGAGGCGCTCCTCGGGCAAGGCGATGCTCATTTCCACGTTTCGATCTTCGGTAAACAGGTCATATACGCTCTCGACCACGTCGTTGAGCACGATATCTTGTTTATGGCGGATATCCAGATTGGCAAACAACGAAAACTCGGTGGCAATTTGGGCCAGAGAATCGATCTGCTCGATGAGCCGAGCAATGGCTTTCTTGAGATAAGCCGCTGCTTGCTCGGGATTAGAGGAGAGGCGCTCCAACTGCTGCATGGAGAGCTTAATTGTCGTCAGCGGGTTTTTAATATCGTGGGCTACCTGCCGGGCCATTTCCCGCCAAGCGCTCTCGCGTTCCAGGCGAATGAGTTTTGCCTTAGACTCCTCGAGTTTATCCACCATTCGGTTGTATTCTTCTATAAGCGCACTGATCTCCTCTCCGGCAGAGGCTGTGTATTCCAGCGGCTCGTTTTTGTCTTCCAATTTGAGGCGCTGTATTTTGTCGGAAATCAGTTTGAGTGGGCCGATGATGGAGTTGGATAAGGTGTAGGAGACGCCGTAGGCGATGAACATGAGAAAGACGTATACGCTGGCCAGCAGGCCGATAAAATCCGATACTTCAGGGCCCAATCTTCGCTCGGACAAATAGTAGGGCACGCCCAGAAAACCGAGTAATCGATGTTGGTTATTGCGCACCGGCAGATATCGGTTGGTATAAGTGGCCTTTCCAACAGATTCGGACACCATGGCTTCCGGCTCTAAATCTGCGCTCAAGCGCACGAGAGCATCGGTGCTCATACGGGCGGGCAGCACACCCAGGTGTACCAAGGGCTGCTGAGTAGAAAAGAGCAAGTGACCCTGAGGGGAGAAGAAGTTGACATCCGTGGTCAAGCTGGCGGCTTGAGGTGCGAGCAATTGAGGAATACGCTGTGCCAGGGTATCTATATGCGGGGGCGTGTCACTCATCTCGATGCGCAGATATGTCAGCAGCGCCTCTGCCCGGCGGTCTAGGTCGCTTCGCTCGCGCTTGCGCGCCTGCTCGGCAAAATACGCGTACGTCAGGGCGACCACACCGGCAAAGCCCGCTCCGATGAGCGCAAAGGTTCGATAATGGATGCGCTTCGACAAGGAGCCCTGTCCGGCAAAACTCAGCTGATAGTGCGCCGGCAAGAAGGCCAACCACGTATTCATGAAGGCAACGCCCACGATAATGAGCAAGCACAGAGCAAACAGCACGGAGAACAAATAGATCGGCTTGCGCACATCACCGGCAGAACGCCCTACTGCCGCCGCGGCACTCCCATCTGCCGTGCTGTACACCGCATCTACTCGACGCGGTTGAGTGGAGACGCGCTCTTCTGCTTGTCCGCGCGGCAGGTTTTTGGAAAAGATGATGCGGCCGGCATTGCCTTGGTCAACGACCAATTGGCCACGCCGCTGAACAGCGTAATCATAGCTCAACAGCCGCTCCATGCCCTTAAAGGGCAACCGATAAAACAACTCCGAGTACACCCGCGTAGGCTGCGGATATACGTGGTCGAAGAAGTAGTACACCTCCGCCGGTTGCGTTGGGTCGTTCATGCGCAACATGCGGGTGCGCACCATGTATCGAAAGACACCCTTGTCTCCTACAACATAGCGGATATCGGTCGCCCCCGTTATAGGAATGCCCTTTTCCCAGCAGTTGTTTACTATCTCCTCGCGGTCCTTTACCTGGTCTTGCGGCAACACGGATCCATCCTTGTCGAAGGCGAAAACAGAGAGGCGATAGTTCTGAAAAAGATAACTAAAAACAAAGGTATGCTCGTAAGCACGCCGGCGTAAGTCGGCGGCCAGCGGCCGAAACGGCCAAGGCTTCAGCAGGTAATTTATGACGCTATCTTGGGCCAGCAACAGCGCTGCCCGTCGCAGCAACGGCTCCGCATGGGTGGCGTCGCGCCCGAGAGCCAAAGCCTCTGCATAAGCCAGGCGCGTCTGCCTATCTTTAGCGGTGTAAAAGGTATACAGCGCTCCAGCCGTCAACGCCGAAAACGCAATCAGCCACAGCGCCAGCCCTACCAATCGCTGAAAGTGTTTCGCTATTGCCCTTTGGAATAACGCCACGTAAACCACCGACAGCCCGACGAGCGCCAACGGCGATAATCCTATCTCCTCGGCCTTTATCGCCCCCCAAATCAACGCCACTGCCGCGCCTATGCCCAATGCAACTGCATACTGTCCCGGGCTGAGTCGGCATTGGTGTGCGGTGAAAATGAGGCGATGGTGCCATAAAAACAGGGCCAGCAAAACCGCCAACAAGCCGGCCAATGCCAAAAAAGAAAACCGGTCGAGGTTAAATAGGTTGTCAAAATCGAAGAAGATGCCCGAATCGAAAACCAACCGGCGGTACAGCCAAACTAAGCCTAACACACTGCCTATCACTACTCCGTACGCAAGCGCGCTCAACCCCATCCGAACCGGCACCGAAAGGCGTTCGGTTATTCCTTCTACTCGCGAAATGCGGTGAAAGAAGACCGAAAACCACAACAACAAGCACAGATGGAGAAACAAGTCACCTACCGTATGTGCTCCCACCATCGAATGCTCGAGTGGGCGGGCGAATACCGATATGTTCCACAGTACCTGTTGGGAAAGAAAAGCTGTAGTCGCGTTCAAGGCAATCAGCCCGACTAAGACAGCTCCCAAAAGAAGTGCTGCTTGACCGGACCTATTTTGGCGGTGCAACCTCAGCGCTACTTGCGACACACCGGCCAACAGGAGCACCAACAGCAAGAGTCCTGCTGCTAAAACTACTTTCTGGGCCCATGACGCCTGAATGCGGCCGGTTGCCGACAATCCGAACAGCGCTTTTCCACCCATCCGGACGGCCACACCCTCCGTAGCCGGCACAACTTTGACGCCGCTGGGAATGGAAAGTTCCAAGGGAAAGAAACGCTGCTCCGATATCCTCAGCTCTATAGGTACCCACACAGACAGGCGAACATCGGCCTCCCAGGGGCGGGAATACACGTAAAAACACCCCGCCGGCATGTGCACAGCACCGCGCCATTCCCCATCGCCAATGTGAGTACGCCGGTATTCAGCCGCCGGAAGAACTTTGTTATTTGAGGCAAACAATACAGAGTCCCCCTGATGAATCAGTACGGTATACGGTTGCTTGCTTTGCTCACTCAGCGAGCGACTCCACACTTCCGGCTCCTCCGGCAGGCGTCCTTGAGCCGCCCACTCCAAAGAGAGGCGCTCCCCTTCTACCCACTCTAAAGCAGATTGCTCCTGCCGAATAAGATATTCCTCTAAACGAGCAGCACACGCCTCCAGTAGCGCCGTATCTTTGTGGCCGGTATGAGCGGTATAAGCTATTGCAGCCAGAATGGCCCCGGCCAGAAGACGCAAGAGCGAATTTTTTGTCATAGCACGCGCGAAAAAAGAGGCGAGTCTAAAAAGCTAATGTCTCTCATCAAAAGCCGAGTAGGTCACCACTTTATTTTTTCTTGACGGTATGGCACAAGCGCCGCACAAAGGTAGGGGGAGCCGTCAGCTCAGAAGCCCTGCCAAAAATCGAAAAATCGTGCCAACCCACTGCGCGCGAGAAGCATCAGAAGGGTAGTGTTCGTTAGCCAACAAAAATATGCACTGCAAACCGCTCTGCCGCCTTTGCCCGAGAGGGCGGGGAGGAAAGTCCGGACAACACAGAGCACCGCACCACCTAACGGGTGGGGTCTCGGCAACGGCCGAGGCACAGAGAGGGTCACAGAAAATAACCGCCGCCGGCCTATGGCCGCGGTAAGGGTGAAAACGTGCGGTAAGAGCGCACGGCGCTCCGACGCAAGTCGGAGGGCGGATAAACCTTGCGGGTTGAAATGCCATGTATACCTTGCGCTTCGCTTCGGCGGAGGATGTGTGGCTCGCACATCGGCTCCGACAGGAGCCGGCAAGGGGGGTAGGCAGCGCAGAGCCGCGCCGTGAGGCGTCGGCCCAGATAAATGGCAGAGACTCGGCAACGAGGACAGAATCCGGCTTACAGGTTTGCAGTGCTTTTTTTGTTGATAAATCTCGGCTATTAAGATATCGCCTTTGGTTAGGGACTACCGAAAAATCAACGGCAACAAAAAGCGTTCTTCGCTCCTTCCTCCGGCAGAAGAGACCAAAAGCAGACACTCACCTCTCCTGTGTACAGAATAGTGTTGCTAAAAAAGCGGTTTTCCGGCCCCATCTTCGGTTACTCTTGCAAGGACGACCTTCCTCGCTTCCAATGCTAGTGCGTCCAGGTGCTGCTCCAGAAAGGCGGCCAGAGATCTTCGTCTTGCTTGTTCTGCTGCCGACGCGCCTCCTCCGCTTCTAATGCGCGCTGCGCCTTCGTCTTGTCGAAAATATCGCGCGGCAAGAAGTAATCTGCCTCCTCTGCCTGTGCAAACCACGACGGGCGGTGCTCGAGCTCCTCATCTTCCAGTTCTTCTTTAAACCAAAACGCGGCAAAGATGCCCGACAGGCTACCTAAGAGGTGACTTTCCCAAGAGATTCCCTCCTGGTCAGGCGAAATGCCCAAGAACATACCGCTGTAGAAAAGGAGCACCGCAAGCGCCAAGATGATGGAGCGAGCGCTACGCCGGAAGATGCCGTTCCAAAAGATAAACGCTACCAGCCCATACACTATGCCGCTGGCTCCGATGTGAATAACGGGCCGGGCGAACAGCCAGACGGCCAGCCCGGTCAAGAAGTAAATGAGCCAAAAGGCCCGCATGGCCACCCGCCGATAGAAATATAGCGTCAGGGCCGTCAGCACGAAGAGCGGCACGCTGTTCGATATAAGGTGCTCCCAGCTACCGTGCATTAGAGGAGCGGTTACTATCCCTCGTAACCACCACAGTCGGCGGGGGAGAATACCGTAGTCCCCCTGATCCACACCCGACAAACTCAGATAGATGTAGACAATCCACAAAAAAGCCACCAACCCCGCCGGAAAGCGCAGGCTTTCCAGTAAGTGCCGACCTGTAGGCGCTACCGCGTCGTTATCCGAAGCAAAGAACATAGGCGTTTATACAAGAAAAATCTTGCCTCAAACATCGATGTACTCGATTAGGTTGTACCGGCCGTTGGCAAAATATAATAAAATGGCAGGGCATCTGTTCGCTCGATCGAAGGATAACAGCGCATTAGAGAAGAGAACATCTGCTGTGCTCCTGAGTCGGTCCTTCACTCTCCTAAAGAAACCTAATGACAAGCGGCGGCAACGGACGAACAGGTCAAAAAACCGGTTCTATCCATTGCCTCCGCACCGTTCGGCTGCTCAAGTAGGTGTTTTATCTTTTGCGTTTTCACTGCATAAGCGTGACATCACCCTTGTACAGGATCGTCTCCCCGTCCACAAACTCTACCTCCGCGTAATACACGTACACTCCCGGCAACCCGCGACTGCCCCGAATCGT
>Ga0209101_1000979_pt1 | contig 22536 bp, 18 predicted proteins | sample ConPoolayeCmetaG_FD_185481 | JGI IMG/M metagenome (GOLD analysis project Ga0209101, IMG submission 185481) | Hot spring microbial mat communities from California, USA to study Microbial Dark Matter (Phase II) - Cone Pool mat layer C metaG... ...
TTTTACTCGGCCGCCGCCACGGGTTTTACTCGGCCGCCGCCACGGGCCGCCAGAGCGGAGCGCCCCGGGCGGATTCCGGGTTCCCGCCGGCAAGCAAGACGTGCAACTCGTGGCCTTGGAGAAACCGTCCCGTGGCCGAATCCCCGCTGGGCCACCAGGAAAAACGCCCCTGCGAAAGACGCTTCTGGCAAAGCCAAAAGCCCTGGCCATCATACACGAGAATCTTGATCGCGGTCGCCCTTCGGTTGCGAAAGACAAAGGCCCAGCCGTTCATCGGGTCCCGCTGGAGCCGCTGGCGGCAGATGGCCGCCAGACCGTCGATTCCCCGGCGGAAGTCGACCGGCTCGATCGCCACCAGGATCCGCAGCGAAGGGGTGGTCTGGAGCATCGCTCACCCTTTCCAGAGCATCTGGCCCAGCGAAACGGCCTGCGAGACGGCCTCGCCCTTCAAGTGGATGCGGAGCTTGCCGCCCTCCCGGCCCTCGGCCTCCAGAATACACTCCGACACGCGAGTGGACCCCAGCCAGGGAAACTCCACGAAACCGGGCGTCTTCTCCAAATCCCGGTCTTCACTGAGCGAGGGCAGTTGCTCGTTCAGCTTCGAAGTCCGGTCTTGGCCGAGCGAGCGTTGTTGCTCCTTGAGCTCCGCATCCCGGTCTTGACTGAGCGAGCGGACTTGCTCCCTCAGTTCCGAAGTCCGGTCTTGACTAAGCGAGCGTTGTTGCTGCTTGAGCTCCGCATCCCGGTCCTGGCCGAGCGAGCGGACTTGCTCCCTCAGTTCCGAAGTCCGGTCTTGACTGAGGCGGCGCATTTGCTCCTTCAACCTTGTGGCGTTCAGCCGCAGCTCTCGCGCGGTGGCGTACAGGCCATGAATCGAGGCGGCCTTGGCGGCCATCCGCCACAGACGGTCCGGAATCCGTCGGCCCCGCTTTGGACTTTGCGGCCAACGCTGGAAGCCATGCTTGGCCCGTGCCAGTTGTCCCGCTGCCTGCCGATCTCCCCTGGTCTTCGCGTGCATCGGTCGCCCTCCTCCGGAAAGCCTGAGACGGCAACCGACGAGTCTACACCAACTACCCCAACCGATTCACGCACGCTTGCCGAAAGGACACAGACGGGCATGCGCGTGCCGATTTACGAGAACATGACCGAGGAGTATATCCTCGAAGTGGCGGCGGCCATCCGCAAGGTGGCCAAATACTACGCGGCCTGATCGCGCCGGTCGGTTCGCTTCGTTCGCCGTCAAGGCAGCCCCACGCGCCGCCCGAACCGCGGAGGCGATGGTGGAGGTGGGGCTTTGCGCAACTGGCGATGTTCATGCGGTGGGGGGAATTGAAGATGGGCCGGCAGGAGTCGCTGTTGGAAGAACATGAAGACGTCACCCGCCGCTGGTTTCTCCAGCTCGGCGCGGCGTCCCACTTCCGGCCCAATTCCGGGGACAGTATGCCTAATTGTTGCACAAATGCGTATACTGTCCCCGGAATTATCCCCCGGGCGATCGAGGGATCGATCATTGATCGACCGTCCAGACGGGGCGGTGGCGCGGCAACTCCGCCTTGAAGTCGCCGAGGCTGCCCCAATGGGCCCGCTGGTTCAAATCCACCTCGGCCGAGACCACCGTGCCCCATTTTTCGGCCAAGGCGATCGTCCGCCCCGAGTGGTCCCAAACGGCGGTGAGCATCCAGTTGCTGGAGATGTCCTCGTAGGTGCTGCTGACCAGATACACGTGGTTCTCGACGGCGCGGGCCTTGGCGAGGTCTGGATTGCACCCCCAAACCGGCCAGGCGATGATCTCGGCGCCCCGGTTGGTCAACTGGCGGGCGACCTCGGGAAAGAATCCGTCGTAGCAGACCATCATGGCGACCTTGCCGAAGCGGGTCTGGAACACGGGGTACTCGTGGCCCGGGGCAACCCCGCTGGAAATCTCGTCGCGCGGCAGCGTGACCTTGCGATACTTGCCCGCCAGATTGCCGTCGGGACCAATGAGGGCAGCGGTATTGTAGATCAGGTGCCCCGACCGCTCGTACAGCCCGACCACAAGATACAGTTGATGCCTCTTGGCCAGTTGGCCAAAAAACTCGGTGGAAGGTCCTGGGACCGGCTCGGCCGCTTGCTCCACGCTCAGGCCGTTGCCGACGATCGTCACGCATTCGCCCAGGACCACCAGGTCGGCCTTCTGCCGGGCGGCTTCTTCGATCAGGGGGGCGAACTGGCGGCAGTTGTCGGCCGCGGTCTTGCCGCCGCGCGGACGGAAATGGACGGCGGCCAGACGGACTTTGCGTGGGGGCAGGGGCGCTGTTTGAACGAATTCCACGTCGCTCCACGCGATCTTCCCGCCCGGCGCCCAAAGCAAATGCAATTCCACCACCGCCTTGGCCGCCTTCGATGGCGCGCGATAGGTGTCGGAAACCTCGGTCCACCCGTTCGCGTCCGTGCCCTGGTCCATGGGGTGTTCGGCCTCGGCAGTGGCCTTGAAACCGCGCAGATAGCCGGTCACGACCGCCTCGTCGTAGGGGACTCGCTTGCCTTGGCCGTCGAGCCATTGGATCTTGACGACCGCGCTCCGCCGCGGCAGGGCCACGTTTTCGGTCTTCCGAACGGCATGGAAGCGGTAGGACCGGCCTCCTTCGACGGGAAACGTCTTGACCCAAGCTCCATGCAGTCCCTCGCGGGCGTCGGCCCGAATGACGAAAGCCGGACGGCCGTCGCGACCGCCTTGGTGTTCAAAGGCGAAATCAGGGCGTATCTCCTCGCGGGGCGAGGCCACGGTCCAGCCGTCCGGCGCGCCGGCCACTTTTCCCTCCCAACCCGCCATCCCGCGCGACGCCAGCAAGAGTGCCCCCACGAGGGCAAGCAAAACGAAACGAGCTACGCCAATGTCTTTCATCGCAATTCCCTTTCGATGCCCCAGCCTGCCGGAAGGATTTAACCGCTCGCAGTGCGTCCCGAGGGGCGCAGAAATCTCACGTGAAGACTTTAACATGGCCTCGGGCTCAAAAGGTTGTCAACGGCCCTCCGCGGCGAGAAGCCCCGTGAACGGGGCTCATGCTTCAGCGCGTGATCGAAACCGTTACCCGGCGTCAAACGCCGGGCCTCCAGACCGCCTACGGCGGACAAGGCCCGTCAACGGGCCTCTGGGAAGGAATCGGACCCTACGCGGCCACGGCGAGACGGCCCGTCAACGGGCCTTCGCATCGGGCGATACCATGTGACCACCAAAGGCCGAGAAATCATTACGGCCTCGTGTCGCTCACAACACATAACGTTGCAACAACTTAACGCCCTTGCCGCGTGATATCTTTGTGAACATTTTCACAATGCTTGGGCTTTGCAGTCCAGCGAGGTCTGTAGCCGTAGCCGTTCACAGCGCCCCCGAGGGGGAAAGTCCCGTTTTCGCGCGCCTGCGGCGCGAAAATGGAGATAGTTCCCGCGAACGGTTACGGCTCGGGCTGAGCCTTGGACTTCGCAATCCGAGACAGGGGTTTGGGAGGCGGCGCGATTTCGCCGAGCCCGTCAGCGGCGGTGTCGCGCGGCGGCGCCGCGAGCGGAAACGCAATCGAACCGCCAGCGGGCTACTTGGCCAGCATCACGCCCTTGAGAAACCAGCCGTCAGGCTCGGAGACCATCTGCATCCCGGCGGGGCCGAGGAAACGCTGGACGAACTGGAAATCGGGCATCGCCTTCGGATCGATCTCCTGCTTGCGGACGACCCCCTTCTTGCCCGCGCCGAAAAGCGTGTTCAGCACCCGGCCCAGCATCGTCTCGCTCTCGGGCATTTTGCCTTGGCGGATCAGTTCGTAGGTCGGTCGGGCCTGTTCGTCGGTTCGTCCGAAGGTGCGGACGGACTTCTCGGCGACGTTGAAACCATCCAAGGCCTTTTGAACCATCCGGTATTCGACACTCTTGGCCAGCGAGAAACGTTCCTCGCGTTTCTCGAGCACCTTCTTGAGAAAATCCAGATGGGAGGCGATCAGCAGGTGTCCGGCGGCCACCGTGACCGCGGCGTTGGGCAGCAGGGATGACTCGCGCCCGGGATGCGAGGCAGACGTCCTTGCCGAGGGTTCGGACTGGAGGCCGGGCAGGTCGAGGTCCACGGCCGGGACCGCCGCCTTTTCTTCCGGGACGCTCTCCCACACCACGTACTCGCCCAACTTTGTTTGCCGCATTTCCTTGTCGTTCTTGAGCATCTTGTCCAAAGCTCGGGCCACGGCCTTGTCGTCCTTGGTTTCGATGGCGAACAACAAGCGCTCGCTGGTGGTGGTGATCGGCACCTGATAATCGGCCACCATGCTGACCCGGTTGCCGAGGTGAACGACCAGCTCGTTGCGGAGATCGATCCGCGGACCATTCGGGTCTTTCTTCAGCCCGTCGAGCACTTCCTGCCACACGCCGGTGTCGCCTTGCCCCACCAGGTCGTCAAACAAGGGGCCAAGGTTGTCGAAGGCGTTGAGGATGTCGATATAGAACGAAGCATAGCTCGCCACGTTGCTGGGAATCCAAGGAAACGGCGTGAATTCTTGCTTATTGGGGAAGGTGAAGATCTTCATTGAAAGCTCGCGCGGGGGCGGGGCCCAGATGGCCGTGCGATGGACCAGCTCGAACTTCTCCACGCCGAAGTCGACGAACCCGCCAACCCCTTGAACGGCCGTGAACCCTTGGCTCTTGAACACATCGACCCACGACTTTCCCTTGCGCTGCGCGCGCTCGCCGCGGAGCGCGCGGAGGATTTCCAAGTAGCCGACAGGCTGGATGAACCATCGCGCCTGCGGCGCCGCCTGGCTGGCGTCTTTCTGGCAACGTTTCATGACTGCCTGGAAACTGGGCACATCGGCCAGACTCTTGCCTTTCTTGCCGGCGGCCCGATCGAGGATCCCTTCGGCGACGGCGAGTTGATCGGCCGCGACCAGCAAGTCGCCGCGATGCGTCCAAACGGCCAGTTGCGGCGGCCGGTCCACGTCCTTGCCCGGTGGCGGGGGCAACTGGAGCACCAGGGCCGGTCCTCCGGCCACCTGCTTCTCCAGACGTTTTGCCCCTTGTTTCGTCAGGTTCTCGGCCACCTTCTTGAGCAACTCGTCGGCCTGCTCCTTGTGCCCGGCCACGTCGCAAACCATCGCCAAGGCGACCTGGTCCTTGTCCAACTGAATCAGTCCCACGGCGATCTCGCCCGACGGCACGCCGCGGAGATCATCCAAAGTCATTCCGAGCCGCTCGCGAACGTCCGACCACCGCTCGTCGAACTGGCGACGGAGATCCTCGGCGAAGGGTTTCATCACCGGGTCTTTCAGGAGTTTGCCCAGTTGCGTCTTATTGAACTGCTCGGTAAGTTTCTTGGCGTTTGGGGCGGAAACGAATCCGCGGGTCGTCTCCGGGAAAAGGTTCTCCGCTGGCGGCATGGCCCCCGCCGCCCCCGCTACCAGCAGCCCCACACACCACCAAACCATCCGCAAGAAAACGGTCCGCATCCCTGAAACTACCTCCCCTCCTTATGTGAAATGTGTTGCTATCACTAGGCGAGCACGAATCCTTGGATCTTTTCAACGGCTCTACCAGGAAGTCTGCCCAGCGATCGAAGAAAGTCCGTCGCAGACACAGCATCTTACGCATCCTGTAAAGTTGACGCTGAGTGTATCCGGACGAGCCATTTCCCGCTAGACCGGATAGGCTCGGAAAGCCGCGATTGCCCGAATAAGCACGACTTGCCCGCCACGACCTTGCTGGACGTGCGGGCCATCCGTCTGCATAATGCCTTGTTATGCAACACTTTAGCCGCGAAAACCTGAGCCACGACCCCATACATGGGTATATTCGCTTCACATCATCAGCGGGGATTCCCGAGGGCGAAGTCGCCGAACAGCAGATCATTGATCACCCTTGGGTCCAGCGTCTGAGACAGATTCACCAGTTGCAGACGGCCTGGTGGGTCTATCCCACGGCCGAGCACACGCGGTTCCAGCACGTGCTCGGGGCGATGCACTTGGCCGGCAAGACCGTCGAACGGCTTTATCCGAGTTTGCGGGAAGTCTGTCCGGACGTGCCCAGCGCCGGCTACGTCGAGAGCCTGACGCGGATGGCCGCGCTGTTGCACGACGTCGGCCACGGACCGTTCGGCCACTTTTTCGACCAGCACTTCCTGGCCGATTATGGCCTGACGCACGAGACTCTCGGCAGCCACATCATCGTGCACGAGCTGGGCGACCTGCTCCGCCGCGTGCGGCGAAACCCCAACGGCCAGCTCGCGCCGCACGAGACGCTCGATCCCAGCCAAATTGCCCTGCTCATCAAACGGCCCACGGCGGCCGACAGCGGCGAGATCCCCCGCTGGCTCCAGTTGCTGCGAAGTCTGTTCAGCGGGCTGTACACGGTCGACAACATGGACTTCGTGCTCCGCGACGCGTACATGTCGGGCTACACGCTGAGGGCCTTCGATCTCGAACGGTTGTTGCACTACAGTTTTTTTTCGCCCAAAGGGCTGACGATCCACGAGCGCGGCCTATCGACCCTGGTGCGGTTCATCAGCGTCCGCGCCGACCTGTTCCGCACGGTCTATTTCCATCGCACCGTGCGATCGATCGACCTCTCGTTGGCCGAGGTCTTCGCCGACAGCAAGGAACACCTCTTTCCCGGCAACCCCTTGGAACGGCTCGACGAATACTTGGAGTTCACCGAGTGGTCGTTGCTGGTGCGCGTGGCGGGCTGGGCCCGGTCGAGCAATCCGGCCGTCCGCGAACTCGGCCTCCGCTGGCGCGATGTTTTGAATCGCAAGATTCGCTGGAAGATGGCCTGCGAGCGCGTCGTGTTTTTCGATCCCGACTCGCCGGAACACACCAGCGTGTTCAGCGACGAGCGGCTGTTCGAGGCGGCGATCCGCGCGCGGTTGCCTCGGGACTTGAAAGACTTGCCGCTGCGGTTTGATCCGCCGCGCCACGTGCATCGGCCGGGCACGCGGGCGCCGGCCGCCGGCCAGAATTTCCTCTACGATCCCGCCACGGAGCAGATCCGCGGCCTCGACGACCGCGAGTTGTTCCGGCAGATTCCGGTCAGTTCCCGAATCTGCCGCATCTACGCCCTCGACCATCGACACAACCGCGAGCTGGCCCGGGCCATGGACGATCTGCTCGGCGGCGGCCGCGCCGACGACGCGACGAACATGTGACTGGAGGCGAAATCCGCGGACATTTCTTCGTATTCCTCGTGGGCCGCGCTCCATCGCGTCCACGTCTCAGGCCACGACGGCGCGTGGCCCTCCAATTTGCAGGGGCCATCAATTCTCAGTTGCCCTCCCGTCGCGTCTCCGCCGCGAACGTTTGCCGACCAGGTCGGGCATGAACCACCGTATGGCGTCGGCCATGGCCGTGGTGTACGATGAGGCCGAAAAGGAGGCAAGTCATGCGCGTCAATCATCTCTTGGCCGCTGGTTTGGCGTTCTCGATGGTTTTGGCGAGCGGGGCGATCGCCGGGGACCGTCCGCCCGCGCTCGATCCGCAGCCGGGGCCAACGCAAAAGCCCTACTCTCCGGCCGAGGGCCAGGTCGTGGAAGTCACGCCGCCGCCTTTTATTTGGGTGCCGGCCAACAAGGGCGCCGTGTACGCTCTTCAGGTGTCCCGTTCTCCGGACTTCCTCCCAGAGCAAACCCAGACCTTTGCCAAACTCCGGCGGTCGGTGTTCGTCCCGCGGGAGACGTTGGCGCCAGGCCAATGGTTTTGGCGCTACGGCATCGAGGTGAAGGGGAAGACGGTTTTCGGCCGAACCCGCTCGTTCGTAATTCCGGAGGGCGCGCGGCCCTTCCCCTTTCCCGACTGGGACCAGGTCGTCTCTGGCGTGCCGCGGGCCAGACCTCGTCTGTTCTTCCCGGGCCAGCGATTGGATCAGGCTCGCCAGTGGGCCAAGGGAGAATTGAAATCGGCGGTCGATTCCTTGGTTGCCTCCTGTGAGCGCCACGTCGGCAAGGAGCTGGTGGCCGAGCCAGGTTATCCGCCGAAAGGCGCAGAATACGGGCCTTGGAAGGTCAACGTGATGCGCACCACCCGACCGCCGATGGACGTGATGGAACAATGCGCCCTGGCCTATCTTTTGACCGGCAACTCGCGGCTGGGGCAAGAGGCCAAACGCCGATTGCTGCACTTTTTTTCGTGGAATCCGGAGGGCCCGACCAGCTTCTTCGTCTACGATGAACCGACCATGTGGATGATGATGCGCGGCACGCGGGCCTATGACTGGACGTACGATCTGTTCGCGCCGGACGAGCGGGCGAGAATCGAAACGGCCATGCGGGCGAGGGCCGCGCAGTTCTTGAAGCGGCTCGAACTACTCCCGTTCGAGAGCACGCCCTACGACAGCCACGCTGGGCGGTTGCCAGGTTTCCTCGGCGAAAGCGCGCTGGCGTTTGTTCACGAGTGGCCCGAGGCCCGGCAATGGCTCGAATATGCCACGCTCCTGTATTTCACCTCGTATCCGGCTTGGGGCGGCGACGACGGCGGCTGGCAGGAGGGACCGGCGTATTGGGGCGCTTACATGCAGTTTGCCCTGCACTTCGTCGTCGCCCTCCGTGAGGCGACTGGCGTGGACCTGATGCAGAAGCCATTTTTCCGCAATACCCCCTACTATGGGTTATACACCGCCACGCCGTACCACGAGCATAGCCCCTTCGGCGACGGTCAGCATGGCAGCCCACGCGGGCTTGGCAACCTGATGTACGCTTTCTCCACGTTAACCCAAAACCCCTATTTTCGCTGGTATGCCGAGGAAGCGAAGGCCAGGGTCGGCGCCGACGTACTCAGCCTGGCCACCTATGATCCGCGATTGAAGTCCCGGTCGCCCCGGGAATTACCCCCGGCAAGGGCGTTTCCCACCGTCGGCCTGGCTTCGTTCCACACGGCGTTGGGCGATCGGCAAAACGACATCAGCTTCCTATTTCGGAGTAGTCCCTACGGCGGGGTTAGCCACGGACACGCCGACCAGAACGCCTATGTGATCGAGGCCTTCGGCCGCGGGCTGGCGATAGCGACGGGCTACTATCCGTGGTACGGCTCGCCGCATCATGACCAATGGACGCGGGCCACGAAAGCCGTCAACAGCGTCCTGGTCGATGGACAAGGCCAAGTGCAGCGGCGATGGGGCGCGGGCGGACGACTCGTCGCCATGGAATCGGTCGAGGGCTACGACTATGTGGAGGGCGAGGCGGCCGCCGCATACCCGGGAAGGCTGGACCGTTTCCGCCGCCGCGTGGTCCACCTGCGCCCGGGAATCTTTGTTATCTGGGACGAACTCCAGTCGCCGCGGCCAGCGACGTTCCAATGGCTCTTGCACGCCTATCATCGCATCGGAGTCGAGGAAGACAAGCGAATCCTTGGCGTGCGCAACTCGCCGGCGGCGATGGATGTGCATCTGCTTCTGCCGGATTCGCTGAAGATCACGCAAACCGACCGGTACGAGCCTGAGCCTGAGGCCACGGCGGGGAAATGGAGCAACACCTGGCACTTGACGGCGAGCACCGCGAACCCGACCGCGGAAACGCATTTTCTTTCCGTCTTCCTGGTTCATCGCGAAGGGGAACAAGATCGGCTGCCCCGCGTGGAGTTGGCGCGGGGGGCCGGCGCCGTGGGGGTGAAGCTCACGGCCCAAGATGGATCGCAAGACGTGGTCGCGTTTCGCACGGATCGGCAAGCCTCGAAAGTCGCCTGCGCCGGCCTCGAGAGCGCCGCCGAGGTCTTCGCCGAAGGCAGAGACCGCCAAGGGCGGACGATTCGCCGGTTCGCGTCTTCCCCGTAAAGCCGCCGCGGCCGTTTCTCATCCGACCACGCCCTTGGTGACCCGAAGGAACACGTCTTCCAGGTCCACTTCCTTTTCGCGGAACGACACGACGCGTGCGCCGCGGGTTACCAGACGGGCCAGGAGTTCGGCCAGTTTTGGATCGTCGGCCTCGCACTGGATGGTCGCCGCGTGGTCCTCGACGCGGACTACGGCAACGCCCGGCTCACTGGCCAGCACTTCCAGGCCCGAATCCATCGCGCCGCAAAAGCGAATTTCCAGCGTGCGCTTCGGCCCCATGCGGCGATACACCTCATCGATGGGGCCGTGGAGCACCAGCTTTCCGTGCTCGATAATCCCTACCGTCGTGCAACAATCGGCCAACTCGCTCAGCACGTGACTGGAGACGAGCACGGTTTTTCCGGCTCGGCGCAAATCGAACAGGAGGGCCTTGAGTTCCGCGCGGGCGCGGGGATCCAGGGCGTTGGCTGGTTCGTCGAGGATCAACACCGGCGGATCGTGGAGCAAGACCTTGGCCAGGCAAAGGCGTTGCTTCATGCCTCGCGACAGACTGCGAAGCGCCGCCTTGCGTTTGCCCGCCAAACCAAGACGTTCCAACACTCCGTCGATCGCCTGCCGTCGCCTGGAGCGGGGAATGCCGTAGCCTTCGGCGAAAAAACCAAGGAATTGGGCGACGTTCATCCGATCGTAAACGCCAAAGCTGTCGGGCATGTAGCCGATGGAGCGGCGGACGGCAAGCGGCTCGCGGCGGACGCTGTAGCCGTTGACCGTGGCGTCGCCGTGGGTTGGGTTGAGCAGCGTGGCGAGAAAGCGGATCGTGGTGCTCTTGCCCGCCCCGTTCGGGCCGATGAACCCGAACGTCTCTCCCTCGCCGATCGCGAGGTTCAGCCCATCGACCGCCGTCACTTCGCCGTAGCGTTTGGTGAAATCGCGGATTTCGATCACTTCGGCTCGCTCTTCTTGGCGCCTTTCCCGCCCCAACCGCCCCCTTTGCGGCCCGAAGACGACTGGCCGCCGAGCAATTCCCGAACCGTAATCAAACCATCGCCGTTGCGGTCGTAGCGGGAAAACTGCTCGACATCGGCGGGGGTGGCGTTGGGGGCGTATTCCGCCAGCGAGACCTGGCCGTCGCCGTTGAGGTCGCGCTGCAAGAACCAGTCGGGCAGTCCAGCCGGCAGGCGAGACTTGGGGACGTGGAACGTCGTCGTCCGGGAAGGCGTGCCGCTGGGCGGTTGAACGAACGCGCTGCCCGACGGCGGGGATGCTCCGCTTTCCTTGGCGGCAACGGGTTTCGCGGCCGCGTCGCCGCCGGCATCGGATGTCAGCAAGCTCAACCGGCGCCCTCGGCCAAAGTCCATGATGTGCGCGCACCATTCGTCCAGGGTGATCTTCCCGTCGCGGTCGGCGTCGGCCACGTCGGGTTGCCCCTGCATCTTGCACCATTCGTTTTGCTCCAGCACGCCGTCGTGATTCAGGTCGTAACGCTGGATCAATCGTTCGGCATAGCGGCGAACCTTCCCAGGGGCTTCGGCGGCGCCGCGGCGGATCGACGGCGGGGAGCTTGATGAAGTTTGGGCCTGTTCCGCGGCACGACTCCAACCAGCCACCGCCGTTGCCAGAAAACACCCTGCTGTCAAGCAAATCGGACGCAGCACTCTAGCAAAGCTTGGCGGCGCATTGGTTCGTTCCCGACGTGGCCGGGCTTCTAGCCCGAGGCCTCGTCCACTACCAACAGAGCAGGGCCGCAAACGCTCGCAACTCGAACGGGGTAAATGTCTCATGTTTTCAGCATAACACGCCCAAATCGCCACCGGAACGGGGTCGCCCGGCCAACAAAAATGACCACACTTTAGGTGTACACCAACCCATCCTGTAGAAGCACGTTTGCGACAAAAACTAGCGAAACTCGCCAAGAAAACAACCATAACGAGTGTACAGAATCATCCATAGGTGGCAAAACCGCCTTGTGATGCCCGTTGGTTGTCTTGACCGGGCGCGATCGGTGGCTATAATCCGGTTGAATGGAATGCAGGACGTGGCTGTGAAGGATTGGCTGCGTCCTTGGCCGGAAGTCCCTCCTACCCTATAGCGCCGGCCAGCCCGCCTATTTGACAACCTACCCTCAATTAACGCCCAGGGGTCACGAAGACCCTTCGAAATAGATTGGAAGCGTCCGGGGCGAGTTTTCGGCGGCGACGTCGACGCCTGGACACCTGCAAGCAACTTTGCGTGAGACACCCGAGGCATCACGGAAGAGTTCCCGCGCCGGCACGGAATGGCCTTTAGCGGGACCAGGCGACATGACTCGTTTGAAGCAGGTGCGTGCATCATGCCAAGTGCTCAACCGACGGTCAATTCGGGCCTGATGGCCCAGCGATTTTCCGCCACGATCCCTACCGCTCGCGGCGGCAGTTCCGACCCCATCCAGCTTGCCGCCGAGTTGGGGTTTGCCACTTCGACCGAGGAAGACGCCCTTAAGGCCCTCGGCGACGCGATGGGCATGGAAGTGGTGGACCTCTCCTCGACCGAGGTGGACCTGACGTTGCTGAAGAGTTTCCCGACGAAGTTGATCCACCGCTACACGGTGTTTCCGCTTCGGGTGGAGCAGGGGTCGCTTCTGTTGGCGATCAGCAATCCGCTGGACTTGCAGGGCGTCGACGCCGTCAGCGCCGCGCTGGGGATGAGCGTCACGCCCGTTCTGGCCGTGCCCGGCGAGCTTGCCAAACTGATCAAAACGCACTTGGGCGTGGCGTCGGAGACGATCGACGGCCTGGTGGCTCAATACGAGGAGCGCCATGCCGGGATCGAGATGCTCGACGAACCGGAGTACGATCGCTCCGAAGATTCGGAAGCGGCCCAGCAGGCCTCGGTGGTGAAACTGGTCAACGAGATCCTCAAGGAGGCCATCGAGAGCCGCGCCAGCGACATCCACCTGGAAGCGCAAGAGCACGGCATGAGGATTCGCTACCGCATCGATGGCGTGCTTCAGACGCAGCCGGCCCCACCGGAGATCAACCGCTTTCAGGCCGCGATCATCAGCCGACTGAAGATCATGGCTCGGCTCAACATCGCCGAGAAGCGCGTGCCGCAGGACGGGCGGATCAAGCTGCGAGTGCTGGGCCGCGAGGTGGATATCCGCGTCTCGATCATTCCGATGCTCCATGGCGAGGGAGTCGTCATGCGCGTGCTGGACAAGGACCGCATGAGCTTCTCGCTCCGCGGCATCGGCATGGACGACGACGTCTACAAACGCTTCAGCCGCCTGATCAAGCTTCCCCACGGGATCATCTTGGTCACCGGCCCCACGGGATCCGGCAAGACCACGACCCTGTACAGCGCTTTGAACGAGATCAAGGACGAGGCGACCAAGATCATCACGACCGAGGACCCGATCGAGTACCACCTCGACGGCATCAATCAGATCCAGGTGCATCCGAAGGTCGGTCTCACGTTCGCCGCGAGCCTGCGGAGCATTTTGAGGCACGACCCCGACGTGGTCTTGGTGGGCGAGATTCGCGATTTGGAAACGGCCGAAGCCGCGGTCCAGGCGTCGTTGACCGGTCACCTCGTCTTCAGCACGCTGCACACGAACGATTCGGCGGGGGCTTTCATGCGCCTGTGCGACATGGGCGTGGAACCCTTCCTCGTCAGCAGCACCGTGGAAGGCGTGATGGCCCAACGCCTGGTGCGGTTGCTCTGCCGCGAGTGCCGCGAACCGTGCCATCCGCGCCAGGTTGAGTTGCCCGACGATTTCCCCGTGGACGAATGCCTCCGCCGCGGCGAGCGGTTGTACAAGGCCGTCGGCTGCCGGCAGTGTCGGGGCACAGGTTACAGTGGGCGGATGGGAATCTACGAGTTGCTGGAGACGAACGACGAAATCCGCCGTCTGGCCACCGAACAGGCCCCCACGCACGTGCTCAAACAAGCCGCGATTCGAGCCGGGATGAGAACGCTCCGCGAGGACGGATGGCGCAAGGTCCGCCGCGGGCTGACCACCGTCGAGGAAGTCCTCCGCGTCACCAAGGCCGATTGACCAAGGGTAATCATTGACGGGGACGCCCCCAATTTTCACGGCGCGGTCCGCGAAAATGGGTCTGTCCCCGGCGCACGTTTCGTGAACGGTTACGCCCCAGGTTGATTGACGTGGGCCGGGTTCCCCCGGTAAGCGCGGAACGAGGAGGGCCTTGGGGACTTGGGGGTCGCGGACCTCCCGGGACCCGCCGATCGGATCCGTCACTTACGCCAACCGACTTATGCCGCAGTTCCTTTACGTCGCACGCACCGCTTCGGGAGAGAATGTGACCGGCACGCTCACCGCCGGGAGCAAGCGGGAGACGTTGCTGGCATTGGCCGAACGGTCCTTGTTTCCCTTGCGCGTGGAGCCGGCCGAGCAACGGGCGGCGTCGCGGCAGTGGTTGCCGCGACGGCGGATCAAAGGCCAGGCGGTGGCCACGAACCTGGCCCAGTTGGCGGATCTGTTGCAAAACGGCGTGCCCTTGTTGAAATCGCTCGACATCCTCGCCGAACAAGCCACGCAGCCCGAACTGGCCGATGTCTTCTCGAATCTCCGCGACTTGGTGGCTGAAGGCGTGGCGCTCGACGCGGCCATGGCCCGCCGCCCCGACGTGTTCAACGAGCTGGCCATCAGCATGGTCCGGGCCGGGGCCGAGGGCGCCTTTCTGGAAGACGCGTTGAAACGGACGGCCGACTTTCTCGAACTTCAAGAAGAACTGAAGTGGCGCGTGGTGGGGGCGATGGCCTACCCGGCCTTTCTGGCCGTCGCCGGCACGTGCGTGGTCTTCGTTCTGGTTGTATTTTTCGTTCCCAAGTTCGCCGAGTTGTTCGCCCGCCTGGAACAGCAAGGCGGCGGTCTGCCCGCCGCCACCGTGGCCCTCTTGTGGCTCAGCGACGCATTGGGGCGCTACGGCCTGTTGTTGGCGGCGGCGATCGGCTTCGGCTTCGTTTGGCTGCGGCAGGCGGTGCGCACCGAGCGGGGACGGCTCGTCGCGGATCGGTTGAAGCTGAAGATTCCCGTCGCCGGCCCGATCTTCCTGAATTCGGCCGTTTCCCGATTCTGCCGCGTGCTGGGAACTCTGTTGAAAAATGGCGTGCCGCTGTTGAAGGCCTTGAGCATCGCCAGCGATTCGGCCGGCAACCGCGTCTTGGCCGCGGCCATTCGGGCTTCGGCAGAGAATATCTCGTCGGGGGAATCGCTGTCCCGGCCCTTGGCGGATTGCGGGCTCATTCCTCGCCCGATCATGGCCATGATCAGCGTGGCCGAGGAATCGAACACGCTCGACACCGTCTTGGTGAGCATCGCCGACGGCCTGGACCGGAAGATCGGCCGGCAACTCGACATCATGGTCCGGCTGGTCGAGCCTGTGATGCTTTTGGTCATGGGCACGGTGATCCTCTTCGTGCTCGTCGCCCTCTTGTTGCCCGTCTTCGACATGAGCGCGACAATGAGTTGACGTCTTTTTGAAAGGGAAGGAGGGAACGTATGAAATCCAAGGAAGCACGGCGCCGCCGCGGCGGGTTCACGCTCGTCGAAATCCTGATCGTGCTGGCCATTCTCGTCCTCTTGGTCTCGATGGTCATGCCGAAGGTGCTCTCGGCGCGGAAGAAAGGCAACGTCGACGCGGCGAAAAGCCAGATCGGCCTGCTCAAGGGGGCCTTGGAGCATTATGCCCTCGACTGCAACGACTATCCCACCACGGAACAAGGCCTGGAGGCCTTGATCACCAAACCGGCCGACCTGGGCGAAAACAGCGCTTGGCGGGGGCCCTACCTGACCGGCGAACTCCCCAAGGACCCGTGGGGCAACGACTACCGTTACGCCTATCCGCCCGAGAAGGGCACCGGCGACACGCCCGACATCTGGTCGGCCGGACCCGACGGCGAAGACAACACCGAGGACGACATTTGCAGTTGGAGCGGGGGTTCCTCGGGCCGCGGCGAGGAGGGCGAGAAGGGAATGGAACGACCGGCGGAAAGCCGCAAGGAACCGCGGGCAAAGCCGCGAACCGAGCCGCGCGGCGAGAGTTCCGTGCCCAAACGTGCGCCTTCGCGGGCCACCCCGTCCCGCCCCGAAAAGAAACCCAGCGCCGATTCGTAAGGTCTGGAAGAAGGTCATCATCCTCGGGCGAGGGGACCGGGACGGGGAAGGCCGTCGCGCCCGGCTTGTTCCGCCAAACAGGTTTGCACCGATGGCGCGTAAAGCGAGTTGCCTACCTGTCCGTAGCGCCTACACGCTTCTGGAGCTGCTGATCGTCTTGGCCCTGCTGGCCGCGTTGACGGGACTGAGCTGGCCGTCGGTGCGGGAAATGCTGGCCAAGAGCCAACTCCGCGCGGCCGCCAAGCAGGTTCGCGTCGCCCTGGCCACCGCCCGATGGAAGGCCATCGAGTCGGGAGAGCCGCAACGGTTTCGTTACGCCCCGGGCGCCAGTTGGTTCGAGGTCGGGCCGCTGCATCCGTCGCTCGACGAGCCTGATCCGCCCGGGGGCAAGCGCCAAGGTCCTGCCCAGGCCCAAAAAACCACCCTCGATTTCCTGCCCCGCGGAATCTGGTTCGCCGAGCCTGCCGCTTCCGACCCTCAGACCGGTCCCTCCGAGCCAGCCGAGGCCAGTGACGAAGACCGCGAGTCGCGGAGTGTGGTCTTTCATCCCAATGGGCGGAGCAGCCAGGCGAGGATCGGACTCGAGGCGACAAACGGCTTAACGATCGAAGTCATCCTCCGCGGCCTGACCGGGACGACGAAAATCGGCCCCGTGGGACAGCGCGAGCAACAACCATGACGATTTCGCGCCGCTGTGGATTCTCGCTCTTGGAAGTGATGCTGGCCACGGGCATTTTGCTCGGATGCCTGGTGGTCCTCTCTGAGCTGGCGAATCTCGGCCGCATTCACGCCTCCGCCGCCGAAGACGAAGCGATGGCCGCCCGACTGTGCCAGAACCAACTCAATGCGCTCCTCTCCGGACTTGCGCCCGTGGCGGCGGTCGCGGAGGAGCCGCTGGCCGAAGCGCCTGGATGGTGGTATTCGGTCGAGGTCGAACCGGGCAAACAGCGCGGGGTCGCCGTGCTCCGCATCACGGTGGGCAAGGACGAAGAGGCCGGCGGACGGCCGGTGGAGTTCTCGTTGGTGCGGTGGATCCGCGACCCGAAATGGACGCCAAGGACGACCGGCCTGGATTCCGACGGTCCGCGTCTGCCGCCTGGTTTTCGCGGGAGACGCAACCGATGAAGGAGCCTCGCTGCCGCCCTTCGTGCCCGTCGCCTATCGAAGCGAGGATCCACGGCGTGTCGCCGCTGGGCCGTCCTCGTCGCCTGCGCGGCGGCTTCACGATCTTGGAATTGCTCTTGGCGTCGCTGTTTGGCGCGATCCTGTTGGCGGGCCTTTGGAGTCTGTTGCGGACGTACGAGCGGATGTTCACCTCGGGCGAGTCGCGAAGCGAACACGCGCAACTGGTCCGCGCCGTGTTCGATCAACTGGCCGAGGATCTTTCGCGAGCCATCGCCGACAACGCGGCCTCGGCCTCCAGCGGGCCGGCGCCGGTGCGGCGGTTCGGCTTGTTCGGGTCGTCGCGGTCGATTCAGGTGGACGTGCTGCGGCCGATCGATCCGGAAGAGACGCCGCCCGGGGAAGAAGAACAAGGCCTCCCGCGAAACCGGCCGGCAATCCCCCGCGTGCCCGAGCTGCACACGGTCCAATGGCGGTTTTCCGACCCGGCGTCCGCCGCGGCCAACGCTCGTTCGGGTCGGCAGGGCAGGCCGTCCTGGTCGGGCTTGGTCCGAAGGGAATTGGACTGGGAGACGCCGGTCTCCGCGGCGCCGTCGGGCAGCAAGTCGCGAGGAATCGGTCGCCTGCGGATGAAATTCCGCCTGTCGCGGGCCGAGGTCTCCAGCAGGCCCAAGGCCGACGAAGCGTTGGACTGGAATCTCGACGACCCCAACGTGCTTCACGTTCCCGAGGTCGTCGAGGCCGCGTTCCGTTACTTCGACGGCCAGGGCTTCAGCGACGAGTGGAACAGCCTTAGCCGAAAGTCGCTTCCCATGGCAGTGGAGGTCGTGTTGCGGTTCAAGGCCGAGAAGGCATCCGAACGGCGGATCCGCGCTGAAGCGGAGGCCGACGACCGGCCGGCGGCCGCCCAAAGCGAACCGCTCGACGGCGAGGTCCATCGCATGTTGATCTACCTGCCGACGACGTCGTTGGCTCGACGCGCCGAGCCTGAAAAGCCGTCGCTGGCCGCGCCCGTCCCCGCGGTGGTCTACCGTCCTCGACCGGTTCCGCCGCCAAGGTTCGGCGGCAGCGAGCGGCCGCCGGGCCAGTCGGTTCCGCCGGACCAGTGGATGAGGACGGGCCAATGACGGGACAAGCAAGGAACCACGCCTTGACTTTGGCGGCTGTTGGATTCCGTGATTCCGTCGTGGGTTCGCCGCCCGGGCGGCGGCCGCGACCAGTGCCCCGAGGCGGCGCCGTGCTGCTTGTCGTGGTGGTCGTGGTGGCCATGCTGAGCCTCGCCGGGCTGAGTTTCGTGGCCACCATGCAGAGCCAGCGGAAGGCGATTCGCCTGGAGTCCGACCGGCTCCACCTGGCGGCGGCCGTGGCCTCGGGCATCGAGGCTTTGAAGGCATTTTGCGAACTTTCGGCCCAGCAGCGACGCGAGGCGGGCGGTTGGTGGGACAATTCGAGCCTGTTCCGCGAGGTTCCCCTGAGCGACGACAAGACGGCCCGACTCCGGCCCCGTTTCAGCGTCGCTTCCCCGCGGGCCGGCGACGACCCTTCGATGGGAATCCGCTTCGGCACGGAAAACGAATCGGCCCGGCTCCATCTTGGGGCTTTGGTGCGTTGGGATGAGAAGGATCCTGGCGCGGGTCGCAGGGCCTTGATGAGCTTGCCGGGCATGACCGAGGCGGTCGCCGATTCCATCCTCGATTGGGTCGATCCCGACGGCACGCAGCGCCCCTTTGGGGCCGAGGCCGATTACTACGAGGGCTTGGGCGTGCCCTATGCGCCCCGCAACGGTACGCCGCAGTGCCTTGAAGAGCTGCTGTTGGTCCGCGGCGTGACGCGGGAGATGTTGTTTGGCGGGAGCGTGGGTTCGTCAAGCAAGCAGCCCTGGGCTTCGTTGCTGACCGTGGCCAGCGCGGAGCGGAATGAAACGCTTGACGGCCGCCCAAGAATTCACCTGAACGACGAAAACCTCGCCGAACTCCAGCGGCGTCTGTCGGGCGTGTTCGACCGGCGGTGGGTGGATTTCATTCTGGCCTATCGCCAGTTCGGGCCTTACGCCGGCGACCGGTCGCCGACCGCGGGCGCGTCGGTGACGATCGATCCGAGCAGGCCGGCCCGCTTCCGCATCGAATCGCCGTTGGACCTGATCGGCGCCAAGGTGTTGATTCCTTCCGCGCCAGGAGCGGACGAGAAGACGGCGGTCGTCCTCGGCAGTCCGTTTAGCGCCGAGCCATCGGCCCTGCGCGACGATCTGCCGAGGCTTTTGGATTCGGCGACGACCGACCCCTCGCCGGTGATTTCCGGCCGGGTCAACGTCAACCTCGCGCCCCGGCCCGTGCTCCTCGCCGTCCCGGGGATGGACAGCGCCCTCGCCGAACGGATCCTCGCCGCGCGGACGATGAGAACCGCCACCGACGATCCTGCCCGGGCCCATCCTACTTGGCTCTTGACCGAAGGCCTCGTCGATCTTCCCCGCATGAAGGCGCTGTTGCCCTATCTGACCACGGGCGGCGACGTCCATCGTGCCCAGGTAGTAGGTTTTTTCGAAGGCCTCGATCGCTCGATGCTCGCCGAAGTCGTGGTGGACGCTACCGCCAGCCCGGCCCGGCAAATATACTACAAGGAGAGCTGGCTTCGTGGCCGAGAGCGGGAGGGCGTCACCGGGAGGCGGTCTCGCTAACCCGACCGCGGCCTTTGTCCCGCCCTCCATGAAATCCTCGATGTCTCGGGCCGAGCGCCGTTGCAAACCCACGATTCAGCGCTTTTAGAGACTTTCATCCCTCGGATTTTCCATGGGTCGCATCATCGCCATTGACTGGGATCGCCGCGAGGCGCGATGCGTGGTGGCGTCGTCAGTCGGAAGGAAGCTCCGCGTCCTTGCGGCCAAGTCGGTCCCTTTGGTCAATTGGGCTCAGGGCGGCCAGATTCGCGCCGAGGTGGCCGAGTCGCTTCGGGCGGTGCTCGATCAGGCGGGGGCGGGCCGCGGCGCCGTCCTGGTAGGCGTGGATCGGTCCAGCGTGGAACTGATCCACTTGACTCTCCCGCCCGCCAAGCCAAACGAGTTGGCCGAACTGGTCGCGATGCAGGTTGTCGCCCAGGCGCAGACCGCGGAAGAAGACGCCATCGTCGATTTCGTGCCCTTGGGCCCCATCACCAAGACGGCCGACGGCGACCCAACCGAGCCGATTCCCGTCATGGCCGCTGTCCTGCCGAAAGCGCAGGTGGAGGCGGTTCAGGCGATTTGCGCCGCGGCCGGGTTGAAGCCGAATCGCGTTTTGCTGCGGCCCTTGGCCGCCGCTTCGTTGCTCGCCCGCCGCCTCTCGCCTCACGAGGGAGCGTGTTTTCTCGTCTGTCCGTTGGGCGGCGAAGCCGATCTGGCGATCCTTCTGGAAGGTCGCGTGATCTTCCAGCGGACCGTGCTCTTGCCGGAGGACGTGGGCGAGGAAACCATCGCGCAGCGGCTCGCGGCGGAAATCCACCGCACGCTCGTGGTCGCCCAGCAAGGATTGCTGAACGGAAACACGGTGGACCACGTGTTCGTCTTCGGCGGCGCGGAGGAGCACTCCCTGCTGGTCGAGACGATCCGCGGCGAATTGAACGTCGCGGCCAGCGTGATCGATCCGTTCGAGATCGCCGACGGTCCGGACGATGGTTCGCCCGAACGCCCCTCGCGTTTCGCCGGGCTTTTGGGCATGGTCCTCGATGAAGCGGACAAGGCCCACGCCGTGGATTTCCTGAACCCACGGCGCCCGCCCGCCCGAGCCGACCGACGCCGCGTCGCGGCCGCATTGGTGGCCGCGGCGCTATTGGTCGTGGCGGGCGTTGGCTACCATGCCTGGAGCGACGTCGCGGCGGCCGACGAGGAAATCGAGCGGCTCGCCGCCGAACTCAAGCAACGCGACAAGCTGCTGGAGAGCACGGCCGACGCGCGGGCCGTGGTCCAGGCCGTGCGGGCGTGGGAGACGGGAGCCGTCGTTTGGCTGGACGAATTGCGGGACCTCTGCCTGCGGCTCCCCTCGGGACGCGATTTGATTGTCCAGCGGATGACCATGGCCCTGGACCGCGCCGGCGGGGGCGCGATCGAATTGACCGGAACCGCCCGCGACCCCCAGGTCGTTGTTCGCATGGAACAAAGCCTGCGCGACGAATATCACGAGGTCCGCGGCAAGCGCGTGCAAGAGCGCGAGGGCAAGGGCTACGCCTGGACGTTCGAAAGCTCGATCACGGTTGTCGGACGGGACAAATCGTCGTATCGCGAAGCCGAGGCCCCCGCCCCATGACCCAGCACCGGCAAAAAATCCTCCTGGCTGTCCTCGGCGCGATGCTCGTCTATTTCGTTGGCGAGTGGGCGTGGCGGACCGCCATCCAGGAACCGCTCGACTCCCGGCGCGCGCGGATAAAGCGCCTGGAAAGGGACCTCGACAAGCGCCAAAAAGAACTCGCCCAAGCCAGAAAGGCCATGCAGGAACTGGAGTCGCTCGAAAAGCAGTCGCTCCCGACGGACCCCCAGGTCGCTCGCTCGCTCTACCGCGCGTGGCTTCTTCAATTGGTCACCCGCGTGGGGTTCGCCAATCGGAACGTGGAGGCGGGCGAACCCGTCAATCGCCGCGGACTGTTCCAATCCATCCTCTTCACCATTCAGGGCCGCGGCACGCTGGAGCAGTTGACCCGCTTCCTCTATGACTTCTACCGCGCTGGCCACTTGCACCAGATCCAGTCGCTGTCGATTACCCCCCTCAGCAGCCCTGGCCAATTGGACCTGTCTCTGGTCGTTGAGGCCCTCGTGCTGCCTTCGGAGGAAGAAAAGGACCAGCTCAACCAGGCCGCGTCCGACCGGTTGGCGTGGGACCGCTTCGAGGACTACGCCGTGATCCCGCGGCGCAATCTGTTCGGCGGCGTGGGAACGAGCGACCCCTTGGACCATACCTTCGTCACCGCCATCCCACACGTGGACGGCAAGCCCGAGGTCTGGCTCACGGTTCAGACGGAGGATCGGGTGCTCAAACTCAAGCCAGGCGAGTCTTTTCAAATCGGTCCGTTCGCCGGGAAAGTGGTCGAGATCGACGGCGACGACGTGGTCTTGGAGGGCGTCGGCGGCCAGCGCTGGCTCGTCTCCTTCGGCGAGTGTCTGGCTAGATCACTGGCCCTGCCGCCGGAACATTGAGAGCCTATTGCAAAACGGGAATAGTCGCCAGAGCCCCGTTCCATTTCCCTCGGCATCTCGGCGCCGCCAACGAGGACGGTTCTCGTTTTGGGACAGGCTCGAAAACCCAGGCCGTTGGCTCACGAGTGCTCCGCGAGGAAGACCGCTTCCGATTATTGCAAGGCATCCTTTCGAAAATGGCGAAGCTGACCGACTTTTCCAACCCGGCTCGCCGCCAGTGGATTGCCAATCGGCCCGTGGCGAGTTAACCTTGGCTTTGCGGCAAGGTCATGCCAACGGTTGACGCCGAACTCAAGACGCGGCGACCAACGCGAGGGCGTTTCGCCGAAGTCGGGCGGTTCGGCGCAGGCCGATGCGTTTCTCAAGCCTATTGGAA
>Ga0209101_1000980_pt1 | contig 22512 bp, 12 predicted proteins | sample ConPoolayeCmetaG_FD_185481 | JGI IMG/M metagenome (GOLD analysis project Ga0209101, IMG submission 185481) | Hot spring microbial mat communities from California, USA to study Microbial Dark Matter (Phase II) - Cone Pool mat layer C metaG... ...
GCGTAAGATGGGCGTGCAGCGTCGAGACGACCAGGTTGCAGTTGTCGTGCTGCAAGCGGGTCAGATGGTCGCGCAGGTTCGAGCGGTGATGGTCGTACACCAGCGTGAGCGTACCGGCCGCATCCTGGCAATCGGCCTCCCAAGCCTGTTCGGTGAGCTTCTCGCGGATCAACTGCCGAACAGCTTCGCTGCGGGTGGCCAGATGCCGCTGCCGGCAGTAGCGATCGAACGCTTCCAGCAGGTCGTCCTCCAAAGACACTGAGAAACGCACGATTTCCGACATAATCTCGCCTGCCCTGTAACCGTGGCAGTAAATCACAAAGCCAATCGCTGCCGCTGGCAAGGCCGACACACCAGCGCCGCGTCGGCGCTCTAAGGTGTCTTACGGTATAACTTGTGCGCGTTTTGCGCCGATGTTTTCGATTAGTCTGGAAGGCCACGCTCCGTCGTGGCCGTCCACGCGGCGCTTGCGGACGCGACGGAGCGCGTCCCTCCATTTGGTTGCGGCCATAGGTAGCGTTGGTATTACTGCACTTGCGCTTCCGGTTCGGATACTCACCGGCGGCCTTGCCGCGGGTCCACCGGCAGAATTATGTGCGAAGGCCACTGCGCAGACAAGTGAATGGTATTTGTGGCCACACGGGTCTGGTCGCTTTCCCGCGGCAATTTGCCGGTATTGGGATTCGGCTCGAAACGCGGATAGTTCGACGACGAAACAGCCACCCGAATCCGATGACCCCGGTTGAACACAACCGACGTGCTCCACAGGTCGATCCGCAGTTTGTACACCTTGCCCGGCGTGAGCAAATTGGGCTGCTGGAGTGACTCGTGGTAGCGGGCACGCAATATCCCGTCGCAAAGTATGATCGACCGGCCGTCGGGATACACGTCGGTCAGCTTGACCGTGAAGTCGGTATCCGGGCAGTCCGAGGATATGTACAACTCGGCATATATCCGCCCGGTCACTTCTAGCGGCGCCGAAAGCGGCTCGCTGGTGAAAAGCAATACATCGCTGCGCGACTCCACCGGGCGCTGGTCCAGCGGGCCGAAGGTGCCGTAAAGGTTCTGGCCGCCGACGGTGGGCACGGGATTGTTAGGGTCATAGCGATAGCTCAGGCTGGCCTCGGACTCTTGCGGCGGCAGGGTCCGCAGACTGCCATCGGCGTGCAGATAGAATTTCACCGGCTCGGTCGGCGGGGGCCAGTTGTCGGCCGTGCGCCAGAAGTTGCCCGGCGCATGCGGATCGCACCGATCGCCCATCACGTAGTAATGCACCGCCTTGTCGCAAGAAACGCCGTTGGGGCAACCTTTCAACCAGTAGTTGAAGAAGCGCAAGGGGTCGGCTGCTTGCGGCACGCCGCGGGCCTTGCGAGGATCGGCCAGCCAGCGGGCGTCGCTGTGCGCCCAGGGACCGATTATCAGCCGGCAATTCCCCCTGGCCTTCGGGCCGCCGTGGTTGTGGATCGTAACGAACGAGTTGATCGTGCCTTGCAGGAACACGTCGTACCATCCGCCCCAGAAGACCGCCGGTGCGTTGACGCGGGCTGCCTGTGCCTCGCAATTCAGGGAAGCCCAAAAGTCGTCGTAGGTGGGGTGCGCAAGGGCCTTTTCCAAGGCACTGGCCGGAAAGCGGTTCTCCCACAGCCATCCTTCGACCAGCGACTTGCGCAACACGCCGCCCTGGTACACGGCCTGCGAGTACATGTCCGAAAAGGCCATCATCACGTGCTGTGCTTTGAGCACCCCGGGTGCATCGGGAGCCGAAAGGTTGGCCATCACGCCCAGCGCCGAAACGCCCCACATGCCCACGTTCCCATTGCACCAGCTTTGCCGGGCAATCCACTGAAGGGTATCGTGGCCGTCGCGATTGGCCCCCCAACCGTCGTCCAGGAAGACCATTGCCCCGGCGCCCTCCGAACAGAACCGACCCCGTGTATCCTGCACTACCAGTGCCACGCCGTGATGGCAAACCCAGCGGGCCATCAGGCGCGTGATTTCATGTTTGCCGTATGGGGTGCGTACCAGTAGTACGGGGTATGGGCCGCGCGGCAATCGGGGCAGATAGACGTCGGTGGCCAGCCGCGTCCCGTCCCGCATCGGCACCATGCAACTGAAGTGCCGAAGCCCCACACCCTCGGCAGCGGAGACAGCCATCAACAACAGCAGCACGGCCGCGGCCGCACTGCTGGTTCGCGGCAACCGTCGCGGTCTTAAAATGCTCAAAGCCGACATCATTGGTCCCACCGGTAGAGTGTGACGGCCCAAAACGCTCATCTGAGGCAATATCTCGGCATCTTGGCGCTTCTCGACTATGCAACCGACTTGGGCGCAAAGCCTTCCGGAGCCTGCTTGGCTCGAGTTCAGCAGCGGCCCCTGAGTGGCTAGTTTCGGTTACGATTTGCCCAACAGGTTACGATTTGCCCAACAGGCCGAGGCTCCCGACCTTTAGGTTCCTGCGCTGCGAGTCTGACCTTCGGGCAGTTGGTACGGTTTGAGCGGGCCAAAGAAAGACTTTCTTTACCCGTGAACGCTCCCTTGTCGTCCGCACTAGCCAAAAAGTGGTCGTCAAACCCGACACTGCTCCGCGGGCAATTGCCATGTTTGTCAGGCCTAAAACTCACCGAACAGTTTGGTGCTGCCGATGTTAATTTATATCGGCCACGGATGATAGAGAGAATGCAGAAACTCAGGCATTTGGGAGACCTGAGACGTTTATTCCGAGTTGATAGACCAAATGCCGCGCTAGGCACGGACAGGCTAGCCGCTACTGCACGTTTTTGCGATCACTTTCTTCGTGCTACGTACCTGCCCGTGAGTAGAAAAAACAAGCCAGTGCGGCGGTTGTCCGAGCGACGTTGTGCCAGCCGCCGGCGTCAGTCGCTGGCGGCAGTCGGGTCGCTTCCGGAGTTGTTACGCGCCTTTCGGCGTGCGACAGGCTGGGCGCTGTGTTACACGCCCGGCAGCAACAGAGCGAAGCTCGCCTTCCGCAGCCGCCCGAAGCATACACCAAATACCCCGAAGCATACACCAGATACTGATCCTGCCGCCGCCGGTTCCGAGTCGAGTGATGCGGCCGGCTACGTTTGGTCTGCCCCGGTCAGCCCGGGCGTCGGAGACACTCCCGGACAACTGGCTTTGGCCCCACTCGACCCGGAGCCGGAAGAAAAAATCCATCCGGCCAGCAATGCACCGGCCGCCCGGAAAGACGAGCGTGTTGTCGGGCCGCGCGGCTGGCGTTCGTCCGACCGGCAACGCCAAAGCGGCGCACCCCAAAATCGGCTGGAGCTTGGCGCAGCCAGGGAATTGGCTTCGGCCATTGGCGGGATGCTTAGCGAGTTGCTTGAAGCCCGGCGCGCACTCTGGCAGCGAGAGGCGGAACTAGCTGCCCGCGCTCCCCTGGCCCCGCATCCCGAGGAACCCGCACACCTGGCCATGCGGTTGGAAGCGATACTCAAGGGCGGGGCTGAGGCCGTCGGAGCGCAAGCGGCCGCTTTGTATCTGCTCGATGACGCCACCACCGAACTGAAACTCCGCGGATGCTGGGGGCTGCCTTTCGACCGGTTGACCGCTCCGGCAAGACCGCTCCGGGGCGCGTTGGGCGATCTGGAGGCCTTGCTCGGCCATGCCGTCGTGCTGGACGATCCGCAGGCAATGCGCCACTGGCGCGCTCCCGAGGATTTTCCTGCCGCGGTGTGCGTACCCGTCTCCACCGCCACCAATTTGCTGGGCACATTATGGGTATTCTGCGACAAAACGAGAGATTTCAGCCAGGCACAAACTAACATCTTGGAAATCGTCGCCGGCCGGGTGGCCGTCGAGCTGGAGCGCGAAATCCTTTTGCACGAGAATTTGCAACTGGCGGGGCTGAAGCGGCAGCTTGCGGCCGCCGCCCGTCTGAGGCGCAAACTGTTGCCCAAACTCTCGCCGCTGATTGATGGTTGGCAAATCGCCGGGTGTGGCAGCGACGCTCCAGCGGTGCTCTACGACTGGTTCTGCCTCGGCGACAACCATCTGGCCTTCGCCCTGATAGAGGCGGTCGATGCCGGCATCGCCGGAGCAATCTCCGTCAGTGCGATTCGCGCGCTGGTCCGTGCCCATCTCCAGTCTCACCACCATGCGCAACAGTATTACCACGATGTGCAAGCAGCAATGGAGCGGATCAACCTTACGCACTGGACCGGCTCGGCCGGAGACCAACATGCCACGCTGTTGCTGGGGATGATTGATGCTGCCAGCGGTGATGTCAGAGCCGCAATGGCTGGCGACGGAACTCTGCTGTGCTATCGCAACGGCCGTTGCGAGCCGCTGCTACAGCCGCTACAGCCGACGCAGAAGCTGGGCGAAGGCCCGCAGTTGCACTGCCAATCGTGCCGTCTGCGCCTGGAACCCGGCGAAGTGCTGCTGGCCGCCGTGCCAGGGTTGCCTGTGCGAAGCGACGAGCACCGTAGGCCTGAGCCGAGCAGCCGTCTTGTTGAACTGTTGGCTGACAATTCCGATTTGCCGGCGCGGCAACTTGCGGCTTTGGCGCAGAAGTGCTTGTCCGAGCAACTATGTGTGTCGCGGCACCCCCAGCCGACGCTGGTCGTGATAAAGCGGACCGGCGCTGCTCGGCAGTAATTGTGAAACATCGGCAAAGTCCCGCCAGGCGAAGTCTGTGGCGACGCCCTGAATGGTGGGCCTTTTGGTTACACGCCAACCAGCAGCACCGGTTTTCTCGGCTTTTTAATTTTCCGGCCGTTATTTCTTTTTAGTTGTTTGGTAAAATTCGCATACGGTAAGCGCTGGGTTTCTCAACTGATGATCGGTCCTCTTCTGGTTCAGCCGCAGCGCTGCCCGCGACAGTAGCGGACGGTCTTCGGCGCCGGGCAGAGAAGACGCGCCGGAATAACCGTGCCGATAAGCGGCGTGGAAAATCATTGCGGCGAAAGGAACCAGCAGATGCCAATGCGCTTTGCCCGTGCATTTACGCTGATCGAACTGCTGGTGGTCGTTTCGATCATCGCCATTTTGCTTGCCTTGATGATGCCGGCGGTGCAGGGGGTTCGGGCGGCAGCCCGGCGTACGCAATGTGCGTCGAACTTGCACCAGATTGGCATCGCCTATCAAAACTTCCACGTCAAGTATCCGCAGCGACGGCTGGCTGCCGGCACGTGGCCGGGGAAGTTGCGCCCGTTCCTGGAAGACCAAGGCACAATCTACATCTGTCCCGAAGGCAGCAACAGGAATAACACCGCCGGCCCGTCGAAGGTAAGGATTCTCCGCAGGGGCGACCCCTGGGTGGAGATGCCTTTCGGCGAAGGCTCGCTGTGCCGTCGATATGACAAAGGTCCAGGACGATACGAGCTGCACTTCGATTCGGGTTGGTATCTGGACTGGGACGACGTTTGGCTGGACATCGCCGAGCTGCCCGAAGGACGCACTACGGCCACTTGCATCCGCCACGACGGCCACATCGCCTTCCAGGTGTTGGATATGGAAGGCAATTTGCTGGCCGACTGGTACAAGGGATCGTTCGTGGGCAAGAGCTTCGAGTTTTACGGTGCCGCCGAGGAAACCAGTTACGGCATGAACAGCAAGTCGCACCTGCTTATTGCCGACGCCCACAAAATACTGCTGCTGGACTACGAACGTCATGTAGCCGACCTGGCCGGCCTGAACTACCGCGACTACTGGCCCAAGAGCGTCGCTCCGCGACACAACGGTGCTTGCAACGTATTGTTTGTCGGCGGAGACGTTCGCACCGTCACGCCGGTGGCGATCGATCCCAGCGTCCCAAGGCTGAACAACGAGTATTGGAACCCCACGCTTTCGCCTCGCGTGCCCGAGTAGATTTGCCTGGCTGCATCATCCCCAGAGCGCGGCTGCGTGCTCCTTATCTTGGCCGTAGGTGGCCACCGGATGCGGCCCCTGGCGAGCTATTGGCGACGTCAAACGTGGGCAGTGTAAACGGGCAGCATCCAGCGCAGCGGCCGAAGCAGTTTTCCCTATCAGCCAAGCGGATAGACAACGATCGCTTTTCTCGGGCCGACCGGACAGGCCACCTGGCAGGCTCCGCATCCCGGGCAACGCTGCGGGTCGATCTCCGGCGTGAGCTGGTAGGTTTCCTCGCAGAAGACCAGTCGGATGGCCTGGAAGGGGCAGCAGTTGCGGCAGACGAAACACTCGCGGTCGTCGCCCAGCAGGCACAAACTCATATCCACCCGGGCGATGCCCAGCGGTGCGGCCAGTTTATCGCCGCCAGGCAACGGGGCGATAGCGCCGCTCGGGCAGACCTCGGTGCACGCCCGGCAGTCTTCGCGGCAGTAGCCGGCAGAAAAACTCACTACCGGCGCCAAAAAAGCTGCCAGGCTGGGCGGGGATGAATCGGGCGTGATTATCTTCGTGGGGCATGCTCGGGCGCAGTTCCCGCAGCGAACGCACAGTCCCAGGAAATCGGCTTCCGGCCGTGCCGAGGGGGGCCGTAGCCTCCCGGCCGTCCCTGTCGTCGTCCTCCGCGCTAGGCTTGCACCGAACAGTCCTATCAGTGCGCCGATTGCCGCCCGCCGGGCAAGCGGCCAGCCGTCGGCTGCACCGGTTGTCTGACCGGCGTCGGCCTCTTCACCGCCTGCGACTGCGGACGGATGTTCTTCAGCCGACGAATGTGCGCTTGAACCCGCTCCGGTCAAAGCGCCCCCTTGGCTGCCTGCCGATGCCCGGCCGCCTAAGGCAATCCCAGCCGCCGACAACCGCCGCAGCAGGATGCCCAACTGCCAAAGAATCTCTTGCAAGGCGCCCAAGGGACAGACGCGCGCACACCACAGGCCGGGCGCCAGCACGCTGATCAAGCACACCAGGGGCACTGCCAGCGCCGCGTAGATTGCCCCGGCCGAAACGGGCCGCACCAAAAGCCCGAAAAAGCCGGCCAGCATTGCCAGCGGGTCGGTCGGCAGCAGTAGCGGATATCCCACCACAGCTCCGGCTAGCGTGGCTATTGCCACCCACTGCCCCACCGGCGGCAACGATCGGCTGCGGCAACCAAGTCCCCGGCCAATCCGACTGGCTACATCCGCGCACAGTCCCACCGGGCAGCCCCAGCGGCAGAACCATCGCCGCCAGGGCAGTGCGAGCGCGGCAGCCAACAACCCGGCAACAACGAAGACCGACTCCACCCGACGCAAGGCAATAGTGGTACACAACGCCACCCACGCGCTTGCAGCGGGTACCAGTTGCGGCCACTGTGTGGCGGCCAGCCACGGCGAAAGCAGTGCTCCGGCTGCCAGCAGGGCGCCGGCGCGCGACAGGTTCCGCCAGCGCTTAGCAGCGGACGCGGCAGGACGGGAGGGCGGGCGCCGCTGGACGGCAGTTGCGTTCACCCCAAATATGCCTCTTGCTCGCGCAAAATGCGCTGCACTTTCGAAATATCGACGTCGCGCGGCCGGCAACCGTCCATTGCGGCCACGGCCGCGGCCACACCGGCGGCATGGCCAGTGACAAAACAGTTGGGAATCAGACGGACCAGATCGGCCATCCGCATCTCGGCGCTTACGCAGCGGCCGGCCGCCAACAGATTATCGATCTTCACCGGCAGCAGGGCGCCGTAGGGAACCTGCCACTCGCCGTGCTCGGCGTGGGATGCCCCGCCGACGCCTACCACGTCGGGAAACTTCGTGCCTGCATCCAGGTCGGCCCGGGTGATGGTCTTCACCCCGGCCAGCACGCGGGTGATGCGCACGCCTAGTTGCGGGGCAGTTTCGACCAGATAAACCTTCTCATAGCCCGGCGTCTTGCGAACTTTTTGCACGTTTTGCCAGATGAAGCGGCGGTGGTTTAGCTCCATGCGGGTAAGCACTTCAATGTCCAGGCCGTCAACTTCCGGGCCGAGCATGTTCACCCAGTTGACCCCCGGAACCGGCGTAACACCGCCCAGTCCGCGTGGCTTGGGCGACTGGCCGGCCAACTGATTGTCCACTCGGTCCAGGTTTCCGATGCGCGAGACCAGTCCCACGTTGTGCGAGCGGTGTTCGTACTCGGCTCCTGCGGCGGCCAGCACATCGCCGTCGCCGGTGGCGTCGACGACCACTTTGGCCAGAATGGCCTGCCGCCCGGCCTTGCTTTCGAAGACCGCCCCACGAATGCTCTGGCCATCCATGATGGCGTCCACGCCCCAGCAGTGCAGGAACACCTTGAGCTTGGCTTCTAATACCATTTCCACCAGGATGTACTTGGCTGCCTCGGCATCGACGGTGGGATTGACTCCCGGGCGGCGATTGATGATCGCTCCGTCGAGCTTTTCCAGCCGCCGCATGATCTCTTCGCCGATGCCCTGGCATACCTGCTTGCCCCCTTTGACGATGTGGCCCAGGATCAGCAGCACCAGGCCGCCGGTCCACAGGCCGCCGAAATGCCCGTAACGCTCGACCAGCGTTACCTCGGCCCCGGCGCGTCTGGCGGCGATGGCAGCCACCACTCCGGCCGAACCGCCGCCGACGACCAGTACGTCGGTGCGATGCAGCACGGGAAGTTGTCTTTCGGGCTGGATCACCCGATCGCCCACCAGCCGAGCATTGACGCGGTTGGCGTCTATTTTGCTTTTGGCGATGATGGAACTTTGGAAGCCGCCAGATTCACCCACCTCGGCGGCAAGGGATTCGGTCGTGCCCAATCGAGCCAAGCCCGCCGCCGCACCCGTAGCCCACACATAACGCAACCACTGCCGACGATCCAGGGGATGATTCACGGTTGTTCTCCTGTAACGCCACAGCAAGAAATAGACGCTTTTTTCGCCTGAAAAGCAATACCCGCGATGGCCGGGTCATCCGGTGGCGGGATGGGCTGGGAGTGGGGAGTTTTGGGCGCGTGCGCTTATGGCGCCGAATCGCCGGGCGATTGCGCTTGCGGCCCCGCAATACCGCACACCATCGCTTGCGGCTGGGAAAAAAGCGGTGCTTGCGGCTCGGAAGTACCTCGCGCTTGCGCTTGCGGCCAGGCAGAAACCTCGCGGCTGCGGCTCGTTAACGGCGCGGCTTGAAAATCACCGTGGCCAACGGCGGCAGCGTGATGACGATCGACTGCGGCCGGCCGTGGCTTTCCTGCGGCTCGGCCATTGCGCCGGGGAAGTTCCCCATGTTGCTTCCGCCGTAGTACATCGAGTCGCTGTTGAAGATCTCCTCGTACCAGCAAAGCTCGGGCACGCCGTAGCGGTAATTCAGCCGCGGAACAGGCGTGAAGTTGCAGCAAACGACCAGGAAGTCGCGCGGGTCTTTGGCCCGGCGTACGTAGCACAGCGTGCTGTCGTCGTGGTTGTGGCAGTCGATCCACTCGAAACCGTGATAGTCGAAATCCACCTCGTGCAGGGCTTTTTCCCGGCGGTAGATGCGATTCAGGTCGGCCACGCAGCGCTGCACTCCCTGATGAGACGACCACTGGAGCAGATGCCACTGGAGGCTTTCGTCGTAGTTCCACTCGTTCCACTGGCCGAATTCGTTGCCCATGAATAGCAGCTTCTTGCCCGGATGCGTCCACATGTAACTGTACAGCAGCCGCAGGTTGGCGAACTTCTGCCACAGGTCGCCGGGCATCTGGTCTAGCAGGGAACCTTTGCCGTGGACGACCTCGTCGTGCGACAGCGGCAGCACGAAGTTCTCGTGGAAGGCATAGATCAGGCTGAACGTCAGCTCGTTGTGGTGGTACTTGCGGTGCACCGGGTCGTGGTGCATGTATCGGCGGGTGTCGTTCATCCAGCCCATGTTCCACTTCAGGCTGAAACCCAGCCCACCCAGGTATGTAGGCCGCGAGACGCTCGGCCAGGCGGTGGACTCTTCGGCGATGGTCAAGGCGCCGGGGAACTGGAGGTGGACTTGCTCGTTGAACTCTTTTAGGAAAGCGATGGCCTGAAGGTTCTCGCGGCCGCCATATTCGTTGGGAAGCCACTCGCCCTCGCGCCGGCTGTAATCCAGATAGAGCATCGAAGCCACGGCATCCACCCGCAAGCCGTCGACGTGATACTTGTCGAACCAGAACAGGGCGTTAGCGATCAGGAAGTTTCGCACTTCGTGGCGGCCGTAGTTGAAGATCAGGGTGCCCCAGTCGCGGTGTTCGCCCCGGCGGGGGTCTTCGTGCTCGTACAGCGCCGTGCCGTCGAAGCGGCGCAGGCCGTGGCCGTCGCGGGGGAAGTGGGCGGGCACCCAGTCGATTATCACTCCGATGCCGTGCTGGTGGCACAGATCGATGAAGTACATCAAATCGTGCGGCGTGCCATAACGTGCGGTGGCCGCATAATAGCCCGTGGTCTGATAACCCCAGCTTGCCGACAGCGGATGCTCGCTGACCGGCAGCAACTCGATGTGCGTGTAGCCCATCTCGGTGCAATATTCCACCAGTTGATGGGCCAGATCGCGGTAGGAAAGCCAGCGGCTCGGGTCGTCTCCCGGGCGGCGCCAACTGCCCAGATGCACCTCGTAGATCGAAATCGGCTGTTCCAGCCAATTGGTTTGTCGGCGGCGGGCAAGCCATTCGGCATCGTGCCAGCGGAAGCGGCTCAGATCGACGACTTTGGAGGCCGTCCGCGGCGGGCACTCGGTGGCGAAACCGACCGGGTCGGCCTTGTCGCACACACCTTCTCTGGTACGCACTTGATACTTGTAGAGCGTGCCCTCGCTCAGACCCGGGATGAACAGCTCCCAGAACCCGCTGGGAATGTGCTTCCGCATGGGATGCCTGCGGCCATCCCAATTGTTGAAGTCGCCAATTACGCTCACCCCAAGCGCATTGGGCGCCCAGACGGCAAAGTTCACCCCATCCACGCCATCGATGGTGCGCAACTGGGCGCCCAGTCGCTCGTAGAGTTTCCAATGCCGCCCTTCGTTGAGCAGGTACAGATCGTAATCGGTCAACAGCGGAGGGAAGGCGTAAGGGTCGTGCATGGTCAGATTGCGGCCGCTTTCATCGGTTATACGGATCAAGTAGCGCGGGGCCGATCCGTTGGGGCTGGCGCAAATCGCTTCGTATAGGCCGGCTGGATGAATCCGCCGCATTGGGCGGGGAACCTCGCCATGTGCCAAATCGACCAGCCACGCCTGATTGGCATTTGGCAAGAACGCGCGTACCGCCAGCGCGCGGCGGCCATTGCCGTTAATCTCGTGCGGGCCGAGGATTTCAAACGGATTTTCGTGAGTTCCCTCGATCAACCGACCAATACTGTCCAACGCGATTTCAGTACGCACCAGCATACCTCCTTGCCCGAAAGCTTACGGCCAGCCGGCGGCTCCACCGGCGGACCATCGAACCCACATATATTAGCCAATTTCTCACGACCACGCGAAGCCCCCAGGCTGTTTCTACAACAGTTTTTGCCCAGGAGCTGGTTTCTGCCGGTTTGCTGCCCGGGATTCGCCACGCCGCGGAGAGTCGGTCTGCGTCGCCCCAGCGGTCGGGGCTATCTGGGCCGTCGATGCGCCGGCGGCGGCAGTCGACCTGATGGAATTGCATGGCGCGATCTACCCGTTGCCACAAGTCACAATTGCGCACCGGGACCATCTTGCCAAACCATTCCCACTGCCAACCGTTGGAGCGCCACTCCGCAAGCCCGTATCGGATGCCACGTTCGATGTCCGGCCGCAGGCCGATGAATGTCACCCGCGACGGTTGATCCAGCGATTCCAACGCCCGGACCAACGCCAGCAGGTCGAGCCGGCTGGGGCTGGCCTTTGGCTCCACGTCGGAAGCCTCGATACGTTCCGCACCGTCCGACCGGCACAATGCGAACCCCCAGCGGCCATGGACGCCCTCCTGGCCGGATCGCAAAAAAACCAGATAGTGCGGCGTAGTGATGTTCATCGGACTGCGAATCTGGGCACTATGACGAATATTCGCAAGCTGGAAAAACCAAGATAAACGGACTGGCTCGAAACAGTTTACGCCTTCGCGCCGTCTTAGTTTATCGGCACATCTTAACCACGCTCTTTATTTTCTCTCCGCGCCGCATATTACCTAAAACGGAAGGCCGAACTACGGACAGCATAAAGCCAAAAAGCGACGGACAGCACAGGGCCGGAACCGCAAGCGACAAAAAGCAAAAAGCCGGAAGCGCAAGCGACCGGAGTACCAGAGAGCACAGAGCTGGAAGCGCAAACGACCGGTTACCGATCCGAAAACGTACCAGCCGGCGTTTTCAACGAGGCGATAGGGCAGTTTGGACGCTATCGCTGCGGTTTTACGGCCGAGAGGAGAAAAACCGGATTCAGCGCCGTAAATCGCAGACGGTCGAAATGGTAATTGCCACGGGCCAGGTTGACCATCAAAACCTTCAGGTGACCGCACAGTTTGTGCATGGCCTGATGGGTCTCGGCCAGGTTATCGATGCTGCCGATGGTGGCTGCTAATCGTCCGCCTGAGCGCAGGCGCTCATAAGCCCCGACTACCAATTGGCTTATACCGCGTCCGCTGCCGCCGACGAAGACCGCATCCGGTTGCGGCAAGTCATTCCAGGCTTCTGGCGCCCGACCGAGTACCGCCACCAGATTGGTCAACCCGAAGCGCCTGGCGTTTTCCAGGATCAACTGATGGTCCTCGGCATCCTGCTCAATGGCATACACCTTGCCTTGGGGCGCCAGTTGAGCGGCCTCGATGGCCACCGACCCGCTGCCAGCGCCTACATCCCAGACGATGCTGGACGGGCCGATGTCCATCTCGGCCAGAGCAATCGCCCGAATCTCGGCAGGAGTAAGCAGTCCCCGTTTGGGCTTCGACTGAAGAAACACTTCGTCCGGATTGCCAAAAAGGCGCCTGCCGATGGCGTCGCTGGGACGGTCGGGCAAGTAGGGCTTGCGAACCAGAATCATCACGTTCAGCGGGGCATACTCGTGCAGGGCGATTTCAGACAGTTCGCCGCGAGTTACCCGCTCGTCAGGCGAACCGAGATTCTCACATACATACGCGGTAAAGTAGTCGATCTGATGTTCCAGCAGCGTACGGGCAATAACAGCCGGGGTGTAATGCTCGGTGGTGAATAGCCCAACCTTCTCGGCGCTGCGAATCTGTTCGAGGATGTTTTCTAACGGGTAGTTGGCCAGATTGGTCAGAAAGGCGTCTTCCCAGCTTTCTTTCACTCGGGCGAAAGCCAGTTGCATGCTGCTGACGTGGGGTACCACCTCGAAATGCTCTTTGCCCAGGCGATCGCACAGATAGCGGGCCACGCCGTAGAACAGCGGATCGCCGCTGGCCAGAACAACGATACGTTGCCTGCCCACCAGTTGCTGCAACCGGGAAACCGCCTCGTCAAGCTGGTTGCTGATTACCAGGCGCTGTGCGCCGAAGTCGGGCACCTGGGCCAGCTCATGTGCCTCGCCTACCAACACCTCGGCCGATAGGATCAATTCCCTGGCAGCAGCCGTCAGACCGTCCAGCCCGTTCTCGCCGATGCCGATGATGTGAATCTTTTCGGCGCTAGCCAAGGCAACGCTCCTTACGATTACCAGTACAGAACGCCAAACGGCCAACAGAATTCGGCCTTCGCCAAACCGACCGTCCGATTATAGCACTACGGCCGACGCGGCGGAAACCGGGCGCCGCTGGTTGCTGCCTTGGCGGAAGCGGCAAGCGGGAAGGGCAAGCGACGGTTTATGGCCTGCGCGGGCTGAAGTGAGACGCTTCTGCTCCGGAAAACGCCGTCCTGCTGCCTGCAAGAAATCTATTCTCGGCAAGCGGACTACTTTCGCCGATGCAACCGGGCACGCTGGTTGAGGTAATCGACGAGCACCGTGCCCATGTCGCGGCTGGTATCGACCAGCAGCCGCTCCACGCGGTTTCGTTGGGCCATGTCGTCCAGGCGGTTGTTGAACCGTTCCACGGCGCGCAGATATGCGCGGCGGATTTGTGTCGGCTGGGCCAGCAGTTCGTCGGGTATTTCTAGGCCCACGAACTTGGTCATGTCTTCGAACTCGAACGCCAGTTCGTCGTGGTGCATGATCTGGAACAGCACTACCTCGTGGCGGTGGAAGCGCATCATCTGTAGCGCCGCTTCCAGCTTCTCCAGATCGGTAAAAAAGTCGCTGAAGATCATGATGATCTCGCGGCGTCGCATCCGCCCGACCAGTTCCATCAAGCACTCGGGCATTCTGGTCTTGGCCACAGGTTTGCTCTGGTCGAGCAATTCGGTCATGCGGATGATCTGCGGCATGGCGTTGCTGGGCGGCACCACGCCGCGCACCTGTTCATCAAAGGTAGCCAGCGACACCTTATCGCTCTGGCGGATGACCGAGTAGCCCAGTGCCGCTATCATCTGCGAGGCGTACGTCAACTTCTGTTGGCGGCCCTGACCGTAACGCATCGAAGCGCTGATGTCGAGTATGAAATGGCAGACCAGGTTGGTCTCCATCTCATATTGTTTGACGAAGTACCGGCGCCGCTTGTAATAGACGCGCCAGTCGATGTGCTTCGGGTCGTCGCCCCAGACGTACTCGCGGTGTCCGGAAAACTCAACGGCAAAGCCCGACAGCGGCGACTTGTGCGCCCCGGCCAGATTGCCGATTACCAGACCGCGCGGCTCGATCCGCCGGCCGGCGATGCGGCTGAGCACTTCCGGATCCAGGTAACGGGAAAGGATGGTGCGTGCCACGGTTGAAATCTCGTTGGGCTGAACTCCGCAGTCAACCGGCTACGGCCGGCTTGCTCAAGCGGCAGGGCAAACGTACTGCTTGTCGGCCGGCACGGCTTCCAGCAGCATGTCGATCAATTGGTCGCTGGTGAGGTTGTTGGCCTGGGCGGCGTAGTTGCCCGCGATGCGGTGTCGCAGCGCTGGCTTGACAATCCATTGCACATCGCCGATTGTGGCGTGGTAGCGGCCGTGCAGTATCGCCCGGGCCTTGGCGCAGGTGACAAGCGTCAGCACGCCGCGAGGCCCAGCACCCCAGGCCACCCATTTATCTACGAACTCGGGCGCTTCGGGAGTTCCGGGCCGGGAGGCCCGCACCAGCGCCCATGCGTATCCCAATACCTGATCGCTTACCGGCACGCGGAGCACCAGTTTCTGGTAATTGAGGATGTCTTCGCCGGTCAGTATCGGTTTGATCTTGCCCAGCTTGCCGCTGGTCACGCGGCGGGCGATTTCCCATTCTTCGCGCGGGCTGGGATAATCGACCTTGATGTACAGCAGGAAGCGGTCCAGTTGCGCCTCGGGGAGCGGGTAGGTGCCCTCCTGCTCCAGCGGGTTTTGGGTGGCCAGGACGAAGAACGGGTCGGGCAGTTTGTGCATCACCCCTCCGGCGCTGACCTGCCGCTCCTGCATCCCCTCGAGCATGGCGGCCTGGGTCTTGGGCGGAGTGCGGTTGATCTCGTCGGCCAGGATGATGTTGGCAAACAGCGGCCCAGGCAAAAACACGTATTTCCGTTCGCCCGTCTTCAAGTCCTCTTGGATGACATCGGTGCCGGTCACATCGCTGGGCATCAGGTCCGGCGTGAACTGGATGCGCTTGAAGCTCAAGTGAGTGGCTTCGGCCAGCGAGCTGATCAGCAAGGTCTTGGCCAGTCCCGGCACGCCTTCCAGCAAGGCGTGTCCCCGGGCGAAGATGGCTATCAACACTTGCTCGATCACGTCGCTCTGGCCGACGATCACCTCGGCCAGTTCCTTGCGGATTTGCTGGTAAGCCTGTTTGCACCGCTCCACCGCGGCAAGATCATCAGCAGGAATGTCGATAGTGCTCATAAGCTGCTCTCGATGGTCCTAAACTGGTTGCGAACGAATTACGCTGACGGTTTGACTTCTGGCGGCAAGCGAAGCGCCTACTCCAGGTTCTCGAAATACTTCTGCATCGTCTCTTCGTAACCCCGCGGGGCGCGGCGGTTGATGCTCGACCGAATCGCGCTGCGCACCTCCGGCGGCAACTTGGCGAACCACGGTTTTTCGACGAACTTCTTGTCGGCCGGTTCGGCGTCCTTGTCCGAATCGGGTGTGGTGCCTCCTTGGGGCGGGTCCTCCGGGCCGGGGATCGGTTCGGAAATCAACCCCGGCTGATTCTCGCGGAATGAACCGCTGATGATCCCACCACCGCCTTGCCCGAACGGACTGGTCATCCCCGGTTTCGTCGGCGGCGCAAGACTGGGGCTGGCTGCCATGCCGGGCATCATGCCAGGCATGTTTGCCATCCCCGGCTCGCCAGCCGCTGCGGCTTCGGCGCCGGGGACTGCGGCAGCGGGCGCGCCGGCCAAAGCGGCGGCGATCTGCGCGGCTTCGCGGATCGGCCGGTTGGCCAGCGGCGCGCCGGCCGGCATTGGCGCACCGGGCTGACCGCCGGAGGGCTGACCGGGCATGGGCTGGCCGCCTTGCTGACCACTCTGTTGCACGGCTTGCTGACCTTCGCCGGGCTGGCCGGCAGATTGCTCGCCGCCGGGCTGGCCGGCCATCTGCTGACTGCCGGGTTGCCCTTGTCCCGGCTGAGCTTCTCCCGGCTGCCCCTGGCCGGCTTGACCACTTTGGCCAGCCATTTCACTGCCCGGCTGCGGCTTCTCGCCGGCCTGCGCTATCGCGCGCCCCAGGGCGATATCGTTGGCAATCTCTTGACCGCGGGCTGCCAGGCTGGCGGCCGCTTCGGCCATAGCTTGCTGGGCGCCTTGCTCGGCGCGTTGCGCCTCTTGCGGCGTCGCCTGCGGGTTGGCCCCTTGCTGAGCCTGTTGCTCGGCGCCCCGCAAGGCCGATGTAGCGCCGGGATCGACCGGCACGTTCTGGGCGGCCATCTGGCCTGCCTGCCGGCTCATCTGGGCCAGCCGCGCAGCCGCTTGCTGCTGGAGATCCCGGGCGGCCTGCTCGAGCTGTTTGGCGGCCTCATCCAGCGCCTGCGCAGTTGCCTCTTGCTCGGCAGCAGTCTCCTTAGGCTTGCCCTGGCCCATCGCTGCTTCTGCTTTCTGCGAGGTGCCTTCCGCCTTATCCAATGTACCGGCGGCCTGTGGGGCGTCTTGGCGGGCCAATTGTGCTGCCTCTCGGGCTGCTTCGGTCACACGTTTCTGGGCCGAAGGATCGGGCTTGCCTTCCGGCTGAGCCTGTTGGGCGGTCTCGGCGGCTTGCTCCGCGCCGCGGAGCAGCTCTTGCGCCCTTTCCAACGCCTCGCGGACGTCCTTCCGCAATTGGCGCGCCTCGGCCCGGCCGCCGCGGTCCAGCGCCTCGGCCGCCCGCTGTGCGGCATCTTCGGCCTTCGCTAGGGCTTTACCAAGCTCGCCCTCCGCTGGCTGGCCACCCTGTTCTTGAGTGCCGCCGGGCCGCTGGGCGCCTGGCCTGTTTTCGCCTGACTGGGATTGCTGGCCCGGCTGAGGTTGTTCGCCCGGCTGGGATTTTTCGCCCGGCTGGGGTTGCTGGCCTCCTTGCGTCTGCCCGGCGGGCTGCGACGGCTCGCCCGACTGCGGCTTTTCACCTGGCTGTGCATTATCGCCGGACTGCGGTTTCTCGCCAGGCTGTGATTTTTCGCCCGCTTGTGGTTTCTCGGCCGATTGAGGTTGTCCGGCCTGCTCAGTAGCGGGCTGGGCTGCCTCGCGGGCGATCTGGCCCACGGTCTTGGCCACTTGCTCCTGTTTGGCCACTGCCTCGCGGGTATCGCCCGATCGTGTGCGCTCCAGTGCTTCGGCTGCCCGATCGGCTTCGGTCTGCTGCTGGAGTGCCTTGCGGATTTTTTCGGCCAGTTCCATGGCACGGGCCTTTTCCGGACGTCCGGCTGCGCGCTGTTGATCGGCCTGCGCCTGGGCGACTTTTTCGCGGGCCTCGGCCAGCCGCTGGAGCCGATCGGCCAGCGAATCGACCGCCCTGGCCAGTTCGCGCCCTAACTGCTGGCCGGATTGTTCCGTTCTGGCCAGTTGCTGTCCGCCGACTTGCTCCAGTTGCGCCAGCGCGCGGCGCATTTCGCCGCGAATCTGTTCGGCGGCTTGTTCCAGTTGTTCGGCGGCTTTCGCGGTAGCTTCGGACGCCCGCGCCGCCGGTTGCTTGGACGGCTCGCCCGGCTGCCGCGCGGCGGCTTCGAGCTGTTTCTCACCGGCAGCGATTGGTTTGGCGGCCTCGGCGAGGGTCTTAGCGGCCTCGGGGACGGTAGTCTTTACGCCTTCGGCGACTTTCTGGGCGATTTGGCCCACGTCTTGCTGGGCTTCGACCATCTGTTTGGCCTGCTCGGCTTGCAACCCTTGCTGCTTGCTGGCTTCGGCGGTCTGCCTTGAGATTTCGCGCTCGGTTTGGGCGGCCTGGTCCAGTGCGCGGGCGGCATGGGCCAGCTCGCTGATTTTGGCCAGCAGGCGGTCGCGCTGGGCGTCGGCCAGGGCGGCCTCGGTTTCGGCCACGGCCCGCTCTACCGCCCGATCAGCCGCTTCTACAGCAGCTTGCCGCTCGGGCAAGGGGCGGCCCATTTCGGCGGCGGCTTCGGCGGCTGCCTGCCGGGCCTCCGCCATGCGCGACTTGACCGCCTCGGGCAGATCGCGGCCTTGAGGGATTTTTTCCAAGTCTTTGGCGACTTGGGTCTCGTGGGCTTTGGCTTCCGACGGCTTTTCGGCAACCTTTTCCGAGGCTTTTTGCTGCTCGGCTTCGACGCGCTTGAGGTCTTCGCGGGCGACCTGGAGGTCCCGAATCCGCTTGTCGTATTGTTCGGCCGTCAGTCCGCCTTCCCAGCCGCGCAACGCCTCGGCTGCTTCGGCGGCCTTTTCCAGCCCCTTGATGACGTTATCTTGCTGGGCCAACGCGGCGGAGGGGTTCTCCTCGAGCATCTCGCGGGCGGCTTCCAGCGCGGCGCGCTGGGCAGCCTCCAGCGGTTGCTGGGCGGCGGGCAGGTCCTGAAGCGCGTCGCGCACGTTGCCGATTTCCTTGCGGATTCGGGTCTGCTCGTCGATGAGCTGTTTCTGCTGCTCGGGCTGGTCCAAGCGGGCTTGTTTGGTGGCCTCCCGCACCTTTTCTTGCTCGGCGATCAGCTCGCGCAGGCGGTCGGCGGCGTAGTTGCGGTCGGCCTCGGCAAGCCCCTGGGCCTGCTCGATCCGCTGCAACAGCGCTTGTAGCGCCTTGATGACCGCCCGCTGGTTGGACGCCGCTTCGGCGTACTTTGCTGCTTGCAGGTGGCTTTCCGCGCTGCGCAGATCGTCCCTGACTTTGGCCTGCTCCAGGGCGCGGAGTCCTTCGGCGGCCTCGGCCCCGAACGGGCCGGCCCAGCGGCTCACCTCCGCCAGTTCATCCAAGAAGCGGTCGTAAACGGTGCGTACATCGCGCTGGTCTTCTACAGCGGCCAGAGTGAGCGTCTCGCGCCGCGCTTGCGGCTGCTGCGGCAACGACTCGGTGGCCGAAAGCACGTTGCTTTCCATCTGGATAAGCTGGCGAACCTGGGCGGCCATTTCGGCGATCTTCAACCGCCGCAACAGGTTCTGCCGCTGGACGTAAAGAATTACCACGATATCGCGGCTTTTGTTGCGGGTCTGCTCGAAGGTCTTTTTGGGGTCTTCGGTGCGGGCCATCTCCAAGTCGGTCAGCAATTTGATGACCTCGGGCATCTCGCGGTCGATCAACTTGTCGAGGTCTTTGCGCATGGCCTGGATTTCGCCGTAAAGCTGATGGCCTTCCAGGCCGTTTTCGCGCAGTTGGCGGAGCTGGATGTCCAGCACGTTGCCGACCAGCTCTCGGGCCATGTTGCGCACTCGCTGCTGCACCTGTTTCTGCCGCGCCAGCGACTCGCTGGGCACGGTCTGCGCTGTTGCCGCGTAGCCGTTGGCGATCACCGCCAGCATCACCACCGCACAAACTTGCAGGCGTTTCATGGGGATTCTCCTATCCCAAGCTGCCTTTGGATCATGGTTTTTATCTGTTGCAAGGCGCGTCGATCGTCTTCGGCCATGTTGGCCAGGATGCCCTGCTCGTCGGTCACCTGAAACACGATTGCTTCGGCTTCGGCTTGCCGACCGGGATTGCGCCCCCGATAGTCGGTCGCCTGTAAGATTACTCGCACCACGTCGCCCTTGGCCAGCTTGCCAGGGGACTTTTCGTCGGCTTTGGGAAGCGGCAGGCGGGCAAGCTCGAAAGGAAACTCGCCGGCAAGTTTCTGCTGCGGCTGCTTTCCCTGCGGCAGTTTGTAAATGGGCATCTGACCGCTGTCGGCCGGACGGCCGTCGGCGTACTGCACCTCCCAGTTGGCCACTATCTGGTCGATGCCGTAGTCGTCGCTGGCCTGGTAGTAGATGGCAGGTCTGCCTTTGTTGGGCAGGACGAACTTGATTATGCTGCCGGCGCCGATGCGCGGCGGGGTGTCGGCCTGGATGCGGATCAGCCCTTCGATCGGCTGCTGGAGCGATTGGCCTTCGCTGTCGACGACCTGTACCGCGTAGCGGATCGGCGCCAGCACGTTGGCCAGAGGACAGTCAGGCGCATCGAGCACCCATTGATCGCCGCGCTCTACGCTTTCGGCCTCCGTCACTCGTCGGAAGGGATAACCCTGCCCGCCGACAGAAGCCACCGCCTGCTGCAAATACTTGTCGGAGTACAGCCGCAACACCACCCGCGAGCCTTCCACCACCGATATCTGCCTTAGTCCCTGGGGCAAGCGGATCGGCCCTGGCTGCTGGCCCGACGAATCGACTCCCGCGCCGGTCACGTAAGCAGGCGGATAGACTTCGTGATCTATTTGGATGACCGGCAGTTGCGAGACGGTGATGGTGGCCAAATCGGTCCATGCTTTGCCCCGCCGGCTGCCCACAACGAAGCCCAACCAGCGCAACCACGGACGTTCGGCCCAGCCGACGCCGATCTGCACTTGATATCTGGCGTCTTCGACCAGCCGGGGCAACTGGCCGCGGTAGGTTTCTCCGTCGGCCGCCGCAGTTGTCCGCTCAGGCATGTCGGATTGCTGCTGCGGGGTCAACTCGACCGTGGTGCGCAGGCGGCTCTGGAGGCCGATCAGTTCCACTCTACCTTCGGACGGCAGTCGGCCGGTGCAATGCACTTCAAACTCTACCGGCTGCCCGTAGTACGCGCGCAATTTGGTATCTGCCGGGTTGGCCGGATCGACTTCCCGTCCGTTGACCTTCAAGCGAATTATCTGCGTAGCGGTGGGGTAATGTGCGGGCAAAAGGCACAAGCGGCGGATGAAGGTAGCCACGTGCGTCGGCGCGGCTACGCTCACCACTAGCCACAGTGCCGCTGCGGCGGCCAGCCACTTCAGCCTGGCGCTGAGCACCTCCACCGGCACCGCCCGGAGTACGCGCAGACGCGGGCTGATCGCCGCCACATGGTCGATGACAGCCTGTTCGAGTTGCTCCGATCCCCACTGGTGGGCTTCGGGCCATTCGAACTGCAGGGCGGCTATCAGATCGGAATCGATGTTGTTCTGGCGTTCCAGCAACAGGGCCATGTCCAGGTCGGTCTCTTGCCAACCCAGCCAGGGCAGCACCCAGCGCCAGGTCGCCCAGACGATGGCTGCGGCGGCGACGACCAGCATCAGCCCGCGCTGCCACACGTCAAGCTCCCAAATCCAGTCGATGGCGAAAGCGACGCCCGCGGTGCACAGCATGGCCAGCAGCAAAGCGCTGTAGGCGGTGGCGCGGGCAGTCCACAGTCGGCGGCGGCGCAGCCGGGCCAGGCGTTTTCGCAGATCGAGCAGTTTGGTCATGGCAGGTTCACCCACTTCCGCACAGTCCACTCACCCAGCAGCAGCACCACCACCAGCCCGAAGCACAGCCAGGTGTTCCACAGGGGAATCACTTCGATGTTGGTTTCCAGCCTGGGCGTCAAGCGGATTTCCTCGGCAAGGCGATCGACGTTGCTCAGCTCGTAGCTGCGGCCGCCGGGGAACATGCCCGCCAGCGCCTCCTGCAAAGCGACGTTCCGCGTGGCCGCCTCGCGTTCCAAAGCCACGCTTTTGACGGCGAAGGTCTTTTCGGCCCAGCTCTTGCTCGTCGGGTCGAACACTCGCACGCGATACTCGCCCGGCGCCGTGACCGGAAACCGGGTTTCGAACAGCCCATCTTTGACCAGCGTAAGGCTGAGCGGTTGCACGGTCTGGCCGCCGATGGCCGCTTTGGCGGGCAGCACCAGTTCGCCGCGAAGTTTTTTCTCCGGCAGGTCTTTTTCTCCCAGGGGGCGGAACTCGCTATCGTAGGCGTCCACGCGCACCACGACCTCTTCCTCCGGCTTGTAGTGCTCCTCGCGATCGGTGCTGACGACGAATCGTTTCTGGTCTCCCAGGGCGTGGTTCAGCGCCAGGGTGTGTATCAGTTGCCCCCAGAACTGCCGGTAGTAGCGCTCGCCGTACTTGCGGCGCAGACGCCACGTTTCGTTGAAGCCCAGATAGACCACCATCCCCCGGCCCCCCTTGCCGAACTGGCGGACGGCGATCAGGGGCTGGTGTTCCTTTCCGCCCACGGTAGTGTGGGTGGGATGCTCGGCCAGCACCTGCGCCAGCGGATGTCGGCGCACCACCGGCTGATACCAGGGCAGCGGGCCCAGGTTGTCCCAGGCGCGCTGGTTCTCCTCCAGGGTTTCGCCGGCCAGCCGCATGAAGGAGAAGTTCTCCGACATCGGCGTCAGACGCAGGC
>Ga0209101_1000981_pt1 | contig 22487 bp, 20 predicted proteins | sample ConPoolayeCmetaG_FD_185481 | JGI IMG/M metagenome (GOLD analysis project Ga0209101, IMG submission 185481) | Hot spring microbial mat communities from California, USA to study Microbial Dark Matter (Phase II) - Cone Pool mat layer C metaG... ...
GCAAATAGGCTCTTAAACGATACGTGCGTGGAAATAAAGATACTAAAAAGAGAATTGTCTCCAAAATTTTTACTTGCCTATTTTCAATCCTCGTTTTGTAATTGGTATGCTTATAACCTGATCTATAACCGCGCAATACGCACGATACATTTTATCAATTACTATATCACGCAGATTCCAATTCCACGGGCCATTGTAGAAGACGTAAGACTGCAAGAACCATTCATTGAATTGGCCGATAAAATCATTAAAATTACTAAATACCCTGACTATTTGGATAATCCTGCTAAGCAAGCCAAAGTCCGTGAATACGAAAAACAAATTGACCAGTTGGTATACCAGCTCTACGACCTCACGCCGGAGGAGATAGCGGTGGTGGAGGGGGTAACATGAACCTGGAATCAGAGTTTACGCAAGCTTTGGAAGGCACGATTAAAGCGGCGAAATCTAAAGGTTATATACCCACTTACTTTATTCAAATGCTGAGTGAGCATGGCGGCCTGGAAACTGCTAAGCGCCTGCTGGCCGATTCCGAGGCCCAAAGTGGCTTGTTCAAGTTATGGGAACTGGGATTACTGCACGAGTCGATGGAAGCCGTGGTATTGCAAGATAAGTTTCACTCGTTGTTTACCGAAGATGAACTGCGTGAGGCCCGGCGGCGGCTGAAAGCGCTTGGGCATATTAAGCAGGGCTAATCCGACATGAAAATGATCAAATATTCCATTGGTAAAATCACGATCAAAAATTTTCGGGGAATCCGTGAGCTATCGGTTGAATTCAAGGCCGATAGGCCCGCCATCTTGGTCGGCCCGAACAATGCCGGCAAATCATCGTTCCTTGACGCCTTTGGCCTGGCCATGTGCTCCCCGAAGTTCTTGAACCTCAGAGGCTTTAACTTGGTAGCGGGGGGTGGATTTGAACCACCGACCTTCGGGTTATGAGCCCGACGAGCTACCAGACTGCTCCACCCCGCGTCAACCCCCAAAATAAGAACGACAAACCTTTTGTCAAGGAATTATTGCCCGGATGCATTTGATTGTCAGGGCGCCTGCATAGATTTGACGGGCAGGCAAACAGCCAATTCCAAATCCCTTTCGAGCTGTATTCTCAGAAGCAGTCCGGTCTGACCGGCGCCCCGCCGTGCCCTTTGAAATATCTCACCAGATATGTGACGTCCGATGCTTGCACAAGACAATCGCCGTTGGCATCGGCGGCAAGATAAGGTTCCGGCGGAAAATTCGTCCCCTTAAAATAGCTCACCAGAAACGTTACATCGGAGCCGCGCTGCTCGCCGTTGGAATTGGCGTCGCCTGCCGGCAATATCTGCAGGCGGCGTATTTCCGGAGTGGGAGTTCCCCCTTGGCGCGAAAGATTCTCATCGTCGATCGCCAGAATTTTCCAATATAGATATCGCCCCAATCGGCCGAGACTGTCGGTTTCGACCGCTATCGATGTATCCTCGCCGCAGTTCACCAACAGCCCATTGTCAAAAATCGTGTCGGAATCGATGAATAATTCATAGTTCACCATCGCCCCGGAATCGGTATCGATACTTGTCCGCCAAACGAACCTCGTATAACGGACCACATTTGACTGGCTGTCCGCCGGTTCAACCAAAGCAAACGGCCCCGGTGGATTTCCTCCGGTGGTGAAAATATCGATCCGCCAAGCAACCGTATCGGCGAGAAATCCATCGGAGACGATCCCGCTGACGATTTCCTGCCCCGGCGTGGCAAATGAAAATGCGATATTCGAATCATTTCCTGCGGGCGATCCGTTTCTGAGCCATATGAAATAAAGCGTATCGCTGTCGGGATCGCTGGCCGCCATGCCGAAATTCAAGACCGTGCCGACTGCAACCGAGGTATCGCCTCCCGGATGGAAATCGATTATCGTCGGCGCCTGCGGCGGCGTTGTCGGACGCAACCTGATTATGCTGCCATTGCTTCTGGTCAGATATATATGGCCGTCAGGCCCCTGTTCGACATCGATCAGCCCCGATCCGACGCTGAAAACGATCGTATCGTGGGTAATCGAGTCGCCCGCCGGATTGAGGGTCAGCAATCTCAAACTGCCGCTGTTGTAATCGGTCATCAGCAGTTTGCCGTTGAATTCGGGTATCATGCTTTGATGCGCCGCAACGATTCCCGTCGGTGCGATAGTCGGCGTCCAGCAGCGGAGAGGATTCTCGTAGGCGGGGTTCGTCGATAAGCATTGGATCACCGGCCAGCCGTAATTGCGTCCCGGCAGAATTTTGTTCAATTCATCGTTGGCCGCCGGGCCGTTTTCAGTCGCATACAACCCCCCGCTGACCGGATGAAAACAGAAATCATAACTGTTCCGCAAACCATAGGCATAAATCGGCGCGCAGGCCACGGGATTGTCGCCGGGGATCGATCCGTCGCCGTTGATTCTTAAAATCTTTCCCCAAACGTTGCAGGTATCCTGCGCCCACGACGGCTGGGCATTTTCGCCGATCGTTATGTACAATTTGCCGTCCGGCCCGAATCGGATATTGCCGCCGTTGTGATTGGTCGCCGATGTTACTATCGGGGCGATGAATATGGTATCGGGATTCGTGCCGTAGCCGAGGCTGTCGGTCAGTCTGATCACCACATTCGCCAGCGGCGGACCCGCTTGGGTCACGAAACAATATACGAACGGTGAATCAGGGTAATTGGGATGAAAAGTCAAACCCAGCCCGCCGCGCTCGCCCGAGCTGTTGACCGCAAACTGGTAGAACGGCGTTGCCCTGACATTGTTCTGTCCGAGGACTACTTTCACCCGCCCTGTATTCTTTTCTATGAAAAACATTCGCCCGTCCGGCGAAAACGCCACCGTCGTTATGAACGACTGTCCGGTCACGTAATTCTCGCTGATAAAATCGGCCTGCGCTGGCGATGACAATATGCCTGCCAGCATCGCAGCCCAAATAATGAATTTGTCCATCAGTTCAATCCTCCGATCCATGAATTAAAATACAGCGACAAGGATGCTTGTCTGAGCGGTCGAATTTTATCGCTTGCCAAGTCTGGCCTAATCGGCTATTATTCGGCCTTGAATTTTGAATTTTATTTATTTACTTGGAAACTTTGCCGTCGGAAATCAGGTTCCATCCCTCTGAAATTGGCGGCATGAAAATCGTTGTTCGAGCAAAATGGCGATGAGGATTTAATTGGCGCAGATTTTCCCGCGATGGACGAATAAAATCCCTTTGATTGCGGCGCTCTTCATCATATTCTTCGCCCTAACCGCAATCGCTTTCGTCTGGTATTTCGGGTCCCCTCGCTACACCGATGTCGGCTATCGACCGCAACAACCGATCCCTTTCAGCCATAAACTACATACAGGCGACCTCGGGATGGATTGTCGATACTGCCATTACAACATCGAAAGGTCCCCCGTGGCCAATCTGCCGCCGACCTCGGTTTGCCTGAATTGCCACAATATTATAGGTACAGCGAACGAGAAACTCGCCCCGCTTCGCCACAGCTGGGCGGAAAAACGTCCTATCCCTTGGGTACGCGTGCACAAAACCCCCGATTACGCATATTTCAATCATGCCGTTCACCTGAACGCCGGTATCGGCTGTTCGAGCTGTCACGGCCGTATCGATAGAATGGACAAGGTCCGGCAAGACCAACCGCTCTCGATGTCGTGGTGTCTCGATTGCCATCGCAATCCTGACCCGCATCGCCGGCCGATCGATAAAATCACCGATATGGACTGGACGCCGGCTTCTTTGACAAACGGAAGCTTTTCCCCTGAATCGGAATCAAAACAGGTCAATCCGCCAACGGATTGCACGGGATGCCATAGATGACGAACAATAACGATAAAGATTTGCAATGGCGAAGCGTCGGAGAGCTCGCCGGATTCGAGGCCGGAACCCAAAACGAATCCTCGGCCGCAAGCGAAGAGGCCGCGATTAGAGAAAATTTCCCGGGCGCAATAGAAGCCGTCGGCGATCTCGTCAGCCGCCGCTCCTTTATTTCCCTGATGTCGGCTTCGCTGGCGCTTGCAGGTCTTGCCGGATGCCGCCGTCCGGTCGAAAAAATCATTCCTTATGTCATTCCTCCCGAGGACGTCATCCCCGGGGTTCCCCAGTATTACGCCACCACGATGCCGTTCGGCCTCCAATCTTTCGGCTTGATAGTGGAGACGCACGAGGGGAGACCGACAAAAATCGAGGGAAACAAAAATCATCCCTCGACGCTTGGCTCGGCCGGTCCGTTTATCCTTTCGTCGATACTCGAATTATACGATCCCGACCGTTCGCGGAAAGTAGTCAACGACGGTTCCGAATCGGATTGGAGCCGTTTCGAATCATACTGGAAATCGCTTTTCGACGAATATCGGAAAAAAGGGGGAAAAGGACTTGCCGTTGTAAGCTCTTCTTTCAATTCCCCAACGCTTCATCGCCTGCGGCGGCAGTTTCTCGACTCTTTCCCGGAATCGCAGTGGATCGCCTATGAGCCGGTCTCCGATGAAAACATTCTCTTGGGCATCGAGGGCGCCACGAGGCGGACGCTGCTTCCCGAATACCGTTTCGATCGCGCCCGCATCATCCTGTCGCTCGATTGCGATTTTCTGAATTCGGAAACCGGAGCGCTGAAAAACGCCTTCAATTTCGCTTTGTCGCGTAATCCGTCGATCGATTCGGATTCCATGAGCAGGCTTTACTGCGTCGAGGGGAATTTCTCGCTCACCGGCGCTATGGCCGACCATCGGCTTGCCCTGCCGCCATCGGCGACCGGCGAATTTTTGTTGGCCTTGATTGCCGAGTTGAAGCGAATCGGGATCGCTTTCCCGTTTCCGATTCCCGCCAGCGGCGGCATCGTCGAACCGGATAAAAGATACGTGGAGGCCGTCGCCGCCGATCTGGTCGCCAATAGAAACCACGATATAATCTGCGCCGGGCGTTCGCAGCCGCCATGGGTTCATGCACTTGTATGCACCCTGAATTCCATCCTGAACCCTGAAAGCGAAATGGTCCGTTATAACGGCCTGCCGTTTGCCTTGACTTCGGATACGGCCGCCCTGAAATCGCTGGTTCAGCAAATGAAGTCCGGCCTGATTTCAACTTTGGTAATGTTCGATATCAACCTCGCCTATTGCGCCCCAACCGATATTAATTTCACCGATGCCTTGGCCGGTGTCCGCCACAAAATTCATTTCGGAACCTACTACGATGAAACGGCTGCCGTTGCCAACTGGCATCTGCCGGCCGCTCACTACCTCGAAAGCTGGGGAGACTGCGTCTCGGTCGAGGGAGTCCGCAGTGTCGTTCAGCCGCTGATAGAGCCGCTGTACGCCGGGAAACCCGCCGTCGAAATCGCCCACCTTTTGGCTGCCGGCCAATCGGCCAGCGGCCATGAAATCGTCCGCCGAACGTGGCAGGAAATCATCAAAGATTCTTTCGAATACAACTGGCAGAAAGTATTGCATGACGGTTACTATTCCGAACCTGAACCTGCCGCCATCCGGCCCGAACTCGCCGAATTGGCGGATTATCTTGCCGCCAACCTTCCATCTTCGGCGCCAGGCGAACGCCGCGGCCTCGAACTCGCGTTCATTCCCTCGCCGAGCACCTATGACGGCCGCTACGCCAATTTGAGCTGGCTGCAGGAACTGCCGGATCCCGTTACGAAAATCACTTGGGATAATCCCGCCCGCATAGGATATTCCTTGGCCCGAAATCTCGATTTACAAAACGGCGATATGATCGCCGTAAACAATCAGGGGACGACTCTCGAATTGCCGGTTCTTGTCACCCCCGGAATCGCCGACGGACTGGTCGTCGTCGAACTCGGCTACGGCCGAACGGCCGCCGGCAGAGTTGGCAACGGTGTCGGCTTCAACACCTTCCGCCTGCGCCGATCCGATAGTCCGAATTTCACCGGCGGCGTGGCTGTCGCCAGAACCGGCGGCAAATACAAATTGGCCGGCACTCAAGAACACCATACAATGGAGGGAAGACCGTTGATTCGCCGGGCCGACTTGAATTATTTCCGCTCCCACCCCGAATTCGCCTCTGAAATGGTCGAACATCCCCCGCTGAAATCGCTCTGGAAAGAACCGCCGCTTACCGGTCAACATCAATGGGGTATGACTATCGACCTGAATTCGTGTATCGGCTGCGGCGCCTGCACTATTGCCTGTCAGAGTGAAAACAATATCCCCGTCGTCGGTAAGGAGGGGGTGGCCAGGGGAAGAGAGATGCATTGGATCAGGGTCGACAGGTATTTCAGCGGCCCCGCCGATTCTCCGGATATGTTGTTCATGCCGGTTCCCTGCCAACATTGCGAAAACGCCCCCTGCGAACAGGTCTGCCCGGTCCAAGCAACCGTTCACGACCACGAGGGGTTGAACGCCATGGTCTATAACCGTTGCGTCGGAACGCGCTATTGCTCCAATAATTGTCCGTACAAGGTCAGACGATTCAACTTTTTCAACTATACGAAATCGATGCCCGAAACATTGAAAATGTTGCAGAATCCTGATGTCACCGTCAGGTCGCGCGGCGTCATGGAAAAGTGCACCTATTGTATCCAGCGGATCAACCGTGCCAAAATTTCCGCCAAAATCGAAAACCGTCAGGTCGCCGATGGCGAAATATTGACTGCCTGTCAGCAAGCCTGTCCCACCAACGCCATTGTTTTCGGTGATATCGCCGTTCCCCGAAGCCGGGTGACGAAAATGAAAGCCGATTCCCGCAATTACGAGCTGCTGGCCGAACTGAACAATAAGCCGCGCACGAGTTACTTGGCCAGAATCAGAAATCCCAACCCGGCCCTTGTCGATAACGATGGCGCTATGCAACCGCACAACCCGAAAATGAGGAAAATAGGGTGAACCAAAGCGTCAGCGACAATCTCCGCCATCATTCCGCCGAGACCGCTCTCGTTTCGGGCAAGCCGACGTTCGGCGGCATAACCTCCGATATCAGCGCCATCGCCGAATCTAAAACTCCGCGGGCTTGGTATATCGCCATAACCATCACCGGATCTTTGGCGCTCTTGTTTTTCGGCTTGATCGTCCATCTGATATTGACGGGCTTGGGCGTATGGGGCATCAGTATCCCGGTCGGCTGGGGATTCGCCATCATCAATTTCGTTTTCTGGGTGGGGATCGGTCATGCCGGAACGTTGATTTCGGCCATCCTGTTCTTGTTGCGCCAGCGCTGGCGGACGTCGATAAATCGGTTTGCCGAGGCGATGACTTTGTTCGCCATCATGTGCGCCGGAATCTTCCCGGCCATCCATGTCGGCCGAATCTGGGTCATTTACTGGATGTTTCCGCTACCCAACCAAATGGGGGTATGGCCGAATTTCCGCAGCCCGCTTCTCTGGGATGTTTTCGCCGTCGGCACCTATTTCACCTGTTCGCTCTTGTTTTGGTATGTAGGGCTGATCCCCGATCTGGCCACTTTCCGCGATCGCGCCAAAACGAAACTCCGCCGAATCGTCTTCGGCATCTTCTCCTTGGGATGGCGCGGCGGCAACCGCCACTGGCGCCACTATGAACTGGCCTATCTGATTTTAGCCGGCATTTCGACGCCTCTGGTGCTTTCCGTTCACAGCGTGGTCAGCACCGATTTCTCCGTCAGCCAACTGCCCGGCTGGCATACCACGATTTTCCCGCCCTATTTCGTCGTCGGCGCCATCTTTTCCGGTTTCGCTATGGTCGTCACTTTGGCCGTCATTTTAAGAAAAATATTCAAGCTGGAAAATTACATAACTTTGTTCCACCTCGAAAAAATGAACAAAATCATGCTGGTCACCAGCCTCATGGTCGGCTACGCCTACGCCATCGAATTCTTTATCGCTTGGTATTCCGGCAATCAATATGAGCTGTTCACTTTCCTTAACCGCGCCTCCGGCCATTACGCTTGGGCCTACTGGATTATGGTATCCTGCAACGTGCTGATACCGCAGTTGTTCTGGTCGAAAAAAATCCGCACCAGCATTCCGGCTATGCTCGTCATCTCTCTCTTGGTCAATGTCGGGATGTGGTTCGAACGGTTCGTCATCGTCGTAACCTCGCTGTCCCGCGATTTCCTCCCCTCGAGCTGGGGCGACTACACTCCCACCGTTTTCGATTTCGGCCTGCTCGTCGGGTCGTTCGGTTTGTTTTTTACCCTGTTCTTGCTGTTCATAAGATTTTTCCCGGTGATAGCCATGTCCGAAGTCAAGACCGTGATTCCCGACGCCGAGGTGCAGGGTGAACATTGAGTATTCGATTCCGCCGTCGGCGTTGGCAATGGAAGGCGATCGTCATGGCCGCTGACAAAAGAAAAAACGGTCTGATCATGCTCGCCCGATTCGAAAACCCGGCGGCGTTGTTGAGAGCCGCCCGCATGCTGCACGAGGCCGGCTACGAAAAATACGATTGTCACTCGCCGTTCCCGATTCACGGCCTGAACAGGGCGATGGGATTGTCGCGTTCGAGACTCGGATATCTGGTGGGGCTATTCGCCCTCGTTGGTTTCAGCGGGGCGGTGCTTCTGCAGTGGTGGACACACTCCGTCGATTACCCGACGATAATCAGCGGCAAACCGTATTTCGCTTATCCCGCCTATCTGCCGGTAACTTTCGCTCTGGCCGTGCTCCTTTCCGCCTTTGCCGCCGTTTTCGGCATGCTGATAATCAACGGCCTGCCCAGATTTAACCATCCGTTGTTCGATTCGGAACAGTTCCGCCGGGTGACCGATAACGCCTTTTTTATCAGCGTGGAATCGACCGATCCGCAGTTCGATATCGAAAAAACAAAACTCTTGCTCGAATCGATCGGCGGCGGAAATATCGAAATACTCACCGAAATGGGTCGTGAACATGGTCGATAGAATCACGGAATCGCCCATTTTATGCTCTCCCATAAAGGAACTCGTCACGGCGCTTTCCGCCTTGACTATATGTATTGTCGTCTCCGGCTGCTATCGGGGCAAACCTTCCGATAAACCGCCGATCCATCCCAACCAAAACATGGATTCTCAGGAAAAATACAAACCCCAGGCCGAAAGCCGCTTCTTCGCCGATTTGTCGGCCATGCGGCTTCCGCCCGCCGGAACGGTTCCCCGCGGCGGCCTTCACGAGGATTCCGCATTTTTCAAGGGCGTCGATGATAAAGGGCAACCGTTGGCGAAACTGCCCTTGCCCATCACTATCGACCTTTTGCAAAGAGGCCGCACCCGTTACGATATCTATTGCTCGGCCTGCCACGGCCGCTTGGGCGATGGTCGCGGGATCGTGGTAAGGCGGGGCTATCCGCCGCCGCCGGCTTTCACCGATGATCGTTTGCAAGGCATTACCGATGGACATATTTTCGACGTGATCACCAACGGCATACGGAATATGCCCGCCTACAAATACCAGATACCCGCCGCCGACCGCTGGGCGATTGTCGCTTACCTGCGGGCTTTGCAAAGAAGTCAGGCCGCCACCCGGGCCGATTTGCCCGATTCTCTGAAAGGAATGTTCAAATAGCGTCTATGAAATTCGACGACACATCTTATCGGCTGCTCGATGACGGCGGCCTTGCCCGAAAGGCTCTCACGATAGGAATCGTCGGTCTGTCCGCCTCCGGTCTTCTGGCCGTTTACGACGTTAAGCACTTATTACAATCATATCTGGCCTCGCTGATATATTGGCTGACGATTTCCCTCGGCGCCCTCTTCTTCGTCATGCTTCATCATTTGACGAATTCGACTTGGAGCGTGGTGCTGCGCCGACTCGCCGAGAAAACCGCTGTGCTTTTTCCGGTCTTTGCGATTCTGTTCTTGCCCGTGCTGGTCGGCATGCAGCTGATTTATCCATGGAGCGGCGATTCGCTGACCGCCGCCGATGAATTGATCCGCCATAAATCGCCTTATCTGAACGCGCCGTTTTTTATCGTGAGAGCCGTTTTCTATTTTGCCGCCTGGATTATCGTTTCCCGCCTGCTGCTCCGATTGTCTATCCGGCAGGATTCCGGCGGCAATCCCGAAATAACCAAAAAATTCCGCGCCGTCAGCGCCCCGGGGATGCTGATTTTCGCCGCCACCGTCACTTTCGCCGCTTTCGACTGGGTAATGTCGCTTGACCCCCATTGGTATTCGACCATCTTCGGAGTTTACCTTTTTTCTGGCAGTCTGCTTGCGGGCCTTTCCTTCTTGACTTTCATGGTGATCTATTTTCAGGGCAAAGGCATTCTCGATAACGCGGTCACCATCGAACATTATAACGACCTCGGCCGTCTGCTGTTCGCTTTCACGGTGTTCTGGGCTTATATCGCGTTTTCGCAGTTTTTTTTGATCTGGTATGCCAATATCCCTGAGGAGACGATCTGGTTTTCTCATCGCTGGAACGGATCATGGAAATATTTCAGCCTGATTATCGTATTCGGGCATTTCATCTTGCCGTTTTTTGCCCTTATTTCCAGCCCGGCCAAACGAAATCGGAACGTTCTCGGATTTATCGCCGTATGGTTGTTGTTCGTTCACTGGGTCGATATCTATTGGCTGATTATGCCCAATTTCGCCGAACACGGCGGCAAGGTGTCGCTTTTCGATTTTTGCTCGTGGGTAGGAATCGGCGGCATAGCGGTCTGGCGGCTGCTGCAATCATTGAAAGCGGCGCCGCTGGTCCCTGTCGGCGACGAACGTCTTGAATCGTCGCTGAAAATCACCACCAGATGACGTAATGAGCACCGAACACGGAAATGGCGGGCAAATGCCGGGATATGAATCCCGCGATATCAATCTCAAGCTGACGATCGCCGTTGGTGTCCTTGGCATATTATTATTGTTTGTCATCCTGATCGGCCTTGACCAATATTTTACGGCGGTCACCGAACGCCAAATCGAAAAAGCCGTCCTGTCGCCGATTTCCCGGGATTTGCAGGCGCTTCGGGCACACGAGGATTCTTTGCTCAATTCCTACGGCGTAGTCGATTCGAGCCGTGGCCTCTACCGCATCCCGATAGACAGCGCCATCGCCCGGCTGGCCGCCGAAAGCGAAACCAAACGTGATGGGCAATCCCCGCACGCCGGTGACGACGCCGGCGGCCGGTTGAGGGGGAAAATGATAAAATGATAATCCGACGACTACTCTGTTCAAGCCGCTTTTTTGTCATAATCGTGGCCGCGCTTTGTCAGACGTTGTTCCCCCCCGCTGCAACCGGTCAGGTGGTCGGACAAAAGCCGGAAGAGCTGCAGAAAATCGATGTCGACGAACATCTGGGCGGCTTTATTCCACTCTATGCTGCTTTCACCGACGACGCCGGCGATTCGGTTGTTCTGGCGCGCTACTTCAATAAAAACCATCCGGTGATTCTGGTGCTGGCTTATTACACCTGCCCGATGTTATGCAATCTCGTCATGAACGGCTTGGCCGACGCCCTGAAACCCCTCAATCTGACCGCCGGCAAAGACTATTCGATTTTGACCGTGAGCATAGACACCACCGAAACCGCCGAACTCGCCTCCGCCAAAAAAGCCAACTACCGCAAATACCTCGGCAACGATTTGATCGCCGACAACTGGCATTTTCTGGTCGGAGGGCGCTCCGATATCGATATCGTGGCGAAATCCGTCGGTTTCCGCTACTTTTACGATGAAAAACAAAAGCAATATGCCCACCCGGCCGTCCTGACGATATTATCGCCTCAAGGAAAAATCAGCCGCTACCTTTACGGCATAGAATTCAAAAGCCAGGATCTGAAATTCGCCGTCCTCGAGGCCGCCGGAGGCAAAGTCGGCAGCACCACCGACCGCCTTCTGCTTTACTGCTACCATTATGATCCGCAGGCCGGAAGCTACGTGCTCTTTGCCGCCAACCTTATGCGCTTGGGAGGAGTCGCCGCGGTGGTGGTGCTGGCTGTTTTCCTCGGCTTTTTTTGGTTCAAGGAATTCCGAAAAAGCCGGGCTGGATTTGTCAAGAGAGATTAACGAATTGAACCGATACCGGATGGATAACCGATGGATTCGTTGAGTAACCCATTCATGCCGCCGCAGGCCTCCACGATCGCCGGCGATGTCGATGCGCTGTTCTATTTCATATTTTATGTGACGCTTTTCTTTTTCGTTCTGATCGTCTCGCTCATCGTATTCTTCTCGATCCGCTATCGGCGGAGAAAATCGGATGAAACCACCTCGGGGGTCGCCCACAACACCGCCCTCGAACTCCTCTGGACGATCGTCCCGGCCATACTTGTCATCGTCATTTTCGCCTGGGGATTCAAAACTTTCATCCGCATGAGCATCGTGCCCAAAGATCCACTCGAAATCAAAGTGACCGCCCAGCGCTGGTGGTGGCGATTCGATTACCCCGATGGTTTGACCCGCATGAACGAACTCGTCGTTCCCTTGGGCAGGCCGGTGAAACTGCTGATGTCATCGACCGACGTCATCCACAGTTTTTATGTGCCGGGTTTCCGGATCAAAAAAGACGTCCTGCCAAACCGTTACACGATCGCCTGGTTCGAGGGAACTTCCGAGGGGACATTCGATATTTATTGTGCTGAATACTGCGGCAAAGGACACTCCGAAATGCTGGGAAAGGTGATAGTCATGCCTGAAAACGATTACGCAAAATGGCTGGCCGAGGCGGGCGCCGCCGATGAGAGCGTTCCTCTCGACCAGCTCGGCGCCAGCCTATTCGTTTCCCGCGCCTGCAACACCTGTCATTCCACCACCGGCAAAAGCGGTGTCGGGCCGACCTTCCTCAATCTGTTCGGCCATGAGGTCAGGTTTGCCGATGGCGGCCGCGGCATTGCCGACGAAAACTATCTGCGCCGATCGATTCTCGAACCGCAGGCCGAAATCGTAGCCGGATTCCAGCCGGTCATGCCGACTTATCAGGGCATTCTTACCAACCGAGAAATCGATGCCTTGATCGCCTATATAAAATCGCTTGGGAAAGAGTAACCCATGGAAACTGCAATAAAAAACAATTACCTTAATTCCCCCCGCGGAATCCTGTCTTGGCTGACCACGCTCGATCATAAGCGTATCGGAATCCTGTATCTGGCCTCGGTGATGTTCTCGTTTCTGCTCGGCGGTATCTTCGCCCTGCTGATCCGGATCAAGCTGCTCGTCCCCGGTGAATTTCTGATGAGCGCCGAGGCCTACAACCGCGTCTTCACGCTTCACGGCGCAATAATGATTTTTCTGTTCATTATCCCCTCGATTCCGGCCACCCTCGGTAATTTCGCCTTGCCGATGATGATCGGTGCGCGCGATGTCGCTTTCCCCAGACTGAACCTTGCCAGTTGGTATATCTACGTCGCCGGAGCTGTCTTTGCTGTCTATTCGATGGTTCAAGGCGGCGCCGATACCGGCTGGACCTTTTATACCCCTTACAGTACAATGACCACCAGCTCGGTCATTTCTATGACCCTCGGCGCTTTCATTCTCGGATTCTCCTCGATCTTCACCGGCCTCAACTTCATCGTCACCATCCACAAACTGCGCGCCCCCGGCCTTACCTGGTTCAAATTGCCGCTTTTCGTCTGGGCGCTTTACGCCACCGCCATAATCCAGATCTTGGCCACGCCGGTCCTCGGCATCACCTTGCTGCTTCTGATCCTCGAACGGGCCTTTTCGATAGGCGTCTTCAATCCCGCCATGGGCGGCGACCCGGTATTGTATCAGCATTTCTTCTGGTTCTATTCCCACCCCGCGGTCTATATCATGATCCTGCCCGCCATGGGAATCGTCAGCGAACTTGTTTCGGTATTTTCCCACAAAAAAATATTCGGCTACAAAGCCATCGCCTTTTCCAGTTTCGGCATCGCCTTCATAAGCTTTCTTGTCTGGGGACACCACATGTTCACCAGCGGACAGTCTGATCTGGCCTCGATGATTTTCTCGTTCCTCACTTTTCTCGTGGCCATCCCTTCCGGAATCAAAGTATTCAACTGGCTGGCCACCCTTTACAAAGGCTCGATATCTTTCGAAACACCGATGCTGTACGGCCTGTCGTTCTTGTTCCTTTTCACCGTGGGCGGCCTCACCGGCATGTTCCTCGGCGCTCTGGCCACCGATGTCCACCTGCACGACACTTATTTCATCGTCGCCCACTTTCACTATGTAATGTTCGGCGGCACGGTGATGGCGTTTTTCGGGGGATTGCATTATTGGTGGCCCAAGATCTGGGGCAAGATTTACAACAAGACGTGGGCGCTGGTCGCCTGGCTTTTCACCTTCGTCGGTTTCAATATCACCTTTTTTACCCAGTTCATTCTCGGCTCCCGCGGCATGCCCCGCCGCTATTATTCTTATCCGGCCAAGTATGAAGGGCTTCATGAAATCTCCACCATCGGCTCGATCGTCCTCGGTGTCGGCATGCTGATAATGGCGATTTATCTGATCGCCTCGCTCTTCCGAGGCAGGTCCGCTCCGGCCAACCCATGGAATGCGCTGACTCTCGAATGGCAAACCGACTCTCCACCTCCGACCGCCAATTTCGCCGCCACACCGGTCGTCACGGGTGGTTTCTATGATTACGACAAAGTCTCCCCGAACCCGAAAGGCGACTCTTGAGCCATGAACGACCACTCGATAAATCATCCCGGCTTGGCCCATCACTTTTCGACCCCGCAGCAGCAGAAAGAATCGGCCAAATTGGGGCTCTGGATATTTTTGGTCACCGAGGTGCTTCTTTTCGGCGGGCTGTTCGTCGCCTACGGCGTATTCCGTGCCTGGAATCCGGAGATGTTTTATAACGCCCACCGTTCGCTCAATGTGTTTCTGGGAGCGCTTAACACCGTGATTCTTATTTCAAGTTCGGTGACGATGGCTCTGGCGATCCGCAGTATCCAGCTTGATGATCAACCCAAGACGGTGCGGTTTCTCATCGCCACAATTATTCTGGCGGCCGCTTTTTTGGTGGTCAAATATTTCGAATACAACCATAAAATCCATCTCGGCCAATTGCCGGGTAAATTCTACACCTTCAGGGGCATCGAAGGAACCAATCCGCATCTGTTTTTCACCATATATTTCGCCATGACCGGCCTGCACGCCTTGCATATCATCGGCGGTATGTCGGTTCTGATCTGGCTCACCCTGAAAACTTCGCGCGGCCGCTTCTCCGCAGAATATTACACGCCGGTGGAACTGGCCGGTCTCTACTGGCATTTCGTCGATCTGGTCTGGATTTACCTGTTTCCCCTGTTGTATTTGATAGGATGATATCTCATGCAAACCGCCCACCCGAAAACCGATAACCACATAGCACCGCTGAAAATCTATCTCGGCACCGGTGCCGCCCTGCTTTTCCTTACCGCCGTGACGGTGGCCTTATCACAAATAAGCCTCGGCGGCTGGAACGTCGCGGTCGCCCTCGGCATCGCCACCCTCAAAGCCTCGCTGGTGGCGCTCTTCTTCATGCACCTGCTCTACGACAAAAAGATTTACCTCACGGTATTTCTCATTTCAGTGGTCTTTCTTGGCGTCTTTCTGATCCTGACCATGTTCGACACCATGGAACGCGGGACCATGTACGAGATTCTCGCAGAACCGATAAATCCCGAAGCGGTGATTTATCAAAACCAGCCGCCTGATTCGGCGGCGCCTATCGGACAAGGGGGGCATTGAAATGACTGACGCCAAAAATGGCGGGAAATCCGACAACCGCATTTCCATTAGATTGGGCCTTTATTTCGGCGCATTTGTGCTGCTTGCCGCGGTGCTGATTCTGTTTTTCCTGCGCGGCCGATCCGGCGATTCGTCGGCCGACCAGCCGCCGATATTGGGACAGGTGCCCGAATTCCGTTTCGTCACCCAATCCAACATCCCGTTCGGACGCGCCGAATTGCTCGGCAAAACAAGCGTCGTCTGCTTCTTTTTCACCCGATGTCACAGTATCTGCCCGGTCATGTCCACCAAAATGGCCGAGCTATATAGAGAGTATGAAGACCGCCCCGAAATTCAGTTCGTCTCCATCAATGTCGATCCCGACAACGATTCACTGCCTGTGCTGCGGCAATATGCCGCCTCTTTCGGGGTAAACGACGATCGCTGGCTTTTCCTTCGCGGGCCGTTAAGCGAGGTGGCCGACCTCTCGGAAAAAGGGTTCCTGCTGGCCGCCGACAACCTGCCGGCCGATCACAGCTCCCGTTTCGTGCTGGTGGATAGCCAAGCCCGCATCCGCGGCTACTACGACCCGTTCAGCGATTCAAGCCTGATTGAATTGATGGCCGCCATTCGCAAAATCTCGCCTTGACGCTGCATTGAGACGAAGTATCAGACCTGCTTAAGCCTCTTTTTTGCGAAAACGGACGAAATTCGAAACAAAATTATTGCTCCTTCGTAGATTTTTCATAAATTAACGAAATCGTTTAACGGAATGGTTAATGCCGAATCGATCGAAAAAAGACAACAATCATCACAGCCGCCGGAGATTGGTCGAAGCGGCCATTGAGGTGTTCGCCGAAAAAGGCAAACATGGAGCGCGCATGGAAGAAATCGCCGCCCGGGCGGGTGTCAACAAAGCCATGGCTTATTACTACTTCGCCGGCAAGGATAACCTGTATAAAACCGCCGTTTATGAAATACTGAAAAATATCTCCATGCAAATCAGCGCCCGCCTGACAGAATCGGCATCCGAATCACTCTCGCCGATCGAACGCATGAAATTGGTTGTCGCTGCTCACGTGGAGTCTTTTTCGCGCCATGGCGGCTATTCCAAAGTCGTCATGGAGGCGCTGCTTGAGGACCCCGATTACGTTCACTCCGCCATCGCCAGAGTACGGCATGAGTGCCGCCAATCGCTCGCCGACCGCTTTCTTGAAATCCTTCAGGACGGCCGCAAAAAACTCGAATTCCGCGACATCGATCCGAAACAAACCCTCGTAAGTTTCATGGGCATGAATCTTATCTATTTCATAGGTCATCCCATCGCCCGGGCCATGCTCGATCTTTCCAAGAGCGAAGAACGCGAATTTCTCAAGCGGCGCCCCGATTGTGTTATAGATCTTTTGCTCAACGGCATGGCCGCCAAAGGAGTCCAGCGCCCCCGAAAAAAACGGACGGGAAAATGATGCAGGCATCGAAAAAGATAGCAACTCGATCCCCTTTGTCGCCGGACAGGAATCTTCAGGTGGAAAAAATAGACCGCCTGCTGGCCGATATCTACGGCAAAAAGATATTCCGTTCCGGCCCCGATCCGCTGACCGAACTGATTTTCACGATTCTGTCTCAGAATACCAACGATAACAATCGCGACCGTGCCTTTGATGCGCTGAAAGCGGCCTTTCCTCGCTGGGAAGACGTCGCCGATGCATCCTCGCGGGCGATCGCCGGGGCGATAAAATGCGCCGGCTTGGCCGAAATCCGCGCCCGACGCATAAAAGCGATCCTTCGCCGGTTGAAAAAACATGGCGGCTATTCCCTCGATTTCATCCGCGATTGGCCGGACGAGGCCGTCGTCAGATTCCTGACCTCGCTCGATGGCGTCGGCCGCAAGACCGCCGCCTGCGTCATGGCCTTTTCGCTCGGCAGAAACGTCATGCCGGTTGACACCCATGTTTTTCGGGTGGCCGGCAGGATCGGCATACTTCCGAAAGGGATATCCCCCGAAAAAGCGCACGACTATTTTATGCGGTTTGCGGATCGCCTTTCCCTTTATCAATTGCACCTCAATTTAATCGCCCACGGACGCGCCGTCTGTCGCAGCCGAAATCCGCTCTGCCGAACCTGTCGGCTAATCGATTTATGCGCATACGGCGCGAAAACCATGGCTGCGGAAATCGATCAACATGACAGATAACAGGAGTATTGGGAACATGGACAACGTCAATGTGATCAGAATCGGATTTATCGCTCCCCGGTTCCAACTGCCCGACTCGAACTACGAGATGGGCGATCCGATCGATCGTTCAGGGGATCGTTACACCCTGCTTGTCTTTATCAACGCCGATGATAACGGAGTCCGGGTCGCCTCGGATTTGCAGAAAGGTTTGCCCCGCTCACCCGTAGGCGGCGAATACAAAGTTTCGCTAATTCTGCCGCTGAAAAGCCGTCAGGCGGATGAATTCAAGAAGAGATTCAATATCGATTTCCGATGCTTTTGCGATCATGATCTTATGGCAGGTAAATTGTTCAGCGTGGTCAACAGCGCCTCGGCCAAGCCCGCTTATCATCCGATTGCATTCTGTATCGGCGACGAAGGCTCGGTGAGGTATCGGACGGTGCTGGAATCGCCGGCGGACCTCGATAAACTGCGCAAAGAACTGGCGGCTCTGGTTTGAACAATTGTGGAATGACCGAACAGACGGATTTGGCATGAAAGGCAGCGTGAAAGGAATGGGCGTGAGGAATTCGATTTTGGCTCTTTTTGTCGCTTTCGCATTGGCTAACCAGTCGGCCGCTCAAATGGATCTCACTCTCGAATCGGCGATTCAGCTCGGATTACGGAACAACGAAGAATATCTGAGAGCCGTCAAGGAACATGAAAAAGCCGGATTGCGGGTGACGGAGGCGCAGTCGGCAGCCCTGCCGCAGATCGAGGCTTCCCTCAATTACGTTCGCAACTGGGAATTGCCGACCTTCGTCATTCCCTTCGGCGAGGAAGGTCCGCAGGAGGTCAAATTCGGCACCGTCAACAACTACACGGCCGGATTGACCCTGACCCAACCGATATACATAGGCGGCAAAGTCTTTACCGCCCTCAGTATCGCCAAAACATATAGAAAACTTACCCATGAACAACTTCGCTTGGCCCGGCAGAATCTCGAATTACTGGTGATCAAATCTTTCTTTGCGGCGGTTATGGCCGATGAGTTATTGAGGGTCGCGGCGCAAGCCGAAACATTGGCCGCCGAGGGGCTTGAGGTCACCCGCAAACTGTTCGCTCAAGGTCTCGTCTCCGATTATGAGGTCTTACGGGCACAGGTGCGGCTGGCCAACGCCCGCCCCGAAAGAATCGATGCCGAGGCCGCCGCCAAACTTGCCTACAAAAACCTGAATAACCTGATCGGCCTGCCGGTCGACAGCAAGCCCCGGCTGGTTCAGGACCGGCAAATCGATCGCTATCTACTGCCGCCGCTCGATCTTGACTCCGCCCGCTTGGCTATGCTTGAAAGACGGCCCGAAATCAAAATGGCGCGTTACCGAAACGATATCTACAAAAAAAACGTCTCGATCGCTTGGGGCGGCTGGCGCCCATCGATCTTCTTTCAAACGTCTCTGCAATATCAAGCTCAAATCGATCCTGATAAATTCCCCGGATCGGCTGATTTCAAGCGAAGCTCCTATTCGGGTATCGCTGTAACCATACCGATATTCGACTCCTGGCGCACCGTTTCCCAGGCAAAACAGGCGAAAATCGACTTGGCGAATTCGCGTCTTTCCGAAACCGAGCTCGAGGAAAATCTCGTCTTGGAACTTGAACAATGCTGGTGGAATTACCAGAAAGCCCGGGAAAACCTAGCCGCGGGCGCCGAAACGGTGGAGATGGCCCGCCGCGGACTCGAAATCGCCCGCCTGAGATTCGAAAACGGTATCGGCACCCAGCTCGAAATGTTCGACGCCGAGGTGGCTTTAACGGCGGCCGAAACGAATAAAATTATCGCCTTCAACAATCTCGTGACCGGGCTTGCCTCGCTTTTGAAAGCCCTTGGCGAAGAAGATCTGACAAGGTAGGTGGATCATATGAAATTTCAAGGTATTTATCTGGTGCTCCCTTTTATTTTGCTGACAGCCTGCGAAAGCACTAAAAACACCGCTCTGACCGTCCCCCGCGTGGCCGTCAAAGTGTCTCCCGCCGAATTAACCGATATAACGGTCTCCAAATCGTTCGCCGGCACCCTTGAGGGTGCCCGGCAGGCGAAAATTTATGCTATGATACCCGAACGGGTCGTTGATATCCCACTTTCGGAGGGCAGCCGCGTGGAAAAGGGGCAACCCGTCATCCTGCTCGACAAACTCGGCGTAAACTCGCGCTATCATCAGGCTCAGGCAATTTATCAGCAGGCCAAAGACAATTATGAAAAAATCTCCCGCCTCTTCGAACAAAAAGCCGTCTCCGAGCAGGATTTCAAAAGTGCCCGAACCGCTTTCGAGGTCGCCCAAGCCGATTTCAACGCGGCCCGGGAATCGGTGGAGTTGACCTCACCGATCGACGGCGTCATCACCGATATCGTGGTCAAGCTCGGTGAACATGCCCCGCTCGGCTTGCCTCTGGCAACCATCGCCTCCACCTCGAAAATGAGGATGACGATATACGTGAATTCCGCCGATATCGTCAAAATCAAACAGGGACAGAGCGCGAAAGTTACCGTCGATGGCGATAATCCTGTCGAGGCCCGCGTTGTCGAAAAGGCGCAATCGGCCGACCCTGAAACGAGGTTGTTTCGCGTCGAAATCGAAATGGACAATCCTGACGGCCGCCTCAAGCCCGGCATGTTCGCCAGGTGTCAGCTGGTGTTGGATAATCTCAACGGCGTTCTTGCCGTAAAAAACAGCGCCCTGTTCTCCGAGGAAGGAATCGCCAAAGTCTATGTAGTCGCCCGGGATACCGCCTTCGCCAGATCCATCGAAATCGGCCCCACCGACGGCCTGAAAACACAGGTTACAGCAGGTCTCGAACCCGGCGAACAAGTGGTTGTGGTCGGCAAAGGAAACCTGCGCGACCGAACGCCCGTGATCGTTTCAACCGAGGAGCCTGTCGATGTATCTCGCTGATACGGCTATCAAAAGACCGGTATTCGCCACCATGGTTATCCTTGCCTTGGTGGTTCTCGGTCTGGCCTCGTTCTTCAAAATGAACGTCGAATTGTTTCCCAACGTCGATTTCCCCTTCGTGGTGGTGATGACCGTCTATCCGGGCGCCAGTTCCGAGGCCGTGGCGACCGACGTCACCAAAAAAATCGAAGATGTCGTCAACACCATCGCCGGCATAAAACGGATCATCTCGTATTCGCGGGAGTCGCTCTCCCAAATCATTATCGAATTCAGCCTCGAAACCGATCCCGATGTCGCCGCTCAGGATGTCCGCGATAAAATAGCCGGCATCGCCGCCGATCTCCCGCGCGACGCCGAAGCGCCGATCATTCAAAAATACGATCCCGCTTCACAGCCGATCATCACCATCACCGTTTCCGGCGACAGATCCGAAAAAGAGCTGACCGGATTTGCCAAAAACTTCCTGAAACGGCACCTCGAAACCGTCCCCGGCGTCGGCTCCGTCGAAATCATCGGTGGAAGTGAAAGGGAAATCCAAATCCTGCTCGATCTCTATAAAATCAACGCCCTCGATATCACCCCCGATGAAGTCGCCGCCGCCGTGAGCATGGCCAACCTCGAACTTCCCGGAGGCAAACTCAATCAGGGGCAGACCGATCTGATGGTCAGGGTCATGGGAAGAGCGTCCTCACCTGAGGAGCTGTCCCGAATCATCGTTCGCAATTCCAACGGAAAAATAATCAGGCTTCAGGATGTCGCCGACGTCGTCGATGGCGTCAAGGAACGCAATGGCCTGTCCCGGCTCAACGGCAATCCGGCCATCTCCATGGCCCTGATCAGGCAGTCCGGCGCCAATATCGTGGCCACCGCCGAGGGGATTAAGAAAAAACTTAAAGAAATAGAAAGAGACATCCCCAGCGGCGTCAAAACCGAAATCGTCGAGGACAACTCGATATTCATCCGCGAATCGATCGACGATGTCGTGGTCAACCTTATCTATGGCGGCCTGCTGGCGGTGTTCGTGATTTTTCTGTTTCTTGCCAACGTCCGATCAACGATCATCTCCGCTTTGGCCATACCGACCTCGATCATCAGCACCCTTTTCTTGATGAATGCGTTCGGCTTTTCGATAAATATGATGACCCTTCTCGGCCTTTCCTTGGCCGTGGGGTTGCTGATAGACGACGCCATCGTCGTCATCGAAAACATTTATCGCCACCTCGACAGCGGCGAAAAACCGATGGCCGCTGCCCGCAACGCCACCGCGGAAATCGGCTTGGCCGTCATGGCCACCACCTTCTCGATAATGGTCGTGTTCATTCCGGTGGCTTTCATGTCGGGAATCATCGGCCGATTCTTCTACCAGTTCGGGATCACCGTCGCCGGAGCCGTGCTGGTCTCGCTTTTCGTGGCGTTTACCTTGACGCCCATGTTATCCTCGCGCTGGCTGAAAAAGGAAGAACAGATCGGTCCGCCCAAGCCCGGAATAATCAATATCCCCGGCAATGCGGTCAAATTCATCCTGCGCAATTGGCACCGTTTTTTCAAAAATCTCGATGGCCGCTACAGAACAACCTTGCAGTGGGTGCTTAACCATCGCCTTGCCACTTTGGCCATGGCGACTTTTCTTTTCCTGATCGCCCTCGGCGCCGGCAAGTTCATCGGCAGCGAATTCCTGCCCCAGACCGATCAGGCGCAATTGGTGGTGACATTCAAGGCCAGCCCCGACGAGTCGCTCGATTATACCGCCAGCCTGGCCGCCCGCATCGAGGAGAAATTGAAAAAACATCCGGAAGTCGTCAGTATCCTCACCCGCATAGGG
>Ga0209101_1000982_pt1 | contig 22419 bp, 14 predicted proteins | sample ConPoolayeCmetaG_FD_185481 | JGI IMG/M metagenome (GOLD analysis project Ga0209101, IMG submission 185481) | Hot spring microbial mat communities from California, USA to study Microbial Dark Matter (Phase II) - Cone Pool mat layer C metaG... ...
CCTCAATCGCATGCAGCGCATCGTTGATTTTCGCACGCGCCGCACCGTCCTGTTCAGCCGCCAGCACGTCGGCGCGCTTCAGCCCTAATGTCGCCAGAAACACATCTATGTTGATCCAGTTGGTCAGCGTGTTGTAGAAACATAGTTTGAACTCATCTTCCTCGCGCGGCAGCGCCAGCCCTTCGACAAGTTGCACGCGTCCGTTCACGCGCGCCAGCCCGCCGCCCTTGTCTTCATAGCGGCGCGGTGTCACTTCAAAATTCAGCGCGCGCCCGCTCGTATGATGCATGCCTATCATGATCGGGCTGAGAAATACGCCCAGCGTGTCCGCATTATGCACCATCAAATGTTGCAGAGCCGGATTGGCGCGCAACAACGCCGCCAGCGTGCCGTTGCGCAGCATGTTCGGCACTTCATAAAAATGTCCCGGCGGGTTGAATCGCTGCACAGCAATATTTTCATTGTAATCCTCACCTTCACCCCGTGCGCGCGCCCATTCGATGTACGCCGCGCGCACATTGTCTTGCACTTTCTGCGCCTGCTCGTCCAGTTTCTGCTGCGGCAATTCCTCCCACAAAAACCGCAAGTCCCGTTCCATCGGGTACACACGCTGCCCAATGGACTGCCCGCGCGACAGCAACACAGGGCCCTCATAGCCATAATTGCCCGTCAGCTCCAACTCGCGCCGCAGCGGCTCATGCGTCAGAAAACTTGTCGTGAACACATGCTGTACGGGCTGTTTGTACTTGTGCATCACTTCGTAAGTTTTGCCCAAGTGCACTTCTGCAAAACTGCGGTGCCGCCCGCGCATCATCACAAATGGATTGATGACTTTCACTGTCGCGGCGCCGTCCGTCCACCGGCTCCCCAGCCCGCCCCCATACGTCACTACCGCCACTGCATTTTGACTCAGCAACTCTTGACCAATCTGCCGATAGCGCGCCACCGTCGCATTGCTCAGGTCATTCGACACTACTGTCACATCACCTGGCTCGACATCTTCAATAACCGCCGTCAACGAGAGCCGGTTTTTGCCCACCCCTATCATACCGCTCTTCAGCATCTGCTGATTGCGCCGGTGCGCCGCGGCATCAAAGCCGTTCTCGCGCTTGATCCGCTCAGCATCAGCATCGGCGTCGCTGGCCGCTGCCGCTTTCGTTCCTGCCGCCCGCGCCGGCACGACGCTGGACAACAATTCGTTTGTCTCCGCAGCCGCTCCGTTCAGCAGCTGCGCCTCCACCCCTTGGTAATTCAAGCGAAAATCATATACCACCGGCTCCATCGCAAACGGCAGGGCATATTCGTAGCGTTGTTTCAGCGCGCGCATGATGGCCAGTATGCGTGTGCGACATTTCTCATGCACTGCCGGGTTTACAATGAACGCCATGCCGCCACCCGACGCACCGCCCAACATCAAGAAGCCCCAGTAGTCTTTTCCAAACTCTTCTTTCACCGTGGCAATCAGCTCTTCTGTAAATGCGTTGGATGTCCACGGAATCATCACCTTGGTTGCACGCTCCCAGTCCAGCGTGGTGAATTTCCCCAGCTGCTTCATGTTGCCGGTTTTCACGGCTTCCACGATGTCGTCAAAATACTCATATCCCTGCAGCCGTGCCTCCCACTCTTCCTTGTAGCGCAACAAATACCGCGTCGTTACCATCTCCAAAATCGGTCCGACATTCATCGAAAGCCCGCCATGCACCATGATGATGGAGCGCGCAAGGCGGTCTTCAATATCAGCCGGCAATTGCTCGCGTGCCAACACCGTGTGCGCCGGCAACAAGCGCCCGCGGCTGATGCCAAACTCCGGATCCCCTTTGCCTGCTTCCACCCCCGTGATCAGCTTTATCCCCGGCCAGATTCCCCCCGAATCCTGCCAGCCGCCGCCCGAGCCGCCCAGCCATTCCCCTAAAATCGCCCGCGAGGCCACCAGCCGCCGCTCGTCTTCGGTCAGCCCGCCTGTCTGCTGCTTGACCTGCCCGCTAAAGCGCATCAAGCGCGTGATAATCGTTGCCAGCAACGTCGTTGATACTGCCAGCCGTGATCCTTTCGGTATGTTGCGCACGCGCGTGATCAGTTCGAAGCCGCCCGGCCGCCCCAGCAGTGTTTTCAGCAATTTCGACAACGGCTCGCCACTCCCTTCAAAACACGGCGGCACCACGCCCGACGCAATCAGCCCCGCCTTCAGCAAGCCAAGATGATCATTGCCCAAATTGAATAATTCCTGAAACGAATGCAACTCTTTTTCCGCATGCAAGTCCACCGACACAATGCGAATCATCGGCTCGTCAATCACGCGGCAGTAGCATTCTACCGGCGGCACCGGCTCGCCCTCCCCATGTATCGCCAAATCCACCGACATGTTGATCACCCGCGCGCCTTCCGGAAAATCCATCCCAAGGAAAAAAATGTCCGACCAGCCCGCGTGGCTTGGATCAGCACGCACTGGCGCGCGATCCATGCCAATCGGGTACCGCCCCGTTGCCTCATTGCGCTGCAGATACACCTCCGGCACCCGCAACGGATAGCGCTTCACCGTGCGCGCATTGAACATCCATTCATTCCCGCGGCTCGTCCGCACGCTCTGCCGCACTTGGTCTACAAGGTATTTGAACGCCAGGGCATAATACGCTTCCGCCAGCGCGCTTAGCAGCGCTTCATTGCACCCCTGCGACATCATCGCCGCGCGAAAACGTTCGATCGCTTCATCATAGTCGCGGTTCAACATCGCGTGCACGCCCGCATACGGAATGTAGCCTTCCTTGCGCACATCGCGCCGGTCAATCAAATAGTATCGGTAAATCGCATGTATGAACAGGCACGCCCGCACCCGGTGATACAAATTGCCAGACTGTTTGCGGAAAAATTCCAATCCTTCAGCCATGCGCAGCAAGTCTTCTTTCTGCTTCCCCGCCAGCAGCGCCTCTTCCGTGCGGTGCCGCACGGCGTCATCGGCGCTGGTAATCGTGGCGATCAAGTCTTGATACATAACGCAGTCCTTGAGGGATTACTGAAGCAGTATACCATGGTGCCGGCTGCAGCGGCCACGCCGCACGGTCACACCATTTCCACGTCCAGCTTTAACAACGCGCCCAATTTTTCAATCTGCTCGGCGACGTGGCCGACGCCCACCGCGCAGTGATGCGCTGGGCCGGCGCTTGCCCACGCATTCATGAATTCTTTCGCCCCACAGGCAAACCGGTAGCGGCTGTTGGTGTTGCCGATTTCCAAAATCGGCCCCGGCACAGTCTCACCTTCCGCCACTAACAACTTTACTGTGCCGGCGCCGCTCTGCACGACCGATAACACGGTCACCGGCCGATGCTTCACGCGCATTTCGATTGACAGCCCCTGCCCCGGCTTGCCGTGATATAACGGCAACGGCACCAGCTTCACCGGCCCTTCGGCAATTGCCGGATGCCCCGGCCCGTCATGCCCTAACAGCACAATATCGTCGTTAAAATCCATGCCGTAAAATTCTGAAAACGAACCGCCCGCGCCCAGGATGTCCATAATCTTGATTGCCAGTACATTTTTGATCTCGTATTCGCCCGCCACCGGCACGTGCTTCGCTGTCAGCAGCGTGTTTCCCGCGATCACCGACGTGACGATATTTTCATATTCGTTCCCGGGTGTGCCTTCATAATAATACGCCAGCGCCCCGAGGCGGTGTGCCTGTACGACGGCGTCTAGTGCACACGCCGTTTGCGCCGCGCGCCGATATTAATACTCGCTGCAACTAGGAGACACCGCAAAAGTCTCATAAAACTCCTTCAGCTTCTGCTGTAGCTGGTCCTCGTTCGACGCCTCGCGCCAGCGCCGCACTTCACACATTTCCACAATCTCAAAATGACAGCCAAATGCCGCGGCGAGTTGCGTCATGTCGCTGTAGACACCCAGCATGCCGCAGTAGTAATGCCCCAGTGTCCCCACGCGCAGGTGCCGCAGCGCGTGCGCCACGCGCGCCGCCGCAATCCAGGCGTCTATTTCGCGCCACGCCGCTGCATCGTCCAGCGTACCAGTCACCAAATGATACGGAATGCCCGCGCGGTTGAATACACAGGCAATTTCCGGCGCTGAACACGCCTGGCAGTTGGCCAGCCATTCGCCCGTCATCACCCCGCGGTCGCCCAGTCCATTAAACCATGCGTAGTCAATCGCTGCCGTGGGCTGCAAGTTCAACACGACAACAGGCACGCGCGCACGTTGCACGACCGGCAGTACAGTTGAACTGAGCGCATAAGTGGAAACATACAGGAATACCATGGTCACTCCTTCCCGCGCAAACAGCTCGCCTGCGGCCTGGCTCTTGTCCGGCGAATCCACCAGGCCCGCATCAATGATTGTTGCGCCCGCCTGCTCCATGCGTGCGCGGATGCGCCCTTGGTAGCGTTCCAGCCGGTGCCGCAAGCCGGCAAACTGTCCCCAATACTTGTCCAAGCCGATGCCGAATAGTCCGATCTTTGTTGCGTTCATGTTCATGAGTTCCATAGATGATTACCTAGTCTCGGTCTGCATTATACCGAATTGCACCTGCAGCAGCAACCCATTCCCGCGCCTAGTACTTTTTCTGTCAAGTCACCCGCCTCCTTGCGAGCGCTCGCACGGTCTGGTATAATGATAACGTGAACTCTGATGATCACAATACGCACCAGCACCATGGCGGCGCTTTTGCCCGCCTGCGCTGCCCCTATTGCCGCGCGCCCATGACCCCCGCGCAAAAAACGCTCGAACATAATCCCTTCTTCCCCTTCTGCTCCGAGCGCTGCAAGCTCGCTGACCTGCACAAATGGCTCTGTGGAGAGTACTCGATCGAGCAACCGCTCAGCGAACTTACCCCGGAACAGCTTGATGATCTCCCGCAGGATGAGCCGCACAACGGCGCCTCCTCTGCCTCGTAATCATGTTCCAGCTCGTCACCTCCTATGCCCCGCAGGGCGACCAGCCCGCCGCCATTGACCAGCTCGTCCGCGGCGTCCTTGCCGGCCGCCGCCATCAAGTCCTCCTCGGCGTCACCGGCTCGGGCAAAACCTTCACCATGGCCAATGTCATCGCGCAGTGCAACATGCCGGCCCTCGTCCTCGCGCCCAATAAAACCCTGGCTGCTCAGCTCTTCAACGAATTCAAACAACTCTTCCCAAACAATGCCGTCGAATACTTCGTCTCCTACTACGATTACTATCAGCCCGAAGCCTATATCCCGCGCACCGACACCTACATCGAAAAAGACTCTTCGCGCAACGACGTGATTGACCGCCTGCGCCTCTCCGCCACGCGCTCCTTGCTCACACGCCCCGATGTCATCGTTGTCGCCAGCGTCTCCTGCATCTACGGCATCGGCCGCCCCGAAACCTACCGTTCCCTCAAACTAACCATCACCACCGGCGACACACTTGACCGTACTGCCCTCCTGCGCCAACTCGTTGAAATGCAGTATCAGCGCAATGAGTATGACTTGACACGCGGCACCTTCCGCTCCCATGGCGATGTCGTGGATATTTTCCCCGCCTATGAAGATAATACGGCCGTGCGTATCTCCTTTTTCGGCCACGACGTTGAATCCATCGCCTTTATTGACCCGCTTACTGGCGCTGAACGCGAACGCACTCACACCCTCTTCCTCTACCCCGCCACGCATTACGCCGCCAGCTATGCCAGTATCCGTGAAGCCACTGAAGAAATTGAACGTGATCTCGCCGCACGCCTCGATGAACTGCAGCGCGCACACAAGTTGATCGAAGCCCAGCGCCTGCAGCAGCGTACCCTCTTCGATCTCGAAATGATGCAGGAACTCGGCTACTGCTCCGGCATCGAAAATTACTCGCGCTATCTCGACCGCCGCAAGCCCGGCGAGCCGCCCTTCACCCTCCTCGATTATTTCCCCGAGCGCTGGCTCTTGTTCATTGACGAGAGCCACATCAGTGTGCCCCAAATCGGCGGCATGTTCAAAGGCGACCGCTCGCGCAAGGAGATCCTCGTCGATTACGGCTTCCGCCTTCCCGCCGCCCTCGACAACCGCCCGCTCCGTTTCGACGAGTTCCAACAGCGCACCCATCAAATCATCTATGTCTCCGCCACCCCAGGCGCGTATGAACTCAAACTCGCCCGCAGCGAAGCCCCGCCAGGCACTCCCGCCGTCGTCGAGCAACTCATCCGCCCCACCGGCTTGATTGACCCGCGGATCGAAGTGCGCGACAGCGCCTCCCAAGTCCGCGACATCATCGAAGAAATTAAACGCCGCGTCGCCCAAAACCAGCGCGTCCTCATCACCGTCCTCACCAAACGCATGGCCGAAGACCTCAGTGCCTACCTGGCCCAGGCCGGTATCCGCTCCCGCTATCTCCACAGCGACATTGACACCCTCGAACGCATCGAGATTATCCGTGCCCTGCGCGCCGGCGAATGCGATGTGCTCGTCGGCATCAATCTCCTGCGCGAAGGCCTCGACTTGCCCGAAGTGTCCCTGGTGGCGCTGTTCGATGCCGATCGTGAAGGCTTCCTGCGTTCAGAACGCTCGCTGATTCAAACCATCGGCCGCGCCGCGCGCAATATTCACGGCACCGCCATCCTGTATGCCCGCGCCACCACGCCCGCCATGCAGGCCGCCATCGCCGAAACCGAGCGCCGCCGCGCACGCCAAGACGCCTACAACCGCGCCCACAACATCACCCCCCAATCCATCGTCAAATCACTTGATTCTATTTTGTCATCCATCTACGAAGCTGATTATGTCAATGTCGAAAACGACCCGATTGAGATGATGTTGCGCGATACACCGAAAGGCCGTGTGCAGCGCCCGCGCAGCAAACGTGCAACGCGCCGCACCTCCAAACGTCAATAGCCATTGTAACTAATTATAGGAGCGTATTGGAGCTGTATGTTTATCCGTCCATTATCCGCCTGCCCCGAATTCATTGCCGGCGACGCCTGCCGCCTGCGCGAGCTGCTCCATCCACAGAAAGCACCGCTCGCCCTGCGCTACTCGCTGGCACATGCCCGCGTTGATCCCGGCGCGGCAACACTGCCACACGTACTGCGATCCAGCGAGGTTTACTATATCATCAGCGGCACGGGCACCATGCACATTGATCAAGAATCCGCGCCCGTGCGCCCCGGCGATGCCGTCTACATCCCGCCCGGCGCCCGCCAGCACATCGTCAACACCGGCGCCGGCGAACTGGTCTTTCTCTGCATCGTCGACCCCGCCTGGCGCCCCGAAGATGAAACGGTTGAGTGATTAGCTCGCTTCCCCGCACAACCGCGACAGCCGCTTGAGCTTTCGCCGCAACATAGCGCCGCGCATTTCATGCTCCCAAATGCGCACCACATGCCACCCAGCACGCCGTAATTCACGGTTGATTTCCTTGTCGCGTGCCACGTTGCGCAGCAGCTTCTTGCGCCAGTACGCGCGGTTGCTCTTTGGCACGTGCCCGCACCGCGGACAGCCGTGCCAAAAACACCCGTCGGCAAACACCGCAATCTTGAGCGCTCGATTGACAAAATCAGGCCGCCCGGGAATGCCCCGCGTATTGCTGCTGAACCGCACCGGCAGAGTTTTCAACATCTGTTCGAGCAAGCGCTCGTGTTTGGTATCACGCGAACGGATGCTTTGCATGTTCCTGCGCCGCTGCGCCGGTGTCAACACGTCAGCGCTCATCTTTGCCGCGCTCCTTCAGTTGTTCCAGTGTACGTGCAGCGTACGCGGGATATTTTTTGACAAGCCACGCCAGCAGCTCAAGCTGGTCTGCACCTGCCGCGCGGCGTACGTGCGCAAGGAGCTTCAGTGCCGTCGGGCGTGGCAAGGTCACGTTCGACGCGCCTTCATTGCACACAGAACAGACCGCACGCAGGTTTGACGGGTCATCGGTGCCGCCAAGCGATTTGTCTATGATGTGCCCAATGTGCAGACGTGTTCTGCGTCCTTGATCGTAGGGATGCGGCTCTCCGGCAACTGCACCGCACATTTGGCACGTGAAGCCATTGCGATCGAGCACAAATGCGCGTACTTCTTTTGATATCCCGCGTTGAAAAGCTGGCAGCGGTTTGGTGTCAAGCAAAATATATTCACCTGGTTTCAAATCGCTGCGGTCATTGTGCGTAATGATGTTCATGCCTTCTTCGTTGCGCAATTCGCGCACCCGGCGTGCCCACTCACTTGTGCCGGCGACGGCCCTCAGCGTGCCGGAGTCAAGGGTTTCACCAACATGCTGCAGAAAAAACTCACGCAGTTTTGCCCGCGAGCCTTGTTTCTTCTTCATCCAGTGCTCCTGTTTGTAACGCCCGGGCGATGGCCACGCCCACCGCCCGTGCCACTGGTGGTGGAAACGCATTGCCCACCTGCCGGTACGCCTGTGTTTTCGATCCCACAAAATGCCAGTTTGGCGGAAATCCCTGTAATAAGGCCGTCATTTTTACCGTCAGTCTCGGCATGCCTGTGAAGCCCTTGGGTGGCGCTTCATCAGCCAGCCCCAGCCCGTCTATGCCAAGCTCTGCCCATGCCTTGCGGGCACGTGTCGGCCCCAAATCCGGACCACCGTGTTTTTTCGACCCACCGACCAGCGTCGGCGCTATCCGCCGCGCACGCTTGCACCAGGCCGCCGCCCCCTCCCATCCGCGGCTGCGCATCTCTTCATACAATACATCTCCCACCACCGGCGCCGCCGTGCCATTACCCTCCGGCCACTTGAAATGCCGCATATAGTGCTTTTGCATCGCTACCAGCACTGCCCGGGGCCGTAATTGCGGAACACCATAATCCGACGCATTCAGCAGCCGCCAATCACTCGCATAGCCTAATTCTTCCAGTTCCGCCACAATGCGCCGGCGGTACGCGGCGAAACGCTCATCAAGTATCCCGCGCACGTTCTCCAACATCACTGCCTTCGGACGGCTTTCCCGTACCAAGCGCAATGCCGCTGGAAACAAATCGCGTTCATCCTCCTCGCCCAGCTGCTTCCCCGCCACTGAAAATGGCGGGCATGGCACACCGCCGGCCAGCAAATCCAAACCTTGATACGGACGGGCGTTAAACGTGTGCAGGTCACATTCCAGCACCGGCCACTGCGGCCGGTTATGCCGCAACGTTTTACATGCCGCAGGGTCAATCTCTACCAGCGCTACATGCTCAAATCCCGCCTGCTCCAGTCCAAGTGCCTGCCCACCGCCGCCAGCACATATCTCAATGCTGCTTGGCTTCCCAGTGCTGCCTCCGCTCGTCTCCCCATGCCGCCTCAGGCGCACTACCTGTTCGGCCGTGATATGCCGCCCTGCACGCACCGCATCCGTAACCACGTCAAGGATTCCTGCCAGGTCATCCTGCACATACATCCCCCCGCGGGTCTCAAGCAGCCTCACTGCGTCGCAAACCAGCTTGACCACCTGTGTTGATGTGTACTTCATCGCCGCTATTATATCACATCAGCATCTGCGTGTCACTCCGCCGCAGCTGGCGCCCTCAGGCCAAATCCCTGTAAAAATGCGTTGCCCGGCGCCCCACACGCCACAAGGCGAGTACTGCAGCCACATACAGCAGCGGCCCGGCCCATGCCATGCCCCCTACATGCGGCCACCACTCCGCATTGCCCGTCAAGAAAATCGGCACTGCAACCGCAATCCCCGTCAAAGCCTCGCCCGTGATAAAACCTGATGCGCACAACACGCCCGGTTCGTGCGCGCGCTCGCCCGTGCCACGCCCCCGCGCCAGCCACCCTATCACGCCGCCAACCACAATCGTAATGGACAGACTGAACGGCAGATACATGCCGACTGCCAGCGCAAGCACAGGAAAGCGTGTTGAATGCCGCACGCGCAGATATTCATCAACCCCGCATGCCACCAGCGCCAGCGCGCCACCCGCACACATCCACCCCCACGGCAACGCGCCGTGAAACACACCTTCCGCCACAGCTTTAATCAGCGTGGCCTGCGGCGCGCTCAAGGACGCCGAGCCGATCCCATATGCGCGGTGCAAAATGTTCAGCACCGTGCTGATCACAAGCGCTGTGGCCAACACCCCCGCCATCTCCATCACTTGTTGTTTCCATGGCGTGGCACCGACCAGCTGGCCGGTCTTCAAATCCTGCATGACGTCCCCGGCAATCGCCGCGGCGCAACACACCAGCGCGCCAATCATCACCGCACACGCCGCACCGCCGCCATACGCTCGTCCCACGAGCGCCATTAATACCAGCGCCGTGATCAACATCGCCGCAAGGGTTATCCCAGAAATCGGATTATTCGACGAGCCCACGAGTCCAGCCATATACGCCGCAACCGCTGAGAATAAAAACCCCAACAGCACCACGGCAACTGTCATCACGGCCGCCCGCGCCGCGCCATCCAGCACTACGTACGCATACCACGCAATCGGAATCACCACGAGCGCAACGCCCGCCATTACGAGTACTGCCGGCATGTCGCGTTCGTCCGCAGATGGCGCAGCCCCGTTGCCAGCCGCCCGCGTGCGCTGGTGCAGCGCGGCATACACTGGCGCGGCGACGTGCGCAAGCGCATGAATCCCGCCTACAATCATGGCCCCAACGCCAAGATACCGCACCGAGCCGCGCCACGCTGCAAACGCCGCCGCCGCCGCTTCCCCCTCACCCGGCGCTCTCAGCGCCGTTGCCAGCGGCACGCCGCACAACCACGCAATCGCCCCGCCCGCGCACACGCACAATGCCACGCGGATTCCACAAATGTAGCCGACGCCCAGCAGCGCCGGTGAAAGATCAACACCTACAACCGTACTCGTACTGCCGAAGCGCACGGCGCGTTCCCACGTGCCTTCCCACGCATGCAGCGCCTGCTGCGCGAATTTCATCACCGCCCCGCCCAGTGCGCTCACTGCCAACGTCCGCGGCTCTCCGGCAACTGCCGCCGTCATGCGGTGCCCCGCGCGCAACACATGCGCCGTCGCCACCCCTTCCGGAAACGCCAGCGCGCCGCGCGCCACCAGCGCCCGCCGCAGCGGCACGGTAAACAACACGCCCAGCATCCCGCCCACCGCCGTAATCGCAGTTACACCGCCCCACGGAAATTCTCTCCACACGCCCATCAGCACCAGCGCCGGCAAAGTAAAAATCGCGCCCGCCGCAAGCGCTTCACCCGCCGACGCCGCCGTTTGCACAATGTTGTTTTCCCGAACGTTCCCACCGCCCAGCACACGCAACACGCCCAACGAAATCACCGCCGCCGGAATTGACGCGCACACCGTCATCCCCGCAAACAGCCCCACATACGCATTCGCCGCGCCCAGCGCCACCGCCAGCACAAGCCCCAACACCATCGCCCGCACTGTTAATTCACTGCTGGTAGTCATGTCGCGTTGCCACACTTTACACCTCGTACAAGTTCATTCGACATTTTGTGCCGTTTGCAATCAACATGGTCTGTCGAATCATAACGTTATCATTACATACGCTATGTTTCACATTCGTCATTTTGTGCCGTTTGCATTCGACATGGTTTGTCGAATGATACCGTATCATTACACATGCTGAATTTGACATTCGTCATTCGACATTTTTTGTCGTTTGCAATCAACATTTTTTGTCGTTTGTCCGCACACACAGCTCCTCGCATGGCTGCTTGCGCCGCGTCTCAGCGTGCAGAATTCAGCCGGAACGTCCCCGCGCCGCGATACCCCGCGCGGCTGCGGTGGTCCGGCTGCCACCACAATTGCACGCCGTTGCCTCCCGCCACATCGTAATCATTGACAGCAATGTTGAGATACAACTCCCGCAGCGCGTGCCCTTCCCCGCCGATCAGCGCGCGCCGCGGCACCGCGTATTCAATAACATAGCCGCCCGGCGCCGCATGGCATGCCGCGCGCACACCTTGTGGCACATGCTCTGTATTGTGTATCACACACGCAGTTACTCCTGTTCCAGGGCTCACTAGAATGCACCACGGCTTTTCTCCCAGTGCACCCGCGTCCCACGGATTCCCCTGCAGCCACAGCTCCACGCCGTCCTGCTGCCCTGCGCGCGCTGCCGGCGTCACGTGCAGCACTTCATCATTCACCGCCAGAGCCACATACACATACTCGTCGTCATGCTGCACGCCAAACCGGAACGATGCGTCATCCGGTCCAAACCATGCCGTGCGGCCAAAGCCGAAATACACCGGATTAGTGCACACCACCGTCAATGCCGGCCATTCATCAAGCTGGCCGTCAATCGTGACAGTGTGGCGAATGCGCGGACAGACGTGAGCCCGCACAATGCCCGTACGCGCCGTCCCCTGCGTATAAAACGCCTTGCGGCCAGGCGGCTCAATCCGTGCGCGCCAATCCACTATCACCACGCCGGCCGGATCACCTGTGTTGCTGCGCGTCGCTTCCACTTCAAACACCCGCACCGCCGTCTCGCCTGGCGCCAAAGCTACACAAGCCTCCATGGGTTGCACCAACACACGCCCCTCCGCACGCGCGCCAAGCTCCATGTGCATCGGCATCTGCAGGCAATTGCTCAGTGTAACAGTCAAAACACCGGCTTCAAACACCGGTTCTTCAAAAAACACCGGCGCGGTATGAACGCCCTCGGCGCTCAGCCGCTGGCCGTATGCCACACTTTCATCCGTCACCACGTCGTCAGGCAAGATTCCATCAACCTTCAAATTGACAACAGAAAGATTTGTTCCGGAAAGTGTCACAAGTGTCACATGATCGAACAAGCCCGCATACACGCCGTCCAAGTAACTCCATCCGCCGCACGTTGCCAGCGAATAATACGGCCGGCCGTGGCGCACCCGCTTGCGATAGGTGTGCTGATGCCCTGCAAACACCGCATACGGCCGGCCAGCCAGCGCCTGCTCGATGCGCGTCCACCACGCCGGCACCGGCTCCTCCACCCACACCGGCTTGTGCATGAACACAAACGTAAAGCGCGCATCGTGGTATGCCGCCAGTGTGTGGCACACCCGCGCGGCTTGCAGCTCCAGCCCGCCGGGAATATGCCCTTCTTCTGTGTTCAAACAAACGAATAACACATCACCGCGCACAAAATAATAGTAGCGCGGCCCGAAGCGCTCTTCCCACATCCGCGCCATCATGGGGTTGCTGATATCGTGATTCCCAGTCACATAATAAAACGGCACATCTAATCGCCCCACCAGCTGTTCCAACTCATCAAACTGCGCCTGTACCACGCGCGGATCATCAGAACTGCCTTCAATCAAATCACCAACAGAAATGACAAATTCTGGTTGCAGCAAATTGACCGCCTCAAGTGCGCGCGGAAACACGCCCGGCCGCTCGCCCCCCGTGCGATCCGGGATAATCACAAACTGCAGCCGCCCGGGCGCGACTGCGTGGGCCGCCGCCGCGGCCCCATTCCCATCATGCCGTGGCCCGCCCGCGCAGCCGCACACCGCCAGCATCGCCAGCACCGCCAGCACACATCCTGCTCTGTGCACGCCTTTTCCTTGCCTCTCTTTACGTCGCATGTTGCACCAGCCAAAACGTCACGGCCAGCCATCCCGCCAGCATTGGAATCGCCAGCAGATACAGCCAAAATACCATCGCCGCCATGCCCTGCTTGTTGCGCCCGAGAATTTCGCACATGATCATCAAATTCATGGCCGGCGGCATGAACGCCTGCAACGCCAGCACAACAAACATCATGCGCGAGCCAATCCATCCTGCGCGCCACAGCGCAACTGTGATAATCATACTGATAACAGGTACGACGACAAAGCGGCCCACCGCCGCGCCAGCCAGCGCGCGCACCCCCACCGTGCGCAGCGAGATGGAGTGCGCCAAGTTTGCGCCAATGATGATCAGCGCGCACGGTACCGTGGCCTGGCCAATGATGCCTGCCGCGCGCGGCACGATTTCCAGCGGCGCGCCCGGGGCGCACAACCATTCCTTTGCACACGGGATCAACCCTAGCACGATCGCCGCCGTTGCAGCGATGATCGGCGGTGAAATGACATGTGTGGCTTTTAACTCGCGCCACGGCCGCTGCGTCAAAAATGGATAACCCACCAGCCATTGCAACGCAGAATACATCACAAGATACAGTGAGACATACGTGATCCCCTCGGCCGCCGCGCTCTCGCCCAGCACCGCGCGGTTATCCGCCGCAATCACGCCCACGATCGCCAGCGGAATATATGCGCCGTTCCCAAACGCAGTCGTGACAATCACATCGCGCCGGAATTCCGCCGGCGGCGCGCTCAACCGCACCACCAGCAGCCCCGCCAAAAACCCTATCCCACAATGCACCCCCGCCGCCACCGGCAGCAGCCACCACTGCCGCAGCGCCTCCACACTCACCGCATTGATGATGCTGCTGAACAACAAACACGGCAGCGTCAAATGAAACACCACCAAGCTTACATCACGCCGCGCTTGTTCGTGCAAAATATTCCGCCGCACCAAATACACACCGCATCCTGCTGCCAGCAGCAGCACTAACACCGCTCGTATGCTGTGATAAATCGCATTCATCTCATCCTAATGTCCAAAGTTGCCATACAACATAGCCAAACGCTATCACGTTATTCAAAACATGAATTCCGGCCGGTATCACCAGTGACTTTGTGCGCGCGTAGCTGACGGCACACACTGCCCCCAACACGCCCACCGGCAGCACATATGCCAGTTCCATGTGGACAATGGCAAACACCATGGCTGAGATCACCACCGCCGCCCACAACGCCATACGCCGCCTTAACGCGCCAAAGATTATGCCGCGAAATACCATCTCTTCGCAGACCGGCACGATCATCGCCCCCGCCACAAACGTCATCGCTGCCGCGCCCACGCTGTCCATCCCTAAAATCAGCCGCATCGCCTCCTGCATCGGCACCCTCACGCCGCACGCGCGCAGCATAAGACTGAAACTCACCGACACAGCTTGTGTTCCCGCTACGCCCAGTACAATCCACACCACCGCACGCCGCCACGCCACACCACGCCATGGCAACAATTCGCTCATCTGCCCGCGCCGCGCCCACGCCAACACCATTACATACCCACACGTCAGCACGTTCGCCGCCAACAACGCCCACATCAGCACGCCCACATCTACACCACTGCCACTGCCCCCTGCCAGCCCTGCCGCAACTGCCCCAATCACTGCCGATTCAAGCAAAAATAACAGCACCACCATCACGCCGTCCCATACCCGCCAGTACCCTGCGCCGTCCCGCGCTGCCCACGCACGCACCGCCAGCGCATACGCTATGAATGGCACGAGCAGCGCCACGCCCATGATCACAGCAACAATCGCAATGATCTTTTCGATGCGCCCCGGCGTCATTATGCCCTTGATGCGCACCTCCCCCGCATCGTACTCTTTTTGGTCTTCCTCAAACGGCCCGGCGCACAGCACCACGCGCTCGCGCCCATAGCGCCAGTCATACAAGCGCACCCCTCCTTCCCGCAACACGCCGCGCAATTCGAACCGCCCGTCTTCATCCAAGTCCACATAACAGACATGCACAAATTTGTTTGTCGCTGTCCGGCGCCATTCCACTCCCAGTTGTTCCGGCACATCTTCACCCACCACCCGCCCGCGTACAACAACCTCATCAGTAATCGTAAGCCCGCTCAGCTCCAGATCATTGCTTTCGACAACCACGATTTTATACCATGGTATCCGGTTGCGCGGCCGGTACCACAACCAATGTGTCCCCGGAAATACGTGCTCAAATATCGCCACGCCGTTGCTGTATACCGCCGGCATGTTTCCCAGGTACAATGCGTTCGTGCAGGCCGCGCCATCAGCCATGCGCACGTCCGCCGTCACTCGGTACGAGCGCGGCACCCGCACCTCCAGCTCCGGCGCGCTGTCAGCCGCCGCTTTCTCTGTGATGCTCGTCGTGCCGGTCTCAAATGTCAGCACGTAATCCCGCCGCGCGTCCAGCGGCTCGATCCGGCACGCCCCCACAAACTCACCATAGCGGCGCTCGCGCCTGTCTCCACTGCCCTTGACGTCCACCCGTGCTCGTACCTCCCGCCCATCCTCATCGCTCACCCGCACCGCAAGCGCGCGCCGCGCGGTGCGCGGTGTGGCATCTATCTCCGTCGTCTGCTTCGCCCGGATCACCACCGTCGTCTGCAAAACACTGATGTTGTTAAACTGTACATCCACCTCGTACATGCCTGCAGACAACCACTCATACATCTGCGTGTTGATGCCACCAGCGAGAAATGCAGCGCTCGTGCCGTATGTCGTGTCCACGCCCGCTTGCCGAATATCAACACCCCAGCTCCTCACGGCCATGCCACTCGCTGTGCCCTCGCTGGCTGTCACGCGCAGCCCGCCAGACGCTGGCACCACCAAGACCGCCGTCGTCCGCCGCCCCGCTTCCACCTTTACACGTTGCTCGTGTGCCGCCGTAGCAAACGGTATGTCAAGCCCCACTGTCACGCTCGCCCGCCCCGCCGGCACATTTGAAAACACTGCCAGCCCGCGTCCTGCCACCGCCCATTGCATCGCTCGCCCGCCACGTGGCAGCCTCATCCAAACCCCCACCCCGTTCGCCGCCTCCCCGTCGTGCTCAAACACCCGCACATGCACCACGGCCGGTTCCTGCGCCATGCCCGCGCAGCCACTTAACACTGCCAGCATGGCCAGTAGCATCGTGCGCATCGTCTGCTTTCTGAGTTGACAAATCATAGCTTTAAAGTGTATCATTTTCTAACTTTGCTAACAACTATCAAGATAAGGAGCTCGTATGGCCGATTGTACCTGCAGCAGCAACAAACCCTGTGATCCCGAAGCCCACAAGGGCCACATCTGCGTCCTCGCCAGCCAGAAAAAATTTGATCTCATCAAACAGCTGGCGCGCGATGCGAAATTCGTCTGCTTCAATTGCGGCCGCGTCGCCGCTGCTGAAAGCAGTCTCTGCAACCCCATGCCGCTCAAATAGCGCATGGCCGGCCTCCCTGCCCAGCATTGGGCTGATAAAGCGGTAGACCAGCTGCTGGCTGAGCGCGGCCACGGCCCCTTTCTCGTCGCCAGTGGCATCAGCCCCTCCGGCCGCATTCACGTCGGCAACCTGCGCGAAGTCCTCACCGCCGACATCATTTGCCGCGTCCTCCGCGAACGCGGCATCTCCGCGCGCCTCATCTTCGTTGCCGATGATTACGACGCCCTGCGCAAAGTCTACCCCTTTCTCGATCCCGCAGTCTACACGAAATTTGTCGGCGCCCCGCTCAGTGAAATCCCAGCCCCGCAAGGCCCCGGCACCTACGCCGAGTTCTTTCTGCAGCCGTTTCTCGCCTCGCTCACCCGCCTGAAAATCGAAGCCGAGCTCATTCGCGCCAGCGAGCTCTACCGCTCCGGCGCCCTCCTGCCGCAAATCATCCAGGCCCTGCGCGCCCGCGATACCATCGCAGAAATTCTCACGCGCATCACCGGCAAAGAGATCGAAGCCGGCTGGAGCCCCTTCATGCCGCAGTGCTCGCGCTGCAAAAGCCTCACGGCCACCGAACTCATCGCATGGAATGAACACCAACAGACCATCACCTATCGTTGCCCGCCGTGCAACCTCGATGAAACCGTCCCCATCACCGGCCACGGTAAATTAACATGGCGTGTCGATTGGCCCGCCCGCTGGGCCGCGCTCCGCGTAGATGTCGAGCCCTTCGGCAAAGATCACGGCGGCAAAGGCGGCTCATACGATACCGGCAAGGAAATCGTCTCCTCGGTCTTCGGCTTCCGTGCGCCCTTCCCGCTCATCTATGAGTGGATTCGCTTAAAAGGCCTTGGTGATATGAGCTCCAGCAAAGGCAACGTCGTCGCCGTGGACGAAGTCCTCGAGGTGATTCCGCCCGATGTCTTGCGCTATTTCATCACGCGCCCCGCTCCCAAAGCCAGCCTCGCGCTCGATCTCGCCGGCCAGATGGTCAATCTTGTAGATGAAGTAGACGACGAGCACGCCAAACAGCGCGATGCGCGCGCCGTCGCGCTCTCACAGGCCGGCGGCTTTGTCCCCATCGGCATCCCGTTCAATCATGTCGTCAATGTCGTGCAAGTTGCCCAAGGTGATTTTGCGCGTGTCAAGGAAATTTTGAAGCGCTCGCACTATACCTGGAGCAGTGATGCCGCATTGGAAGCACGCTGTGCCTACGCCCAGCGCTGGCTTGAACGCTTTGCCCCTGATGACGTCAAATTCAGCGTGCAACCGGAACTGCCAGCCTGCGCGCGCGATTTCTCCCCCGCCGTGCGCGCCGCCTTCTCCGCACTCGCCGCGCGCCTCGAACAGCCCGGCTTAAACGGCGAAGACATTCACCGCGCCCTCTATGAAGCCGCCGGCGCCCACGGCGTGCCCATGCCCGAGCTCTGCCGCGCCTTCTATCTCGCCGTGATCGGCAAGGAGCGCGGCCCGCGCGCCGGCTGGTTCGCCGAAATCATCGGCCCGGCCTTCGTTGCTGAGCGCCTGCGTCAAGCCGCGGCTGCTTGACCCGTCTTCACGCGTGTTTTATGCCATCCCCTGTAGCCGCGATCGCTGATCGCGGAATCCCGGTAGCCGCGATCGCTCATGGCGCACCGCCACGACCCACCGCGGCTACAGTTTTCAATCAGCATCTCCTGTCGTTTGTAATCAACACGTTTTGTCGAATGCACGCTGTTTCGATACCGACAGCCATCCCGATAGCTCTCCCTATAAAATGTCGCGACTGGTCAACAGTTTTTCTCAAACGTCGGAAAGGGTTCGCTTAGGCTGCGGCTCCCAGCTTTCATCCACGGGGCTCCGGCGCCGCGACTACTTCGCTCGCGCCGCTGCCCGCTTCTCTACATGCTGGATATTCAATGAGCACGATACACACGTTTCACTGTATTGGTTAAGGTGACGCTTCCGGCGCACCGAAATGACACGAAAAAAACGTCACCACAATCCCCCAGATCCGGCGACTAGCAGCATAGGCGTGGAGGGGCAACGGCCTCGTTGCCCTTCAGCCCTGCTCGCATCAGACCACCGTGCCCGGCAACCCTCCATCACGATTTCGATTGCGATACCGATACCAAAACATGGAGGGGCAACGGCCTCGTTGCCCTTGCGCCCTGCAGCGATCAGACCATCGTGGCCGGCGACCCTCCGTAATGATTCCCACACCAACGATGAGAGCGGCAACGGCCTCGTTGCCCTCCAGCCCTGCTCGCATCAGAACACCGTGCCCGGCAACCCTCCCTACTCGCCGGCTCTGGGCTGCCCCTGAGCTTACGACAACGTGCAAACGCTCTCCGCACATTCCGTGCTGTCATCGGCGTTCATCTGCGTTCATCTTAGTTTCACTATTGGATGTGCGTTCAGCATAACAACCGCCGGCCAAACTGTATCGCAAGTCATTGCGCAGCAATGATTTGCAATCGCACGTAAATTCTTCTACTGCAAGGTTTTGCGGTGTTTTGTAAGTAATTGGTAATCAATGACTTGCGGTTCAGTGTGACATAACGGTTCTTGGCGCGGCAAATTTCACAAGAAGGAACTGCGATACACGCAGATGAACACAGATAAGGACGACAACTTCACGTGGGCGGCATAGGTGGCACGGACGTGAACCTTGTAGTGGCCATTTCATTGTAGATTTGGCCAGCGCTCCATGGTATAGTGAGGACATGAGTACTATGACTCTGACTGCTGACGATAGGTATGGTGAATTTGCGTCTCCGGGCGCGATGTGGCGGGGCAAGCCGTTCTGGTCGTGGAACGGCCGCCTGCAAAAGGAGGAACTCTTGCGCCAGGTGCATGTCATGCGCGAGATGGGCTTTGGCGGCTACTTCATGCATTCGCGTGTCGGGCTGGCCACGGAATATCTCGGACCAGAATGGTTTGACCTAATCAATGCCTGCGCGGATGAGGGCGCGCGGCTCGGGATGGAAGCATGGCTGTACGACGAAGACCGTTGGCCGAGCGGCTCGGCTGGCGGCGAAGTTACGCGCGATCCGCGCTATCGCCAGAAGTTTTTGTATTTACGCGTCGTGACGCCGCGCACGTATGCGCCCAGCAGCCAGCATGTCGCGCTGTTTACCTGCGTGCTGAAAAACACGTACGACTGTTATGACGCGCGCCGCGTCTGCGTTGACGACGTGCCGCGCCTGCCGGCTGATACGACCCTGCTTGTGTTCGGTGTGCACGAACATGCGCCCAGCACATTTTTTAATGGTTTCACTTATCTGGACACTCTCAACCCCGCTGCCACACAGGCGTTCATTGACCAAACGCATGAACGCTACTCGCAGCACTGCGACGGCCGGCTGGGCACGTCCATCAAAGGCATGTTCACAGACGAGCCGACCTGCGGCGCGATTTTTAATGATATTCTCGGCACCAACGAAATGCCGGCGTGGCAATGCCCGTGGACGGATGCGCTGCCGGCACAGTTTTCTGCGCGTTTCGGCGCCGACCTCATTGAACAGTTGCCGGCTCTGTTTTTGCAGCCCGAAGGACGCCGCGCACATCCTGTCAAGTGGCAGTATGTCGAACTGATCGTCGAACTATACCTCGACCACTTTGCGCAACCGTGTTGGGACTGGTGCCGCCGCAACCGCATGATCATGACCGGCCACATTCTTGAAGAGCGCACGCTGCTCACCCAAGCGATCGCCTGCGGGTCGCCCATGCGCTATTACGAACGCATGGATTATCCCGGCATTGATCTCCTCACTGAAGGTCTGCGTAATTATTGGATTCCCATGCTGGCTGCTTCGGTTGCGCATCAATTGGGTAAGCCGTTTGTGTTGTCTGAATTGTATGGCTGTACGGGCTGGCAGTTTGATTTCCAAGCCCACAAGGCCGTCGGCGATTGGCAAGCATTGCTGGGCGTCAACTTGCGCTGCCATCATCTCTCGTGGTACACAATGGCCGGTGAATCAAAACGCGATTATCCCGCAAGTATTCTGCACCAGTCGGCCTGGTGGCGCGACTATCACATCGTCGAAGATTATTTTGCGCGCTTCGGGTATATGCTATCACAAGGCCGGGCGTGTAATGATGTCCTGGTGATCTATCCCGTGGAGAGTCTGTGGTGCCAGGCGCGCGTGGATTTTGTGGAGTCCGATCCAGTGGTGCACGGCATCCTTGCGCGATTCAGCGAATTGAATGAGTGGTTGTTGTCGCAGCACATCGGTTTTGATTATGGCGATGAAGAGATGCTGGCACGCCTGCATAGCTTTGCGGCTGCGGCGGATGGCGCGCCTGTGTTGATGCTGGGCGAAGCGGCTTACCGTGTGGTGGTGGTGGGGGGAATGACAACGATCCGCGGCACTACACTGGATATTCTGCGCCAGTTTGCGGCGCGCGGCGGGCGGGTTGTCTTCGCCGGAGCACCGCCGGTGTTGGTTGACGTGCTGCCGTCGGATGCCGCCCAAGTGCTGGCAGCGCAGTGTGTGAGCGCCGCGTGGGAGCCGGAAGCGATCGCCGCAGCCTGCCGTACGGCCCTGCCATATCGAATAGACGTGCGCACAGCTGACGGCCGGCACGCCTCACAGATTTTTTGCGCGCTGCGGCGCGACGATGAACGCTGGATTGTTGCGCTGATTAACACCGACCGCGCCAACGCCTCCGGGCCGCTGGAGGTGGTCTTGTCTGGCATGCACGGCGTGGTTGAAGAATTTGATTGTCTCACCGGCGAGCGTTTCGCCGTGGCGGCGGAAGAGCGGCGTGAAGGCGTGTGTGTGCGCACGGACTTCGCCCCGGCGGGCTCGCGGCTGTTCGTGGTGCAGCCCGGCCCACGCAGCCACGCCGCGCTTCCCACGCGCCCGCAATGGCACGAAACGCGCCGCGTCGTGTCGCCCGGCCCGTTTAACTATACACTCGCCGAGCCAAATGTGATTGTGCTGGATTACGCCCGCTGGTGCATTGATGGCGGTGCCTGGCATGACACACTTGATGTGTTGAAAATCGACCGGGCCGTCCGCACACACTTTGGCTTGCAGCATCGCAGCGGCATGGCGCTCCAGCCATGGTTCAAGCTCAAATATCATCGCGAGCAGGCCACGGCGCCGCGCGGCATCGTCACCATGCAGTTTGAGTTTGATATAATGACCGAGCCACCCGGTGACTGCATGTTGTGCATGGAAGCGCCACATGAGTTCCGCGTGACACTCAATAACGAGCGAATAGTGTTTTCTGATAGCCTTCCCTGGTGGGTTGATGTTGCATTTAAGACCACGCAGGTGCCACGCTCAGCACTGCGCCCTGGCCGCAACATCCTCACGCTGCAAACGGCGTACTCCGACATGTCTGGGCTCGAGGCCGTGTATCTGCTCGGCGCGTTTGGCGCAGAAGCGGGTGACCAGCGCGCAGTCATGACTGAGCTGCCCGCGCACCTTGCGCCGGCGTGCATCACCGCGCAGGGGCTGCCCTTCTATTCCGGTGCCGTGCGCTATCGCGTGCCCGTGCCAGCCATGCCGGCGAAAGATGAGCATGTATTCATCGAACTCCCTGCACACGCCGGCGCCTGCG
>Ga0209101_1000983_pt1 | contig 22415 bp, 26 predicted proteins | sample ConPoolayeCmetaG_FD_185481 | JGI IMG/M metagenome (GOLD analysis project Ga0209101, IMG submission 185481) | Hot spring microbial mat communities from California, USA to study Microbial Dark Matter (Phase II) - Cone Pool mat layer C metaG... ...
ATCAGGTTATCTACATCGTACCAACGAGAAGAATTTGTGGCAAATTGAGCCGTGTACTTGACAAAATTCAAGGACGCCAAGGCTTTGACTTCATTAATGTTGTTCTCCCTGCCATTGCACCAGGCTTCAAGGAGGTTCAGGGCTTGTCGGTCCTCGGCGGGGAGGTTGGGCACCGTCCGCACGCACAGGATGAGCAGGCGCACCACCTCTCGGTGCTCGTCGGAACCGTTGCCTTTCGCAGACGCCCAAACCGAGAGTATGTCCATCATGCGCCGCGTATATTCTGTGCAGGCCCACCAGTTTATGAGTTGGACGTTAAGCAAGACTTTTCCATCCGGCGAACACCGCGCGGGGTTCTTCCACAATCGAGTCCCTGTCCAATACGCCGCCTCCTCAAGGGTCGTTTGATCTCCTGGCTTCGGGGACCAGACGAGCAGGTAAATCGGGGCCATCGGGTTGGACCACGCCTCGGGCAAGCCCTCCAGCAAGGCCTTGTGCCAGACGTCCTCGGGCACGCCGGGGTTTTGGATCGCCGCAAGCCGTACTTCCTCGCGCTTGTGGTTGGCAAGGTAGCGCAATCGCTCCGTGTCTGTCGCTGGGTCAGCGGCTTCTTGGAGTAGTGTTCTACGGGGATTCTCGGTGTATCTCGTGGACATGGCTTACTCAAACTGAGGGGGCAAGGGCATCTCTCGTCGAATCAGGTCCGCCAGCAGGCGATCATGCTCAGCCATCGCCTCCTTGCGTTTCTTTCCACTCTTGTCGAAGACAACGTATAGGAGCACTGTACTAACCAAGTCCCATGCAATGAAGGAATTCGAAGTATCTGATGCAAATTCAGCCGTAATTTGAATCGGACTCAACGAAGTCAAGAAGTAGGCTTCCCTGCGTAGGTCCTTGCCACCAGCGCACCATGCATCAATTAGGTCAAGGGCCTGAAGGTCCTTGTCGGTGAGGCTTGGCATCGTCCGCACGCACAGGACGAGCATGCGTACCACCACTCGGTGCTCGTCGGAACCGTTTTGTTTTGTCGACGCCCAAGCCAAGAGGACGTTCATCATGGGCCGTGCAGATACGGAGGCAGCCCACCAGTTTATGAGTTGGACGTTGAGCAAGACTTTTCCATCCGGCGAACACCGCGCGGGGTTCTTCCACAATCGAGTCCCTGTCCAATACGCCGCCTCCTCAAGGGTCGTTTGATCTCCTGGCTTCGGGGACCAGACGAGCAGGTAAATCGGGGCCATCGGGTTGGACCACGCCTCGGGATCTCCCTCCAGCAAGGCCTTGCGCCAGACGTCCTCGGGCACGCCGGGGTTTTGGATCGCCGCAAGCCGTACGTCTTCGTCCTCATGCTCTGCAAGTTCGCGCAATCGCTCCGTGTCTGTCGCGGGGTCAGCGGCTTCTTGGATTAGTGTTCTACGGGGATTCTCGGTGTATCTCGTGGACATGGCTTACTCAAACTGAGGGGGCAAGGGCATCTCTCGTCGAATCAGGTCCGCCAGCAGGCGATTTTGCTCGGCCTTTGCCTCCTTGCGTTCCGTTCCTTCCTTGCCGACCGTAACCTTCCTGAGCACGTTGGCAATCAAGTCCCATCCATCGTAAAAAATCGAAGGATTTTGGGCAAATTGGGTTGTTGTCAGAACAGAAGTCAAGGAAGCCAAGAAGTATGCTTCCCCGCGTCGGTCCTCTCCGCCAGCGCCCCAAGCGTCAAGGAGATCAAGGGCCTGACGGTCTCTAGCGGGGAGGTCGGGTATTGTCCGCACGCACCGCACGGTGATTCGAACCACCGCTTTATGCTCGTCGGACCCGTTTGGTTTTGTCGACGCCCACTTCCAGATGTAGGACATCATGGTCCACGCAGATACGGAGGCGGCCCACCAGTTTATGAGTTGGACGTTGAGCAAGACTTTTCCATCGGGCGAACACCGCGCGGGGTTCTTCAACAATCGAATCGCTGTCCAATACGTCGCGTCCTTAAGGGTCATTTGATCTCCTGGCTGCGGGGACCAGACGAGCAGGTAAATCGGGGCCATCGGGTTGGACCACGCCTCGGGCAAGCCCTCCAGCAAGGCTTTGCGCCAGACGTCCTCGGGCACGCCGGGGTTTTGGATCGCCGCAAGCCGTACGTCCTCGCGCTTGTGGTTGGCAAGGTAGCGCAATCGCTCCGTGTCTGTCGCTGGGTCAGCGGCTTCTTGGATTAGTGTTCTACGGGGGTTCTCGGTGTATCTCGTGGACATGGATTAATTGACTTGAGGGGGCAAGGGCATCTCTCGTCGAATCAGGTCAGCCAGAAGAAGATTTTGTTTGGCCATCGCATCCTCCCTTTTCGTTCCATCCTTGCCAACTTCGAATTCCTTAAGTACTGCGAAAATTGAGCCCCAAGCATAGTACGATACCCAAGGATCTTTGGCGAATTCAACCGTGAGCTGAACAGGGTTTGAGGAAGCCAAGGTCTCAGCTCTCAAGCGTTGGTCCTCCCCGCCAGCGCACCATGCTTCAAGGAGGTCCAAGGCTTGTCGGTCCTTGGCGTTAAGTCTTGGCATCGTCCTTACGCACAACACGATGATGCGCACCAATTCTTTGTGCTCGGGAGATCCAGAACCTTTCGAATAAGCCAAAGGCCAGAGGAATTCAATCATGTGTATCGCAGATACGGAGGTAGCCCACCACTCCAGGATTTTTGTGTTAAGCAAGGCTTTCCCCTTCGACGAAAGGCGATCAGGTTCCTTCCACAAAGCATGGGTTGCCAACCGAATCGCTAGCTCAAGTGGGTACCGATCTCCCTCCTGAGGGGTCCAAACGAGAAGGCAGATCGGGGCCAAGGGGTTGTCCCACGCTTCCGGCATGCCAAACAATAGTTGCTCACGCCAGACGTCCTCGGGCAAGGCTGGATTTTTCAAGGCTGCCCGCTGCACGGCCTCGTTCTCGTGCTCCGCAAGTTCGCGCAAGCGATCAGGGTCCGTCGCTGGGTCAGCAGCTGCTTCTAGCGGAGAAACAAGTAGTTGCTGGATGGAATGCCAAATGCGTGAGACTAGCGGCTTCTTGGGTCCTCTCGTGGCCATGGTTTACTCTACCACAGGAGGCATGGACACAGATCGTTAAATCGGGTCCGCCAGCAGACGCGAATGCTTGAGGCTTGAACTGCTTTTCATTTGAGCGCTTGTTGACCTCTAGGACTTCTTCGTCCTTGTGCCTAAACGTCCAAAAATGCTTGGCAAATACTATAATTATTCGGAGTGTTCTCCAACCGCTGCCCAGCGGCACCCCAACCTCCTTGGATTGAGGTGCTTCTGTTGAGCTTAGGTTAATTGGTCGAAACGTCCTCTGGCTTGCTGCGCCTCCAGGCTTCCTGGGCCTGCTTGTCGGTGAACGTCGGACGGTTTCTGTTGAACTGCAAGACGCCGAAGCGCAATCGGGCAACGCCCTTGTGTTCGTTCTCCTGACATATGCCTGAGGTGTACGCGCTGAGTCGATCTTGCCAGGGTAGTGCGCGGCAAGCCTGCATCGAGCGCGACATCAGGTGCAAGCCTGCCTTTGCGCATTTTGAGGTATTGTCAAGGCCGACAAGGTCTGATCCAAACCATGAACCGATCAGAGGATCCTTGGTGGGAACCTTCCCTTTCCCTAGATTGATTTGCATCAGGCACCAGGAGCGTCCGTTGTCACCTCGACCGAGTTTCCCGATCCCCAGGTGGACGTCGCGTCGAAAACCACTCTCAAAGAAGGCGACTCCAGCCATCAGCATGGCTGTTTGCAGGCGTCCTTGAGCGCCTCCAACAAGACGTGGTGCGTTTTCGTTCAGGGCTACGTCCAGGAACCCTTCGGCGATCTGTTCGTAGCGCATACGAGCTTCCGCCACAGGTTCCTTCGCCTCCACGAGGAAAGAATTCCTGTGCTCTGGTGGAGCCCACTTCAACATTGACGCAACTAGCCAGGAGACGACGATGGATTTCGTGAGGATTGTAACCATGGTGTCGTCGTATGGCAGTTTTTTGCAGATGTCAATCTTTAAAATAGATATTATCTTCTGACAGATTCTTGCCATAATCCTATTTATCTTGCATTTCTTCGGCAATTCGCCTGCACTGAAATCGTGCAGATTCCTCGTAGAATTCTTGATATATCATTTTTGCCCAGACTTTGTCAGGAAGATTAAATCGACCTACCACTATACTCCAAGCAGTGCTTGAATTTTCTCCCCAATCATTGCTCGGGAGCGAAGCTCTCCAAAGCGTTTCTTCATCACAATCTGCCTCATTGGAGAGTTCGATGGCTTCTTCAATTCCATGCATTTGTCCCAGCAAAGCAAGCCCCCAGAATAGAATTCTGCAAAGAATTTCTGGAGTCTTTTCTCTGACTTTAGGTGGGAAAAGTTCTGTGAACTTCTTCTCAAATACCGAGACATCAAGCATTTCTGAGAAATTTATTTCAATTATCTTTGTCCAGATCAATTCAATCCCCTGTTCTGTGCAGCGTTTGGGCGAGTTCCACAAGGGGCCCACCACACGCAGAACGGATTCCTCAAAACTTTGGTTTTCGTTGAAACACTTATAACGAAGAAATACGTAAATAACTGAAGATGGGTTTCCCCACGCCTCGGGCTCGCCGTTCAAAAAAGCCTTCGACCAAGCATCTACGCTCAAGTTTGGATTCAGCCAGGCAGTTCTTCGGATTTTCTCGTTCTTATGGTTGGAGAGTTCATCCAGAATTTCCGAGCTTGTACTCGGGTCAGCAGCTTTTTGCAGAAGAATTTTGATAGATTGTTTTTTTTTCATGACCTAAAGAATAGCAAGAAGTGTCCAATAGTCAAGAAGATTCTGACGATGCCAAGGAGCTCTCCGTGAACCTGAATTGCCAAGGCAGCCTGGACAGGCTATTCGCTAGGTTTGTTCTTCGGATTTTTCAGAGATAAAATTTTTGCTTGACATAGGGCGTCCTAAGATGTACATGTCTGTTCATGGACATGGTATCCTCGGTTTTTTCGATGGCGTCTTGCTTGTCTTTGCTGGGAGGAACCCGCTGGGAGATTCGGAGCCTCTTGATGAACGAGATCAAGAAGATCGTTCGTGTTGATGCCGTTCGCAGTGATGGACTACGGGTTGAACTGATCGCCTCTCCTGAAGGTGGCGTTCTCACCCAAGCGATCTTGCTTGACGGATCGATAGAGCTTCAGGGTCGAAACAATTTCTCAGAACCTGTCCAAGCGATTCGCTCATTCTTCTCCTACCTTGAGAGCAACCGTTGATTCGTCAATTCCGAATTGGATCCTTGTTCTCAGGGATCGGTGGCCTTGAACTTGGACTTGAGGCCGCCGGTCTTGGTTCAACCGTCTGGCAAGTAGAACAAGACCCCTATTGCCAGGTGATCCTTGCCAAACATTGGCCTCATGCAAAACGGTACGAAGATGTCTGTAAAGTTTCCGCATCAAATCTTGATCCAGTTGACCTTGTTTGCGGAGGATTCCCCTGTCAAGATCTCAGCAGTGCAGGAAAACGACGGGGTTTGCGATCTTCTCGATCCGGACTCTGGTTTGAGTTCTTCCGAATCGTTCAGGAGATCTCGCCGCAAGTCGTCGTCGTTGAAAACGTCACCTCAGGGGAATCCCTCTGGCTGCCCCGAGTGCAGCACGACCTCGTGTCCCTTGGCTACCGGACGGAAGCCTGGCGTCTTGGAGCGGTGGACGTTTCGGCTCCCCACCTTCGACTCCGAACATTTGTTGTGGCCTACACCGATTTCAAGCGACTTCAAGGGGCCAAACATGAGCAGGAATTCTCAAAGCATATCAACGAAATCTCTGCCGACGAAAGTCTTGTGGGCCACCCCGACCGTCAGCGGAAATTTCAACAGGAAGGGTGCCTCAAAAGCTTCGGGCGACGGGTTGAGGACGCAAGTTGCTCAGAAGCAAGTTGCTCAGCTCTCTACAACGGAGACACTTTCTGCCGACTGGGTGGAGACGCTCATGGGTTTCCCAATGGGATGGACCTCCCTGACCGATGGCCAAATCCAAGAGATCAAGAGCAGGCGGCATGGGAACCGAAAAGAACGGCGAAAAAAGGAAGTATCCCAGGAAATCAACATCGACTTCGTCTCCTCGGAAACGCTGTCGTCCCACAAGTAGCTAGAGCCATTGGTTTTAGGGTTAAATTTCTCCTCTCGGATATTCCATGAAGCAATCGGCTCAAGACCAAATGGAACTCCTTCGTTCTCTCCTGCCCAAATTGGCAAGGAAATTGTTGTTGAACATGTTACCGAAAAAGAAAGGATAAAAATCGTGACCAAGGAAGCTATGTTGACCACTGTCGTCCAAGATGTATCGGAGGGGGCCAGGCGTGCTGCAGTCCTCCAGGTGATCCGCACCCTCAAGACTGCGGTGTCCTTCGCCTTTGCAAAGTCCAAGAGCAACGGTAAGCGCATCTCCAAAGCCAAGGTGCAAGAGTACGAAAATTTCTTGAATAGCGATGTTGGAGACCTGATGTTCAAACTTTCGATTGGATCCATTCTTCCCTTGCTCCCTAAGGTAGCGCTCGGTCCGCTGGCCCCTCATGTTGATTACCTCTGCCAAGAACTTCGTGTGCAGGGAGCCGCTCAAGCCATCACTCTCGGTACAGACGCAATCCTGATGCCGCTCAGGGAGTCTGTCCTTGGACTTCTTACGGACGAATCGTTCACGGATGCCCTTCGTCAGTTGCCTACGAAGGAGTCAAACCCAACGATTTCTACGAAAGTTGATTCCAACGAGTCGCTTGTGGAATCTGAGAAGACCACAGAAACTGCTTAATTGATCTACAGAAATTCAGCGTATAACCGTTGCTTTGCAAAAAGGAGAATGCCTTGGCGGAAAACTCTGGGATTGCATGGACAGAGCCGATGTGTTTGATGCCCTGCGGAAGCGGTTCCAGAAGCACACCGAGGCCATCATGAGCGCCGTCGACGCACCCTTGAAGGACCGTCTGAAGAGCCTAGAGCGCACGCAGTTGCGCAGCGACAAGCTCGCCTTTGAGGCGCGCCTGCGCCGCATCCCCGAGGAGCGCGAACGCAAGCGCCTTGCCATTAAGGAGCGCCACACCGGCCTCGTCGACCACACGTTCCCCGTCGCGGTGATCCTACTCGTACCTGAGTCCCTTGCCCTGCGGATCCCTTCCGATCGGAGGCGAACGTGAGCGCCAAGCATGAGTGGCTTGACCTCCTCGAAGTATCGGGGCCGTTCCTCGCGGTGCCTGTGCTGCGTGAGGTATTCCCTCAGGGGCTTGAAGAGCTGGACGCCTCACGCGCCAAGCGTCTTCGCAATGCCTATGAGGCGTGGCGCGACGCAGTCAACGGCGACGACGCCGACCGAGACGAGCTGCATGCCGCATGGATCGACGAAGTGTTGCGCACCGCGCTCAAGGCCGACGATCAGTTGCTGAAGGCCGGAAAAGACGTGCCGACGTCGGTCGTCGCGCTCCCGGAACACGACACCACCATCACGCCCGAGCTCGTTTTCATCGACCCGACGCACGGCGGGGCGGTGCTGGCCCCCGTCCACGTTTTCCCGCCCGACACCGATCTCTCAGCGTCAATGAAGTTCGGCGGGCTCTCGTGTTCGCCGGGCAACCGCATGGCGATGCACCTGCGCGCGCTGAACGTGCCCTTCGGCATTGTCACGAACGGCGAGCGGTGGATGCTGGTCCACGCGCCCGCAGGCAATGTGGCGACTTTCGTGAGTTGGTACGCCCGTATCTGGGGTCAGGAGCCCTCCACGCTGCGCGCATTCGTCTCGCTGCTCGGCGTGCGCCGCTTCTTCGCGCCCGCGCAGGATCGGCTCTCGGCGCTGTTCGAGCGTTCGCTGAAGCACCAGGAAGAGGTCACCGACGCTCTCGGCGATCAGGTTCGGCGCGCCGTTGAGGTGCTGGTACAGGTGCTTGACCGCGCCGACCAGGACCGCAACCGCGAACTGCTCCGCGACGTGAAGCCCCAGGAACTCTACGAGGCCGGGCTTACCGTGATGATGCGGCTCGTGTTCCTTCTTGCCGCCGAGGAGCGCGGGCTCTTGCTCCTGGGCGAGCCCCGCTACGACTCGTTCTACGCGGTCTCCACGCTTCGCATGCAGCTCCGCGCCGAGAGCGACGAGATCCTTGAACGACGGCGCGCTGCATGGTCACGGTTGCTCGCGGTGTTCCGCGCCGTGTTCGGCGGCATCGATCATCCGACGCTGCGCCTGCCCGCGATGGGCGGTTCGCTCTTCGACCCCGACCGATTTCCATTCCTTGAAGGACGGCTGAAGGGCACGTCCTGGCGGCAGCACGGAGCCGAGCCGCTACCCATCGACGACCGCACGGTGCTGCTCTTGCTTGAAGCCATCCAGACCTTTGAGGGGCGCCCGATCTCGTACCTGGCACTTGACGTCGAGCAGATCGGTCACGTCTACGAAGGTCTACTTGAACGTACCGTGTCGCGCGTCGAGGACGTGACGCTGGAGCTCAAAGCGGGTGCCTCGGCCAAGGACGCGCGCGTCACGCTCGGCGAGTTGGAGTCCGCAAGCCTCCACGGCAAGGCGGCCGTGGTGAAGCTTCTCGTTGAGCGCTCGAAGCGCTCGCAGTCGGCCATCGAAAAAGAGCTGGCTGCCGAAGTCGAGCCCCAGCAGAGCGAGCGTCTGCTCTCGGCCTGTCGGGGCGACGTGAAGCTTCGCGACCGGCTTGAGCCCTACGTGCGACTGCTGCGAAGCGATCCGTGGGGCTACCCGCTGGTGCACCCGAAGGGCGCGTTCGTCGTGGTACTTGGCGCGGACCGCCGCGAGACCGGCACGCACTACACGCCCAAGAGTCTCACCGAGCGCATCGTCGAGGAGACGCTCTCGCCGCTCGTCTACGAAGGCCCCGCGAAGGGCGCGCCGCGCGCCGAGTGGAAGCTGAAGACGCCTGAGCAACTTCTCGACCTGAAGGTCTGCGATCCCGCGATGGGCTCGGGCGCGTTCCTCGTCCAGGTCTGCCGCTTCCTGAGCGCGCGCCTGGTCGAGGCGTGGGCCATTGAGGAGGCAGCGGGGCGCGTCATCGACCTCACCGGCCAGGTCCACGAACCGGGGACCGGGATCGAGACGATGCCGAGCGATGTCAAGGCACGTGCCGAGCATGCGCGCCGACTGGTGGCCGAGCGCTGCCTCTACGGCGTCGACTTGAACCCGCTTGCCGTAGAATTGGCGAAGCTCTCGTTGTGGTTGGTCACGCTCTCGAAGGGCCGCCCCTTCGGCTTTCTCGACCACAACCTACGCTGCGGTGATAGCCTGCTCGGCATCAGCCGCCTTGAACAGCTCACGGAGCTGTCGCTTGACCCAAAGAATGTGCGCCAAGGTCGCTTGTTCGGCAAACCCATTGAGAAGGCGGTTGCCGAAGCCGTTGAGGTGCGCCGCAAACTGCGCGCGATTCCCATTCGCGACATTCGTGATGTTGAGGCGATGGCTACGCTCCACGCCGACACGCGCAAGAAAATCAAAGTCGCGGAGTTGCTCGCCGATGCCTTCATCGGCATCGTCTTCGCCGCAAACGGTGGCGACGTTGATGTGCGCCTTGCTGCACTGGCGGCGGACGCCGACCGCGTCCTTGAGGGCGATGAGCAAGCAACCGAGACGTTGGCAAGGCGCGCAGCCGAGGACCTTGCGAAGGACTCTCCGAGCGGTGCACCGCGTCGCCCCTTTCATTGGCCACTAGAGTTCCCCGACCTCTTCCACGATGCTTTGCCGGGATTCGATGCGATCGTCGGCAACCCGCCATGGGTGTCCTATGCAGGAAGATCAGCAAAGCCACTATCGGATACTTTGCGGCTCTTCTATTTGAACATGTTTAAGTCTTTTGCCGGATATCGGAACCTCCAAGGGCTTTTCATTGAACGAATCGGTGCACTCATGGGACCAGGTGGCCGAATCGGTGTAGTCCTACCGAGTTCAATGGCTGAGCTTGACGGCTACATCCCTGCAAGGCAGGCACATGATCGAATCGCGGTTTGCGATGAAAGACTTCCGAACCTACCCGCAAACGTTTTCCGGAACGTGAACCAACCATCCATGATTCTATACTCAACCATACGTTCGACTCCACTAAATGTTGGCAGCAAGAAGCCATGGCCCATGGACCGTCCAGATCTCGATGACATGGCTCATAGAATCTTGGGTAAGCTCAATCGGCCTCCCATGCCACCGTCGCTGTTCGGAGAACGTGGCCTACAGACGAGCGGCGATGACGCTCGGCATCTTGCTTCTTTTCGTGATGACGTCCACTGCGTTCCACTGCGAGTCGGGTCTGATATAAAGCCATTTCGACTGAAAGCTCCTTCTCAGTATGCAGATGAGAATTGGTTTGCTAGGCGGCTCCGGCGCACCGAAGAATGGAAGGCTGTGGACATTCTCATTCGACAAACCGCTCGTGTTCCGATTGCAGCGCGGTCAGACGGTGCGGCGTTCAGGAATAGCCTGCTTGCTGGCTTTGGCAACGACGACTATCCAGCCGACTTCCTTGTGGCATATTTGAATTCCCTGCCCATTCACTGGTTTCACTATTTCCGTAACCGGGATGCGCGACTCGGTATGCCACAGGTCAAAGTTGGGCATCTTCGAGCACTTCCTTCGCCTCCGCGCAGCATTGTGGCCGATTTGGTACGAATCGGGCACGAGCTCAGCGCACGCAATGAGGGGATAAGCCTTGAACAGCAGTCGATACTTGACGTGACCGTCGCATATGGATTTGGCCTTGACGACGAGGAGTTCACACGAATGAGGGCCGATGCCAATCGCTGGGCCAACTACGAAACTTCCCTATGACAGCGACCACCGCACCGAACACACTGCCGTGGCTTGCCAAGGAGCTGACGTCGCTCGGTCCGTTCGTCGTTCGGCTCAACGGTGGGACCATCGGCGGCGCCTTCGCTCCTGGCCACTGGGTGGTCGTCATGGACGCGGTCATGCGTCTGCGCCCCGAGGACCTCTCGGCGGCGCTTGCACGCGACGGCGTGTCGCTCATCCAGGACGCCACCTACGTGCAAGAGATGATTCGCCGTCTACCCGTTGCGTTGCAAAAAGGAGAATGCCTTGGCGGAAAAGTCTGGGATTGCATGGACAGATCACACGTTCAATCCAGTCAAGGGTTGTCAAAAGGTGAGCGAAGGATGCAAATTTTGTTACGCAGAGCGGGAGACGAAACGATACGGGTTGGACGTATGGGGTCCATCAGCCACCCGTATCCGCACCACGCCTACCTACTGGAAGCAGCCTCTGAAGTGGAACAAGCGTGCAGAGTCCTCAGGTGTTCGTGAGCGTGTCTTCTGCGCAAGCTGGGCTGACGTCGGCGAGGACCACCCAGACTGGGTGCAGCCCCGCCGCGACCTCGTTCAGCTCATCAAGGCAACCCCTGCCTTGGACTGGCTGCTTCTGACGAAGCGCCCCGAGAACCTAGTGCGCCTGTTCCGTGACGCCGGATGGTATGGTTCCTGGCCAAAAAACGTTTGGGCAGGTTGCACGGTTGAAAACCAGGCTGCTGTAGATGAACGGATACCTCATCTGCTTAAGGTTCCTGCCTCAATTCGGTTTCTGAGCTGTGAGCCAATGCTTGAGCCCGCAAATATTAAATTGTTGGAGGGACTTCAATGGGTTATCATCGGTGGTGAGTCTGGCCCTCATGCGCGTCCGTTTGACCTTTCTTGGGCGCGAGACATTCGCGACCAGTGCAAGTCTGCAAAAGTTTCTTTTTTCTTCAAGCAGGCTGGCTCCAAGCCTTTGGATGGAGGGGTCCCGCTGAAGATACGCGACCCTAAGGGTGGAAACCTTTTGGAGATCCCCGAAGATCTTCGAATTCAGGAGTGGCCGAGATTATATTCCTGAGTAAGCTTGCTTGTGAAGGTTGAAATCTCCTTATGAACGGAGAAACCGCCCCATGATCAACAACACCCTTAACGCAGTTTGCCCCTACTACACGATGTACCCGCTTGACTTCCCGCTGCGTGTTTTGAAGGAGCACGGCGACGAAGGCGACTGGGTGATCGATCCCTTCTGCGGGCGCGGTACTACAAACTTTGCGGCAAGACTTTGCAAGATGCCATCAATCGGCATTGACAGCAGCCCTGTGGCGGCGGCGATCACGCAAGCAAAGCTTGCTTCGGCGGAGCCTGATCGTGTTGTCGCAAGCGCCAGAGATATCCTGAAGGTGGCTAAGAAGCCAACTAAAATACCATCAGGTGAGTTCTGGAAGCTTGCATACCATGAGCACACGCTCGTTCAGCTATGCCAGCTCCGCGAAGAGCTGCTTGTTGAGTGCTCGTCTTCCGAGCGCATCTTGCTGCGAGCAATTGTGCTCGGAGCTCTTCACGGCCCGCGCCCCAAGGGTGCGCCGTCGTACTTCTCAAACCAGTCGCCGAGGACCTTCGCACCGAAGCCTAATTACGCGGTGAAGTTCTGGACCGAACGGGGTATGCGTCCCGATGACGTCAACGTGCTATCAATCATCAAAACGCGGGCGGAGCGCTACCTCAAGGAGGCTCCACCGGCCGTAGATGGCAAGGTCCTGCTTGGTGACAGTCGGCTTGCGGAGACCTTCTCCGACCTCCCCAAGGCACGCTTCGTAGTCACTTCGCCTCCGTACTACGGGATGCGGACGTACTTGCCTGACCAGTGGCTCCGACTTTGGTTTCTTGGTGGCCCAGATTACGTTGAATATCGACAACCCAAGAATCAGCTTGAACACTTCGGTGATGATTACTTTGCTTGCGAGTTGAAAAGAGTCTGGAGGAACGTCGCCATGCATACCACCAAGGATGCTTGGCTAATTCTTCGCTACGGCGGTATCCACAGCCGCAACGTGGAGCCAATGGACTTGCTGAAAAAGTCCATGATTAATTCTGGATGGATGATAAATACGGTAAAGGTATCTCCAGACTCAGACAGCGGCCATCGTCAGGTGTGGCAGTTCCAGGAAAAACCAAAAAAAGCAATCACCGAGTACGACGTGTACTGTCATCGTGATTAAGGAAAACCAAAAGGAACAATTAAATCTCCTTAGAACTGGTAGGATAACTAATGTCAAAGTACTCAAAGAAAGCAGAAGAACGTCGCAAGAAAGGGCACGTCTGCATAAGGTTTACTCCTGAGATTGCAGAAGAAGTTCGCAGAGAGGGAGCAAGTTACCCAGGCGGGATCGTTGGTCTCTTCACCGACATGTTCCAGAAATACCTGGTGGAGAAAGAATATGGAGATGATAAGGAAGAAATCAAATGATCCACGTGCAGTATGCGTGGTCATCCTTTGCAAGAACAAAATTCTTCTTGTCGAAACCGCACATCGTCCTGGGAAGCTTTCTTTTCCTGGTGGATGGCTAGAAGAAGGGGAGAGCCCCTTTGCGGGGGCCGTCCGCGAGAGCATGGAGGAGGTTGGAATTGCACTCATTGCAAAGAGTGAACCAATTTACGTCGGTCCGTCCGATGATGGGGTCATTGTGGCTTGTTTCCTCGGGTATGGCCTTGGAAAGGCTGTTCCTGGCGATGACGCCATTCAATGCGTATGGGGGGAATGGGCGCAAGCCATTGGAGAGGAAGGAGCATTTCCTGAATACAGCAAGAAAGTTTACGAGAATTTTAAGAAGCAAAAAGTATTCCTTTTCCAATTTCCTTGAAGGAATCAATGCTTTGAACGCCATACCGAATCCATCTTACCATCGTCGCTCGGACGCTCGGGATTGATGCAAGCTCAAATGCTGCTCCCAATTGGAAAGATGAACGTGCTACGCCTGCTCCGCGCCAAGACCTTGACTCCGTGGAGCAAAACGACCGATATGGAGGACCTAATCCTACATTGCCACGACCATCTTGGCACGGAAATTGAATAATATCTTGATTGGTCGAATCCTAGGCCCAAGCCAGATTTTTTTGGTCATTCTTTTATCATTGCCTTGACAGGCTTACGTAATTACGATATCAATACATTTGATGGTCAAGAACACCAAGACGACACGTGCGCCTCGTCCATCAAGGACGCCAACCCAAACATGCAAGCCAAGCGTATCCGAACACGTACCATCTCGTAGTGGATGTACGTTGACCCATTCGTTGACCTCCGTTGAACTTTTTGCAGGCGCCGGTGGACTCTCGCTCGGTGCAGCCCAGGCAGGGTTCCATCCCATGCTGCTAGTCGAGATGAACCCGCATGCTGCAGCCACGCTCCGCAAAAACAAGCACCTGCTACGTGTCCGCGAGGAAGACATCCGAGAAGGCGACGTCCGAGAGATCAACTTCACTCACCTGCGCGGTCTCGTGGATCTTCTAAGCGGCGGAGTTCCTTGCCAGCCCTTCTCCTACGGCGGGAAAGCGCTCGGGATGGAAGATGAACGCGACCTCTTTTCGGAGTTCCTCCGCGCCATCGCAGAAATCCAGCCGAAGGTGTTCGTCATTGAGAACGTGCGTGGACTGCTGCGCCAGAAGTTTCAGACTTACGTGAACTACATCCTGCTTCGCATGCAGCACCCGACGCTGGCTCCCAAGAAAAACGAACCCTGGGAGCAACACCTTGTTCGACTTGAACGTCTCCAGACGCAGCGCTCCAACCATACTCGCTACAACGTTGTTTTTCATTCGGTCAACGCTGCGGACTACGGGGTGCCTCAGATCCGACACCGTGTGTTTTTTATCGGATTTCGGGGAGACGTTGACGCAAAGGGTTGGTCGTTCCCGCTTGCAACGCACTCAAAGATCGCCTTGATTCAGAAACAAGGGTCGTGGCTGTATAAGACCCGACGGCAAGCCAAAATGGCTACGTACTCGTTCTCCAGGCTCTTCCCGTGGCGAACGATTCGAGAGGCACTTCAGGGCCTTCCTGAATTTGGCACGAAAGAAAGCCAGAGGCTTAATCACATCAAACCGACCGCCACCGCTCGCCAGTACCCAGGTCATGAAGGCAGCATCTTGGACTGGCCTAGCAAGGCCATCAAGGCGGGGGTGCACGGCGTGCCTGGTGGGGAGAATATGATTGTCTTCCCTGACGGAAGCTTGCGCTACATGAGCGTCCGTGAGGCTGCGCGTATTCAGACCTTCCCTGACGAGTGGGTAATCTCAGGGGCCTGGTCTGAGGGCATGCGGCAGATGGGAAATGCTGTCCCCGTCTGGCTTGCCCAGCAAGTCTTCGCCTCAATTGCTCAAGCCCTTTGAGGTCCGTTCATGTCGTTGCAACGTTACAATCCGCTTGACTACGACAACCTTGCCCGAGGCATCGTCCAGGAGCTGCTTAATGCAGGTCCTTACGAGCTCCCGCCGACAGATCCATTCTCGGGAGAAGGGGTCTACGCGCTGTTTTACAGGGGGGATTTCCCCTTGTACCAGAGATTTGTCAGCAAAGATGCTAAGCGCCCGATCTACGTCGGGAAAGCTTCTCTTCCGGGAGCAAGGAAGGGAGAGGTGCCCTTGACCAAGGCGAATGGTCTTTACCGTCGACTGGTCGAACATGGGGAGAGCATTCGCGCCGTGAGCAACCTTGAGGTCAAGGACTTCTGCTGCCGCATCCTCTTGCTGGACACCATGTGGGTGTCCCTGGCAGAAGAATACCTGATCCGAAACTACAAGCCCCTCTGGAATTGTTGCCTGGATGGGTTCGGCGCCCACAACCCAGGGGCAGGCCGTCATCAAGGTGAAGTCTCTTGGTGGGATACCCTTCACCCTGGTCGGCCTTGGGCCAAAAATCTAAAGCAAAGCAAGCAACAGATGGATGCAATCCGACGCATTGAATCCTTCCGCTGCAAGGAGGATGCATGATGAATGGAAAACAGCACCATACATGGCAAGCACATGACCAAAGATATCTTTTGGCAGCCTATGTTACCCCGTCGGTACCATTGACTTGACAGCGCAAGAGATCACCGAAAGCATTCTTGCCATGGGCTCCTGCAACCGTTGCCATCTTGAAGATAACCTGTCTCCTGATCAGAGAAGAAGAATCGGCCATGGATGATCGTGTGCCTAGGATCCCCATGGCGGCCCGATGTCTCGGCCAAAGAACATCTCCCTAGCCAGGCAGCGACGGCGCTTGAGTTCTGAACCAAAAGAGTTTTCTTGGAAAAGTCGGTGACCCACCATGAAGAATCCATCCCTTGATTCCCTTGAAGACCTGGATGAGTTGCGATCCTGGATGGAACGCGGTATCCTGGATGCCTGGGAAAACGAGCTAGCGCAATTTGTGTGTTTTCTGCACCCTTGTTACAAGGGGGCTCGATTTGCGTTGCTGGATCAAGATTTTCCTTGCTTGAGCCAATTGGCCAAGGATCTTATCCTTGCTCAATTTACAGCGTGGTGGTTTTCTGAGGGTACGCTTGATGAGGTTACCTGGTGGATTGAGCGTCGCTGGGAACTCCTTGGCGCAGACGCTTCATTCAACTCAAAAATCTTGGTCAAAGACCTCCTTAAGAACGTGAAGTTTGATGGGGTCATGAAAGATCAGTTCGAAATTTTCTGCAAAACCTTCGAGGAACCGAACGAAGAGAACCTTCAAGCGTATTGGAAGACTCATCAACAACTGGTTCAGGAAATCCCTGGATGTCCCGTCAAGCATCTGCTTTACCATGCATTTTCGTACAGGTATTCGTTGAACACTCGGCTTCATGATCTATCCACCGCCATTGCTTGTGTCTTGTCTGATCAACGCGGTCTATCCACCGAAGAAGCGGCTCAATGGTGCTGTGACTGGATCAAAGAAAATGTCCCGCTTGAGAAATTCCAACTTGACTGTTTAGGTTACGAATCAATAAATCGTTGCAAGCCGCAAACGGATCTCTCCAGGAAATCCAAAGAATCAAAAGCGCATGATCAAATACATCGGCTCCAAGCGTACCTTGCTCCCCGCAATTGTCGCCGTGGTGCGCGACCTCGGGAGAGACGTTCACTCCGTGATCGATCTGTTCTCGGGCACGTCGCGGGTGGGGCACGCGCTCAAGGCGGCGGGCTACCAGGTCTTCAGCAACGATCTCAACGCCTACGCCCACACGCTGGCCACCTGCTACGTCCAGGCGGATCGGGAGGACATCGAGGCGGACGCCCGCAAGCTGATCGCTGAGTTTCAGGCCCTCCCCGGTCGACCCGGTTACTTCACCGAGACGTTTTGCGAAAAATCGCGGTTCTTCCAGCCGAAGAACGGAGCACGAGTGGACGCGATCCGCGAGGAGATTGAGCGCAAGGGGCTTGAGCCCGAGTTGAAGGCCGTCCTCCTCGTCTCGCTCATGGAGGCTGCGGATCGGGTCGACTCCACCACGGGGCTCCAGATGGCCTACCTCAAGCAGTGGGCCCCACGCGCTCACAACGACCTAGAGCTACGTCTCCCGGAGATTTTGCCGCGTGCGAAGCACGGCAAGGGGCGAGCGCACAGGGGCGACGCTGTAGAGATGGCTGGCGTCCTTGAAGCGGACGTCGCATACCTCGATCCGCCCTACAACCAGCATAGCTACCTGGCGAACTACCACATCTGGGAGTCGCTGGTGCTCTGGGACAAGCCCGAGGTCTATGGCGTTGCCTGCAAGCGCATCGACGTGCGCAAGCGGCAAAGCGCCTTCAACTCCAAGAAGCAGTTCTTCCAGGTGTTTAAGGACACCGTGGCCGCGATCCAGGCCCGTTACCTCGTGGTATCGTTCAACAACGAGGGCTACATCCGCCGCGAAGACATGGAAGCCCTACTTGCAACCCGGGGTAAGGTTACGACGCTTGAACACGACTTCAAGCGGTACGTCGGCGCCCAGATCGGCATCCACAACCCCCAGGGCAAGAAGGTCGGAGAGGTGAGCCACCTCCGCAACAAAGAGTTTCTTTTCCTTTGCAAGCTATCCTTAGGTTCACCCAAGACCACGTAAGTCGGCCCCGCACGGGATTGACGGCAAGCAGCAGGGACGTCTAGCGGTGGACAGAGACGTAGTTGCTTGACGGTACGAGTGGTGCCAGTGCGCAGGTTCTTGCGGACCTCGTCCCATTGTGTCGGAGTTCGACGAGATGGCGGTGGTGGAGGCGCCAAGGCGATGCCCTTGCGACCGCTGGCGCGGTAGCGCGCGACCCAGTTCTGGACGGTGCGGTAGAGTCGCCGCTCGGTGGGCGTCGTGTAGCACCTTGACGGTGTCCTCGGGGCGCCAGTGGATGTGGAGGAGACGGCCACGTCAACACCCCAGTAGCTCCTGCTATTTCACGAAGCTCACTTTGGCGTTTCTGTATAACTCGTTTTTTCCAGCCAGAACTTGACTTCTTTGATGATAGCCTTCTCTGCCTCAGGGACAAAGGAACGCAGGAGAAAGGGGACGTTGAAGGAAACGATCAGTTTCTCTTCTTTGACATGGATGTTGCCTTTGACCACGGTTGCTCCAACCAGGAACGACAGTTCGGCCTTGGTGGGTTCCTTCCAGGTCAAGACGGGCGAGTAGTCCTTGAACTTGCTCTCGTACGAATCCCATGCCAATAGGATCGTTTTCTTGATGAACTCAACCCCAAGATTTGGAAGATGAATTTCTTTCTTGGTTTCCATTTTTAGACGTACCCGTTTTCAATGGCAGAGATCCACCGATATCTTGCTTCTTCGACGAACGGCTCAAGTTGATCGTAGATATCGTCCACTTCGTGGTTTGCTCGAAACATCTCTGCCGAGGAAGACACGCCAAGAAGAAACACCGAGCGAAAGACCTTTCCCGCGTTAGAAACAATCCTCTGGAGAACGCCTGTATTGTCAAGGAGAGAGAACATCTTCTTGAATTTATTTTCAGCTAGCTTGATGCACCCATCCTCCATGGCCTGGTAGTAATCAACTGATGCCTGAACAAAATCACGACGAACCCCGACCACGTATGCATCCAGGAACCCATGCCTGGTGCTGTAAAAGCACCCGGCCCTTCGGGCTGCGTACTTCAAGAGGTTGGCTTGCCAGACATCGGTGAGTCGTACTCGGAGGTAATAGAGACCCTTATCGACTTTTTTGATAGGTCCAAAGTTTTCGTTTGGGCTGAGTTTGTCAGCAAACGATTTGCTGAAGGCATCAGCAATGCCGTTGACCAAGGGTTGCCAAACCGAGTTCGGTTCGTTACGCGTCGAATGGCGAGGTGGAGGCGCAGGTTCAGGTGCAGGATCGTTGACCTCCTCATTTACATGAGGATTTTCCATCTGTCGAAGCCATTCGTCAATAGAATGACTTGACATACCAAATTCTTTTTGCAATCGTTCCCGAATTCGTTTGGCTGCGAGTATCGCAGTATCCGACTCGTTCTTGTTGCTCGTCCCTTTGGCAAGAGCCATCAAGTTGGCGAGCCGCTGCAGAAGTGTCTCTTTCATCAAGATTTTGGTTTGTTATTAACCTCTTGTTTCCATGAAGTCAAACAATCTTTTGGGGTCCATCTCAATGGCAGCCATGAACCTCAGGACGAGGTGCATTTTGATGTTGGGCCGCCTCTCCAACAAGATGACCTCGTTAAGGTGGCCGAGTCCCAGTCGAGTCTGAACCGAACGAAGGGTCTTGCCCTGGTAGATGCGTGCTCGACGAAGAGCTCGACCGACGTGCGGCAAGGGTAGGTTCTGTTCACCGACCCCGCCTACTTCTTGATTTTTTTGGGTGGGTTCCAAGGTGTAGCGTCCTAAGAAAAACCACAGAACTCTCGGCACTCCCAGGCCCCAACGATCAGTTGCCTCGGGATACAATGTCGCATGACATCGCCGCGCGCTGTGTTCCATACTATAACTAGGTATAGAATTCGCAAGGAAAAATCAATTCGGCTTCATGCATTGGCCCTGGCCATGGCCTCAGTGGATCTTCTCTAACCCCTGGTCGGACCAACCCCTTCACCACCCCCTCCCCCAGGGATACGCCTCCTCATCGGCCAGCAAGAAGATCCCTGCGGCCATCACAGAGCACCCCCGCAACCAGCGGAAGGGGCCCTACCCAACCAACATGCTCCATGGCCAAACCAGAGGATGGCCCCTAGGTGACACCAGCAAGAAAAGCCATGCAACAAAATTGATCGGGTTGTCACCCGAAAAATTCTTCTTCACAGATGCCAGCGGATGATCGTCTGTGGGGCTATTCATAGCCTGATTTTGCGCTGAATGTGGCCGGTATTTGATTCTCTCAATGCGCCCGAACCATCGCGTGTCATGGGCGTTGTCAATGGTCGGATGTGTAGCGACATGGATGCCCATGCAAGGACGAAGGCGTTGGGGGGGGGAGCGGCTCACTCAAATGGCGCTCAGGCCTTAAGCACGATTGTTCCAAGGTCATGGAGCTCAATGTCTGCGATGGAACGCTGCGCCACGGAGGGAGAGGCCGAGCAGATCATCGCGGCGCTGACCAGCGCCCGCGCCCAGGAGTTCTTCGGAGCCCGAATCTTCTGGGATGCAAAACGCCCGATCAGCAAGGCGGTACTGCAGAGTCTATCCCTTGACAGACTGCTGGCCGCAGAGGGAAAAGCGATGAACGTTCGCAGGCTTCGGTCCGAGCAACAGACACTGAATTTCTGAAGAAGCTTCATGGGATGGATCGGTATGAGAAGTCCCCCCTTCAGGCGGGGGTGGTTCATGACGATCTAGTGCCGAACGGAGCCCGACGAAAGCACACGGTCGTCTTGCTCTTCTCAGAAGTGATGGTCACGTTAGCTATGGATACCTTACTGTCTACCACAGAGGTGGAGGCAGGGTCATCTCTTTTCGAATCAGGTCCGCTAGCAAACGATTTTGAGCGTCCTTCGCCTTATCGCGTTCCGTTCCTTCCTTTCCGACAGCAGCTTTCTCAATCATGTCGGAAATAATTGAACATGGATTGATCCATGGATAACCTTGGGAGAATTCAACCATCCTCTTGACAAAGGAACATGGATCTCTCCAAGGAGAACCTTGGGAGAGTTCAACTATCATCTTGACATATGACAATGAGGCCAATGATTGAGCTTCCACGCGTCGGTCCTCTCCACCAGCGCACCAGGCGTCCAGGAGGTCTAGGGCCTGACGGTCCTTGGATGGAAGATCATGCATCGTCCTTGCGCACAACACGAGAATGCGCACCAACGATTTATCATCGTCTGAAAAGTTTTCTTTACACATCAGGAAGTCCATCATGTCCAACGCAGATACGGATGCAGCCCACCACCTCATGATGTGGTCGCTGAGCAAGACTTTCCCATTTGGTGAACATCGATTATGGTTCCAAATCAATGGATAAGCTGCACGACGAATCGCACTCTCAAGGGTGCTCTGATCTCCTGGCTGCGGGGACCAGACGAGCAGGTAAATCGGGGCCATCGGGTTGGACCACGCCTCGGGCAAGCCCTCCAGCAAGGCCTTGCGCCAGACGTCCTCGGGCACGCCGGGGTTTTGGATCGCCGCAAGCCGTACGTCCCTGCGCTTGTGGTGGGCAAGGTAGCGCAATCGCTCCGTGTCTGTCGCGGGGTCTGCGGCTTCTTGGAGTAGTGTTCTACGGGGATTTGCTTGGTGTTTTTTGTCCATGGATTACTTGACTTGAGGGGGCAAGGGCATCTCTCGTCGAATCAGGTCTGCCAGCAGGCGATTGTGCTCAGCTATTGCCTTATCTCGTTCTGTTCCTTCCTTGCCGAATGCAGCTGTGTCAAGCAAGTGGGAAATTATGTACTCTGAACCAAGGTAGATTGAATTATCCATAGCAAAGTAAACCGCGCGCTTGACAGGATAAGAGTAGGCCAATTTTTCAGCTTCCATGCGTCGGTCATCTTGTTTAGCGCACCATGCGTCAAGGATTGATAGGGCTAGACGATCCTTGTCAAGTAGTTTTGGCAACGTATTCATGCAAAGTACGGTAATTCTTACTGCAGCTCGGTGATCATCGGACCCTACCATTTTTTTAGACGCCAATTTCCAGAGGAATCTAATCATATCTATCGCAGATACGGAGGCAGCCCACCAGTTCATGAGTTGAACGTTAAGCAAGACTTTTCCATCGGGCGAACACCGCTTGGGGTTCTTCCACAATGCCTGCGTTGCCCGACGAATCGCACTCTCAAGGGTGCTCTGATCTCCTGGCTGCGGGGACCAGACGAGCAGGTAAATCGGGGCCATCGGGTTGGACCACGCCTCAGGCTTGCCCTCCAGCAAGGCCTTGCGCCAGACGTCCTCGGGCACGCCGGGGTTTTGGATCGCCGCAAGCCGTACTTCCTCGCGCTCGTGGTGGGCAAGGTAGCGCAATCGCTCGGGGTCTGTCCTGGAATCCGAGGCTTCTTGGAGTAGTGTTCTACGGGGATTCTCGGTGTATCTCGTGGACATGGCTTACTCACAACTGAGGGGGCAAGGGCATCTCTCGTCGAATCAGGTCTGCCAGCAGGCGATTGTGCTCAGCTATTGCCTTATCTCGTTCTGTTCCTTCCTTGCCGAATGTAGCTGTGTCAAGCAAGTGGGAAATTATGTACTCTGAACCAAGGTAGATTGAATTATCCATAGCA
>Ga0209101_1000984_pt1 | contig 22403 bp, 21 predicted proteins | sample ConPoolayeCmetaG_FD_185481 | JGI IMG/M metagenome (GOLD analysis project Ga0209101, IMG submission 185481) | Hot spring microbial mat communities from California, USA to study Microbial Dark Matter (Phase II) - Cone Pool mat layer C metaG... ...
GACACGGTCACGGACACGGACACGGGCACGGACACGGACACGGGCACGGACACGGACCCTGGGAGCGCGGGCCCGCAGGCCCGCCCCTCGAGCGCAGTCGGCAGGGCAGCCACCGCGCATCCTACGGGGCTGCGGCCCCGCGGTCCCCGGCGCAGGCCCACCCTTTGATCGCGGTCGGTAACGGCCACGGTCACCGTCACAGGCACGGTCACCGGCACAGTCACTCGGAGCGCGGGCCCGCAGGCCCGCCCCTCGAGGATGAGCGGCCCTGCAACGCCTGCCCTGCACCGTCACGGGCACGGTCACGGGCACGGTCCCGGTCACGGACACGGGCACGGACACGGGCACGGACACGGTCACCGGCACGGTCGCCGTCGCGGTCACCGGCACCGACACGGGCGCTGGCGCCGGGGTCAACCGTGCGCCCGACCCGCGGCCCCCCCTCGCCCACAGGCGGCACCACTGCGCGCCGTGGTAGCGTAGCCCATGCTTGCCGGGTCGGCGCTGCTGGGCATTACTGCCGTGTGGGGATGGACCTTCGTGCTCGTCCACGACGCGGTGAGCACCTTCGGCGTGGTGGCCTTCTTGGCGCTGCGCTTCCTCTTGGCCACCGCCCTCCTGGCCCCGGCCGCCGCCACCCGCCTCCAGTGGGCCACCCTCACCCGCGGCACCGGGATCGGACTGGTGCTGGCTGCTGGGTACCTGCTGCAAACCTGGGGACTGCGCCACACCACTCCCACCAGCGCTGGCCTGATCACCGGCCTGTTCGTGGTGGTGGCACCGCTGGCTGACCGCCTGCTCTACGGCACCCACCTGCGCGCCGCCGCCCGCTGGGCCGTGGCCGCCAGCCTGGTGGGGTTGTGGCTGCTCTCGGGCGGGGGGGCGCCGACGCTGGGGTTAGGCGACCTCTTGGTGGCCGGGTGCGCGGTGGCGTACGGGTTTCACGTGGCGCTGCTGTCTCGCCATGCGCCCAGGCACGACCCCCTGGCCCTCACCTGGGTGCAACTGGGCACCGCCGGCCTAGTGTTCTCCCTGGCGTGGCCCGCCGTGGACCCGTTGGTACTGCCCAGCGCCCCGGCGGTGTGGTTGGCGCTGGGGGTGACCGCCACCTTGGCCTCGGCGCTCGCCTACCTGGTGCAGACGTGGGCGCAGCGCACACTCTCGGCCGCGCAAACCGCCGTCATTCTCACCGCCGAGCCGGTGTTCGCCGCCCTGTTCGGCTTCGCCCTTGCCGGCGACCGCCTCACCCCGGTGCAACTGACCGGCGGGGCGTTGATCCTCCTCGCCGTGGCCGTCGTGGAGGTGCTGCCCAACCTGCGCAAGCTCAGCGGAAGAACAGCAGGTACACAAAAGGGGCGAGCAGCCCCGCCCCTACCAGCCACTTCCCCCGGCCCGACAGGCCCTTACGGCCGGGAATGATGAACAGTCCGGTGAGCGCCAAGACGGCCAACCCCACGGCGTACACGTCGGCGAACCACGTCCACCACCCCTTGCCCTTGTTCAGGTGCAGGAAGTTCACCTCGTAGAGGAAAAAACGCCTAGCGCGGTGTTCGTCCTCCACCTCACCGCCGGGCAGCGACACGGTGAGGGTGCGGTCCTCGAAGAACACTTTCAGCAGCCCCGGCCCCACGCGCACCGCTGACATCGGCTCGGCGTCGATGCCGAGCCGCCTCGCCACCTCGCGCCCCTGCTCCGCCGCCGTGCCCTCGGGGAGGACACCCACCTGGTGCCGGGTGGTCTCCAGCCGGTACGACGGGTTCCAGTCCGCCATGTGGTTAACGGCCACGCCGGAGATGGCGTAGAGGACCGTCAGCCCGGCGAAGAAGTAGCCCACGTCGCGGTGCACCGCGACGATCAGCCGGCGCCAGCGCACGGGCTAGTAAATGAGGGCGCCGGTGCCAGCGATCTGATAGGTCGCCGACGCCTTCTTGGCCGCCTTCTCCTGCTCCGCGCAGGAGTGGCCGCCGCTGGCCGCCTCGCCGCCCTCCTTGCGGTGCTCGGCCTGGTCGTGCTTTTCGCCGGCCGGATTGACCACCTCGAAGATACCTTCGGCCGAGGCCTTACGGCCCATGGCCTCCATGGGGAAGACGATGACCCCGTCTTCCACCTTGATGCGGATCCCCTGCTCCCGCTCCGGGTCGGTGAGCATCATCCAGCACCCGCGCTTGGCGCACACAGCGGTCACCACGCCGTCCACCCGCACCTTCTTACCTACGAACTTCTCCGGGGCGGCCAGCAAATCGGTCACGCTCACCCCCTCGTTGAGGGTCACGCCCGCCCCGTACTTCTTGGCCTCGCCAGCCAGCGCCGGCATGGCCGTGATCATCGTCAGCACTACCAGACCGAGCACCCGTCGCATCGTTCTTCCTCCTGCGGCATCACCGCCTTGACCGCGGCGATAGCGTCAAGCGAGGAATTTTGGGGCAGCATCGCCGCCCTGTCAACTCGACCGGCGCGCCGTTTTTCTGGCCGAAGGCGGGCGGCCGGGCGGTTGTCGTGGCTCGTCGCAGGCTTGCGTATACTACTTACGAAGGGAGTAAAGGATGACCATCGTTCGCGGGACCTTGAGGTTCGTGCTGATCGCTGGGGTCGCTGGGCTGGTCGCAAGCCAGTGGGCACCCGCCCAGACGCCCGACTGGGACCTCAAGTTGGGGTTCTCGTATCTGGGAACGAGCGGCAACAGCCGCACCTCGTCCACGGGCCTGTCGGCCGCCTTCGAGCGCAGCTGGGGAGAAGCGAAACTGCAGGCGATGGCCTCGGCGCTGCACGCCAGCGACAACGGCGAAAAGAACGCCGAACGTTTCCTGGCAGGCGCGCGCGGCGACCTGGAGGTGTGGAAGGATCTGTCCCTGACCTCGGGTTTGTCGTGGGAGCGCGATCGTTTCGCGGGTATCGACGCCCGGTCGGTCTTCGACGCGGGTTTGAAGTGGAGCCCCGGGCTTCACGAAGCTCTGGCCTTCTCGGCTGTCCTGGCCGCCACCTACACCCGCGAGGAACAGATAGGGAAGCCCACCGACAGCTTCGTGGGCGCGTTAGCCAAGGCGGACGCGGCGTACGCCCTCACCCAGACAGCCAAGGCCACCCTGAGCGCCGCCCTCTACCCCAACTTCGAGACGACCAAGGCGTGGCGGGGGACCAGTGTGGCCGGCCTCCAGGCGTCGCTGTCCTCGCAGCTGGCCTTGAAGCTGGCCTTCGAGTACCGCTACAACAACCGCCCGCCCGCAGGGTTTCGCAAGGCCGACACGGCCACCGTGCTAACGCTGGTGGCGCAGTTCCCCAAACTGAAGTAAGCCACCGCTGGCCGAGGTGACGGAGGTGCGCGCACCGGCGTGGGAAGAGCAGCCGTACCTGCAGGAGCTTTACACCCAGGTGCTGGCGAGCGGAGACGGCCCAGAAGGTCCGTGGGCAGTGCTGGCCGACACCGTGCTTTACTCGGAGGGGGGCGGCCAGCCCAGCGATCGCGGGTGGATCGGCGAGGTGGCGGTGCTTGAGGTGCGACGCACGCCGGAGGGGGTCATCCACCACCTGGCGGCACCGGTGTCGCCCGGTCCCGTGACGGTTCGCCTGGATTGGCCGCGGCGCTTCGACCACATGCAGCAACACACCGCTCAGCACCTCCTCACCGCCGTCGCCCAGGACCGGTTTGGCTGGCCCACCACCGCCTTCCACCTGGGCGAGCGGGTCAGTGACATCGAACTGGACGTACCCACCCCAAGCCCGCACCAGCTGCACGAGCTGGAAGAAGCTGCCGCCGCTGCCATTCGAAGCGCTCGGCCGGTGCGCGCCCGGCGCGTGACCCTTGAGGAGTTCGCCGCCTTGCCGGTGAGAACCCGCGGTCTGCCCGCTGGCCACCGGGGCGACGTGCGCCTAGTGGAGATCGAGGGGATCGACCTCAACACCTGCGGCGGCACCCACGTGGCCAACCTCTCCGAACTGGAGAGTGTGGCCGTGCTGGGCACCGAACCCATGCGGGGCGGCACGCGCGTTTTCTTTGCCGCTGGCCGCCGCCTGCGTGCCCTCTTCCACCAGCACCTGGACCTGGCCGCCCAGCTGCGCGCGGTGCTTCAAGCCCCCAACCACGAGCTGGTGGCAGCGGCCCAGGCCAAGCTGGAGGCGCTGCGGGAAGCCGAGCGAGTCGCCCGCCGCCTCCAGGAGGAAGCCGCCGACGCGCTGGGCGAGCGGCTGGCCAGCCAAGCCCCCCGCTTCACCCACTGGCACGTCGAGCACAAGGATTTGCCTTTCTTGCAGCGGGCCGCCCGGCGATTTGCAGCCCTGGCACCGTCCAGCGTCGTGCTGCTCACCTCCGACTCCCCCGCAGGGGGGTTGTTCTGCGTCGCCGCTGGCGCCCAGTGCCCGGTGGACCTCGCCGCCCTGGCCCACGCCTTCGCGGCGGCTGTAGGCGGCCGGGCCGGCGGCGCCGGCCGCCTCTTCCAGGGCAAGGCACCCTCCCTGGCGCAGCGGGAAGCCGGGACCGCGGCCCTGCAGCGCCTCCTCCCCGCCTGACGGCCCCCCGGCGCTGCGACCTCGCGCGCAGCCTGCCCCCGGCCACCCAGCCCCCGCACCCGGGTCCGAATCCGGGACCGGTAACCGTGCCCAAAGGTTACGGCGGCGCGCCAACACCCAGACCGCAGGGCCTGGAAAGCCCCGCAGGGCGGGTGGGGGTTGCGGCCAACGCGATCGCCCTTGAGGGGCGGGTCTGAAGGCCCGCGCTCCCAGGGTCCGTGTCCGTGACAGGGACCGTGGCGGTGACCGTGACGGTGTCCGTGTCCGTGTCGGTGACCGTCCCTGACCGTGGCGGTGTCCGTGTCGGTGTCGGGGTCCGTATGCTGTGCTCAGGTTGTGCGGGCGGGGATGTCCGGCGCGGCGTGCGGTTTGCGGCGCTACAACGGCCGGGCGTAGATGCGGTAGACCTTGGTGAGTTCCGCGTCCATCAAGCGCACGGTTCGCAGCGCCAACTCGTTGTCCTCCAGAATCCACGAGTATTCGCAGCGCCGGTAGCCGCGCTCCAGCGCCGCCCTGAGCCCTTCGAAGAACAGCACCGCTTCGATACCACGCCGCCGATAGGGCTCCTTCACTCCCATGGTGATGAGCCGCAGCGCCTCTCGCTTGCGGGCAATCAGCATGGCCTTGATGACCCGCACCGGATTGGCCATCGAGCCGTTGAGCGCCGCCAACGCCGGGTTGACATCGGGAAGGGCCAACAGAAACGCGGCTGGGTCATCGCCCATAAACGCAATTTGCAGCAGGCGTGGATCCACCAGCGGCTTGAGGTCGCGGGCCAGGAGAGCGAACTCCGCCTCGCTGGTGGGCACGAACCCCCAGTTGCGTTCCCAGGCGGAGTTGTAGATCTCCCTGATAATCGCCACTTCCCCCCGGAATCGCTTGAGGTCCACCGCCCGCACCGCCAGCTGCGGCTCGCGGGCGCGCGCCTTCTCGGCCACCCGCCGCAACCGCTCGAAGGCCCCCGGATGCACCTCTGACTCAAAGGCCAGCAGATCCTTGGCCTTGGACAGCCCGCACTCCTCCAGCAGTTCGGCGTAGCGGGGCGGGTTGTAAGTCATCATCACCCGCGGCGGGGCGTCGAACCCTTTTACCAGCAAACCGCACTCGTAGTTGGTGGAGGGGTTGACGGGACCCACCAGGGTGTCGCACCCCTGGCCGCGCAGCCAGTCGGCCGCGGCCTGCACCAGCTCCGCCGCCGCCGCGGCGTCATCCTCGCACTCGAAAAAACCGAAGAAACCCCAACGGTCTCTATGAAAGCGGTTGTGGGCGTGGTTCACGATGGCGGCGATACGGCCGGCAACGCGGTTGCCCCGCCAGGCCAGGAACGGCTGACAGCGCGCCGCATCGTCTTCATAGAACGGGTGGGTCGGGCTCAGGAGCGCCCGCACCTGGGATTTCAGGGGCGGGACCCAGTAGGGATCGCCGGCGTACAGCCGCCACGGCAGAGCGATGAATCGCCCCAACTCCTCGCGCCCGGCCACCGGGGCGACGCGCAGGGGCGTATCGCTCACCGGATCAGTCCCATCTCCCTGCCCACCCGAGCAAAGGCGTCCATGGCCCGCTCCAAATGCTCCCGCGTGTGCGTGGCCATGTACGAGGTGCGGAGCAGTGCGCGGCCGGGCGGCACGGCGGGAGTGATCACCGGGTTGACGAACACGCCTTCCTGCTGCAGGCGCATCGCCATGACAAAGGCGGCGTGGTCGTCGCCCACCACCACCGGGATCACCGGCGACTGCGAGGACCCGGTGTCGAACCCCAGCGCCCGCAGGGCGTCACCGGCAAAGGCGGTGTTCTCCCACAGGCGCGCCCGCCGCTCCGGCTCCCGCTCGATGATCTCGACGGCTTTCATCACCGCCGCCACCGAGGCCGGGGGCGGCGCGGCCGAAAAGATCAACGAGCGGGCGCGGTGTTTGATCCAGTCGATCACCCGGGTATCGCCGGCGATGAACCCGCCCACCGAGGCGAGAGACTTGGAGAACGTCCCCATGACCAGATCGACGTCGTCTTCGAGCCCGAAATGCTCCGCGGTACCCCGCCCGTGCTGCCCCAGTACACCGATGCCGTGGGCATCGTCCACCATCAGGCGACACCCGTACTGCTTGCACAGCGCCACCAGCCCCGGCAGCTCGGCGAGGTCCCCCTCCATGGAGAACACCCCGTCCACCACCACCAAAGCTCCCTTGCCGTTGGGCCGGTTGCGCAGCCGCTCTTCCAGATCGGCCAGGTCGTTGTGCCCAAACTTGACCACCGTACCGAAGCCGAGCCGCGCACCATCGATGATGCAGGCGTGGTCCAGCTTGTCCAGGTACACCACGTCGCCGCGTTCCACCAGGCAGGAGATGGCGCCCAAATTCACCTGGAAACCGGTGGAGAAGGTGAGCGCCGCCGGCTTGTTCATGAACGCCGCCAGCTTCTCTTCCAGTTGCACGTGAATATCCAAGGTGCCGTTGAGGAAGCGGGACCCGGCACACCCCGTGCCGTAACGGGCCACCGCCTCCTGGGCGGCCCGCTTGACCTCGGGGTGATTGGTCAGGCCCAGGTAGTTGTTGGAGCCGAGCATCACCACTTCATGCCCGTCCATCATCACCACCGGATCCTGGGCCGACGAGATGACGCGAAAATAGGCGTAAAGCCCCGCCGCCCGGACCGCGTTCGCCTCGTCGAAGTCGAAACACTTTTGGAAGATATCCACTTATCCTCCGCAGGCCGGAAAACACTTAGTGCTCACGCCGCGCGGATAGTACCACGCGACACCCACCCGTGCTGCCGGTACCACTCCCAGGTGGCGCCCGCGCCAACCTCGAAGGGCACAACCCCGGCCAGCTCCAGGGCGGCCAGCGATGGCGCCGTGACCGCCGTCCAGTGCCGAGCCAGCAGCTCGCACGCCTTGTCGGAGGTCATCGCCACGCTGCGGGCCCCCAGCCGCTGCGCGGCGTCTCCGGCCAGCCCGGCGGCGCGCAGCAGCACCGCCGGCACCGCTGGCATCCGCGGCCTCTTCAACCCTCCGGCGCGGGCCAACGCGGCGATCAGTTCGTCGAGGCGGCGGGGCGCCGGCTCACCCAGGTGGAGGACCTGGTTCGTTCCCCGCTGGCCTGCCGCGAGAACCGCCCGCACCACGTCGGCCACGTGGGCGACGGTTACCCAGCGCTCGCCGGCGGGCAGCGGCACCACGCCGCGCCCCGCCAGGCGGAAAAACTGCAGCACATCTCGATCGCGGGGACCGTAAATGGCCGGGGGTCTGAGGATCACCCAGGGGCCGATCCAGTCCCGCACGTGCTCTTCCCCCCGAAGTTTGGAGCGCCCGTACGCCGACACGGGCGCCGGAGGATCGTCGGGGGTGCGTCCCGGGATGGCGGCGCTGGGCCCAGCGGCGGCCAGGGAGGACACGTAGATAATCCGCGCCCCGGGCGCGGCTTCGGCCATGGCCTGCAGCAGCCGCGCGGTGCCAGCGGCGTTGGCGCGGTGAAAGTCGGCGGCGCGGGCGGCACGCACCAACCCCGCCACGTGCATCACCGTGCCTGCCCCACGCACCAGCGTGCGCAAAGCCGCCTCGTCGTCCAGCGACCCCTCCACCACCTCCTCCCCGGGAAACGGGCCGCCGGGCAGCCGACCCGTTCCCCGGACCAGCACCCGGCGCGGCACCCCCACCACCCGGAGGGCGTCAAGGACGTGGCCGCCGACGAAACCGGTGGCGCCGGTGAGGGCGACCGGCGCCGCAAGCTCCCGGCCGAGGTCGCGAAGCTCGTGCGCTGCGATATCGGGAGAAAGCGACGCCCAGCCCTCAGAGGCCATCCGGCTCCTCGCCGTACTCCGCCCAGCTGGTGGAGGTTTCCCAAACGCGCACCCGCTCCACGCGGACCCCCCGCGGCACCACGTAGCGCGCACCCTCCGAGGAAATCACCTCGCCGCCACGGCGCAAGGCCGCCTCCAGGCGGCGGAACAAATACCGCGCCATAACTTCCGTGGTGGCGTCCCCGTCTTCTAACACCACCACCCGCTCGGAAACCGCCTGGAACGTCGCCGCCAGTGGATCGGCAGCGCCGAGCACCATGGCGTGGTCAAAGCGGTCTAACTCACGCCTGGCCAGCTCCTTCAGCACCTTGTAGTCGCACACCATGTCGTTGCCGTCCAAAGTGGCGGCGCGCAGCACCACCTCCACGACGCGGGTGTGGCCGTGGGGAAAGCGGCAGCGCTCCGGGTGCTTGTACAACCGGTGACCCGACTCGATCTCGAACCGCTTGCAGATCCGAAAGATCCCAGCTCCCATGTCCGACCTTCAGTAGCGCACCAGTTCGTACATCGCCTCGAAGATATCCTCGCTCTGGGGGAGGATCACGTTCTCCAGCGCCGGCGCGTAGGCCACGAACGTGTCCTTGGCGGCCACCCGCCGCACCGGGGCGTCCAGGTAGGGGAACAACTCCTCGCCAATGCGGGCGGCCAACTCCGCGCCGTACCCGAAGGAGTAGGGCTCCTCGTACACCACCAGCGCCCGGCCGGTGCGCCGCACGGAGGCGGCCACGGCGCCCCAGTCGTAGGGGTGTAACGTGCGCAGGTCCAGTAGCTCCACGGTCTTTCCGGTGACCTCGAAAAGGCGACGCGCCGCCGCCGCGGCGCGCACCACGGTGGCGCCGTAGCTGATCACGGTGAGGTCGTCCCCCTCGCTGACCCGCGCGGCACGGCCGAAGGGGATGGTGTACTCGGGCCCCGGGTACGGTCCCTTGTTGTGGGTCTGCCGGTACAAGTGTTTATGTTCCAAAAAGATAACCGGATCGTCGCAGCGGATGGCGGTGCGCAGCAGGCCGTTGGCGTCCACCGCCGTGGACGGCATCACCACCCGCAAGCCCGGGATGGACGTGAACAGCACCGCGCCGGTCTGGGAGTGGTAGGGGCCGCCCCCCTTGAGGTACCCGCCGGTGGGGACGCGGATCACCACCGGCGCCGACCACGCCCCCCCCGAGCGCCAACGGGTGGTGGCCAGCTCGTTGCGAATCTGCTGATAGGCGGGCCAGATGTAGTCGAAGAACTGGATCTCCACCACCGGTTTGAGGCCGCGCAACGCCATACCCACCGCGCGCCCCACGATGTTGGCTTCGGCCAAGGGGGAGTTGAACACCCGCCGCGAGCCGTACAGCCGCTGCAGGCCGTGGGTCACCTTGAACACCCCGCCCTTGCCCTTGACCTCCTCCAGGGCGCCTTCCAGGGAGCAGTCGGCCACGTCCTCGCCGAACACGACAATGCGCTCGTCCCGCGCCATCTCATCCTTCAGGCAGGCGTTGAGCAGGTCCACCATGGTCTTGGGTGAGGGGTCGTCACCGCAGGGCTGGCTCTCCCAGGCCGCAGCGGTGGGGTCCACGCGGGGTGAGTAGATGTGCAGCGCCCACTCCCCGGGCTCGGGCTGAGGCATGGCCAGCGCCCGCTCAGCGTCCGCGGCCACCCGCTCCTGGACCTCGGCCTCCAGGGCGGCCAGCTCCGCCTCGCTCACGCCCAGCTCGTCGCGCAGGTACGCCCGCATGAGGACGAGTGGATCCCTGGCCGCCTCGGCCTGGCGCAGCGCCTCGGGCTTGTACAACCGTTCATCGTCCGACAGCGAGTGGGAGTAGGGGCGCACCACGTGGGCGTGCACCAGGGCGGGCCCCTCGCCGGCCCGCACCCGCGCCACCGCCTCGCCCAGCACTGCAAGGGACGCGCGGAAGTCGCAGCCGTCCACCTCGTACACGGCGAGGTTGGGGAAATGGGAGACCAGCTTGGAGATGGATCCGCCGGGCGTTTGCACCTGCACCGGCACCGAGATTGCCCAGCCGTTGTCCTCGATGAGGTAGAGCACCGGCAAGCGGAGCGAGCAGGCGGTGTTGAGGGACTCCCAAAACTCACCCTGGGAGGTGGTGCCGTCCCCCAGGCTCACCAGCACCACCTCCCCGGGTTGCGGCGCGGTGTCGGGGTGCAGTGTGGCGGCGTTACCGATCCGCCCGGCTTCGGCAAACCCCACCGCCTGAAGGCACTGCGTCCCGGTGGGCGACGAGGATGGAGCCACATGTAGCCGCCGCATCCCCCAGTGGGACGGCATTTGGCGACCTCGGGAGTCGGGGGAGGCCTCGGCGCCGATGCTCCCCAAGAACATTTCGTAGGGCGTCATGCCCAGCCCCAGCATCAACGCCCGGTCGCGGTAGTAGGTGAAGAACCAGTCGCGTTGGCCATCGAGCACCTGCGCCGCCGCCGCCAGCACCGCCTCGTGGCCCACCCCGTTGATCTGAAAAAACGCCAGATTCTGCTGCTTGAGCAGGATCTCGCGATCATCCACGCGCCGCGCGGTGAGCATGGTGCGGAAGGCGTGCAACGCCGCCTCCCGGCTCACCTCCGCCGCGCCGCCAGTCACCGTTTCCCCCATGGACACCCCCGTCATCGGCACAGCCGCCCGTTGCCCGGTCGCCAGCGTGTGACCCGCCATTGTAACCAGGAGGCGGGATCGATCCCTTCCCTGGGGCTGCCTGAGGTATGCTGGTGGCACCAACAGCATACCGGGGAGGCCGAGATGTTCAAGCACCTGCTGGTTTGCGTCGATGGGTCCCGGGATGCGGCCGCCGCCGAGGAGGTGGCGCTGGCGCTGGCTTTTCCCCTGGATGCGGTGGTGCACGGGGTTCACATCATCGACTCCAGCTTCCTCGAGGGCGCCTTCATCACCGACATCTCCGGCGCCATGGGCTTCGAACCGTTTCTCAACCTGCAAGCGCAGGTGCGCGCCACCCTCACCGAGGTGGCCGAGGCCATCAAAGAACGCTTCACCGCGCACTGCAGCGAGGCCGGTATCGAGCACACCTTCCAGATCACCCGCGCGCCGGTGGTCAAAGGGATCCTCGAAGCCGCCAAGCTGGCCGACCTGGTCGTCGTCGGCCAGCGGGGGGTGAACGCCCGCTTTCACGAGGATCTCCTCGGTCCCACCACCGAGACGCTGCTACGGCGCTCGCCCCGGCCGGTGCTGGTGGTCCCGGCCGAGGGCCGATTTCCAACCCGCCCGCTGGTCGCCTACGACGGCAGCCCGAAGTCGGTACGCGCGCTGCAGGTGGGCGCCACGCTGTGCCGCCAGCTTTCCTTGGAACTGACGGTGGTTACCGTCGACGACGACGCCTTGCGCGGCGAGGCGCACCTGCAAGAGGCCGCCGCCTACCTCAAGCCCCACGGCGTCCCGGTGACGTACCGCCGGCAAGGCGGCAACGCGGTCGAGGAAGAACTGCTCAAGCTGCTGGCTGGCGACGGGTTCGATCTCCTGCTGCTGGGCGCCCACGGTCACACGCGCATCGTCGAACTGGTTCTCGGCTCCACCAGCGAGTTCATGGCGCGCCGTTCGCCGGTGCCGGTGCTCTGCGTCACGCGCGCTTAGGGGGTGCCGCGAGGGCGCGCAGCAGGGGCTCGTCGGCCGGCGGCGCCGGCAGCGCCGCCAGCTCGCCCCGGGGCACCCAGCGAATCTCCTGGCCTTCGCGGCCGTGGGGCGTGCCACCCACAACGCGGGCGCTGTAGAAGAGCAACAGAACGTCCCGCGCCTCATCGCGATGCCAGGCGAAGGTCAAAGGCTCACCCACCTCGATCGCCACTCCCAGCTCTTCCACCAACTCTCGGGCCAGCGCCTGGGCGGGGGTCTCCCCGTCCTCCATGGCGCCGCCGGGAAACTCCCACAGCCCTTCGAGATGGCTGCCGGGGCGGCGGCGTGCCAGCAAGAAGCGACCGCGGTCATCGGCGATGACCGCCGCCACCACCACGCGAGGCCTACGAGCCACCCGCCGCCAACGCCCGCGTCACCTCGGGGGTAAGCCCCTCGATCTGGGCCCGCTGGCGCAGCGCGTCGATTTTGGTTTGCACCACGCCCGGGGCCATGCGCTGGCGCAGATAGCCCTTGAGGGATTCCTTCACTTCGGCAAAGGGCATGATTCCCTCCCCCCGACGGTCCTCCATCCGGAAGAGGAAAAACCCCTTGGGAGCGCGCAACACGCTGCTCACCTCGCCAATTTGGAGAGCCCACACGGCCGGTTCCAGCTCGGCCAGCAGCAGACCCGCGCCCACCCATCCCAGCTCGCCGCCCGCCGGCGCGGTGGCGTCGGTGGAAACCTCCCTGGCCACGGTGGCAAAATCCTCCCCACCCCGCACCCGCGCGGCGGCGGCTTCCGCCTTGGCCCTGGCCGCCTCGATGACCGACTGACTGGCCTGGGGTGGAACTTCCACCAGCATCATCCGCACCTTGACCTGCGGCGGGTGCTTGAACTCCTCGGGGTTCTCCTCGTAGTACAACCGCGCCTGCTCATCGCTGATCTCCACACCGGCGAGCAGCACGCTGTCCACGTAGCGGGCGATGAGCTGCCGCTCCTCCTCGATGCGCAGCAGCGTGGCAAAGTCCAGCTTGGACTCGGCCAGCGAGCGGGCGAACTCCTCCTCCCCTCCCATCCGCGCCACCTGGCCCGCCAGGGCCCTCTCCGCCGCACCCCGGTCAGTGGCCAAGCCGGCGTCGCGGGCCGCCTGCAACAGCAAGGCGCGCGCCACCAACTGGTCCAGCGCGTGGCGAAGGATCGTGGTCTCATCCATCTCTTTCGCCTGCGGCAGCCCTTGCAGCGCTTGGCGAACCAGGTTGAGTTCCACATCGGTGACCGCCATTCCGTTCACCCGCAGCACCGGCGTCGCGGCTCCGGCGACAGCGGCACTGAACGCCACCACTGCGACACACAACGCCCTTCGCATGACCTCTCCTCACCTTCCGCCCCGGCGGGCGTGCGGCAGGCACCATACTCCTTCAGGCGGGAAAACGCCAGCGCGCGGGGGAAGACTTTCAACCACCTCGGGGGCGCCGCCGCGGGGACTCTCACCCCTGTGACCGGGGGTGCTTGAAGGCGTAACTCACGGGTCCGGCGCCAGGGCGGGGCCGGCCCCAACCTCTCCGCTGCTCCTGCCAGCGGCGGTGGCATAGCGACTGCCCCCGTCGTTCACCCGCTGGCCTGGGACCGCTTCGCCTCCTCCCACAACGCGTCCAGCTCGGCCAGGGTCATGGAGCGCAACGCCCGCCCACGCTCTTTGGCGGCGCGCTCCATGTGGGCGAACCGCCAGGAGAACTTAGCGTTGGCATCTTGCAAGGCGGCCTCGGGGTCGATATCCAGCTGCCGCGCCAGGTTGGCAATGACAAACAGCGTGTCACCCAGCTCTTCGTGAAGCGACTCGCGCCGGCGCCGGGGATCCGCGGTGGCCAGGGCTGCCGCCAGCTCCTCCACCTCCTCCCGCAGCTTGACCACGATGTCCTCCACCCGCTCCCAGTCGAACCCCAAGGCGGCGGCTTTTTGCGTGACCCGCAGCGCCTTCAGCAGAGCGGGCAGATGCCGCGGGACGCCGTCCAAGGCCCCTCGCTCGCCGTGCTCATCCTGCTTAATCGCCTCCCAGTTGCGCACCACCTCCGCCGCCCCCTCCACCTCTCGCTCGCCGAACACGTGGGGGTGGCGCCGCACCATCTTGGCGTGCACCTGCCGGCACACCTCGTCCATATCAAACCAACCCTTCTCCTTGGCGATTTGCGCCACGAACACGATCTGGAACAGCAGGTCCCCCAGCTCCCCGACCAGTGCCCGCGGATCCTCGGCGGACAGACCCTCGACCACCTCGTAGGTCTCCTCCAGCAGGTAGGTACGCAGGGTCTGGAGGGTCTGCTCCCGGTCCCACGGGCACCCCCCAGGGGCGCGCAGGCGCGCGCACAACTCTACCAGCTGTTGAAACGGCGCGGCGTCAACCATGGGCGCCGAGTATAGAGCATGAGCCGGTGCCCGCTGCGAGGTGCTTGTTCGCCCCGCACGAACCGCGTACCATGGCCAGGTGTGAATCGAGGAGCGCCCAGTGAGTGAAGACTCTCGCAAAAAAACGGTTCGAGTGGTAGATCGCCGGTGGTTCACGCCCGAGGGCGAGCTGCGTGACCTTCCCGAGGAGCCAGAGGCTGGCGCACCGCAGGCCGCACCACCTCCCACGCCGGGCGAGCCAGCGCCCGCGGTGGACACGCCCCGTGACGGCACCACGACGACGTCGGGCAAGACCGCGGGAGGCGGGCGCGACGGGGACCTGCTCGACCTCATCGACGCCCTGGCACAACCGGCGGTGGCGCTCCTCTCGGGCCAGATCCCCGGCCGTGGGCGCGATCTCGACGGCGCGCGGTACTACATCGACCTGCTCGGGGTGCTCCGCAGCCGGATGGGCACCCCGTTGAGCACCGAGGAGGCCCGGTACCTTGACGATGTTCTCTTTCAACTTCGCTCCCTGTTCGTGGCGGCGACTCGTTAGCGCCAGCGCGCTCGCAGCCGTGCTGGCGGCCTCCCCGGCCGCCGGCCAGGGGCGTGTCCCCGGTGCTCCCGGAGAACTGGATCGCGCCTGGGCGCGACTCGCCAGCGCCCTGGAGCCGCTGGATGAGGCGGATTTGCGCCAGAACTGTGAGGCGCTGCGGCGGGTCGCGGAATCGTTCGATGTCCGCCGGGCGACCACCGCCAGTGTCGCGCTGGTGCTACGCGCGCGCGCCCTGCCGCCGTCCCAGGCGCGCCTGCTCGTGCAGTGCGCCATCACCCTCGATCCCGGCGCTCCGGAACCGCGGTTCGCCCAGGCCGCCCTCGACTTCAGGCGGGCCGCGCTGCCCGCAGCGATGGCCTCGCTGTGGCACGGGGGGTGGGCGCTCTGGCGAGACGCGCGCATGAAGGGTTTCGTCGGGACGAGTCTGGTCCTGGCGGCGCTCATCGCCCTGCTTGGCGCCTTTCTCCTCTGGGGGGCCCTGACCCTGCGGCGGGTTACCCCCCTGGTCTGGCATGACCTCATGGAAACCACGGGCTCCTGGCGGCTGGGTCGCAACGGCGTCGGCGTCGCTCTTTTTGCCATCGCCCTGCCGATCTTTTTAAGCCTGGATATCGTCTTCCTGGTGCTGTGGGTACTGGCGCTGGGTTGGGCGTACCTGGACCGGATGCACCGTGCCCTGGGCCTGATCGGGTTCCTTCTCGTCGCCGCGGCGCCCACGCTGATCGAATGGGGAGTGAGGGGGCTGAGCTTTTCCGGAGATCCGGTGAGCCGGGCAGCCGCCGCGCTCGCCGAACATCGCTGGGATGCCCGCGCCTCCGACGAACTGGCAGGCTTGGCGGACCTCCTGGGTGACCAACCGAGTTTCCATCGGCTACGCGGCGACACCTTCCGCGCTCAGGGCCGGTTGGACGCCGCGCTCTCGGCGTACCGCGAAGGGTTGCGCCTGGATCCCAACCACGGCGATCTGCTCCTCGGTCAGGGCACTGTGCACTTCCTCCTGGGCGAGTACCACGCCGCCCTGGAATCGTTCCAGCGCGCCCGCGAAACCGCCTCGGATCGCGCCGTCGTCGCCTTCAACCTGTCGCTCACCCTGGCCCACACCTACAACTTCCGCGAGAGTGACGAGGCGCTCCAGCAGGCGTTGGCGGAAGATCAGCGGCGGCTGCGAGCGCTTACCCACGGCCGCGAGCACCAGATCATCCTGCCCACGTTCACGACCTCCGACGCGGCCCGGCTGCTGGCGAGCAAGGAGCGGGTGCTGCTGGTCAACCGCGGATTGGTCCGCCCACCGCTGGTCGTGGAGCGCAGCCTCGGCCACCCCCTCACCCTCGCCGCGCTGCTTGCCCTCGTGATTGCCATTGTGCACTCGCTGCTGCGCGAGAAAAGCGGCGGACTGGCCACAGCCTGCGCCAAGTGCGGCCGCGCGTTTTGCCGGCGCTGCCGGCTGGCGACCGAGAGCCAGACGTACTGCTCGCAGTGCACGAACATTTTTCTCAAAAAGGATATGGTGGCCATCGAGGTGCAGTTGGCCAAGCGCCGTCAACTGGCGCGCCGGCGCATCGCCTTGACCCTCGAGCGCCGGGTCGCCGACGTGCTCTTGCCGGGGCTCGGACTGCTCTTCCACGGTCGCCCGCGCCTCGGGCTCCTCCTGGCAGTTCTGTCCGTGAGCGCCGTCGCCCTGGGGGCGATCTGGTTCCCCCTTTACGTGCGCCCCGCCCTGGTGCAGATCCCCGGCTGGCCGGCGTCGGTGCTGGCGGCGGTGGCTTTCCTTGGGGCGCTGACGGCGGCACAGCTGGCGCGGGCGGAGATGAGGTAGCCATGGCTTTAGAAGGCACCCTCAGGGATTTCTCCCTCGCCGACATCTTTCAGCTCATCGGCTTGCAGCGCAAGACTGGCGTGCTCTCCCTCCGTTCGCCGGATGATGTGGTGACCGTTTCCTTCGTCGACGGCAAAGTGGTGGCGGCGGACTCCCTCAACGACCGCCTCGAGGACCGCCTGGGACAAATTCTCATCAAGACCGGCGCGATCAGTAACGAAGAGCTCACCGCCTCCCTCAAGGAGCAAATGGAAACCTTAGAGCGCCTCGGGCGCGTGCTGTTGCGCCGCAAGTCCCTTGACCGCGATACGCTGCGCGAGGCGTTGCAACGCCAGACGTTGCAAATTATTTTTCGCGTCTTCCGCTGGCAGGACGGCGACTACAACTTTTCCCAAGAGGTCTCGGTCGATTACGATCCAGACCTGGTCGTACCGATTACGGCCGAGTCGATCCTCATGGAAGGGGCGCGGATGCTCGACGAGTGGCCGATCATCGAGCGCCGCATCCCCCACCGCGGCATGCTCTTCGTGCCCACCCCAGCCGCCACTAACGTGGAGGTGGTTGAGGGCGAGGACGAACTGCTCGACCTGGACCTGGACGCTACCCCTTCCGATCCACAACCCCAGCCCGGCCGCCTCCGGATTGGCGCCACCGAGCACACGGTGCTGCAACTGGTGGACGGGTTCAACTCGGTGGAAGAGATCATCAAGAAGAGCTCCTTGGGTGAGTTCGAAACCTGTAAGGCGCTCTACACCTTGCTCACCCGCGGCCTGATCCGGGAGGCGAACCGGCTCGAGCTGGCGCGGGCCATGCGCCGCGATGCCGTACCCGCGAGCGCCTCCCGCTCCCTACAGGGTTTTCCCTGGCTGCTCCTCCTTCTCCTGCCGCTTCTGGTGTCCTCGCTGCTGGTGGCGCGGCACAACCCCTTAAACCCCATCGCCGGCCCGTGTCCCAAGCTCACCCCCCGCGTCCTGGTCTCGATTTCCCGCGCCCGCATGGAGGGGCTGTGGGAGGCGCTGCACGCCCACGCCAGCCTCGCCGGATCGCTGCCCGGAACCCTTTCCGAGCTGGTCAGCACGCACCACCTCGACCCCAACCTCGCCAAGGATCCCTGGGGGCGCCCCTACCAGTACCTCCTGCGCGAGGACTCGCTCATTCTGGCGGGCAGCGGAGCCACCGGCTCGCCGGAGCCCGAGCTGATCCTCTCCCACCATTCCCTCGGGCCGCGTGAAAGGCCCGTCGTGGGGTCGGGCGTATCCCTCCTCGGACCTTGACAAGAGTTCACTCAGGTTATATAATCTGACACGGTGGTTTTTTGAGGAGGGTTTTATCAATGTCGAAGATCATCGGCATCGACCTGGGAACGACAAACTCGGTGGTCGCGGTGATGGAGGGCGGAAAGCCCACCGTCATTGCCAACCAGGAGGGAAGTCGCACCACCCCGTCGGTGGTGGCGTTTGCGTCTGGAGGAGAGCGCCTGGTGGGCCAGCTGGCCAAGCGGCAGGCGGTGACCAACCCTGAGCGTACGATCTTCTCGATCAAGCGCCTCATGGGTCGGCGGTACGACGAGGCCGCCCAGGAGGCGCGCACCCTACCGTTCCGCGTGGTGCGCGGCGAGAACGACACGGCACGCGTGGAGGTGGAAGGCAAGGTCTTCTCGCCGCCCGAAATCTCGGCCATGGTGTTGCAGAAACTCAAGGGCGCCGCCGAGGACTACCTCGGCGAGAAGGTTCAAAAGGCGGTGATCACCGTGCCGGCGTACTTCAACGACGCCCAGAGGCAGGCCACCAAGGACGCCGGGCAGATCGCCGGGCTGGAGGTGGTGCGCCTGGTCAACGAGCCCACCGCCGCCGCCCTGGCCTACGGCCTCGATAAGAAAAAGGATGAAATTATCGCCGTCTACGACTTCGGCGGCGGCACCTTTGACATTTCCATTCTGGAGGTGGGCGAGGGCGTCGTCGAGGTCAAGGCCACCAACGGCGATACCCATTTGGGTGGGGATGACATCGACCAGCGCCTGATCGACTGGCTGGTCGAGGAGTTTCGCAAGGACCAGGGGATCGACCTGTCCAAGGACCGCATGGCGCTCCAGCGCCTCAAGGAGGCGGCGGAAAAGGCCAAGTGCGAGCTCTCCTCGACCCAGGAGACGGAGATCAACCTACCGTTCATCACCGCCGACGCCTCTGGCCCCAAGCACCTCACCGTCAGGCTGACCCGTTCCCGCTTCGAGCAGCTCGCCGCCGACATCATCCAGCGCACCGCCGGGCCGTGCCGGCAGGCGCTCAAGGACGCTGGCCTCGAGCCCAAAGACGTCGATGAGGTGGTGTTAGTGGGTGGCTCGACCCGTATCCCGGCCGTGCAGCGCCTGGTGCAAGAGCTGTTCGGCAAAGAGCCGCACAAGGGGGTCAACCCCGACGAAGTGGTAGCCGTCGGCGCCGCCGTGCAGGCCGGCGTGCTCATGGGCGAGGTGCGGGACCTCCTCCTCCTGGACGTCACACCCCTGTCCCTGGGCGTGGAAACCCTGGGCGGGGTCAGCGACGTGGTCATCCCGCGCAATACCACCATTCCAACGCGCAAGGCGAAGGTGTACTCCACCGCCGACGACAACCAGACCCAAGTGGAGATCCACGTCCTCCAGGGCGAGCGCCCAATGGCCCGCGACAACCGCACCCTGGGGCGCTTCCATCTGGTGGGGATTCCCCCGGCTCCCCGTGGCATCCCGCAGATCGAAGTGACCTTTGACATCGACGCCAACGGCATCCTGCACGTCTCGGCCAAGGATTTGGGAACCGGCAAGGAGCAGCGCATTCAGATCACCTCTTCGTCGGGCCTCACCGAGGCCGAAATCCAGCGCATGGTCAGCGAGGCCGAGCAGCACGCCGCCGAGGACCAGGCGCGGCGAGCCGAGGTGGAGTCGCGCAATCGTCTGGATGCCCTGGCCTACTCCACCCAGAAGCTGCTGGACGAGAACAAGGAGAAGATCCCCCAAGCGCAGCGTACTGAGATCGAGGCCGCCCTGGCGGATGCCCGCAAGGCGCTGGAGGAAGGCAGGAAGGACACCATGGATGCGGCCCATGACCGCCTCACCAAGGCCTCCCACCGTCTCGCCGAGGAGATTTACCGGGCCGCCACCCCTCCCAAGGACGCGGCCGCCGGCGGGGGAGGTTCGGCGCGCGCCGCCAGCGCCGACGATGACGTGGTGGACGCCGAGTACGTTGACGTAGAATCGCGGGCGAGCAACTAGAATCGCCCCGAGAGGTATGGCATCAAGGACGGGGTGGACGCGAGGCAGCATGGCGAGAGCGGAAACGCGCCCGAGGGTGTTGGTGCCACAGCAGTGGACGGCGCAGCACAGCAGAGAAAGCTGCGCCGCGGGTCCGACCCCCCGGCGCACTGCCCTCGGCGCGCTCCCTCCAGGCCTCGCGGCACCTGTAGGGTAGAGCCATGGCCTTGGACATCCGCCTCGTGCAGGAACTGCTGGCCTTGAGGAACCGGCTGCGGGACGCCCTCGAGCACGGTGAATCCTCCCACCCGGCGGCCGGGCTCTGGCCTGAAGGGGCCGGCCTGGAGCCAGCCGTCGACGTGTGGGAGAGCGCCGAGGAACTCGTGGTGGAGGTCGAACTGCCGGGCGCCCGACCGGGAGATATCTCCCTGCGCCTCGACGACCGCGTACTCATCGTGACCGGAGTGTTGCCCACGGCAGCCGGCGAAGACGCCCGCTACCTGCGCATGGAACGGCCGCGCGGCGCCTTCTCCCGTCACGTTCCCCTGCCGGGGGAGGTCATCGGCGAGCCTCGCGCGATCCTGCGCAACGGGGTCCTGCGCGTTCACCTGCCCAAGGCCGCGGCCTCCCAGCGCCGCACCATCCCGGTGCACCAGGAGGGACCATGACGCCCTCGTCGTCGCGCCGTTACCACATGATCAGCTGGGTCGCCAGCCGCTATGGCATCCATCCCCAGACGCTGCGCCTGTACGAACGTGAAGGCCTGCTCCAGCCCACGCGCAGCGAGGGCAACACGCGCCTGTATGACAACGAGGCGTGCCAGCGCTTGGAGTTCATTCTCACCCTCACCCGGGACATGGGAGTCAACCTCGCAGGCGTCGAGGTTATCCTGGGAATGAAAGAGCAGATTGATGCGCTCACTCGACAGGTGGCGCAGTTGCAGGAGTTGCTCGAGCGGGAAACCGCCCGCCGCACCATGATCGGCAGGGCCAACGCCCTGGTGCCGCGCCCTGCTGGTGATTTGGTACCCAGCGAGGAGGAGTGATTAGCGACCGGGACTTCACCGATCCCGAGGCGACCCTTCTGCGCCGCTACTTGCAGGAGATCGGCCGCTTTCGACAGCTCACTCCCGAAGAGGAGAAGGAACTGGGAATGCGCATCCAGGCCGGGGACGGCGAGGCGCTGCGCCAGCTCGTGGAGTCAAACCTGCGCTTCGTGGTCGCCTACGCCAAGCGCTTCCGCCACTCCCGCGTTCCCCTGCTGGACCTCATCAATGAAGGCAACATCGGGCTGATCCAGGCGGCCTCCAAGTTCGATCCAGAACGCAACGTGAAGTTCATCACCTACGCCGTCTGGTGGATCCGCCAGGCGATCCTGCACGCCCTTTCCGAACACGGGGCGACCTTCCGCCTCCCCCAGAAACAGGCCAACCTCCTCTACCGGCTGGAGCGCTCCCGGCAAGCCCTGGGCCGGGAGCTGGAACGCCTCCCCAGCGACGACGAACTCGCCGATGAACTGGACATGAGTCCTGAGGAGGTCCGCCTGCTGCTCTCCTCCAACCAGAACCTGCTGTCCCTCAACCAGCCCGTGGATGAAGAGGGCGAGGCGGAGTTTGGCGACCTGTTGGAGCAGTACGTCATACCGGACACCGACGAAGAGGTGTTGCGGCAATCGTTCGAAGAAACGCTCCGGGAGGTTCTCAGCGAGTTATCGGAGAAGGAGCGCGAAGTCCTCACCCTCCGCTTCGGCCTCGAGGACGATCAACCCCGCACCCTGCGGGAGATCGGCGAGCGCCTGGGCATTTCCCGCGAGCGCGTCCGACAAATCGAGAGCCAGGCGTTGGCCAAGCTGCGGCGCAGCGCCAAGGCCCGCACCCTGGTGGGCTACCTCAACTGACGCCGCGGACGGGACCTCTCCTCCCCCTACGCGCACCCCACCGCCCCGTGAGAAGCACGGATCGCAAACAGAAACCAGGCCCCCCCGCAGACGTGGGGTGACCCCCCACCTACCCTTGACCCTGCCCTACACCATGACTGACGTCCACGGGCCGTGACCGGGCCCGCGGCCGTGCTCCGGGCCTCACCGTCCCAGCGGGCGCAGCACCAGCACCTCGGCGGTGAGACCCCGGCGCCCGGGCACCGCCAGGGGATAGCCCAGGGACAGCTCCACGAAGGTGGACCAGGGGCCCGGCACATTGGCCGACACCCCCACACCCGCCAGCGGCCGTGCCCGGTATCCCGAACGCTCCTCCCGCACCCAGCCGGCGTCCACGCCCACCTCGGCGCGCAGCCCGGGGTGCACCGGCAGCGCCAGTGCCGCCCGCACGATCCCCAACCGATCGGGCGTCACCCGGTGGGAGGGCACGCCCCGCAGCCGCAGCGGCCCGAGGCGGCCCGGCGCCGGGGCCGAAAAGCGATCCAAATGGCGCCCTCCCCAGAGCTCGGCGGCGAGGGTAGCGCGCGCCAGCACCCCCAAAGTCGCCTCGTGCACCACGGCGGCCCGATAGCGCTGCCAGCGACGCGCCCCCCACTCCGCCCAGGCCCGGCGCTCACCCACCTCCCACGC
>Ga0209101_1000985_pt1 | contig 22397 bp, 19 predicted proteins | sample ConPoolayeCmetaG_FD_185481 | JGI IMG/M metagenome (GOLD analysis project Ga0209101, IMG submission 185481) | Hot spring microbial mat communities from California, USA to study Microbial Dark Matter (Phase II) - Cone Pool mat layer C metaG... ...
GGGCATGATGGGATGGATGGCGGGGAGCATGGCGTGCCAGCCGCTCATAGAAATCAGGAGGCGGCAACCGTCCACTACGCACATCCAGATGCTCAATCCCCTCCAGCAGGGGCCAACTCCCGCCGGCCAGCCATAGCGGGAACAGAGGCTTATCTAATGTCAGAGCCGTCATCACTTCCTCTATCACCCGCTCTGATTCCTGCGCCGCCGGCGTGACAAGCACAATAAACGCCGCACAGTCCGCGACGGCCTGCCGGACGGCCCGCCGGTGACCTTCGCTTAGATCGGTGTGGTCTTCCAGCCACACGCTGAATCCCGCTTCTTGCAGGGCATCGGCCAGCTTGAAGGCATAGCCGCTGGCCCACTGATCCGCACTGATAAAGAGGTGATCGCCCATCTGTTGTCTCCTCCGTTACGCTCACTGAGAAGCCGCTTCTACCTGTCATCCCCAAACACCCCAGTCGGCCAGCAACCCAGACCTGCGGCGCGGGCGGTATCCTCCAGTGCTTCGAGGTAATCCGCGTAGGCCGTGTCGGGAGGATACTCGACCGCCTCCGCCCATCCTTCAGCTGCCAGCTCAGCGTTGACGAACGTATCACCCGCATACACATAGCGCAACAGCCTCCCGTAGCGGTCTGTCTCACTGACATCGCGATACATTGTCACCGTCTGCCCTTCGACCAACGCCGCGTTGGCATCGGTGGCCTCCCAATAGCACACCTCATCATACTCCGGCGTGTTGATGCCAATGTAGCGGACGCGATAAGTCCGCCCGCCTATGGCGACGTCAATGGTATCGCCGTCAATGACAGCCACCACCACCGCCGTTTCTATGCCAGCCTGCGGTTCAACAGACGGCACAGAAGGGGAGAAAGTTGCCGCTCCCCCGCCGGTTTGCGGTTCAACAGGCATCGCAGTGAGCGGGGCAGGGGGCGGAAGGGTCTCTACGGCAGGCTGGCAGGCCAGCCCCGCCAGAACGAGAGCCAGCAGAGAGATAACATCAGGACGGACGTAGAGATCGGCGGCAGTGCCGCATCTATCGGCCATGATTGTCCTACCCTGCCTTGTATGGCTCCGGGTCGCCGTCATACAGCCGCCCGTCCGGCATGGTTGCCCCGTCCAGCGTGCTGACGCTGGCAAGCTGGCGGTAAGTCAGATGGGCATCCCGCAGGTTGGCACGGGTCAGGTTGGCGCGGTTCAACTGGGCACCGCTGAGATCAGCCCCGCTCAGATTCGCGCCGGTCAGGTTGGCGCGGGTCAACAGGGCATGGCGCAGGGATGCCCCTTCCAGCTTGGCGTAGCTCAGGTTGGCAAAGGTCAGGTCAGCCTGATTCAGGTTGGCACGGGCCAGATCAGCACGGGAGAGCTGTGCCCGGCTGAGGTCGCTCTCGCTCAGGTCGGCCCGTGTCATCCGTGCGGCAGTCAGATCGGCACGGGAGAGGTTAGCCCGAACCAGCCGCGCGTCCTTCAAGTCCACGTTGCGCAGGTTCCGTCCGGCCAGATCAAACTCGGACAGGTTCTCCGTCCGTCCCGATCTGGCCCAGTTCTGCGCCAGATGATACTGGATTTCAAGCGGGTCCTCCTCCACAGGAGGGAGCACCGCCGGCGCCGGCAGGCTCTCTACAGCGGCGGCTTCCGGTTGAGGGGCAACTGGGGGGGACTGCTCTCGTGCAGGGGAGGCCGGGGGCTGGCCAGCCGCGCCGGCCTGTTGCATCTCCACCAGCGCCGCCAGCAGGCGGTAAATCTCATCCATGCGCTGTTCAAGCCTTGCCAGACGTTCTTCAAGGCGAGTCATGGCTAACCTCCGCACTCGGTGTGTGTAATCGGGTTAGCCAGAAGTATAGCATCAAAAGGCGGCAAAGGTAGAGCAGGGCGGGCTACCAGAACGCCTGTCTGGGCCGGCAGATGGGCCTGCGCCTGCCTAATTGTGAAATATTTCACAATATGACATTTGTCTTGAACAAGTGTGACAGGCGTCACTATGCCAACTGCTGTTATTTTGCTATTGTAATGTCGTCATTACAATTAATGACATCGAGGAGATGACTTCAACACCAACTTGTACAGCGCAGTGAGACAATTAGCGCGGGTGGCACTCCAACTCCGAACTCTCTGACTTGCATCCCATCTCCCTCCACTGCGCCCCTGCCACACACCACCCGACCTCCTCAAAAAGCCGCCTGAGGTTTCCCTGAGGCGGCTTTTGGTTTGTCAGGCAAAAACGGCTCACGGCAGAAACTGCGACGGACGCACTGTATTGCGCGCCCACGCATCCAAGACGACCTGCCAGAGGTCGTTCTCAACCTCGCTGAAGTTGTTGGGGTCTGGCCCAAAGGGGTAGTACATTTCCCTTCCACAGCAGAGATACCACGGCTCCCAGCGAGGCTCCCACACCCACAGGGCGTGATTCATACCCTGTTGCTCAAAGAAATCAATCTCATCGCGCATGAAATCGGCGGCGTTAGGCGCCCAGCGTACCACCCCAAACTCATTGACGGCCATCGGCACACCGTAGGAGCGCTGAAATTGCTCGATGGGCGCCAGATAGTCCATCAGCCACGCGTGGTCGAAGCGCTCAGGCTGGTCGTCCCAGTTCAAGTCAAAGGTGCCCGGGTAAGCGTAATTCTGGCCCGGCTGTTGATGGGTGTAGGGAAAGGGGCCGTACTGATGGACCGCGTATACCACCCGCTCATCATCAACCGTTTGCAGATACGACAGCCACGGCACTGATCCCCAGCCCATGCCGCTGACCAGAATGGGTGTCTCTGTGTCCATCTCTCGAATGGCACGCACAAGGCGCGGATAGAATTGATTCCAGTCATAAAGAGTGCCGGCATAGCGCGGGTAGAACTCCCGCGGGTCATAGATGCCAAGTGCCACATCGTCGGCGTTCGGCTCACACATCAGGTCATAGGCCACGACAACCGGATTGTCACGGTAGCGCTCCGCGGTGTGACGCCACATCTCAGCCCATGCCTCCTGTGCCCCCTGATCGGTCCACACCGTTTCGATGAGCAGTTCAGGGTCAAACCATACGCCTGCGCCGTCACGGTAGAAAGTGAAGTCGCTCCGCCCCGGCCCAGTACGGAAGGTGATCACCACAAACAGGTCAGCCTGAGCCGCCATCTCGATCAGGTGATCCAGATGGGCTTGTGCCTGCTCATCCAGAACATAAGGCGGGCGCTCTGTAAAGATGCCGGGGATAGACAGATTGACATAGTTAGCACCCGACAGGGCCAGCCGGTCGAAATCGGCTTGAGTGTAGGGCGGGCCGATATAGCCGCCGCCAAGCAGCTCCCCGCCGTCCAGCTCAGGCACACGAATCCTCTGCCAGATGTTAGCGCCGCGCAACTGCGTCCCGTTCACCCAGAGCGGCCATTTATCCAGATCAGCCGGCGGGGCAGGCGATGCTGTGCCGGCAATATCCGTCTCAGCCAACGCAGTGCGCTCAGGGAGATCAGCCGACGGGGTAGAAAACACCCCGCCGGCGTCAGAAGACACCGTGCCTGCTCCCTGCTCCGGTGTGCAGGCAGTCAACAACAGGAAAGCCGAAATGACAAACGGGAGAGAAGATTTCACCTGCCCGATCCGTTCTACCCCTCCGCCAATGCCTTGAGGTTAGCGAGGCTCTTTTCCAAGTTATCGGCGTTCATCCGCTCGATCAGCAGTTTATCGAGCACCTGCCCGACTCCGCCGCCGGGCACCTCGTAGTCAAAGGAGGCGGTCAGCCACGTGCCGCCGCCTTCCGGCCTGTGTGACCAAGTGCTTGTCCCCTTGAGCATCCCTTCCAGCCGATAGGTGACATACTGGCCGGGCACAAGTTCCAACGTGGTCATTGTGACAGCGAACTTGACGCCCGCAACCTGATAGGTCAATCTGACCGACCCGCCCGGCTGAGGATAGACGCCGTCCGGCTCAGCCTGTTCGACGCCGGCGAACCATTCCGGCAGTCTCAACGGGTCAAGCGCGACAGCATCCACCTGTTCCCATGGAACGTTAATGAAGAGTGTACGCTCGACTGTAGTCATGTGCCCCTCCTCTGGACTCCAACAATTCCCCCATCGCTTGTCGTATGCACCCCGCGGACAGGCAAGACCGCTCGGCGTACTTTCAGTATAGCCGTCCGCCAGAGGTGGTCAAGCGTGTTCAAGCATCGTGCGCTATACTTGAGCGGGATCAGCTCCGCCGTATTGGCAGAGCATCAAGGAGGATAGGAGATTCATGGCACAACCGAGAAAATCATCCCCGCCTGCACGCCGCCCCTCCCCCCTGCCCAGAGGCCCTAACTGGCCCTTGGTGATCGTCATACTGGGCATCGGCATTGGGGCGCTTGTTCTAGGCCTGTTTCAGCTCCTGCGGCCCGTTCTCCAACGAACCAGTCTGGCGGCACAGACCGCCGACGCGGTATCCATCATCCGCGAATGGAATCCAATCTACGGAACACAGCTTCAGGGTGACCCGGTCCCTGCCGATCTAGGCAACGGCGTCCTGCAAATCACAGCCACTTACGCCGGCACAGCAACACTCAGCCCAGGCGACGTTCAGGTCTTCTGCCAGACAGCCCCCATGCCGCCGGGATGGACACTGGCGTCCTGCTCCATCCTGCCCGGCCAGCCTGCCGCGTTCGAGGTAGTCATTCAGCGCGGCGTACCGCCTACAGCCGCCCCAAGCGCAGAACCCTAGGGGGCCGTTCTCCGCCATAGCTGAAGCCGGATCATCCATTTCTGCGTATGAAGAATCAGATAGATGTCCCCCGTCCGCTAGAAGAAGCCGGCACGGGGGACTGAGAGGTTTCTTAGAGAGAGGACTTTCAAATGACGCCTTCCGTTGCCATTACAGCCGAACATATCACCAAGAATTACGGCAACCTGCGGGCTGTAGATGACCTGAGCTTTGAGGTCTACAGCGGTGAGGTGTTTGCCCTGCTGGGGCCAAACGGCTCCGGCAAGACAACCACGATCCGCATAATCCTCGACATCCTCAAACCCGACAGCGGACGGATTGCCGTCTTTGGCGGCCCGCTGACCGAAGCCGCCAAAGACCGCATCGGCTACCTGCCGGAGGAGCGCGGGTTGTATCGGGGTGTGCAGGTGCTCGACATGATGATCTATCTGGGTACGCTGAAGGGGCTTTCCCCTTCACAGGCACGCCGGCGCAGTCTCGAACTGCTGGACAAGCTGGAACTGAGCGAGTACGCCAAGAACAAGGTCAGCGAGCTGAGCAAGGGCATGCAACAGAAAATCCAGTTTGCTGTGACGGTCTTGCATCAGCCTGACCTGATCATTGTGGACGAGCCGTTCTCCGGCCTTGACCCGGTCAACACGCTGACGATCAAAGAACTGCTGACTGAACACCGCGAGCGCGGCGGCGCTATTGTCATGAGCACCCATCAGATGCATCAGGTCGAGGAGATGGCCGACCGCCTGCTGATGATCAGCCGCGGCCAGCAGAAGCTCTACGGCCCGGTGGATGAGGTGCGTAAGCAGTATGCCCTGCACGCCGTGGTAGTCGAAGGGGAGGGCAACTGGTCAACCCTGCCCGGTGTGGAGCGTGTTGAGATCGAGGAGAACGGGCGGCGCGGTGTGACGTTATTCCTCAAGCCGGGCGTCACGCCCGATGACCTGCTGGCCGCCATGGCCGCCGCTCCGGACATCCGCCTGCGGCGCTTCGAGCTGGCCGTCCCCAGCCTGAACGACATCTTCATCCAAGTCGTGGGGAGGCAGAACAATGAATAAGATGTGGCTGGTCGCCCGCCGTGAATATCTGTTCAACCTGCGGCGGCGGGCCTTCCTGTTCACGGCTTTTGTCCTGCCCCTGCTGATCGTCGGCGTGATGATCCTGATGATCTCGTGGATCTCGTCCCGCGAAGAGAACGAGGAAAGCGCCGGGCAGGTAGGCTACGTGGATCAATCCGGTGTGCTGGCCGAAGCAGTAAGCAGACCCGCTTACCTCATCCCTTACGAGGATGAGGAATCCGCCCGGCAGGCTCTGGAAGAAGGGGCTGTCGGCGCTTACTTTGTCCTGCCGGAAGACTACATGACGAGCGGCAGGGTGAGACTGTACAGCACTTCCAGCGTTCCGCAGGCTTTACACAACAGCATCGAGGACTTTCTGATCGCCAACCTAGGGACGCACCTCGACCCCAACATCCCGGTTGAGCGCATCCAGAAGCCGGTTGAGTTGATCGCACGCCCTCTGGATCGGGGGGTAGACCTGCGGGAAGATACATCCGTCGGTATCTTTATGATGCCGGTTGTATTTGCCATCGTCTTTGCCATGTCGGTACAACTGAGCGGCGGCTATCTGGTAGCAGGCATGATCGAGGAGAAATCCAACCGCATCATGGAACTGCTGGTTACCAGCGTCACGCCGATCCAGTTGCTGGCCGGGAAGATCATTGGGCTGGGCGCACTGGGTCTGACTCAACTGCTCATCTGGCTGGGAGTAGTAGGACTCTCCTTGCAGGCAGGGAGGGGCGGATCAATCGAGTGGCTGAGCGGCCTTTCCATCACCCCGACGCTGGCTGTTATGGCCGTGATCTATTTTCTGCTCAGCTACTTCCTGACGGCCAGCCTGCTGGCGGGCATTGGGGCATCCTTCGAGACCGAGCAGGAGAACCGCACGATCAGCAGTATTGTTTCCCTAGTCCAGTTTATCCCCTACTTTTTCATCGTGGTTTTCCTTGCCAGACCCAACGGCTTGCTGGCTGTGATCCTAACCCTCTTCCCGCTCACCGCACCGGTCTCGGCTATCATGCGGCTGGCACTGGGGAGTGTCCCCGCCTGGCAGTTGGCCGTCAGCGTAGGCCTGCTGGCACTGACCACCATTGGGGCGATCATCATGGCGGCGCGGGTGTTCCGCTGGGCAATGTTGATGTACGGCAAGCGTCCCTCCCTGCGTGAGTTGCTGGCAGTGATCCGCCAGTCCCCGCCGGTGAACATCACACCACAGGAGCAAACCCTATGAACAGCCATCTGTTGCAAGTCTTCAGATACGAGTTTCGCCGCAACTTCCGGCGGGGCGGATACCTGTTCATGACGTTTGGGTTGCCCATACTGGGAATCATAGGGCTGACGGCAGTGGTGCTGATCGCTTCGCTCAGCACAGCGGCGGCCACCCGCCGTGAGGGCGGCGGCTCCCCGTTTGAGGTCAGCCATGCAGGCTATGTAGACCTGTCCGGCATGTTCTCAGATGCCGGCCCGTTGTCAGACCGGCTGACCCGTTACCCGGACGAAGAGACGGCACAGGCCGCGCTGTCGAACGGCCAGATCGAGGTCTATTACCTCATCCCGGCTGACTACCTTGAGACGGGTGAGGTCATAGCTGTTATGCCGCAGTTCTCTATCGCACCGCTGAACGAGGAGCTGATCCAGCAATTGATCGTTCATACTCTTACCCGCGGCGTAGACCCGATCCTGCTGGCACGCCTCCAGAATCCAGCCCGCTTCGAGGAGATCAACCTCGAACGGACAACCACGCAGGAATACGGCACATCCTACGCGCTGGTCTATACCTTCGCCATGATGCTGACGCTGGGAATGTTCACCACCAGCGGCTACCTGATGCAGAGCATCATTGAGGAGAAGGAAACACGGTTAATTGAAATCCTGATCTCCTCCCTGCGTCCGGTTGAACTGCTGGCGGGGAAGGTGCTGGCTTTCGGCCTGCTGGGTTTAATTCAGCTTGCGGTGTGGTTTGGCACAGTATTTGCGGTCATCGCGCTGGCGGGGCTGGCCAGCGGGGCATTCTTCACTTCAGTCGCGGGGATTTCCATCCCCCCTCTGACGATTGTGCTGGTGATCGTGTACTTCATTCTCGGCTACCTGTTTTTTGCCGCCTGCATGGCCGCCATCGGCGGGCTGTCTGCGTCACAACGGGAGGGGCCGCAGTATACGATCATCTTTACCCTGCCCGCCGTGATACCGTTGTGGTTCATCAACTTTTTCCTAGAGGCGCCCAACGACACCCTGCCCGTTGTCCTCAGCCTGATCCCGTTTACGTCACCGCTGGCTATGGTCGAGCGGCTGGCCATCACCAATGTCCCCTTCTGGCAGGTGGCGGTCAGTCTGACTCTGCTCGTGCTGACTGCGGCAGGCACTATCTGGCTGGCCGGACGGCTGTTCCGCGTGCAGACCCTGCTGGCAGGGCAGTTCCCCAAGTGGCAGGACATCCCCAAGCTGGTCAGAGGATAACCGATCCTTCCGTGTCAAGGGGATGATGACGGGGGGCGCACTGCTTGTCGCCCCCCGTTGCGATCTTACCCTCCATCAGCTTCCTTACAGCCGCTCAGGACGGCGCAAAAAGTAACCCGGACAAGCAACTGAGGCGTTCCATCTTTCAGCGGGCTGTCTGTTTCAGGCATCCCTCCTCCGCAGGCAGACCAGCCTTTGTTTCCTCCAGCACGAGGTTTTTAGCTTGGCGCGGCTGGTAGCTGGTGATCAGCACCACTGCCGCGATGATCATCGGTGCGGCGATCAGGGTGCGCGGGGAGAGCGGCTCTGAGGCCAGCGCCCAGCCCAGAAATACCGCCACAATCGGGTTGACATAGGCATAAGTTGAAGCACGGGCAGGTGTGGTGACCTTCAACAGCCAGATGTAACAGCTAAACCCCACAATCGCCCCAAACAGGATCAGATAGCCCAGCGCCAGCCCAGACCGCAGTGAGACAGCGGCAGGGTCGAAACGGGTCAGCTCGCCTCTCACCAGCGCGACCATCATCAGCAATGCCCCGCCCGCCAGCATCTCGATGGCCGTCCCCATCAGAGGGGAGTCAGGCTGTTGGGCATGGGGGGTACGGGAATACAACGACCCTACTGCCCACGACAGCGCCGCACCGAGCAAAGCCAGCGCCCCCGCCGGATCAACCTGACTGCCGCCGGCCAGACTAGTCGGCCCGACCAGCACCACCATCCCAACGAAGCCCACCACCAGCCCCGCGATCACACGACCGCCGGGGCGTGTCCCGCCGGGGCGAAGCCAGTCAAGCAGGCTGATCCAGAGGGGGACAGTCGCAATCAGCAGGGAGGCCAGCCCGGACGGCACGCGCTGTTCCGCCCATGTGACGCTCCCGTTGCCGCCCAGCAGGAGCAGGCCGCCGATGATCAGCGCCGAGCGCCAGTGCAGGCGGTTCGGGCGCGGCACGCCATACAGACGCTGCCAGACATAGAGCAACACCCCGGCGGCCAGAAAGCGTGTGCCCGCCATCAGGTACGGCGGAATGGTCTCGATGGCAAAGCGGATGCCCAGATAGGTTGATCCCCAGATCAGATAGACTGCCGCAAAAGCGGCGATCACCTGCCAGCGGGGCGGGTTCGATACAGGCGCTGCTTGAGGCATGAGCGGCATCCTCATTCTTCCGTGTTGAGCGGAGACTATACGGCGGGATCGAGAGGATGTCAAAAAAAGGGCTGGCCCCTTGCTTGGCCAGCCCCTCTGAGCGCCAACCCTCAAACCGACTACTTCTTTCGGCTCTCTCTCTCCCATGCCCATTGCATAGCCCAGATCGCCAGCGGACGCATGTAGGCCAGCGAGCGGTACTCGCCCCGATGATTCCACGCTTCCGGCGTCTGGAACCAGTAGCCCAGCTCGCGGTAGGTCATCTCATAGATGCCCTTGGCAGTAGCGAAGGCCTCATCCAGCAGACCTTCTTGGATCATAGCCGCCGCGACAGCGTAGGTTGTGCCTGTCCAGACCTCCTGACTTTGCAGGCAAGTCGTATCCACACGGCCATCAGGGCGCATCCCGTTGACTGCGCCCATCTCACCATCCTCAAACTGCTTGACGTTGAACTCATAGACCTTCTTGAGCGCACTGCGGGCATGGTCAGGCGGCACGATGGGCGGCAGTCCGCAGGCCCGCGCGTACCAGTGCCCGGCCAGTTGGTCAGCCATGATGCTGTTGTGCTGATGGGAGGTGCTGGCGTCGTAGTCATAGTACTCACCGTTCCAGAGCAGTTCCTCATAGGCGGCCTGCCCGTCCTCCAGCATCTCGCGGTAAGCCTGAGCCTGTTCCTTCTGGCCGAGCCGGTCGGCCAGCGCCGCCGCCGCGCTCAGCGCCGCCAGCCACAGGCCGGCAGAATAAGCGCTTGGCCCCCGCGCCGACCACGCATCATAAGTCTGATCCGGGAAGCCCTCGTTCTCGATCAGGCCGTCCTCGTCCACATCGAACTGCCGCATGTATTCAACCGCCTCTTGGACTGCCGGGAAGACCTCGGCGGCGAAGCCGTCATCTCCAACCGCCACGACATCACGGTAAACCTGCAACACGAACTTGGGGTTCAGGTCCTTCCAGCGCGATGTATCCTGATAGTCGTAGGCATTGACCTTCTTCCAGGGGTCCTCAACCGGCGCACCGATGTCATGCGGGATTGCGCCCTTGACCTTACGGGGCACTTTCTTGTTAGAGCCAAGCGTTCGTATCAGCTCCGGATGTTCGATGTCCAGCGCACGGGCGATGTCACGCTGGAGGCTGAGTTCCAGTTCCGGCCACAGCATGGCCAGCGCAAACGAGGCGTAGAAATGCACGTCGTAGGTGTTATACATGCGGTACTCATGCCCCTCCAGATAGGCGAAATGCCCTATATCGCCCTCCGGCGGCGGATCGGCCCCCTCTTCACCGTCCGTCCAGATCGTGCCGCCGTCTATCAGGAAGTACAGCTCGTTGAAGAGAGCCGTCTTGTACCAGTCCGGCACGGCGGTATCGTCGAGAATAGGCCCCTGCCACGCCTCAATTTGCCTCTCCCAGTCCGGGTAGTTCATCAAGGCATCGCGGGCAATCAGGGGGGCGGCATCCCCTTTGCGCCCGTAGAAGCGCGTGTAACGCCGGTAATAGGCAGTCCCCAGCCCGAAGCGGGCCAGCGGCATATCCCAAGCCAGCGCAAACGCGACCTCGCGCGACTCGCCGGGCGGCACCTCAACCGTTGCCGCCACTGCCCCGCCAATCGCCATCCCTTCTGAGGCAGGGCGGCCATCGGCGGCGTTCTCCAGCCTGCCGTCCTCACGGAAGTCTCCCCACACATCCATCGCACTGGAGGTTGCCACAAAGCGCGTGCGGTGGGTGACCAGCACCTCAGGCGTCTCACGGGCGGCGATGGCAAAGGTGAGCGGGTCCTCAAAACGGCCTTGCTCTTCCAGTTTTTGCCCCTCCTCCAGCGGGCGGGGCTGGCGGTGAATATGATGCAACAGCACCCCTGACACCGCGCCGTCCGGCACTTCGACCCGAAATGCCTCGTTGAAATGCCCGCCGCCCCGATCATTTTTCCCGCCTGTGCCGTTCTGGAAGGTAAACATCAGCCCGACAGTAACCGCTTCCTTGCCGGTATTGGTGATCGTCCACACGAACACACCTGCCGGCGTACTGCTCTCTTTGTAGTTGTGAGGGATCACAGGCGACACCTGCCGGCAGGTCAGGGAAACGCCGGGGACGATATTCTCATAGACCGTCCACGCACGCGGATAGAGCGCATAGTAGGTTGCCCGTTTGCCGTCCATGCCCCAGCCCCAGCCGATCAACGCTCCGCTCTCCGGCTGGCCGGGGAAAAGCACCCGCACGTGCTGTTTTTCGCCTTTACGCCGCACATACACCGAGAACTGATCAGCCGGCACAGAGCCGTACTCGTACATGCCCGGCCTGAGCTGCCAGCGCACGAAGTCGCCCCGCCAGCCCCTTGTGATGGTCCCGCCGCCCAGCCCTCCCAATGGCACGCCCATATAGGGGCCAAAGCCCAGCGGGGTAAACGGGTCCATAACCGGCTCGCGCCCGGCCTTGCGCTCGCGGTTGACAGCGTTGCGCAGGCGGATGATCATGGGCAGCATCTGCACCCAATCCTCTAGGGCAAGGCCCTTAGGGCGGCCCGGCTCCTCAAGTACCCGGTCAAGGCGGCGCTTCCACGCATACTTCGGAATGTCAATTGGCGTAGGCATAGGGACTCGCTCCTTCATGAAATGGCACGTACTCCAAGACAGCTTGATATAGCAGGCAACCGATCAACCTGCCTGACTCTCCATTACTGTACTCGGATAGGCGGATTTTGAGAAATCCTGCCCCATGAAAATCTCAGGGCAGGCAAAAAAAATAAGGCCAGAGAAAGGCGTCCCTCCAAACCGGAGGCACGCTTCTCTCTGGCCTGCGCTTACCTCTCCCGCCCTGCCGCACAAGGAAGGAGAGAGCAAAGGGAGACCTAATGCTTGTAGTAATCCGCGTTCTTCTGGATGTAGACGGCCTGATCAGACGGGACGTTGTCCAGTGCAAAGATAGCGTTATGCGGGCATTCCGCCTCGCATGCGCCGCAGTCAATGCACTCATCCGGGTTGATGAACAGCATATCCACCGCATCAACACCCGGCTCATCCTCACGCGGATGGATGCAGTCCACCGGGCAGACGGCCACGCAATCGAAGTCCTTCTGGCAGGCTCCCGTGATGACGTAGGTCATTGTATTTTCCTCCTAAGGGATAAGCTCGATCTCACTGATGCTGAGAAGCGCAAAGCCGATATGTGAAATCGCGCACAATTATAGCGCACGCCGCAGGAATGTACAGATGCGTTTTTGAATCAGCAATCCTGACCACGCCCTACCCCTCAATGCACCGCTGGGGTATCATCTAGGCCGCACCGGCTGACTTCGCGGCTTCTTCACTGGCGCTTCATGCGGACAGCCGGATGACATCTACTCATCATTCAACAGGAAGAGAAGCGATGGCCGGCAGATATATTTCCTTGCCCCTGGTTGGATTGTGTGTGCTCCTGATTCTGACTGGTTGCGGTGCATCCTCCGCTTCATCAGGCACTCCCGTGCCGACCCGCACCATCGAACTGCAATATACCCTGACTGCTGACCTTCCGCTTGGCACGAGCAGTCAGCCCTGTAGTGACTTCCTTGACTTAAGCCAGCCTCTGCCTGCTGTGGCCGCCTTCCGGGACGGCGAGGGGGGAGCGTTGTGCCTGTTCGGCTTCATGCCCGACGAGCCGGTGACCGTTTCACTGTATCCCCCTGACTCAAACAGGCCCTACACGGATGCCTACACCTTCACCACCAACGAGCAGGGCGCTTATGTCGTGCTGGCCCAGAGCGGACGCGAGACCGTCCTGCCCATCGGCGAGGCCTCTGTTGCGCTGGAGATGATCCCGACTATCAAGGTCAGGCTATGGATGCCGGTCGGCGTCGAACTCGGAGAGTGGCGCGTGGTAGCCAGCGGCCCCTACAGCGGCAGTGCCGAGACAACCTTCACGGTTGCCCCGCCTGATCATCCGATGATCAGCACCATGCCCAGCACGAACATCAACCCGTTGTGGAATCGGGGCTGTGACGAGACCCGCTACGTGGCGGGCGATCAGGTACATATTCAGGGCAGCGGCTTCGAGCCGGACATCACCCTGCCGGTAGGCATCTACCGCCGCACCCAAAACGAGACAACACGGGCGGTTTCGTTTAACTTTGTCACCGGCTTTGCAGTCCACACGGACGAAGAAGGCGGCTTCACGGCTACCGCACGCATCGGCGCACTCGACGAGCCGGGGCTGTATTTTATCGTCGGCGTCACAGACACCTCAGCCGCGAGCTTCAACCTGCTGGAGGCCGGCTGTTACCGGATATGGGGCGGTCAAAACGAGCCAACCCCCACCTTCCCCATCCCGCAACCCACGCCATAAGGTCAGCCTGCCCCCCAACAACAACTAGGCATCCCCTGGGGGGATGCCTAGTTGTTGATCATGCGCCGCGGTAAGGCGGCCCTTTATATCACAGCGATCAGAACGATCAAGAAGAACACCACCACCAGAATCTCCAGCCACGGGCTGGCAAGCCAGCGCAGGGGCAGATAAGCGATCAGCGCCGCACTGGCCGACTCAGGGAAGTTGGCAGGGGAGATCAGCCACTCAAAAGGATACTGGGCTACATGCAAATACCACCACAGCCCGCCGACGATCATATAACCGTTGATCATCCCGACGATCAGCCCCAGTATCCCCTCTTGAATATTCTCACGGGGGCGGTTGGCCTTGACCCGCCCTGAGGTGGCAAACTGCACCACCATAGGCCCCTGATAGCCGAAGAACACCACCGTCAGCAGAATGGCCGCCTTGAGCACAAACAGACGGCGCAGTGTCCCCAGCGGGTCAGTCGCGAGCATCTCAGCGGGGGTACGTTCCACCAGCACCTGCCAGATCCACGGGCTGACCTGCTCAATGATGAACATGCCCAGCACTGCGGCAGCGGTCACTTGAATCTCGCGCACCCAACCCCGCAGAAGGCCGACGATCCCGGCCAGGATGACGAAAATCCAGAATACGGCTGCCAGTTCGATCACGGTTGTTTTCCCTTGTTTTAGGGCGGATCGCCTATCCGTCCCTGAGCGAGATTGGCCAACTCTTCCGCCACCCGCGCCGCCGCATCTGGGCGGGCCATATCGCGGGCCGCCGCCGCCATCCATCGGCGGCGTGCAGGATCAGCCAGCACCACCCTTACCAGCGATCCCAATTCATCTGCCAGCCGCTCGTCATCCAGACGGAGAGCGGCCCCGCGTGAGACCAGCGCCTCAGCGTTGGTCTTCTGGTAGCGCCAAGCGTGCGGATACGGCACCAGTATAGCAGGCAACCCAAAGAGGGGAAACTCGCCCAGCACGCTCGCCCCTGCCCGTGAGACCGCCAGATCGGCGCAGGCCAGCGCCTGGGCCATCTCGCCGCTGTGCAGATACTCAACCGCATGATAGCGTCCGGCCAATTCAGCCGGCAGGGCGGCGGCCTGTTCCTGCACCTCCGGCCAATCGAGCGGGCCGGTGATATGGATCACCTGACAGATTCTCAACAGATCAGGCAGGGCCGCCATCAGCGCCCGGTTGATACTGCGTGCCCCCTTACTGCCGCCAAAGACCAGCACGACCGGCAGGTCACTAGACAAGCCAAACGCCCGGCGGGCGGCGGCCTGCTCCATCTTCGCGCCCTCCTTGAGAGGCCGCCCCAGCGGATCAAAGCCCGCCGCCGCCAGCAAAGCCGGACGCACCGGATACCCTGTGACAACCGCCTGTCCGGCGCGAAAAAATCGGGCTGACTCCTCAGCCGGGACTGTCACCCGTGCCGCGATGCGGGCCAGCACCCGTATCGTACCGCCCGGCTCAATGTCAGGCAGTTCGATCAGGATCGGGACACGGCTCAGCCAGCAGGCCAGCGCCGCCGGGATGGTCACCCAGCCGCCGGTGATCAACAGAGCCTGCGGCCTGAAGCGCCATACCAGCCGAAGCGCCTGAAGTGTGCCAGCCACGATGCGCACCGCACCAATGACTGCCTTCAGCCCCACCCCCACCAGCGGCCCGCTCAGCACTGCCCTAAAGGCAATGCCCTCACGCGTTACCAGCTCGCGCTCCGGCCCTGTCGGACTGCCTACCCACAGCAGTTCTAACGCGGCAGGGGTTGCAGAGGCGCCGCCTGCGCCCTCATTCAGCGCCGCGGCTACGGCTAACGCGGGATATACGCCGCCGCCGGTTCCCCCGCCCGAAATCATAATCCGCACTGCTCTCCCGCCTTTCCTCGATCCTCAAGGGCCACCGCCGTGAGATGCTCATCAACAGCCCGACGCCCGTCATGACCACCACCAGATTGGACCCTCCGTAGCTGATGAACGGAAGCGGGACCCCCGTAAAGGGCAGTACGGCTGTCATGACAGCGATATTGAGCATGGCCTCATAGGCAATCCACGAGGCAATGCCCGCCGCCAGAATCGAACCAAACGGATCGCGGGATTCGCCTGCGATCTTGAAGGCCCGCCACACAAACAGCGCAAACAGCGTGACCACAACCAGACAGCCAAACAGGCCCAGCTCCTCGCCAATGATGGCAAAAATGCTGTCGGTGTGAGCGGCGGGCAGAAAACCGAACTTCTGCCTGCTCTGCCCCAGCCCTACCCCGAACCAGTTGGGGCTGAAGGGGCTTCCGGGGCGGCTCCCCGGCGCGGTGAAGGCGATCACGGCCTGCTGAACATGCCAGCTTGCCTGCGTCAGGTCCTGCATGGCGTTGATATGGGCTATCAGCCGCTCGCGGGCATAGCCGAACTGCGTACTGAGCGTCCACCCGACAAAGACCGCCCCGGCGGCGATCAGCATAATCTGGATGATATTCGCCCCTGCCACAAAGAACATCGTGCCGGCGGTCAGCACAATGATAGCCGCTGTGCTCAGGTCGGGTTGCAGGACGATCAGCCCGCCTACCAGCCCGACCAGCAGGATAAACGGGATCAACCCGTAACCAATATATTGGAGCTGTTCGCGGCGCGAAGCCAGCCATGCCCCGAAGTAGATGATCACCGCCAGCTTGGCCGCCTCACCGGGCTGGAACGACCCCTGATACAGCGACCGCTGTGCCCCCAGCACACTGCGGTTATTGAGCAACAGCAGTACTCCCAGCGCAATGACCGCCGCAACCATAATACCGGTTGCCACCCAGCGGTTGCGCAGGATACGGTAGTCCATGCGCCACGCGATGATCAGAACAGCCAGCCCTACCGCAAACGAACGCACCTGATTCAGGAAGATACGGATCGGCGAGCCATACTCCAGATAGCTCCAGTCGAAGGTCGTGCTGTAAACCATCATCAGGCCGATAGCCAGCAAGGCCGCCACAACCAGCACAAGGTACACGTCAAAGTCCAGCCACTTGGACGGCGGCGGAGCAATATCCTCATGGGGAGGAGAAGATGTATCAGCCGAGAGAGCCATCTGTCAGCCTCATTCCCAAAATACGCTTACACGAACCAGCAGGCGGCGGTCATAACTTCCGCACCAGCTCCCTGAAGTGCCGCCCGCGTGCCTCGAAATCCTCATAGGCATCAAAGCTGGTACAGCCCGGCGACAGCAGAACAAGGTCGCCTTCTTCCCCAAAGCGGACGGCCAGCCTGACCGCCTGTTCGAGGTCGCTGACCTGTTCCAGCGGCACAGCCGCCCCCATCGCCGCCCGCAGTTCAGCGGCCTTCTCAGCGATCATCAGGCCGGCCTCGCCAAACGTTATAATAGCACGGCAACGCCTGAGAGCCAGCCGCAACAGATCATCCCACGGAAGCTTCTTGTCCCGCCCGCCCAGCAACAGCACAATGGGCCGGTCGGGGTAAGCGTTCAGCGCCGCGATGACCCGCTCCGGCGCGGTAGCAATTGAGTCGTTGATAAACGTCAGCCCCTGCCACTCGCCTGCCACCTCAAGGCGGTGTTCCACCGGTTTGAACCGAAGGATCGCCTCACGCATGGCCTCCGGCGGCACGCCGGCTGACCCCGCAATAGCGCAGGCGGCCAGCACGTTGAGCACATTGTGCGCCCCGCGCAGGGGAATCTCATCCACATAGCAGATGCTCTCCATCGGCACGGTAAAGCGCGGGCGGCACACCACCCGATCACCGACCAGCCATGCCCCCACATCTACCGGCACCAGCCCGCTGAACAGCGCCAGTTCCGCCTGAACCCGCGCCGCCAGTGCATAGGCATTCGGATCATCACGCCCCAGCACAGCCACATCGCCGACTAACTGGTTGTCAAGGATATGGGCTTTGGCCTCGATGTAGGCCTCCATTGTTTTGTGACGGTCGAGGTGGTTGGGCGTGATGTTTAAAATGGCGGCCACATGCGGGCTGGCCGTCATGATCTCTAGCTGGAAGCTCGACAGCTCCATGACGGCGATGTCGGTCGGGCGCATGTGGGGCAGATCAGCGATCAGGGGGTTGCCGATGTTGCCGCCTACCCACGGGATCATCCCCGCCGCTTCGCACATCGCGCCGGTCAGGGCAGTTGTCGTTGTCTTGCCCGCCGAGCCGGTGATGCCGATCACATGGCAGGGACAACGTTCCAGAAAAAGCTGGGCGTCATTGCTGATCGGGATGCGCCGTCGAATTGCTTCCTGCACGATGGGCGCATCAGGCGGCACTCCCCCCGACAGGCAGACCAGATCGGCCTGCGTCAACAGGGTGACGGGATGCTCACCCAGCACGTAGGTAATAGGCAAATCCTGCAATTCAGCCAGCGGGCCGGCCAGCCGGTCAGCAGTGCGCTGATCGCTGACGGTGACCTTCGCGCCAATACTGCACAGCCAGCGGGCCAGTGCCGTACCTTGCCGTGCCAGCCCCAGAATGACCACATTCTTACCGGTAAGGGGATCAGACATAACTCTCCTTAAGTCATGCCGCGGGGATTACAGCAACGCCAGTGCCACACCGACGATGCTGGCCAGAATCTCCACCAGCCAGAAGCGTTGCACAATCTGCATCTCGCTCCAGCCCTTCAGTTCAAAGTGATGGTGCAGGGGCGTCCGTTTAAAAATGCGCCTGCCCTCGCCATACAGCCGCTTGGTGGTCTGAAAGTACAGCACCTGGATCATAACAGAGAACGTCTCTGCCACCGGTATCACGGCGATCAACGGCAGTAAAAGCCACTGACCGGTCATCAGCGCCACCGTGCCGATGCACGCCCCCAGCGCCAGCGAGCCTGTGTCGCCCATGAAGAGCTGGGCTGGATGGGCATTGAACCATAGGAAGGCAAAACAGGCCCCCACCATCGTGAAGCAGAACTGCATCAGATAGACCTGCCCTTGCAACAGGGCAACGACACCATAAGCGGCAAAGATGCTGGCGGCAATAATGCCGGCCAGCCCGTCCAGTCCGTCGGTCAGGTTGACGGCGTTGGAGAAGCCGACGATCACAAACACCGCAATCGGCAGATATAACAGGCCCAGATCAAACTTGAACGCCACACCGGGGATGGCCACCGAGTGGATGTCCAGCCCATACATCAACACCAACGCTGTCCCAAGCGCACCGACAACCTGAGCGGCAAACTTGAGCCGCGCCGACAGCCCCTCGCCGACCGCCCGTGTGCCTTTGATCCCTTCCCAGTCGTCGAGCGCGCCCAGCCCGCCGTAATAGACCAGCACAGCCAGCGGGACGAGAATCGAGCGGCCCGTCAGGTTAGGGACAATAAAGTTGACCACATTCAGGCCCACGGTGACAATCAGGACAGGGATCACAATCAGCAGGCCGCCCATGGTGGGCGTCCCGATCTTGGCATTGTGGACATCGGCAATCTCGGCACGCACCTGCTTGCCGGCCCCCAGCCGGCGCAGGATCGTGATGAACGGGTCGCCCCAGATGACGGTGATCAGGAAGGTGAATCCTCCCACCGCCAGCGCAAACGCAGATTCTCTCATGCCATCGGCCTCCGGCAGGGAAAGGGACGCCTCTGTTCCTGCCTACCCCTGCCCGCTCTTGGTCTCTTCGCCCAGCAGGCTGACAATGCGCTCCATGTGGACAGCCCGCGAGCCTTTGATCAGGGCCGTATCGCCCTCCCCAAGCTCCTCCAGCAGGAAGGCGGCGGCCTCCTCAGCCGTATCCAGTGCCTTGACGGCGCTGGCCGGCATACCGGCTGTCAGCGCTTCACGGGCGATGATCTTACCACGCTCGCCTACAGTGATCAGCAGATCAGCCACGGCGGCGGCCTGCCTGCCGACCTGCCGGTGGCCTTCTTCCTCGTAACTGCCCAGTTCGAGCATATCACCCAGCACAGCAACCCGCCGCTTCTGCTTCAGGTCGCCGAGCAGGTTCAGCGCGGCAAGGGTAGACGGCGGGCTGGCGTTGTAGGTATCATCCAGAATCAGCGAGCCGCGCGGCCCCGGCACAGCCACCAGCCGAAGCTGTGACCGGCTGGTCTCCAGCCCTTCGATGATGGAATGCCAGTTCATGCCCTCGACCAGCCCGACTGCCGCCGCCGCCAGCGCAGGCTGGACGCTGTGCCGCCCCAGCAAAGGCAGTCTGACCCGGAAGCTGTCCCCCTCATGATGCAGGCAGAAGCGGACACCCTCCAGCCCCAGCCCCTCAACCTGATCGGCCCATACATCGGCAGAGGGGGTCAGGCCAAAGGTAAGCACCCGTGCCCGCGTGCGGGCTGTCATACTCATCACGCGGGGGTCATCATGGTTCAGCACGGCCACACCATCCGGCGGCAGTGCCTCGACCAGCTCTCCTTTGCCCTGAATGATGGCCTCCATAGTGCCCGCCCGCTCCAGATGGACCGGCGCGATCAGGGTCACCACGCCTACCTTCGGCGGGGCAATGCCGCACAGAAAGGCGATCTCGCCGGGGACATAGAAGCCCATCTCCAGCACAGCCCGCTGATGGGCTTCGGTCAGCCGCAGGACCGACAGCGGCAGGCCGATCTCGTTGTTGTAGTTGCCCTCACTGCGCAGAGTCTGATATTGGCGTGAAAGCACATCTGCGATCAGCTCTTTGGTCGTCGTCTTGCCGACACTGCCGGTGATCCCGATAACGCGCGTACGGAGAGACTGCATCCATGCACGGGCGGCTTCCTGCAAGGCCGGCAGGGTATTCTCGACGCGCAGGACAACCGGCGTCTGGAGGGACACATCCCCGCGCCTCCCTTCCCCGCAGGGGCGCAGATCGATCACCGCACAGGGAACATCTACCTCGCGCTCGACCAGCGCGGCCAGTGCCCCGTTCTCGATGGCCTGCCGCACGTAATCATGGCCGTCTGTCTTTTCGCCTGCCAGCGCCACGAAGAGCGCCCCCGGCCCAGCCCGGCGCGAGTCGATCACGGCCTCACGAATAGGATGAATCCCGCCTGTTTGGCCGTCCCATCCTTGCGGGCAGAGTGCCTGAATGAGGAATTCTAGTGTGAGAGACATAGACCGGCTACGGCTCTTATCCTTAAATAAGGGTATCTGTGATGTGCATTATAACCTAGAAGTACCGTGACTGCTGTGGCTGAAATCTGGGCAGAAGAACGCCCGACAAGACAGGTCAGGGGCGCAGGCCGTGCGCCCCTGACACGCACCTATTAACTGACAAAAGACAGGTTCAGGCTGACCGCCTGCCCTAGCACGGCCCGCAGTCAATAGAGCAGGTGTAACAGTTCTCACCAATGGAAGGACTGCAAATTCGGTCGCCGCAGTACAGGCATGGGCCGCAGTCCCTTGGGCAGGTCGAACATGTCTCGCCCGCGTCGCATACTCGGTTGCCGCAACAAGACCCGCAGTCGTTGGGGCAGGTCGAGCATGTCTCGCCGTAATCACAGGCCCCGTTGCCGCAACAAGAGCCGCAATCGCCGGGGCAGGTGGCACATGTCTCGCCGAAATCGCACGCGCCGTTTCCACAGCATTGGCCGCAGTCCTGCGGGCAAATCTGGCAGTTCTCATCCGCGCCGCAACTGCCGTCACCGCAACCGGCACACCCTGTCTTGTTGCTGACCGGTATCAGGCTGGTATCGCCCAGCGGAGTCACAGGCTCAATGTAAATCCAGCCGATCTCGTCCGGGCCAAGATAATCTGTCTCATACCACAGTTTATCCCGGCTGTACTCCATCAAGTTGATGATCGCGCCCTCTGGCGCTTCACCGATGATCGGGCATAACGGCCCCGGCCCGGAGCGGATGTTGGCCAGAATATCCACCCGTCCCTGCACGTAGGCGGGAGTTGCCGTCGCCTCAGTTGACGAGGCAGGGGCAACGGTTGTCGTCATGCCGACCACCGTCACGGTGATGACAGCCGGCGGGCTGGCCGTGCCGTCTTCCCGATAGGCAATGACCATAATAGTAGTCTCCCCCTCAGCGGTAGGAGTCCACACTTGCGCGGCACTAAAGGCAGCCTGCGGGCCGCCGGGCGACTCGCTTTCGTCCACAGGCTGGCCGTTGATACGCAACTCGACACGGGCCACACCCGGCCCGCCGGGGTCACTGGCCACCGAGGAGACCGTCACCGGCACGTTGACAGGCAGAGAGGCCCCGTCGGCGGGCGATTGAATGGTAACCGTCAGAGCAGATGGGGCAGACCCGGCCCCAATTGGAAGGGCACAGGCAAGCACTGCCAACGCCAGCCCTGCCAGCGGCAACCACAGGCGACGATTAAACGCTAACATTCCTTCCCTCTCCTTACTAAGACACGATACCATCTCAGACAAACAAACTCGCCTTTTTTGTTATAGCATAAGTGCCCCATTCAGGATAGCAAGGATACCGCCGCGCCCCGCCGCCCCCATGCGCTTCTGTGAGGTTGGTTGTATCATATAAACGGAGGCAGACAGGAAATGGCCCCTAACCCAAACAGGAACTGGCTTCAACAAACCTTTCGGCAGGCGCCATGGCGCACCCAGACCCAGAATACCTCGCTGGCACTGGCGGTTGTGGTGATCGTAGCCGTGATCGGGGCGCTGTATCTGGCTCAGGCCAGCCGGACCGCCGCCGCCGGACGCCGCTTGCAGGCGCTTGAATCACAGCGGCAGATTCTGGAGCAACAAAACGCCCAGCTCCGCGCCGAAATCGCGGCCCTGCGATCCGTTCCCCGCCTGATGGCCGAAGCCCAGCGACAGGGCTTTCACCCCGCCAGCCCGGATGAGGTCGAATATCTGCCTGTTCATAGTGTGC